>Ga0307992_1000925_pt1 | contig 17742 bp, 13 predicted proteins | sample EllFjometagen133_FD_203162 | JGI IMG/M metagenome (GOLD analysis project Ga0307992, IMG submission 203162) | Marine microbial communities from Ellis Fjord, Antarctic Ocean - #133 | ecosystem: Environmental > Aquatic > Marine > Unclassified | place: Southern Ocean | collected 2014-10-08
GATCCTTTGTGTCATATATCGTAAAATCTGCTGAATAACCTTCTACTGTTTTTTCGCTGCGTAGAATTCTCGCACCAATACTGTGAAAGGTCCCAATATTAACCGTATTGCCTGGGCCAAGAATATCCATGACCCGCTCTTGCATTTCTTTGGCGGCTTTATTTGTAAAAGTTACGGCAAGTATTCGATGTGGCGTGGTTTTTCTTTCTTGCAATAGGTATGCAATTTTTCGTGTTAATACACGAGTCTTCCCTGAACCGGCTCCGGCGAATATCAGAAGTGGTCCATCTGTGATCATTACAGCTTGTCGCTGTCGTTCATTTAGTCCTGAAAGTATGTCTGTCATTTAATTCCTTGTTTTCAGCGGAAAATAAGGTATAAATAAAAAAAGGAGAACAAAATTCTCCTTTTTTTGGAATTCTGTGATATCAGTAACGATATTGATCAGATTTATAGGGTCCTTCTTTAGAAATACCCAGATAATCTGATTGTTTATTTGTTAATTCCGTTAATTTTACACCGAGTTTTTCAAGATGCATTCTTGCAATCTCTTCATCAAGATGTTTTGGAAGAGTATAAACTCCTAGTTCGTGTTTGTTCTGCCAGAGATCCATTTGCGCCAGTACTTGATTCGAAAAAGAATTACTCATTACAAACGAGGGATGCCCTGTTGCATTTCCAAGATTTACCAAGCGTCCCTCAGAAAGCAAAATAATTGAATGATTGTCGGGAAAAACAATTTGATCAACCTGTGGTTTGATATTCACCTTTTTTACACCGGGAAGGGCATAAAGCTCATCAACCTGTATCTCATTATCAAAATGACCGATATTACACACAATGGCATTATCTTTCATTTTTTTCATGTGTTCAGTCGTGATCACATCGCAATTTCCTGTTGCTGTAACAAAAATATCGCCTTTACTTACAATATTATTCATTAGCGCTACTTCAAGGCCCTCCATTGCAGCCTGTAAGGCGCATATAGGGTCGATCTCTGTAATAATGACCCGTGCTCCGAGTCCGCGCATGGACTGCACACAACCCTTGCCAACGTCACCATAACCACACACCACAACTGTTTTACCTGCGACCATCACATCGGTGCCTCGTTTAATACCATCAGCTAGAGATTCGCGACATCCATATAGATTGTCGAACTTGGATTTTGTAACTGAATTATTAACATTAATAGCCGGAAAAAGCAATTCACCTTTTTCCATCCTTTGGTAAAGTCTAGCTACACCGGTTGTGGTTTCTTCGCTTACGCCACGAATATTATTCGCAATATCACCCCAGCGTGTTGGATGTTTTTCAATATTCTCAAGTATCAGCTTTTGTACGATCTGTAATTCTTTAATTTCTGTGATTGGCTTTGGAAGTATTCCTGTTTTGGTATATTCTTTTTCAAGACGAGCACCTTCATGAATCATCAATGTGGCGTCTCCACCGTCATCAACAATCATATCGGGACCTTTTTCACCAAAAAGCAGCGCTTGTTTTGCGCACCACCAATATTCTTCAAGGGTTTCTCCTTTCCAAGCAAATACGGGGATCCCAAGATCTGCAATTGCGGCTGCGGCATGATCCTGAGTTGAATAAATATTACAACTGGCCCAACGTATATTTGCACCCAAAATAGATAGTGTTTTGATCAACATGGCCGTTTGGATCGTCATATGCAGACTTCCCGTAATATTAGCACCCTTTAAGGGTTGAGAAGCTTTATACTTTTCCTGTAACGCAATAAGACCCGGCATCTCGGCTTCTGCCAATTTGATCTCTTTGTGTCCGAAATCTGCTAGAGATATATCTTTAATCTTGAAATCCATCTATTCTGCTACTCTATCAATGTAATAAGCAATAATTGTTATTGATTGCGCAATAGCAAGTACTGCGGCAAAATTTGTCATTAAGTTTTTTCCAAATTTGGGTGGTACCATAATCGTGTCGCCCATACGTATTTCGGGGATCAATGACTCATCACCTGTCTCAATATATTTATCAAGATCAACATAAGCTACAATTGGCTCATCTTGGGTTAAGCGATGTCCGCGAATCACTTTAACATTAGTTAATTTAGCCGTGTTAATTGGCCCGCCGGCTAAAGAGAGAATACTTAATAAATCGTAACCAATGGGGACATCATAAATTCCCGGGTTAACCACTTCACCCCAGACTTTAACTGGAAAAGTATATAGATCTCCCGAAAACTTAGCCGAAGGATCTGTTGTTTGCTCCTGTGCAAAAACGACGGCAACCATCATAATTGCCAACAGCAGAATAATAATTTTCTTCATTTATGTCTTTCTCCTTATTTTACGGTAAAATACATCCAATCGCTTTCTGAACCTTCGGTTTCGGGTGCACCACCAAGTTGGCTTGCAATAGCATCGATTCGCCATCTATAGTTGCCTTTCTCTAAATAATTCTTATTTTCAGAATTTTTCCATAAGTTATCGAAAAGAATTGTTGTATGAGAGCCAGTGGATTTAATATAAACTATAAATGTAGACTTTGATAAATCAAATCTAAATATTTTTGAAAAATATTTTATTGTATATGACTCGTTTTCAAAATATGCCAAACGGAAATAAAAATAATTAATATTATCAATATTAAACCTCGGATATTGAAATTCAAACCTTGGTTGATTGCTATAAATATCTCCCAATGGACTATTTGGTGTAGCTTTATAAGAAAGTTTATAATATGCCGTATCAGATGTTTCCCGGCTTACTGTAAAATCATTATGCGATTTAAGATAGTAATAGTAAGTTGTATCAAGGTTTACATCGTAATCAATATATTTATCGCTATCATATAAGATTCCAGCATTTCTTTCAACGGTTGCTATTTTTTTAAATTGATATTCCTGATCAATTAATTTTCCTCTATAAATATAATAATCAAGAATTCCCTCACTTTCTGCACTTGCAGGTTCCTCCCATTCTAAATAAATGGCGTTATCAGGATGTGCGTCTATACCCCTTTCTTCTAAACTATCCGGGGACTGTTTCGGTATAAAATATGGAGGAGTAATATCGGGCTGTTCAAAACAACCAATCAATAAAAAAAACATGCTTGATATTATAAAAATATTTTTCATCAGTTCTCACCCCAGTAATATGATAAAGAAATCAAATGACTCCAATTAATTTCATGGTATTGAATAGAATAGTCAATCTTAAGCTTGCCGGATGGAAGGGGCAATTTCAACCCTAAACCACCACTAATACTACTTAAATCTTTTCCGAAACGGATATCAATAAAATCTTTTACTTTCCATTGAAGTCCGTAGCGCACACCATAATCGGGAAAAAATTGACTTTCATAAATATAGCCATCAACGGCAAATTTTATTTCGCTTTGCAAAAACTTTACAGGCTGGTGTAAAGCTATTCCACCTGTTATTCGCATATTGCCATAATCATTTAAACTATTAAACCATATAATTGGTGATTGAATAATATTTTCCATGTTTAACCCGATGGAAATATCCCCTAGTCGTTTTATATAAAATACTTCACTACCCGGAACGATCAAGCGTATACCCCCATCCAGTCCAGCGCCAATTGCACTCGAACCATCAAGAGATTTATAAATTATTTTTGCGTTCATCCCATATTGTAAATATATAGTGAAACGATCATACGACCATCCAAGTTTAATATCAATAGCTGTCTCGCGGGCAATTGATAAAAGTAAAGCACTTTCAAAATCATAAAAAGTTTCAAGATCTAGTATCTCTTTCACATATTTTCGGCGGTCGTTAATATTTGATATATTGTTAATTATATCATCTCTTCGATATAATTGAACTCCTACTGTATTTAATATGACCCCAATTTGATATTTACCATAAGGCATTGAAAGTCCAATACTATTTTGAGTGGCTAAACCATACAAATTATTGTATTGAGAGTAAATTTCTTTATTTCTATATCCCGCCAAGCCAGCTGGATTTGAAATAACTGAAGTAATACCATTTAATGACGTAAGGCCAGTTCCACCCATGGCAATAGACTGCGATGATTTGCCGGCTAAAACAAATGCATCACCATAATACCCATATTCAGCATAAGATACTGAGAAGATCAAACACAAAATTATAATAATAAGGATCTTTTTCATCTTAGCTTCGCTATTTTTCCTGTTGATTTAACTTTATTATCATCTATAATACCCTCAATAATATAAAAATAGACACCATTTGCAACAGTATTTCCAAATTCATCTTTTCCATACCAGGGTATCTCATGATATCCAATACTATAGAGAGGAAGATCCGTAATCGCATTTTTGCTTACAGACATCGTGAATATTTTCTGTCCGGCAAGGGTAAATATTTTAATGGTAACATCATCGAACTGCTCGGTTAGCTCGTATATAAATGTTGTTCTGTTGGTAAATGGGTTAGGAAAATTACCATAATTAATGAGCTGAGATTCACCTGTATAGATAATATCGTATACTTCCGTTTCTGCCCGATTGCCGACAAGATCATGGGCAATAACTTGTAATGTATGCTCACCAATATCCATATTTAATTTAAAATTAATACCAATTTCGCTAATATCATCGCCCATAAGTTGCGATACATTGTCGTCCGGTAATTCCTCTCCATCTAGCAATATATCCCAATAATATGTCAGGGGGTTTACGCCATAATTATCTTTTATTATAACGGAAAAATCAGAGCGTTCAGACACATAACCACCAACCAAAACCTCTCTAGCATTAATGTTTAATTCTATATTTGGTGCAATGTTTTCATTGGAATATGCTAAAAGATAATATCCCGGCTTTTGGATGGGAAAATAATATAAACTATCAATTTGAACATTTGGTAAAACATAAAATTGGTCTAACTCAGTACTTAAATAACAAATTATTTTACCGTCATCAATTACTGAAGATAAAATAGAGCCTTTTAGATCAATATTTTCTTCGCTTGAGTTAATATATATAATATTCAATACGGCTTGGGTTGCTCCAAATTTTGACAAATCATAATTTCTGTTATAATTATTTATATAGGTAGCCCCTTTAAACAGGTCGCTTTCTCCTGGAAGAATTTCCTTGAATGTGGTTCCGGGAAAACTAGTCGTATCTTTATTAACATTAATAAAGTGACCGCCTTCTGTCCATAACCATTTATTTTCAATAGGTATTTCCATTTTATTATTAGTCGTATCCGAATCATTAATTGCAAGGGGGTCAATTATAATCTTTAATGTGCTGCTACCAAAAACCGGCAAGAAATCATAATAGTAGGTGTTAATTTTTTCTGTACCTTGTTCGTATTGGCCGTTTACATCAAAAAGAGTTAAGACGGTATCTTGAATTGAATACTCGATATTTGATTCACTAATACTCATTCTAACTTTTACAAATACGCTGGTATCGGCTTGGTTATATAATACAAGTTTGCTTTTACCATTTTCAATTGAATAGTCTAAAATTGAAATATCTTGTCCTTCTAATACGTTTGGGGCTAGATAATAATAATCGCCTGTTAATATTTCTCCATTTATATACATTGCCGGCATAAAATAATTTCCTGAAAAATACGAGATAGGACTAGACGTGTCGCTTTCTGTTGTATAAAAAGATGTTTTGCTGGTATATATTAATTTATGTTTTGTTTCAAAACTCCCACTTTCTACAACATCCATAGAAAGCATACGATAACTTGCATCTAAGGATCTATCGGAATAAACTCGCAAGCTTACTGAGTCGGGGCTTAAAGTGACATCAAATATTATTTGAATTGTTACAGCAGAATCAGAAATTTCAGGCACCCCGGGTGAATATTTTATATTCTCTATAAATGGCGTATTAAATGCAATAGAGGTAGAACTAGTATATATATTATTTTCATCGTCCCAATATGTAAGCTGAATTAATCCGTCATAAATATTATCCAGCAAGGAAGGTATTATATATTGCGAATTTCCCTGTAAAAAATTCAAGTCAACTTTTTGTTTAAGAGGGAATTTTCTTTCGTCACCTCGGCTTCCGACTATATCCATTTGACCGGCTATAATATTTGCTTGATCAACTTGTATAGATATCTCATTCCCGGTAGAAACACTCTGAGGGGTAACGGTAACTATTTCTTGACTGTTCTGGGGAAAACGAGCTGATGGATCACCTAGAATACACATTTGATAAAATAGTGATTTCCTAAAATATTTATAGATGGTTTGCCCATCTACCTGATCAATAAAATTGGCATTTCTCCCAAATGTGGAGAAAAAATAATCTGTTAATGCGAACTGGGTCGCCCGGCCGTGCGACATATGATCCTTAAACATGTGTTGCATAAGTTTTTCATAGAAATAGTAGTTGGAGTTTATCCAACCATAACCTGTTGACGACAATACCGATACTCCTCCGCGTGGATGTCGTATAAACATTTCGCCTAATGCATTGCTATTTGAAAACGTATTTGTAAAACATGTGAGGGAATTTACAATAAATGGTTGACCGGAATTAAATCGATCAAATGCTTCATAGGGCAACACATAGTTGTCCCAAGTATATCCACCTCCGTGCCCTATATAATTCATGCAAAATATTCCATCATTAACAAATCTCACTAAAGTATCGGTTGCATAAATTCCGGCATCAAAATCACCGGTGACCTGTGAATCATAGAGATACAAGCGATCTGCTTGAATAAAATCAGGGGAAACATTATTTAGATAATTTTGCATTTGACCCTTAAAGGTACTTTCGGGTCCTGTTAATAAGGCCATCCGATTACTTTGTTTGGGGCTTTCCATTTGATCAAACGAAATAATCTTGGTAATAATACTGTCTAATTCGTCTTCAGTCGATATGGGCAATCTACCTAATGCCATTTCCATTACAAAGTCATCGTCAATATCCACAAACCAAGGTTCGGTAATAATGGCTCCTCGCGCACCCGCTGATTGATATTTAATTATTGGAAGCGGATTTTCTGTTCCAGTATCACCAATAAGCAATACATATTCAGGGATAGTGTGCCATGTTGTATATGCTTCTGTTAAAAATGTTTTTATGGCATATGGACTTTCGTTTCCATGATTATATTCATCATAAATTCTTTCTGCTTCATAAATAACAGGAGTAAATCCCATGCTTTCTTTATGCGCCACAAGATCGAGTGCTTTTTCATAAAAATCTTTGTGTGTAATAATTATGTAATCACCCTCTTGACTATCCATATAATATTCATTTTCCAGTCTATTCACGTATCGGATCGAATCTATAGTTACTATTCCATAAGAACTCACATCAACTTTTCCAGGTCCGGCTACTTGGTAATTTTCATTACCACTGCATTGATCTTCAAAATAAATTGAATAGGTTGCTTCCCCGCCTACGGTATCCTCGGGTACTACATAGTAACCACGAATCCAATTGGTTTCATTTTTTAGAATCAAAACATTAGTTGCAGATGTTAGTCCCTTAACTTGAAACAAATACTTTCCCGGTCCATGTTGTGGGGTAAAAAGCAATCTATTATCATGAGCGATCATATATCGATCATATGTAACCTCGAGCCAATCAAACAAAACTTGATCATCTAGATATTGATTGCTTTCAAAACCTTTAACAGATATATCAATTAAATTTGTGCCGTCGATTAAATTTTCATGATTATATTGCATATCCGCATTGCTTGATATTTTGGGTACTTGGCCATCCCATTCGTCTTCCAATAAATACTGATTGTTTGCCGTTACATAAATTTGATGGTCCATTTCATCATCTACAGAATAGGTCAAACCCTGCATGCGTATTATAAAATCAACATTGTAAGGAGAATCCAGTACAGGATCCCATAATTTAAATGGAAAGGTAACACTTCGTCCAACACGAATTGAGGGTGAATAAAACTCATGTTCATATTTATGGGAAAGTTCTTCTTCGTGAAGACGCGCCAAGGATTGATATTGTTGATTTTTTTCTATGTGTATCGTGCTTCTAAATATTCTATTCTCATCCGGCATAAACTTATCTTGTGAGTCGCTGATCTCACTGTTTTCCTGAATATATCGTAAGCCATCACCATCGGACCAATTCAATTGGATGACATCATAGTCAGTGAAGGGGTTAAATTTATAGTCACCATATGGGTTTTTTATTTCAGGAATATGAAATTGTACAACATCGTGATATTGGAAAGTTTCTTGACCTTGTTCATAAGTGCTGGTTACTCGACAGGGAATTTCTTCCCCCCACCAAAATAGTTTAATATTATCTGGATGGATATGGCGAATATCAATATCTCGATCAGCCAGATCTTGGCCACTAACTTGATACACTCCAGCTTCCTGAATATAAAGAGCACAAAATTCATCTGGAAGATCTGTTTTAAGTGATGTTGTTTTTGCCATACTATTTCTTGGCTTTTGTAAATTGGATTTTTTAAGGCTTTTTGAACTTGTAGATAATAGCTGAATGGTCGCCTTGGTTAAACAACGTACGCTTCCATCTTCCCGGGGAATACAGGGTGTTATTTCAACCAGTGTTCCAATCCCGGGAACTTCTTGCAAGCGAACATAATCGGTAAGAGAACCTATATCAAATTTATCAATTGCTTTGGAATCAATATTGCCATGATCAACAACGATCTCGGTGGCGCTTAATACACTTTCTTCTTTATCCTTTATCTGAAACGCCAACTGATTTGTTGTATTTTCTATCAAACTCGTATATACAGGATAATATCGACCTTGATAATAAAAACTTCCGGAAATACCGCTATTGCTTATTTGTCCGGTTTTTACAAATTCCGTAAGATCATCATGGCTTATTTCCCATTTATACGAAAATACAGCCGGAGACTCTTCAATATTCCATGTTGCGGAATATAATCCGGAGACCATAACAAACGCCAATAACAGAACGCTGCTAACGGTTCGATAAATATGTGTACAACGATGTTCGCATTTCGTCTTCATTAACATCCCGTTTTAATTTTCCCTGATACGCGATAGATATCTTGCCCCGTTCTTCTGAAACAATAATAACTACTGAATCGCTTTCTTCCGATAAACCCAAACCCGCAAGATGGCGGGTACCAATCGTTGGGTCTAATTCAATATTTTCACTTAAGGGCAAAATACATTTTGCCGCTAATATTCTATCTTCGTAGATAATGATCGCTCCATCATGCAAGGGTGATGATGTATTAAAAATCGACAATATCAAATCATGATTAATCATAGCGTTGACTTGTACGCCTCGTTCTACAATAGATTTTAACCCGGCGTCACGAATAACAACTATTAGAGCACCCAAACCGGCCTTCTTTAATTCTAAAGCAGAGTGGATAATCTCCTCCGTTTTGCTATTATCAGATTTTGATATCCAACGCAAAAGCGGGTTTTGCCCAATATACAATAAAATACGCCTTAATTCAGGTTGAAAAAGTATGATAAATAAAATCACCCAAACAGTTGCTAATCTTTCAAATAGCCAGGCAGTAGCGCGAAAATCAAGTAAATGCGCAACAAAGCCAAGAATCGCAATTGCGACCATACCATAAAGCATCTGACTAGCGCGCGTATTGCGAAACAAAAGATATGCACCGTAAAACACAAGAGCAACAACAATGATATCAATAATATCAAGAAGTGTTACGGAGATAAACCCTATGTTAAATAATTCTACCATATATGCTCTATTATTTTCAGTGCCTGAACCGTTTCAGCCACATCATGTACTCTAAGAATATCAGCACCTCGTTGTGCCGCAACACAAGCGATCGCCAAAGAACCCGGTAAGCGTTGTTCTACTTCGGCATCGCAAATGGTGCCGATCATTGATTTTCTTGAAGCTCCTATTAATAATGGGAAACCAAGATTTTTAAGTTTTTTAAGTCCTCTTAATATGCGAGTATTATCTTCCAAGCGCTTCCCAAACCCAATTCCGGGGTCCAATATAATATTCTCTTCTTTTACGCCTTTCCCTAGTGCAACTTTTGTTTGATCTTTAAAAAAATCAGTGACTTCAGATATAATATCTTTTGAATCCGGATCAACTTGCATTGTTTTCGGAACACCTTTCATATGCATGATGACCAACTTTGCATTGTAGCTTGCCACATGCTCTGCGATCAATGTACTATACTGTAGCCCGGAAACATCATTAATAATATCCGCACCCATTTTTAAGGCCTCAAGAGTAAGATCGGGCTTGGTGGTATCAACCGATATTTCGACATTGAACCGCACAAGTTTTTCTAAAACCGGTAAAACACGATCCATTTCTTCTTGAAGAGACACTGGTTCAGATCCCGGTCGTGTTGATTCTCCGCCAATGTCAATAATATCTACTCCCGCTTCTACCATTCTTTCAGCTTGAAAAATGGCTTCCGGCGCATTGCGGTATAAGCCCCCGTCACTAAAGGAATCGGGAGTAACATTCAATATTCCCATTATCCGGGTTTTTAATATTTTACCCATAACTTATCAAAGAGCTTTATTTTGTTCTTAACTCAATTCCTTCGCCTGTGACAATTTTCTCAAGGTGTTCACGGTCTAAAGATTCTTTTTCCAATAACGCATCTGCAATAATTTTTAAAATTTTAGAATACTCTTTTAAAAGCACTTTGGCATTATTATATGCTGCGCTGATAATTTTTTGAATTTCTTGATCTATTTTTTGTGCCGTTGCTTCGGAGTAATTTTTTGTTGTTCCAAAGTCGCGACCAAGAAATATTTCATTCGTTTTACTGCCAAAGCTTGCGACGCCAAATGCTTCGCTCATACCCCATTCGCAAACCATTCTGCGCGCCATATCTGTAGCTCGCTCAATATCATTGCTTGCGCCGGTTGTAATATCTTCATTGGCTAGTTCTTCGGCAACGCGACCACCCATCATAACCTGCAATTGCGCATTAATATATCTTTTAGTGTAATTGTATTTATCCGCCTCCGGCAACATATGGGTCACACCCAGCGCCCTGCCACGAGGAATAATACTAACCTTATGAACCGGATCTGCATCTTTAAGCAGAACTCCAATAAGTGCGTGTCCGGCTTCATGTATAGCTGTGATCTTTTTATCGTCTTCGCTGAGCAACATGGATTTTCTCTCTGTACCCATCATAACTTTATCTTTAGCTTCTTCAAAATCAACATTTGAAACCGATTTGTGATTTTTGCGCGCAGCCAATAAGGCCGCTTCATTTACAAGATTTGCAAGATCGGCTCCCACCATACCCGGCGTACCTTTGGCTAATGTTTTAAGATCAACTTTGGGAGAAAGTTTAATATTCTTTGCATGAACTTTTAGAATACCTTCACGACCAACGGCATCGGGGACATCCACTACGATCTGCCTGTCAAAACGACCGGGACGAAGCAAAGCGGAATCTAAAATATCAGGTCGGTTCGTTGCGGCGATCACGATCACGCTTGCATCAGAATTAAAACCATCCATTTGAACCAATAACTGATTTAGGGTTTGTTCTCGTTCATCATGACCACCACCCAATCCGGCACCTCGCTGACGTCCAACGGCATCAATCTCATCAATAAATACAATAGCGGGTGAATTTTTAAGAGCCTGGTCAAACAACCCGCGAACACGGCTTGCGCCGACACCCACGAACATTTCAACAAAATCAGCACCAGAAATACTGTAAAAAGGCACCTTTGCCTCGCCTGCAACAGCTTTTGCGAGTAAGGTTTTACCAGTTCCGGGAGGGCCCAGCAACAGTGCGCCACGCGGGATCTTGCCACCAAGACGTTGAAAACGTTCCGGTGTTTTTAAAAACTCAATGATCTCTTCGAGCTCTTGCTTGGCTTCAACACATCCGGCAACATCTTTAAATGTGATCGTTGAGTTTTCGGGATTAAATTTCTTTGCAGGGTTGGTGTTTCCAAATGAAAACATTCCACCGCCTGACTGACCATTCTTGTTTCCAGACATTCTGCGCATTAATATGATCCAAACAGCAATGATCACGATCCAAGGAAGAACATTCATCAGAATATCACCAAAACCAATGCTTGGTTCATTAAATTCATATTCCAGTCCGGCATCATCCCATTGATCTAATAATTCTGTATCCAAATGAAGAATAGTAACACGATAACGTAGATATTCCATTTCTTTGGCATTTACGTAATCTGTTAGGGGTACTTTAAACTCACCAGAAAGAGCATTGCCTTCAAAAACGCCATTTAGGATCTTGCCTTCTTGTAGGTATTTGTTGAATTGAGTATAAGTAAGTTTTTTCTCCCCCTGATTACCGGCAGTTCCAAAAACCTGTGCCAGTATCAACATAACAATGACTAAGCCAATCCAAATCAATGGAGTTTTAGGAATCTTTATTGGTCCTTTAAATTCAGGACCGCCACCACCCGATGGTTTGGGCTTTTTCTTGTTTTCTGGGTTCCCGTCAGGGCTATTATAAAAACGGTTGAACATGTAATCTCCTTTATATCCTATTAATATACTATATCTTTATGAGATTATGTTCCATTTTTTATTGGTTTTTCGGGAAATTCATGGCAAAAATATCCCGTAAACGTCGATATTGTTGTTCTATGTCCAAGCCATAGCCTACAACGAATTTATCTGGAATTTCAAAACCAACATATTCAGGCTCGATTTCAACCTTTGTGATTTCTTTTTTATAGAGCAATGTTGCAACGCGAACAGAGCCGGGATGACTGTTCTCAAAGTGTTTTCGCAGGTAGTTGATCGATAAGCCGGTGTCAACAATATCTTCTACAAGAATGAGGTCGCGGTCTGAAATATCGGCACTTATATCTTTAATCAAACGAATGGTCCCGGTGGAGCCTGTTTTTTGATAAGAAGATATTTTAATAAAATCCATTTCCGCCTCAATGCTCATTGCTCTTAAAAGATCGGCCATAAAATAAAAACTACCGTTCAAAACCCCAATAATGATCGGTGGTTTTTTCTTTTTCTTGTAATCTGTCGATATCTTTCGTGCAAGATGCTTAATGCGATCTTGAATATCTTCTTCAGAAATCAACAGGTCCAATACTTCTCCATCAAAAGAACCGCCATAATCAAGGGTTAAGGTTTTTTTTATCATTTTCCCGCTCCATGTTTGTATGTGATCATTACTATTTTATCTTCGTTAAAATTAACAATATATCTATCTGAACGCTTAACTTTTGGGATCCAAAGAACCTCTTCACCTAAAGTAAGAACAAGTTGTTGTCCCTTATCTGCAATATTCACTTTTTCGTCTTTGAGAATATCACTGAGCTTTTTAGTGTGCCCCGATCCGTAAATTTTCATTGTATCTCCGGACCTCCATGTCCGTAAATGTAATTTCCCATCCAATATTTCTTTAGAGAATAGCGCTACACTATTATTTGTTATCAAGGATTTAGGCATATCAACTATTTTTATTTCGAGTTCTTTCTCGCTTTCCGGAATCTGAATTATACCCTCTTTACACAAAAACATTAAGTTCACTTTCATGAACTCATCCAATTTACAAATAATATGTTCGCGAGCTTTTATTAATTTATGTCCCAGTAATTCTATTGTATTGCCCATGTCTGATGATAGAATAAAAGTATTTAATTGAATAAGCTGCTTTTCTGAAATATGCCTAGAAACAAACAAGTTATTCTTGAACATGTTTTTAAGAATCTGTTTCTGTATCAAAAGCGGTAATCCCTGATAATCTTTAATAGAAATTTTTATTTCATTGCCAGAAACACTAAGAACCTGCTCAATTTCAATTTTAGCATAGTGGTCAATTGCCTGCACCGCTTCAGTCATAGCTAAACCTGAATCTGCCAAGGCCTTTTCACAAAGAGGGAAACCCATTTTTTTCAATGCGGGTATTATTGAATGCCGTATCTTGTTCCTTGCGAATTTTTCATCCGTATTGCTATGATCTTCGTAATATTTCAATTCCTGTTCTCTGGCGTAATTTTCAATTTCTTTACGCAAGAAAGGTAAGAACGGTCGTTTAATAAAATCTCTTGATTCCGGAATACCACTGAGCCCTTTGATGCCCGCTCCGGTCAACATGCGGTACAAAACAGTTTCCGCCTGGTCGTTGGCATGATGAGCAGTACAAATAGCATTGCACTGTAAATCATTCATCCATTTTGAAAAGACTCTATATCGGACATCCCGTGCCAGCGATTCAATACTGGGGTTTTGTGTACTGTCTGCAGCATATCCATCAATAACTTCATTTTTATTAAGATCAACTTTTTCTTCTACATAGTGTAAATTATTCTTTTTCGCAAGCTCCCTACAAAGCTGAGACTCATTTGCGTCATCACCCGGTCGAAGACCGTGATCGATATGCCCTACAATAAGTTCCCAATTCCAGCGTTTCTGAAGTTCAACAAACACAGATAACATCACAATGCTATCCACTCCCCCGGAAACAGCCAGCAAGATCTTGTCATTATGTTTCAACAGGGTTTTGCGGATCAAGAACTGATGTACTTTTTCCGCAAGAGGTGACCACTTCATGATGTGCCTTTATGGGTCTTTTTGAAAAAAAATCTTTTTCTATTTTTTAAGCTTAATAAACTTACGTTTTCCAACTTTCAGGATATCACCATCCTTAACTTCCAAAGGATTTGAATGAGAATTAACACGTGTCCCATTTATTGAAACACCCCCTTGAGCGATAAGTCGCTTCGCTTCTCCTCCTGATTGACACAAACCGCTTTCAAGCATTAATTTTGTAATAAATACATCGCCGATCGGTACTGTAAATTCAGGTATATTATCTGGAACATCTTTTTTTACAAAAACCTTTTGAAAATGATCTTTTGCGCGGTTTGCCGCTTCAGTATCATGATATCTTTTCACAAGACGCCAAGCAAGTTCATGTTTAATATCTCTTGGGTTTTCTCCAGCTTCCATGGCTTTTTTAAATGACTCGATCTCTTCCGCAGGCGTATTTGTCACGAGCGTAAAATAGCGGAGAATTAGATCGTCGCTAATAGATACCGTTTTACCGTACATATCTTCGGGAGTATCGGTAAGCCCAATATAATTATCCAAAGATTTGGACATTTTGGCACCCCCGCTCAATCCCTCAAGAATGGGCATGGTAAGAATGACCTGGGGATATAATCCATATTCACGTTGAATATCACGACCAACGAGAAGATTGAATTTTTGATCTGTACCGCCAAGTTCAATATCAGATTTTATTGCTACACTGTCATATGCTTGTGCCAACGGATAAAGAAATTCATGTGTGGAGATAGGTATACCTTGAGCATAACGCTTTGAGAAATCATCTCTTTCCAACATGCGGGCAACAGTATAATGAGCTGATAGCGTGATTACATCACGGAAATCCATGGGCGCAAGCCATTCCGAATTATGTCTGATCTCTAGAGTCTCTTTATTTAGAACAATTCCGGCTTGATCGAAATATGACTGTGCGTTTTCTTTTGTGTCTTCAAGAGTAAGTGCTGGGCGTGTTTTATTTCGGCCTGTAGGATCACCTATCATAGCGGTGAAATCACCAATGATCAGGACAGCTTGATGACCAAGATCTTGAAATTGCCGCATTTTACCTAAAACAACTGCATGACCGATATGAAGATCCGGGCAACTTGGGTCTGCCCCTAATTTGACTCTTATGGGTTTTTGTTCTTTAATGCTTAATTCTATCTTTTTTACCAGTTCTTCTTCCGGTATGATCTCCTCGGCACCCTTGCGAATAATGTCCATCTGTTCATTTAACGATGGAAAGCGACTCATATCAGCTCCTTTGATCAATGTTTCATCTGACGGTCCATATTGCGTTGTATGTCTTTTTTTGCAATATCCTGTCGTTTATCGTATAATTTTTTACCTTTTGCCAATCCCACTTCAACTTTAATGTGATTTCCCACCCAATACATGGCCACGGGAATAAGCGTAAGGTGTTGTTCATCTCGTTTTCTTTTAAGCTTTTTTAGTTCTTTTTTGTGCAAAAGCAATTTCTTTGGTCGGATGGGATCATGATTTTCATATCCGGCATGCGAATAAGGGGAAATATGTGCCTGTAATAAGTACAATTCACCATCTTGAAAATTGCAGTAAGCTTCTTTAATATTTATTTTTCCCTCACGGATGGCTTTTACTTCAGTTCCGTGAAGTACAAGGCCTGCTTCAATATTTTCAAGAATTTGAAAATCATGATAGGCTTTCCGGTTTTTCAGAATGAGCTTTTCCACGGGAATAATATAACGAAGTTATTTAGAAATATGAAAAACTATGTTTAAGAGTTTAAAGTTTAACGTTTAAGGGTGAAGTGCTGATTTCTGCCTAGTGCTTTGCCCTGCGTGGTTTTAGCGTAGAGAAATTCACGACTTACTGTATTATTCGGCGTTTCCGTTCAGCACCAACCCGACAAGTCCGAAACTGGTCATTAAAAAACTGCCGCCATAACTGATAAAGGGTAAGGGCTTCCCTGTTACAGGTAAAAGTCCAACCGTCATTCCAACATTAATAAATATATGGGCAAGAAGCGCTGTTGTACCACCAATGATCAACATAGCACTAAAAGTACTTTTTGCCGTTATGGCCATTCGATACCATCTAAGAACCAGAAAACAATAAACAAACAATATCAGAGTGATCCCAATAAAACCGAACTCTTCAGAAATAACCGAAAAAATAAAATCCGTGTGTTGTTCCGGTAGAAAATTGAGGTGAGCTTGAGTCCCCTGCATAAAGCCCTTTCCCACCAAGCCTCCTGACCCAATAGCGATCTGAGATTGAATTACCTGATAACCCGCTCCCATAGGATCCAAATGAGGATTCAGCATGGTTAGGATACGTTGTTGTTGGTAGGGTTTGATTGTGTTCCAGAAAAAAGGCGTCATAACACCCACTAAAATATTCATCAGGAATATAGCAACTGAAAAAAGAATGTTCTTATTATTTAAGAAAATGATGATCGCTAAGGTAATTCCCCAAACCAGAAAGACCCAACTGTTAAAGGCCGCCAACATAGTTATAAACGGAGCTGCGATCAGAAAAATATAATATAACTTATAACCGCTTGCAAAAAGCATTGCGGTAAAAATAGCGCCATAGATCAATGTTGTACCCAAGTCGGGTTGTAAAAACACTAAAATTGCCGGGATCGCTAAAATACCGAGTGGATAAAGGACATAGCCAGCTTGAAGGGGCGAACGTCTGGTCTCGCTGAACACTTTTGCCAGCATGATGATCAAAATAAATTTCATGTACTCCGATGGCTGTATCTGAAATCCGCCAAGATTTATCCAACGATTGGTACCGGAAGTGACCATTGATAGAATAAATGGAAGAATAATCAACACTGTTCCAACTATATATAGGACTTCCGCATAGCTTAATAGAAAACTTTTCCTTACTGAAAATAACATAATTAACATGGCAAGGCCACCAAGAATACCCAGCATTTGTTTCCAGAAATACTGCATATTGGACTCGGTTCCAATAAAAGATGTCGCACTATAGATCGCGATCAAGCCACATCCGGTAAGTACAAATACCAAAATAAGCGATGGTACATCAATCTCTGAAATTTTTAAATCAAAAAAATCTTTAAATTTCATTGCTCTCTCATATAGTAATAAGCTTTAAGTAGCTGCCCGGCAACCGGAGCAGCAACAACTGCGCCTGCGATACCGTATTCAACAAAAACAACTATTGCATAAGGGAAATCTTTTTGTTTTGAAAATCCAATAAACCATCCATGGGGCTCGCCATGTGGGTTTTGTGCCGTTCCGG
>Ga0307992_1000926_pt1 | contig 17732 bp, 12 predicted proteins | sample EllFjometagen133_FD_203162 | JGI IMG/M metagenome (GOLD analysis project Ga0307992, IMG submission 203162) | Marine microbial communities from Ellis Fjord, Antarctic Ocean - #133 | ecosystem: Environmental > Aquatic > Marine > Unclassified | place: Southern Ocean | collected 2014-10-08
CGAACAAGAAATGGGTCAACAACATCATCGGGTCTCCAGCTACTTAGATAGCCAAAATTTTGTAAAAAAGCGGCAATAAGATATTCGCTGAAAGCGCCTCTAGCAAGATACCAAACGAAAGTGGCTGCAATGGGGGCAATAAAGCCAATAAAAAGATATAAAGTGTTTTTGGAAATAGTCTTCAGCTTTTTCATTTTAAATCCAGCAATAGTTATCCAGAGAAAAATAATGACAGGAAGATCAAAGGCAGCGGGTATTTTGAAAAGAGCAGCAATTGAAAAAAGAACACCGGCCGTAAACAGATTCTTAAAATCAAGCTTTTTAGTTAAGAGAATTAAAAAAGCGGCGATAATTGGACCAATCATGAAATTCTCAGCATTGGCAATGTGGCCTTCAAGAAGTGGAATGGTTGTTAAAATGGCAAAAACAATTGTTGATATTTTCTGAAACTTGATGGATTTTGGGAAAAGGGCTTTGCTAAGTTTCCAAAAAAGAACGACCGTTACCAAACTCCACGCGGCTAAAATAACTTTAAACCAAAAAAGATTTCCAGCAATAGCTGCAGTTAAATATAGCAATGGTGGCTTGTTGTCGTGAATACCTCCATAAAGTGGAATGTTCTGCCTAACGGCTTCTCCAAGCGAGAGATAAATCATTTCATCTCCATATGAATAAGGCTCAATAAAATTAGGGATTCGAAACAACATGACTAAAGCTAGAAGAATCGTAAGCCACAGAGGTGTGTGGATTTTATCTAAAAGTTTCTCTATGGATTTTTTTGATACCATACAAATTTAAGTTCACCGAAGGCGACAGGTTCACTTTCAGTATAGCTAGGCAGATCAATTTCATCAACCGAGCCACTAGTGACAACGCCTATTCTTTTTGCTTCCAGAGGAATTTCTCGCAAGATATCTTTGTCAGTCATTTGTGCGGTACCGACATAGAAAGGAAGCTCTCCTTCAGGAACATATATTGGCGCTGGTATCTCGTAGTAAATTGTTTCCCACAGGTGATGAGCTCCCGAATTCCAGTTGATTAAAAAATCTCCTTCTTGTTGGGTCTCTTTTACATAAACAGAAAGTTCCTGGAAAGGTCTTTTTATTGGGTGAGTGAAATAATTAAAATCAATAATAGCGAAAAACACTAACAAAACAACAACGCAAATTTTAGATAAAAGCTTTCTCTGATTTGAAGCAAGAAGAAGCATGGCTCCAGGGATGACATACAAAAGATATCGGTTAAAAAATATCGACTGAAATTTCTGAGAGACTAACCAGGTAAAAGCGACTGGTAAGATGAACCAAGAAACAAGAAAAAGACTTTTTTGAAAACTTTTTCCCCAACGTCTTATTATGAGGATAACAGCAGCGACATAAAGGGCAGGGATAGCAATTGGGTGCTTGATCCCAGCGGCTAAGTATTCAGCCAGCACTCCTCCGAAGTCTTTTATGGTTGGAGTTCCCAACCAAAATCCGCCACCAACCCTGTTGACTTGATTGTAAAGAGGAATTGCCCATGGAAGATAGAGAACACCAATAGCAAGAAACGACTTGAACATCTTTGTGGCAATTTTTCTCTTCCCCCAAAAATATTCATACAAAAACCAGATTCCTTGTACAAGGAGGGCAAAGATGGCGAAGTGATGAGAATATATTGCCCAAGCGGTTGCAATCACATATCCAACCCATTTTCGCTTTAGGAAAAAGTACATAGAAGCGGTAACACCAAGAGCCATAATGGAATACATTCTTCCCTCGAAAGCATAGGTGAAAAAGAATGGGTTTAAAAAAGAAAGAGCTGCGCCAATAAGTCCTGTTTTTTTGTTCCAGAGGAATGCGCCAATTTTGTAAACAAAAAATATCGTTAAAATAAAAAACAAAAAAGACAAAGCCCTAATGGCAATTTCACTTGACCCAAAAAGATTAAACCAAAAATGTTCAACAAGATTGTAAAGTGGTGGATATGTGTCTCTGGCGGAGACGTCAATTATTCTAATAAGTGAAGCTTTTGATAGAACGGCACTAAAAGCTTCGTCTCCCCAAAGGCTAGCGGAAAATTGGTTAGGCATTAATTTAGTATACAATAATTGCAAAGAGGATTTGGAGATGTAGGATAGAGGTAGTTCTATGAAGAATAAAAAAGGGGAATTAGACCTTTTCTGTTACTCGATATTCTAATCTTTTTCCTAACATGAGCATGGTTTGGGCATGAAGAGCAGGAAATACAGACATCGGTAGTGTCACTATTGGTAGGGTTACCCATTGGATTAACTCTTTTATTACCTGAAAGATTGTTTTTGGTTTGGCTTCTTCTGGTCTCATGGCAAGATCGACTGCAACCATAACAACAAGAGCAACAAGACAAATTGTTAAGACTGTTTGGGAAATTTGAGGAAGACTGAATCCAAGAGATGTTCTTGAAAATGCTGGATTCATAATTGCAGGTAAAGTGGCACCAAGAGTTAGAAGGAACCAGTTAGTAGACCATATAATATGGGTTTCAACGATCTTAAATATTCTGAATGCGCGAGTAATGAGGGGAATTTCTGGGTGCCTCATAGATTCTTTAATAGCATAAGGTAAGTCGGTGGCACCCCAAGCATGTCGCTTGCACTGTTCGTACCTGTTTTTAAGGGAACCAAACCAACTCTTTGCTTCGGGGGCGTCAATACTGGTTGGCAGATAAATTGGTTCAACATGAATAAGCCCTTTGTTTTCAAAAAAGGTTTGAAGGAAGAGGTGCCAGTCCTCAGGAATTATATCTGTGTGCCAATAGCCAACGCCATGCAAAAGCTTAAAGGATAAAGAGTAACAAGAATAGTTAAAAATAAGCCTGCTTGGTTCCTGTAAATCAACCAAATGAATTGCGTGACCAACTATCCCAGTCATTTTGATTGGGAAGGGTACGCGATGAAGATTGTTATACCAAAAAATTGGTGATTGCCAGAACTTAAGATAGCGATCAGAGTCCATAGCGAAATGATGAGTTAAGCTAGCAAAATATTTAGGATGAAATTTTGCATCGGCGTCGCAAGAGGTTATTGTTAAGTGTTCTAAAGGGATTCCCTTTTTGTCTATCATTTTCTTGGCTTCCTTGGCGGCCCAGGCTTCGTTTGCAGCCTTTCCTCTTATTTCGCCAACAATATTGTCAGGATGATAGGTGGCAGTTAAAAGTCCAAAATGCTTTTTGTATTTCTTAATAAGATTATTAGCTCTTTTTTTAGCACCCGGTGCTCTTGCTTCCATGGCCAGAAAGATAAACATTGATTTTTTATCAATTTGTTTTTGTCCAGCAAAAGCGTCAAGGGAGTTTGAAAGCACTTTCTCAGACTCATTGTAGTTAGGAACAACTATGACATGTCTTACGTCTTCCCAGTTCAGAGAGTTTGTTGTTTTTTCCTTTTTCCATTTTTTGGGCCAACTAATGGTTTCCCAGTCTTTTAGTATGAAGTACCCTTTAAAGGCAAAGAAAGCAGACTTAAATGATTTATAGAACCAGTAAGCCAAGAAGGCAATGATTCCGTAGGCGACAATATTCGGAGCAATAAGCCCCCCTATGGCGGGAGCTAGGATTATTGACCAAGCAAGGAAGCCTGGAAGTATCTCCAGGAACCGATTAAATTTTTTCTCATACTTACCTAAAAGTAATTTTTTCATAATTTTGGTATCTTTGTGTGCTTAGCCTAAGTGTTAATTTATATTCAAAGCATTTTACACCACAGGCTGATTTGCTCCAAATTTATACAAGGCGGGGAAAAAGTGGTTCCCCAGATTTTATTTTAGGTCCTTTAAACTGTTTTTCGATTTTCTCTGACGTTTCTGGTAAAAATGGTTTTAAGTTGTAAGCAATATTTCTAATAGTTGTTGTGGCGTCCTCAAGACATTTTTTTAATTCGCTGCCTTTTAATTCCCACGGTCTTGTTTTTTCTATTTCTCCATCAAGCTTTTTTATGTCGGCCCAAATGGCCTCTAGGGCTCGATCAAATCTGTAGTTTTTGAAAGCAGTTCGAACATCGGTCTTGATGGATGTTTCGGTTGTTTCGAAGGATATTTCAGATCTTTCGCATAATTTTGCAATTCTAGCGACCAAATTACCAAGACCGTTAGCTAAGTCAGAATTATATGCATGTTTTAATTTTTCCTCGGAAAAATCACCGTCCGTGAATGGATTAAATTTTCCCAGGAAATAATATCTAAGAGTATCCGCACCGTAGTTTTTGATTAAATAAAGAGGATCAATTACATTTCCAACGCTTTTTGATATTTTTTGTCCATTAACAGTAAAGTAACCATGAACGAAAATAGCTTTTGGAAGCTCTAGTCCAGCAGACAGCAAGAACGCTGGCCAATAAATTGCATGGAAACGAGTGATACCCTTACCAATTACATGGACATCGGCAGGCCACCATTTTTTATAATTGTCTAAATCCCATCCGAATCCAATACCTGACTGATATATGTTTAATGCATCAAACCAAACATATATTCTTTGTGTTGGATCGTTTGGGACAGGAACCCCCCAGTTTTTAGCTCTTTCGTTTGTTCTTGATATGCTGATGTCGTTAAGGCCGGTTTTTAGAAAAGACAGAACTTCATTCTTTCTTGTTTCTGGAATAATTTTAAGCTTGTCTGTTTCGATAAGCTTGGTTAACTTTTTTTCGTACTTGGATAATTTAAAAAAATAATTTTCTTCAGCTACCTTTTGTAATTTCTTTCCAGGGTGTTCACGGCATTCTCCGTTTTCGTCGAGCTCTTCTTTTGAATAAAAGGTTTCACAACCAACACAATATAGTCCTTCGTATTCTTTTTTATATATGTCTCCTGATTCTTCGCATAATTTCCACAGTTTTTGACTTGACGCAAAATGTTTTTCCTTATTTGAGCCTTTTTGCCAGATATCAAATTCAGTATTTAGTTTATGTGTTAATTTGTGAAAAATCTGGGTATTCTTGTCAACAAAATCTTGAATTGGTATACCGGCTACCTCTGCTGCCTGAACATTTTTAAGTGCATTTTCGTCTCCACCAGACAACATTAGGGTTTCTTCACCCAGAAGCTTGTGGAATCTAGCAATAACGTCTGTTTGTACGAACTCCAATGCATGACCAATGTGAGGTGCAGCATTAACATAAGGGATAGCTGCGGTGATATAGAATTTTTTCATAGTAGTAACAGTGTACAGAAAAACCCCTTATTTGTTGAGGTTGAATATGGTATTCGAGAGGGTGTTATTCTCCAATAAATTTCTTAATTTTGTCCGCCCATTGATTGGCCCATTCTTCTGCTTCTATTTTTTTTATGGCCAAACTAAAACCTGGATTGCTCAGCAACGATGAAACATCGGCAATGGTAGCGCTTGATACCTTAAGGTTGTCTCTTATATTTGAATAGCTTCTTCCCTTTTTAAGCCAATAGGCAACGGCTAATCTTTTTGCGAACGTTTCTATTTCGGCTTTTGTAAAGAAATTATTTAAAAATGTTTCACCTTCCTTTAGGTTTTTAAAGTCACCCAGAGTTTGAGCAAAAGTTTTTATAATCTGCCTTTTTAGAGAAGGATTGAGTTTTCTGTCAGATGTTCTCATGATTGTTTACTTAACTAAAGCAGTACGTGATTATATTGAGGCAGGAGCTAGCTTGCAGTATATCAATTTATATTACCGAGTCAAGAAACTAGTTTAACTATTTTTAGAGAGATATAGGTCAATCGTGATTCCTAAACCTATCAGCAGCAAGAGATTGATAATATTGCCGACACCTAGATATCTTAATATGAGGAACACGACTAACATAATGGCAATTATCAAACCCCTTTTAGAATTAGCGAAAAGAGAAGAAAACGTAAAAAGGGAGGCGATGAACAATAATAAAAAAAACAAAGGAATGACTCCGGGTGACGTTGGGTTAATAAAGTAAATAATGCTGGCAAGAGCAACCCATGTGGTAAAAGTAATTACTAAGGTCGGGAAAAAATTTTTTCTTCTTCCAACACCATTCTTTCTTTTTTTTGCTGCACGAGTTTTCTTATGCTTGTTTGTTAGCTTTTTCTTCACGGTTATATTTTACTCTATGGTTGGAATTAGTGGGAAGGGGGTGTGATAGAATTGGGCATATGGATCCGATAATCGTGCTAGTAATTGTTTTAGGAAGCTTTGTAACTCTAGGTGTTTTAATTAACAAACGACTAACAGACCTAGAAAAAGGACAAAAGCCTTCAGACGAGCTCCTGGAAGTTATAAAGATGCTTCAAGAGGGATCAAAGGAGGACAGAAAAGTATTACTCAACTCTCTCCAAAAAAACACGCAGTCACTTAATGAAAGACTAGATACAGCATCGAGGGTTATCGGCAAAGTACAAAGAAATATAGGAGAGATGAGCGAGATTGGTAGAGGGATGAAAGATCTTCAGGAGTTTTTGCGAAGTCCAAAAATTCGAGGAAACATTGGCGAGCAGGTTTTAAAAGAACTTCTTGTGCAGATACTTCCCAAGAAATCTTTTAACTTACAACATACATTTAAGTCCGGAGCAATAGTCGATGCTGCGATAAAAACTTCGGCAGGAATAATTCCAGTTGATTCAAAGTTTCCTATGGAAAATTTCAGAAAAATGATGGAAGTTGAATCAGAGCTGGAAAAGAAGACTTACGGTAAGCAATTCGAAAGGGATGTGAAAAAACACATAGATGCGATTTCTAAAAAGTATATTTTGACAGAAGAGGGAACGATCGACTACGCATTGATGTACATACCATCAGAGGCTGTTTATTATGAAATCGTAAACAATCCGGTGCTTTCCGACTACGGGGTAGCGAATAGGGTGTTGCCTGTTTCGCCAACTACTTTTTATGCATATTTGAGAGCAATATTAATGAGTTTTGAGGGGCAGAAAATTGAGCAAAAGGCGCGCGAAATACTAGCCGCAATAAGAGCGATTCAAAAAGACTACAACAAGGTGGAAGATAATATTTCCAAACTTCAGAGACATTTAAACAACGCTTACAATATGATGAACAATGTTCTAACCTCCTTTAATCAATTAGGTCAAAAAATTGCATCGACTCAAAGCTTGGGCCACGGAGAAAAAAAGGAAGCAAAAAAACTAAAGGAATGAAAACAATAAAAGGATTTACTTTAGTTGAAGTTTTGGTTGTTATTGTTCTTTTAGCGATTTTGGCTGTTGCTGTGATAGCCACCATTAACCCACTTGAGCAATTAAGGCGAGCCAAGGATTCGTCTCGCGAGCAAAATGCAGAAACATTGTTAAGTGCCATAAACAGATACCAAGTAACTCGAGAAGACAATCCTGCAATATTCGATTCAGCAGATTCTGTTTCTTGCGAAGAAATAGTTCAGAGCGCCCCCGTTTACGATGCTGGTTCCTTAGAAAGTGAATTATCTTCTTGGTTCCTAAAACACATTACGGAAACAGGTTCGGAAATGTATGTTGGCCTTAATAGTGATGGAAAAGTTAAGGTGTGTTACCAAATTGAGGCAACGGCAAATAAGTCGAAAGTTGCCGATGGTGGATGCAGTCTCCTTCCCTTTTTTTATGCGTGTCTCCCAAGATAGAGTTCACACTTTCAGAAAAGCTGATATAATTTTTAGCGAATGACGAAGTCCACTGTAACCAAAAAATTAAACAAAGAACAACTAGAGGCTGTTAAATATAAAGACGGACCTCTTTTGGTGATTGCGGGAGCGGGCACCGGTAAAACAACGGTAATAACAGAGAGAATAAAATACCTGCTTCTTTCTAAGAAAGTAAAACCATCTGAAATATTAGCACTAACTTTTACAGAAAAAGCTTCTCGCGAAATGGAAGAAAGAGTGGATATGGTGATGCCGTATGGATATACGCAAATGTGGATTTCAACTTTCCATGCATTCTGCGACCGCATTTTAAAGCAAGAGGCATTAAATATTGGACTTGATCCGAAATTTAAGCTGATGACACAAACTTCGTCTATTCAATTCATTCGCAAAAACTTATTTGCTTTTGATTTAGATTATTTCAGGCCATTGGGAAACCCCACGAAATTTATTTCTGGAATGCTTCAGCATTTTTCTAGACTTCAGGACGAAGATATCAGTCCCCAAGAGTACTTAAAATATGCAGAAAAAATCGCTAAGAAAAAAACAAATAAAGAGGACAAGTTAGAGGCAAAAAAAACAATGGAATTGGCTAGGGCTTATGTCACTCACAACGAATTAAAAAAGAAACAGGGGTTAATGGACTATGGAGATTTAATTATAAATACGCTGACCCTTTTCAGGCAACGCAAGAATATATTGGTCAACTATCAAAAGCAGTTTAAGCATGTATTGGTTGACGAATTTCAAGATACCAATCATGCTCAGAATGAACTGGCCATACTTCTTGCGGGAGAAAGGAAAAACATAACAGCGACCGGTGATGACGATCAAAGTGTATATCGTTTTCGTGGCGCTGCAGTTTCAAACATTATCCATTTCAAAAAAGCTTTTCCAAAAGCAAAAGTAATTGTTTTAACAAAAAATTATCGCTCAACTCAAGAAATTCTCGATAAGGCTTATGAGATGATTCAAAACAACAATCCGGACAGACTAGAGGCCGTGGAAAAAATTGATAAGAAATTGATTTCTCAACGAAAAGTGAAGGGGGCAGAAGCTCAATTTATACACGTAGACAGAGTGGAAAACGAGGCGGACCAAGTTGCTAAAGAAATCATTAAATTAACAGATGAGGGGGAATATGATTATGGAGACTTTGCAATTTTGGTGAGAGCAAACAATCATTCAGAGCCATTCATGCGAGCGTTGTCACGAAGGGGTGTGCCTTATCAGTTTCTAGGACCTGGTAGGTTGTTTAAGCAGCCCGAGGTGATTGATTTAATTTCGTATCTTAAAGTTCTTAATAATTTTGAGGACTCTGTTGCATTTTACAGGTTGTTGTCGATTGATTTTTTTGGAGTATCTCCTAAGGATTTAATAAAAATAGGGAACCACGCAAGGCGATTTAATCTTTCGGTGTTTGAAGCATGCGAGAAAATCGACAGCATTTATGTTGTGCCCGAAACAAAGAGAAAAATAAATAAAATAATGACCATAATTAATAAGCACATAAATTTAGCGAAAAGTGAATCTGCGGGCCAACTTATTTATTATTTCTTAGAAGAAACGGGTCTTTTGCAGAGATTATTTAAAACTGACTCACTCGATGTTGAAAAAAAAGCTAAAAATATTTCTAAATTTTTTGACAAGTTAAAAACATATGAAACTGATAATGATGAGGCCAGCGTGTCATCTGTGGTTGAGTGGATCGACTTATCTAGCGAATTGGGAGAATCTCCTCTTGCAGCGGATGTTGATTGGAATGAGGTAAACGCAGTTAATATTTTGACAGTTCATTCTAGTAAGGGCCTGGAGTTTCCTGTGGTTTTTCTGGTTAACTTAGTGGGACAAAGATTCCCAACAGTTCGACGACGCGAACAAATTCCCATTCCCGACGTTTTGATTAAAGAAATACTGCCAGTTGGCGACTACCACTTAGAAGAGGAAAGAAGATTATTTTATGTTGGCATGACAAGGGCTGAGGACTTGGTTTACTTCACGGCAGCTGATTATTATGGTGAAGGAAAAAGAGAAAAGAAACTCTCTCCGTTTATATTTGAGGTTTTTGGAGAAGCCGCTATTTCGGACAGGTTGGCAATCGACAAGCACGAGCAACTTTCATTTTTGGATTACAAGTCTATTGACAGTCAAAAATCTGAACTAGAAATAACAAAGCAAAAAATGACTGATCTGCATGTTGATTATCTTTCTTATTCTCAAATTGCAACTTTTAAAATTTGTCCGCTGCACTACAAGTTAAAATACATATATAAAGTACCTACGCCTTTTAGTGCTCCGTTAAGCTTTGGTATATCAATGCACGCTGCGCTTAAAGATTTCTATACAAATTTTAAAAAAGAGCAAAAACACGATGAAAAATTAATACTGGCAGCGCTTAAAGAAAATTGGACTAGCGAGGGTTACAGAAATAAATTACATGAAAAGAAGATGTTAGACAAAGGAAAGAAATTCCTTTCAGAATATTATAAAAAAGAATTTAACTCCAAAATAGTGCCAGTAGAGCTGGAGCAATCTTTTGTTGTTCCGCTAAAGTTGCCCAAAGGGGAGCGGATGCTCAAAATAGGTGGCAAGATGGACAGAGTGGACATACTTTCTGGGGGGAGAATTGAAATTATTGACTATAAAACTGGCGCAAATCTTCCGACGCAAAAGCAGGTTGATAGCGATTTCCAGCTCACCTTTTATGCTCTTGCGGCGGCAAACATTAACGAAGAACCCTTTGGAAAAAGCCCGGAGAAAATACAACTTACCCTTTACTATTTTGACGGACAAAAGAAACTGACAACAACCAGAACAAAGGAAGAGTTAGAAGACGCAAGAAAAGAAATCTTTGCTTGGCGAAATAAAATAGAAAAATCTGATTTTAAGTGCTCAGGGCATATATTTTGTAAAACTTGTGAATACTCACTACTTTGTGGAGCGGACAGTAGATAGTCTTTTTTGAACAGCTTCTCCCGTTAATTCTCGCAAAGCATCTGCCTTTTCCATTTTTCGAAAACTATTGATGGGAGTATTTTAACAAATGCCCCTGGATATTCAATTTCCTGACCACCAAAAGATTTTTTAAAATGAGTAAACCCTTGCCAACTCTTATTTGGAAATCGGTCATCATAGATTCCTTCAAAATCAAGAATTTTTGCTCCAGCAGCTTTTGATTTTAATATCCCTTCCCAAATTATTTTATATTGAGCCAATGATTTTCTTCCCTCACTGTTTGAAAAAGCTTGCCAGTAGTATGAAATTTTATCTCCGACAAGAAATATGGCCCCGGCGGAATTATTTTTTGTTAAAAAGAAAAAAGCATTTTTGTTAAAAGTTTTTTTGAGTATTGTTAGGCTTGAAAGTGAAGGTACGTAGCGTTTTGTATTAACGGTATTTTTCCACGCTGTTCTAAATCCTTTAAGGTCTTTTAATTGGGGTTCCGATAAAGACACTTGGTCAGTTTTAAGAATTGCGCGTCTTGCGTCTTTTTTCATTCCCCTTTTTAATTCATCTGTGGTTTTTGTTAAATCAAGATGTAGTGTCTTCGAAGGCAAAAAGGGCCCTTTTGTTTTTCTATATTTGTTGTTTTTTAAATATTTTGCATCAAGTTTGTTTTTGGGCTCAATAATTATTTGCAGTGCTCGATATTTTGATGCAAGTGCCTCTATTTTTTTAAGAGGAATTATTTCTGGTCTTTGAATTTTGATAATAGAGCCAAATAGGGGAATTTTTTTAACAAAACAATTAACATGATTTATTTGAACTACATTCCAACCCTTTTTGCGCAAGTATTTTCCGTATTGCGAAGTTTGTCTAATGTCAATCATAGCTTAGAAACTTGGACGAGTAAGTGAGAGTTTTGTTCGAAGGCGAAGAGCTTTCCATCTAATCATTTCAGCAAGGCGATAAATTCTATAAAGGGGGCTAATAACTAAATCCCAGGTTCCTACAAATTCTACAACTTTTGGGCGATATCCTTCCTTAAAGCGCGTAAATCCTTTTCCTATTTCTCTTCCCCATAAATCAAAAGTTTTAAGTCCTAAGTTTTTTCCATATTTTATTGCCTCCCACATTACTAAATTATTTGCCATTACTTTTTTATGTTTATTAGATGAAGCGCCATAAGGATAGTAAAGAAAATCTTTCCAAACAAAGACAATCCATGTTGTAATAATCTCTTTTTTATATCGAGCAACAAGGAGTCTTGCAATTGGTTTTTTATTTTTTTGCACCATGTCGGTGTGTAGCGTTTTCCACATAAGACGGTGGTATTTTTCGGTGTGTGCGTAGAAACCCTGTCTTTCCACTGTCTCCTTGGTGAGTTTGATATACGCATCAAAAGCCTCGTCAGAGTTATCTTCTTGTACGCTAACCCCCTTACGTTGAGCCAAGCGTATGTTATAGCGAGTTTTTGGTTGAAAGCTTTTTATAATGTCTTCCTCGCTAGGAGTTAGATCGATCCAAAAGGTTGTGGGGGTGAAAAGAGTTTTTCCAGCTACGGCACCGTTTTGTTTTAAGAGTTCTATCGGTTTTTTGCTTTTGAGAATATTGGGTTCAAGCTTAACAAATAATAGTTTTTCTCTTTTCCCTATTTTTTTAAGATCAGTAAGAATTTTCTTTGTAGGGGCGGGACCCTTAATAAACATACCAATTTTATAAGGAATGAAGGGTATTGGATGAAGTGTTAGTTGGCCATAATCTGTTCGAATGACTTCGTTTCCCCATTTTTCTCGAAACTTTCCCCACTCCCAAGATTGTAGGGGGTGAGACGCTTGTTTATTGAGTCTTTGTCTATTCATGTTGTTGTTTAACTAATAGTTTCTAACAAATCATCAGGTATATCAACAATAAAGCGACTGGGTGGATTTGATGTTTTCTGGCCAAAATACAAACGACGATCTGCGTAAGATAAATATAAGAGTTGCTTTGCTCGAGTCATTCCAACGTAGGCCAGTCTTCTCTCTTCTTCCAAGGCGTTTGTGTCCCACAGGCTTCTCGAGTGAGGGAAAAGACCTTCTTCCATACCCACGACAAAAATTACAGAAAATTCTAAGCCTTTTGCTGCGTGTAGAGTCATCAAGGAAATTTTCCCACTAGAGGAACCAAGAGCTCTTATATATCCCTTTTCGTTTTGTTCAGATTCCATTAGGGCGACATTTTCTAAGAATGCTAATATTTCAGGAAATTCTGTGGCTACTGATCGAAGTTCTTTGATGTTTTCTAATCTTGTTATGTTTTCTTCAGTATCTCTTTTATATTTAGCCAAATAATCAGTTTTGCTAATTACGGCGTCAAGTAAGTCTATGGTTGAAAATTTAGAAATATCGCTTGTTTCTTCCACTAATTCTTCAAATTTCTTAAACCTTCTTTTTCCAAGTTTGAGAGCTCTGTTTTCTGAAACGGTATCCTTGGGATTAACAAGAAGTCTTAAATACGAAAGTACGTCTTTAATTTCCTTGCGGCTGTAAAAACGAGTTCCGCGTATAAGTGCGTAGGGTAATCCTGTGTGAAGAAGGGCTTCCTCAATAACTCGCGATTGGGCGTTTGTTCTATATAGTATGGCAATGTCCTTAAGTTTGTATTTACTGGAAATTAACAATTGAGATTCGCTAACTACAAAAGCAGCTTCAGTTAATCCATTTTCAGCTCGATGTAGTTTAATTTTTTCTCCTTTACCTTTTTTTGTCCAGAGTTTTAAGATAGGGTGCCCTGTATTTTTTGAAATGACGGAATTTGATGCAGACAGAATGTTTTGGGTTGATCGATAATTTCTCTCAAGGTTTACAACTTTTATTTTCGGATAGTCGCGCATAAGATTGGTTATATTCCGATGGTCTGCTCCCCGCCATGCATAAATACTTTGAGATGCATCACCAACTACAGTTAAGTTTTCTTTATTTCCAACGACGAGTTTGGTTAATTGGTATTGGACTTTGTTAGTATCTTGCCATTCGTCAACAAAAACATGGGTAAGTTTGTTTTGCCATTTCGACAAAACTTCGGGCTTTTCTTGAAAAAGGGTAACCGTTTTTAAAAGTAGATCATCAAAGTCTAATGCACCGACCTTTTTTAAATATTTTTCGTATTCAGAATAAAATCTAAAAACTTTCTCTTGCCAATCGCCTTGAGCTATTTCGCCGAATTGCAGAGGAGATAGCATTTGGCTTTTGGCATCTGAAATAACCGAGGCGACAGCCGCGGGTTTATATGTGTCGACTGACAAGTTAGAGTTTTTTATTATTTCTTTTAGTGCTTCCTTGGTATCGCCATCATCGTAAATAACAAAATGGTTTGGTATTTCTATTGCGGCTCCATCAATTCTCAGCACCTTGACACAAAATGAGTGGAAAGTTCCCGAATAAGGAGGCGCAATGCCAACAAGTTTTTCTATCCGTTCTTTCATTTCTGTTGCGGCCTTGTTGGTAAAAGTAAGTAGTAAAAGATTTTCAGGCTTCGTTTTTTTCTGGGCCAAGAGATATGCTGCTCTGTGAGTTAGTACTTTGGTTTTACCGCTTCCCGCTCCTGCTAAGACCAATAATGGACCGTCTTGATAAACGACGGCCTTTTTTTGTTCTTGGTTAAGTTTGGAAATCAGCTTGTTGATGGTTCCCTTATCTAATACAATAGTCATAGATTATTTTTCAAAAAATTTTCGCGCCCGTTAAGTTTAACATGCAAAACATTAAGCAAAACCCCAAAAAAATAAATAAAAAGAAGATTGTTATATCAAAATATAAAAGAAAACTTTTAAAACATGTGTGGTTGGTAAGAACAGGTCTGATTGCGCTAATATTATTAAGCTCCTATCTTTTATATTTTTTGATCTCTTTGGCTCTTGGAAGATTTGGTATTTCTAGTTATTTAAATCTTTTCAGCGATTTTGTTTTTACCCCAATTCAAAAAATCCATACGGCTGAAAACAGAACAAATATTTTGATTCTAGGTAAGGGTGGCGAAGGACATGAAGCACCAGATTTAACAGATACAATTATTTTCGCGTCAATTGACCATGTCAGTCCCTCATTATCTTTAATCTCCCTCCCACGAGATATTTGGATACCGGAACTTCGAGCCAAGCTTAATAGTACTTATTATTGGGGAAACCAAAAACAAGAAAATGGGGGGTTAATTTTGGCAAAGTCGACTGTCGAAAACATTGTTGGATTGCCGGTGCACTATGGATTAGTAATAGATTTCTCCGGTTTTATGAAAACAATAGACGTATTGGGCGGAATAGAAGTTGATATAGAGAATGGATTTGTTGACGAAAAATATCCTATTGAAGGGAAAGAAGATGATCTTTGTGATGGAGATTCGGAATTTAAATGTAGATACGAGACGGTGCGTTTTGAAAAAGGTCGAGAAATTATGAATGGAGAGACAGCTCTTGTTTATGCTCGGTCTAGAAATGCAGAAGGTGACGAGGGGACTGATTTAGCTCGTGAAATAAGACAACAAAAAATTCTTACGGCGATTCAAGTAAAAGTTTTAAGTTCAGAAATTTTACTGTCACCTAAAAAAATATTTTCGATATGGGATGTGGTTCGGGATTCTGTGGAGACAGATATGGACTTATCTGTCGGCGCGATTTTGGCCAGAAGATTTATTCAGGCAAAAGACAAAATATCATCGCATGTTCTTTCTGAAGATTTGCTAATAAATCCTCCTGTCCAATATCGATATGACAACTTGTATGTTTTTATTCCTGAAGCTGGAGATTGGGAAGATATCCACGCGTGGATAAGTGAAACGCTAACTAGTAACTAACCCAGCCGAATTTATTAATCCAGATCACACCCCATAAATTCACAATAATTCCTATTACGAGAAGAATCCAATGAATTGGCTTTAGTTTAGCTTGAGACACGCCTTTTAATGTCAGGAAAATAAGAAAGGGGTAAAAATCAACAGCGAAACGATAACCGAATTGCGCGAAGCCGGTCCCGCCGTGAACACCAACAACAAGGAATATCAAAAATATTGAAAGCCAAGATATTTTGACAACCATTTCTTTAATTGGAGCTTTGAGAGCAAAAATAAAAGCAGGAGTTGTAATCCAAATGGCCATGCCAGCCCAAGAGGGTTGCAGGTAAGGGAAATGGCAAAGAAATTTAGGGCCCATCAAAAATGCAACCTTCAAATCTTCGAGTATGTAAGAGAGATGAACAATACCTTTTGAAAACCATGGTTCATCTAGTGTTCCTGGAATTAAGAAATATCCCTTGTTCCAGGGTACTCCAAAACGAGCAAAGTTATAGATTGAGTCAAAAGCAAAAAATGCTAAAAAGGGGAGCCCCAATTTTAAATAACTTTTAATATTTGGTAGTTTCTTTCTGACTAAAAATATATAAAGAGGTAGAGAGAGCATTGTATGTGGTCGAGACAAGTATGCTGCTCCCAAAAAAATAGATATCACAATTAACCTTTTTCTTTCCAGACTTTCTACTAGGGCGGCCATGAGGAAAAATGCGGCTGTGATTTGACCAAGGTACCAAACTGAGCCAACGGACGACAAATAAAAGATAATACTTCCTAATCCAACCAATATTCCAGACCATAGGGCCATCTGTTTGTCTTTTTTGATCAAATATGACAATCTCATTGTTAATACAACCAGCATTGCGCCTAGAAAGTGGGCAAGGTACTGTTGAGGGAAGCTTTTTCCAAAAATATAAACAAAGGGGATTAAAAGAATAGCTGGCATGGGAGGATAAACAACGAAAAACTTATTGTTGGCAATAGGAATTAGTTCACTTAACCAAGACGGGTTTTCTTCCAGCCAATATTTACCCTGAAGAAATGAATGACTAAGTCGGGTAAAATAGTCGTAAGGAGTATCGCCCGGAGAGGCAACTAGATAAATAATGAAGACAAGAAAAAAAGAAACGACAATTAGTTTTTTCACTTTAACTATTTTACTTCTTCTTTTTGTTGCTTTGATAGTGAGACTTGCACTTTCTCCATTCGGAACACTGGGGGTAGACCAAAACACATTTGTCGGATGGAGCAATAGGTTAGTTGAAGTGGGTTTTAGTAAGTTTTACGATGCGTGGTCAGATTATTTGCCGGGATATTTATATGTATTGTGGTTACTGGGTCAAATTAGAAAGTTAATTCCAATTCCAAGCGTGCTTCTTTTTAAGTTACCTGCAATTTTCTCAGATGTTTTAACTGGTTATTTAATTTACAAAATCATTGAGAAATTTAAAAACAAGAGATGGGGAATGATAGCTTCTGGGTTGTATCTTTTTAATCCTGCCATTTTGATGAACTCAGCGCTGTGGGGACAGGCAGACTCCTTAACAGCACTTTTCTCCTTGCTGGCTATTTGGTTTATTGATATTAATCCTTTTGTCTCGTCTTTTGCGTTAGCTTTTGGAACTTTGATTAAACCACAGGCCGCTCTGGCAGCGCCGGTTGTTCTTTTTGTGATGCTTAAAAAGAAATGGAAATTGCAGAAAATACTAAACTACATAGTCATTTCGTTTTTATTTTTTGTTTTGGCTTTTGTGCCTTTTGCTGGAGAAAGCAGCCTTGCATTGTTTGTTGTGGATAGAATTTCTGCGACATTGGGACAATATCCATACACTAGTATAAACGCCTTTAATTTTTGGGGGCTTTGGGGTTTTTGGGATAAAGACACTGTTTTTGCTTCATCATTGGGAATAGTTGCCATAATAACGTCATTTTTGTTAAGCGCAAAAAAATTATGGAAAACAAAAAACTCTCGATATCTGTTGCTGGCAATAATTGTCGCGACAAACTTCCTTTTCTTTACAAGAATGCACGAAAGACATCTTTTGCCAGTGCTCGCTCCGCTAGCGGTAGGGGCTGCCATAAATAGCAATTTATGGCTTTCCTATGCGGGTTTTTCTTTTATCTATATTATTAATCTTTATTACTCATATGTTTGGATTACTCAGGGTTTTACTAGTGTTCTGCCGACATTTGCAATAGTTGTTTGTATTTTGTTAAATCTTGGATTTTTGGCACTAATTTTCTTTGAAGTTTTTAGAAAGAAAAAAAATAAATACTTTCTTAAATTTTTCAAAAACTTGAATAAAAAAATTCGCCCACGGACTAAAATTCCAAATAAGAAAACAAAAAAACTTTCTGCAAAAACAATAAAAATTTCTTTAT
>Ga0307992_1000927_pt1 | contig 17727 bp, 33 predicted proteins | sample EllFjometagen133_FD_203162 | JGI IMG/M metagenome (GOLD analysis project Ga0307992, IMG submission 203162) | Marine microbial communities from Ellis Fjord, Antarctic Ocean - #133 | ecosystem: Environmental > Aquatic > Marine > Unclassified | place: Southern Ocean | collected 2014-10-08
TCTTTTCTACTATAATACTTTTCATCTGAAGTTCCAAACATCTCTCCTCCTTAAATTAACAGCCTATAACACTATGCCTTCACTGCACTTCGTTTGCGCAGCGCACCTTCACGTTATGCGTAACTTAGTTTATTCTGTTTGCTGTTCTATTAACGAGTTATAATATTTTCCCCATTTTTCAGGTCGTTTTTCTATTGGTGTAGATTTAAGTCTTCCCATTACACGTTTAAATGCTTTTTGGTTTTCAACAAAATTAACTATATCTTTTACAATTAATAGTCTCATGCTGTTAAGTTCATCTGGTGTTTTGCAATTCAATATTCTACCTTTTAATTCATTCATACCGACCTCCAAGTCTTTATTTACGTTAGCGCACACGCAGCACGCTTGTAGTTATGTGCAACTTAGCTCTCGTTTTTTAATACAGTTTTTTCTACTTGTTGCATAGCCCAATCAATCTTGTTATCTGGCATGTGGTCAACTGCATATTCAATGCTTTGTTTCCTGTTTTCAAAAGAATACATTTGCTTGAATTTTGCCTGTTGTCCTTCTGTGCATTTTGCTAATCCTTCTTTTAACTTTTTTCTCCCAAAATCCTGTAATTCTTGATTCATCCCGACCTCCAGGTCTTTAATTGGTTTTAAATCATTAGTTATTTCTCTTACTTTATCATCGGTATTTGTCATTTCATCAAACATATTTACTCTTCACAAATTTCATTATAGCAGTGATTACACAATGTGCAATTTTGATCTTCAGTTTCCTTTCCACAATTACTACATTTATTTGATTATAAGTTTTTTAGTGCTTCTAAGTTATTAATCATTTCTCTAACCTTATCTTCTCCAAATTCTGCAATCATTATATTCTCCTTATTATTTATTAAACAGACTAAGTATGGGCTTTAAACTTTCCTCAAACCCATCTTCATACTTACCACTAGCTAAAATATGCTTACATTTCTTATGCCCAGTATCCCTTATTCTCCATTCCTTAGTAGCCCTATTAATTGATAAGCAATACCCCACTAGATGTTCTCCTGGATTACTGGGAGCAATAGTAGTATCGCATTTAATATGACTTATCCCATCAAATAATAAGAATAAATTCTTACCATCAGATAAAGAATACTCTCCATATTCTTCATAAATTCCACCTATTTGCATAATTATTCTCCTCATCTTATTTTCTTCTTTCTTCTTATTGCCAAAGATCCGTTTATAACCTTCTTCATATTTTCTGGACCATCCAACACTGAAATCATCTTTATGATCTGCCATTTACTCTTCCTTTTTTATCTTTTAAGGACTCTTTATCTAACAAATCATAAAACTCTTTAGTATATTTATTGATTGTTCTTTTAATTTTCATAATTATCAAAGTGGCTACATCAATTAATGCTAGTATACATAAGATTTTAACGATCATTTCTCCTCCTAGTTAAGACTATTAAGCGTATAACTTACCATCTTTAAAATTATATTTATGTGTTTTTATGTATTCAAGTAACTGATCAATCGCCTCATCCCAAATAGCTTTTCTAAAATATTTTGGACGTTTTTTTTGCAGTATAGTAGTAAGTTCTTTCTTTTCATCGGCTATTTTAATATAGCCTTGGAACATTACTATAATTCTCGCATAATACGTAGCTACCGTTTGCTCATGATTCGTCATGATCCCTCCTTTGCAATCTATCATGTTCTGCTGTCCATTCCTCTTCTTCTATTTGCCTATTACGTCCATCGGTAATTGAATCTATTCCGTCTTTCATTCGATTTCTTCTTCACAAAACATTTGTGATAATATTATCTGGTCATCAAGACTAGTATTTTTATCACTCATTAACTCAAAAGCTTTTTCCCTATCTACGTTAGATATAATTTGCTTCATTTCTTCTTCTCCTTAATTATGCCACTTGCCCAATCCATGTAACTCTTAAACTCTTCATCAGAATAATTCCATATCTTTTCAAGATAAAGCCCTGACGTTACATCTTTATACCCGAAGGATGCAATTGCAACTTCACTCATTCCATATTCTGCAATTTCCCTAAGTCTTCTCCTTGTTCTTTTTTTTAACTCAGGTTGGTTATATTTATAGAATCTCTTATCGTCAATATCAAAGAGATACTTCTTCTCTTCTTCTGCAAGTTCTATTGGCTTAAATATGTTTTGAGGGACTGGTATCTCAAGAAATTTATCTTTAACTATAGTACTAATTCCTTTACCAAGGTCTCTAAATAATCCGAATACCTTCCAGTTACAACCATCCTGAGTACACGCATAAGCATCTGTACTTTCTTTACCACAACTTGGACATATAAACTTATGAGAAGGGAACCTTTTATGTAGATCCTTAGTTGTTTCAAAGACGTAAACATCTTCCAGAAGGGGCAATTGAGATGCTTGATAGAAATTTACAGTATTTACTCCACGATTTTTCTCTAAAGCATTCAATATCTCTTCCTTAGTAAAACCTGTCACCTTACTATAATTCTCAAGCCTGGTATCAAGGATTTCCTTAACGTCTGCTGCTCTTTTGTCACCGACTGATCCTCCCCATGATGCCCGGGCTTGTTCTATTATATCTTCATAGCTTAACATAACCTTGGCCATTATTTCTCCTTTTCAACATATTTTTTTAATAATCTTTTATCCATCTTTGCATACTCATCGGAAAGATTCTTCAATTGTTTACCAATATTACTTTTCTTAGATGTACATTTAGTTTTTTTTAACGATAGCTTGAGCTTAGCAATTTTTTTTTGGATTTTCTTCAACTGTCTCTTTTTCTTTTGATTATGTTTTCTGGTTCGTGATACCTTGCGTAATATATCCCCCATGACATCACTCCTTTTTTTTATTAATCCTCTTTCTAACCATATTTCATTTTTCACTTATCCCTCTTTGTGTTTTACACAATAGTTAAATTCTACAGATCGTAAGGTTATCACCCCATCTGATAATTTTTGCTTATCAACAAGTAGCTCTGCGATTCCCTTAATAGTAAGATTAGCCATACTATTTGATAATTCTAAACTTTGTAATCCTAAACTGGACTTGTATTTTTTACCTGTTTCCCCTGTTCCTATATTAAATTTAATTCCCTTTACATTTTGTTCTTCAGATAATTATACCATAAGTCTATTCTCCTTCTTTTTCTCTCCTTTGCGCTAACTTATTACGCCTGTTTTTAAGATCCTTTATCTCTTTGCCAATTCTAACTCTAGTATATGTATCATTTGTTCTGTCCAGCATAATATAAAGTTTCTTAATCCTTTTTTTAACAGCATCCAAATACCTCAATGTTTTCTGTTTAGTCTTTCTTGATATTCCTATCTCGTTATGACAATCACTCCAACTCATTAATCTACCTCTATAAGCTGATCAGTAAATGATTTATCCCATATCCTATCCATATACATTTTCTTTTTATGGTTATCCATAGCCGTTGTATAATATATTTCCTTTCCATTTTCAAATGTATAAATAATATCCTTATTTTTCTCTATTCCATGAGTTGTGTGACAACAAAAACAATATTTCCCATTCAGTACCTCTCCTTTCATCACTCCTCCCTCTTTTTGCTTTCAAGAATACTCTTTACATATTTAGACATTTTTTCTAGTGAATAGCCAAAACGAATTGCACGTAAAATGATCTTCTTACTATGATCAAACCTCCAACCTTTTGTGCATTTGTCTTTTTTAATTGGAGTTGCCCAGATTTCCCAGAATTCGTCATCAGTTCCGTTTTCAGCAAGTTCAACATAATAGTCTTTCCCGAACTTATCCGCAAGATTTTTAGTGACTTCTACTTTATAAGCAAATCCCCTTTTCATTACTCCTCCTTACACCTCATATTCTATAAGTTCTACGGGGATATTCTTGTAATCACCAGCATTAAAGTAAACTCCGCTAGCATCCCACATTAAATTACTTAAGGAACATCCCATCTTCTTAATGTCAAATTCCCCATCTTCATCATACCAAATATTTATATCTTTCAAGTCTGGATCAATATCCCCTACTTTAATCCCCTTAGTTGGAGTGCCAACACAATGCCAATAATCAGCACTCTCGATCTCATTAGTATTAAATTCCATATCACCTAGCTTAAACGGCCGGTGATATATTGTTCCATTATATATGATCAAAAAACACTCATTCTTCACGTCTATTACACATTTATCCACCGTACTATTTTTACTAGACAATTCATTATACCTGTGTTTATCAGAATATTCTACGAGCTTTTCACACTCATGTATAGTGAGAGTTACTTCACATTTATCTATTAAATATCTTCTCAATTTTTCAGAAAATATTTCTGCAGGAAAGCAAATATCTTTTTTATTATCCTTATTCTTCACACCGATTCTCCTCGTTATTAACACCTTATTCTCTTAGTTATTTTACCTAATTCTAAAATTATACAGTTCTCTTTTCCACCGCCCCAAGAATACTTTCTAGGAAGCCCATATCTCATTTCCTTTAACTCAATCTCAAACTGTCTTCTATTCTTATGATATCCATTTGAGAACACTACTATATCAAATTCCTTAGGAATAACCCCAAAATGCCACTTCTTCTCTTTTTCATCGTAGTATCCTCCACATTCGCAAGAACCATCATTGCACCATCTATCACATTTAGGGCAAGGCCGGGTAAGCCTCTTTCTCCAATATGACTTATACTCTCTATATTCTTCTTTCTTCTCACCCGAAAGGATCATGTCGAACCATTTTTTTCTTAAATTAAGGTGTAATTTCTTCATCTTGCACTCTCTCCCCATACCTTCTTTCTTTACCTGATCAACTATTTTATTTTCTTAATCTGTAAGATTAATCCTGGCAGTAAACATAGAATTAACCATCTTAACGATTACCTTCATTTGTTCTCCTTGGCAAATAGTCCAACCCTCATAAGAGTAGTTATTGTTAACTTATACATTTCCTGAATACATTTTTCCATATTTTCTACCAGAACCTTTGGAGATTTTATCATAAGAATCTTAAATGTATTATTATCGGTAGTTATGGTTATGCCATATGAAACACTCTCCCAACGCAGGCTTCCATCTTCCATAGGTACAATTATAAATTCTATAGCGTGAACATCGGAAAATTCATCAAAAAACTTTCTAACTAACATCTCCTCTGGACTTCTATCTATCTGACGTCTTGCACCTATTACTGCCGGCAACCGATTATCATAATTATAAAACATATCAATTTACCTCCTATCTTCTACTACCTCATTATTTCCAAATTAGCATCACTAATATATTGCAATATACCTTCAGCCATAACATTACAATCCTCTGTTGAAAACTTACCAGTTGCATATAAAGCATCCTGTATAATAGCCATTTTGTCTTCACTTTCTAACGAATCTTCTTCTCTTGTGCATACAAGTAGTTTAAAGAGTTTAGCGTTATAGTGTTCAAGTTCACGCTTAATGGCTTCTTGATCCAAAGGAACATGAACATCTTTACACATTTTAACTATAGCATCTATCTCTATTTTTCTTTTCTCTATAAGTAATGCAACTTTCGATATAGTGGTTAAATCCACCGACGTTGCCAGAGCTATCATATTGTGCATTTTAGGTGATATTGTATTCTTCTCACTCATAGCTTCTCCCATGTCTACGTTCTTTACGGTTTCTTGGCTTTAGCACGTCCACGCCGGGGCTTTTCTTAAATAGAAAAGCATTCTCATTAAGGGTTGTAGATAATCCATTAGCTTCTGCTTGAGCTGGAGTCATAACGATGTATCCATCTCCATAAGAATCAACAACCGTCTTCTTTTCATTAGCTGTACCTGAATATATAATTACTTTCTTACCCTTAAATTTAGTAGTAATCTTTTCGGATATATTTGTATTACCTGCACCTGTATTTGTACCATCTGTAGAATTCATAACTCCTCCTCATGATTTTATTAACCACTAAAAACTATTTTTTTATCTCCTCCCATTCCTTCTTATCGTTCTCCTCACATCTCTTTTTATCTTCATCTGTAAGTAAGGACTCAAGAAAATCCGTTACGTCTGGGGGCAGTCTATTGTCGCTTGTAGACATTTCAATATTCCCATCCTCATCATATGTTTGTCTATCATAAATCTCATCCCAACAGGTTCCCCTTATTGTTTTTGCTACTCCACACATTATTGGATCTTTACGATACTTATTTTGAAGACGCTGACTTCTAAATTGCATATAATGCTTCAAATATTTTGGATCAACTTTAGGTAATATCCGCATGTCAAATGGGATGTTCCCTTCATAGATAGTTTTTTTAGTTAACCCATCTCCACGATCTTTAAAGTATTCCTCCCCTTCTTTCTCATCTATTGTATACAAAGTAAAGTGAGTAGAATCCTTATGATTAAAACTATACACAATTATCTTTGGCGATTTATTATTTTCCATTTTTATTTCTCCATTTTTGCGGGTACCAATGCACGTTCTTCCTTATAATTTGAAAATTCTTCTCCATAAATTTCCGGCATCCCTTCTGCTAAAATCTAGCATACATCCATTAGAATTTACCACGTCCATATCCATTAATATTAATTTTCTATTTATCTCAACCCCTGCTTCTTCTGCACGATTGATAATGTTTAATATCATAGTTAGTTCTTCTGTACTAGATAATTGTTTTATCATTTTTTCTCCTTTATAATTAAATCTTTAAACACAGGCAACACGACACGATCAGTTCTTAAGTTACGAAACGTTTTAGACACTAGCCTCTTCTTTGCTTCCTCTGTACTACGTTCTGTAAATGTAGTGCCAAACCCAAACCATTCTTCACCATGTTTTGCTCTGTATTCCAAGTCCACTTCAAAATCTTTCGTTCCTTCCATGACCTTATCATACATCTTGCCTGCCTTAGAAAATAGTGCCTTATACAATTCTTTATATTCTTCTGTACCTGGTTTATAATATTGTCTTGCAATCAAACAAGTAGTAAACCCATAACACTTAAGTTGCTCTCTTAGTTCAAAGTCATCTTTACCTTTTAGTCTATCAAAGTTCTTTTTGATTATTTCTTCTGTTGTTGGGGTCTTTTCGGTGGTTTGCATTTATCCTGCTAACAAAAATCTACAAATATCCGTAAATTAATGAGTTTTCTTGCTTCACTCAGTCCGATTTTGCCGAAGCTACTTTCGTTTGGTATAACTGTCCACAAGCGTATATTCCCGAGTTAGCCCTCGGTATTGTAATATATTTAGGATGCAAGTTCATATTTATTGCAGTCCTTGATATTCAACGAAGCATTCACGTCTCTATCCTCAACGTATCCACAATCGCAAACATATTTCCTATCTGATAATTTCAGATTGGGATTAATTTGCCCACAACCATGACACATCTTGGACGAAGGATACCATCGGTCAATTACTCTAACTTCAACATCGTATTTTTTACATTTCTGCATCAAATATTGTTTGAAATAATAGAATAATTGTTCCTTGATAGATTTACTTAAATACTTATTTTTCAACATGCCAGATACATTCAAATCTTCTATAGATACATAAGCTGGTAAACTGTTGGCTTTCACAAGTGAGTTCACAATATACCTAATGTATTCCTTTCTGATCCTCGATAATCTAGCATGAATCTTAGCTATTCTCATTTTGTTTTTACGGATATTAGCAGTGTCTGATCTTTGTTTATTCCTTTTTTTATTTTGTAGCTTTCTGCTAAAAGCGCGTTGTTCGCGTTTCAATTTCTTCTCTATCTTCTTAATCTTTGATGTCTTATTTATATTCTTAAAAATCATGCCATTGCTTACGATAGCAGTATTTTTAACGCCTAAGTCAATGCCAATGGCTTCCTTATTCGAGACGTATTGCATGGTTCTGTTTCCCGCTTCATACACGACCGACACATAATACCTATCAGCAACCTGTGAAACAGTAACTGATTTCGCATTAATACCTTCTGGAGCATAGCCAAACTCCTTTAACCTAACAAACCCAAGCGTGGGGATCTTTATCTTGTGACGACAAACTTCTACATCCTTTTTATTATTTCTGGGGAAATAGAAGGACTTATGGCTACTGCGATTCTTATGCTTAGGGAATTCCGTCTGTCCTTTAAAAAAGTTCTTAAATGCTACCTCGGCGTTCATTATTGATTTTTTAACAGCTTTCGAGCCTACATCTTTTATCCACTGATAGCTTGGGGTGCTCGGGATAAATTCGTTATTTAACCACTTTGAAAAATCATAACCCGAGATAAATTTTTTATCTGCCTCATAAATCTCTTTGTTATGATTAAGATATAAATTATACACAAACCTACAAACACCAAAGGTTTGCGCCATTTTTATCTTCTGCTGATCTGTTGGATTTAGTTCAACCTTGTAGGCTGTTAACATTTAGAATCCTCCCCTGGGTTATCATTAACCCCAAGATATTCATCTAATTGCTTCTTTGAATAATACCGAGTGCCACCCTTCGTTATTTTAGCGGGGATTAAATCACCTGTCTTATGCCAATATCTCAACATCTCAATTGTAACCCCAAGCTCCTTTGCAAATTTTCCTATTGATAACATCTCTACCTCCTATTATTAATCTAAAGATAAAATACTATATTCTTTTAGATTGTCAAGGATTTTATCATATTTTACTAACTGTTGGTCACTCCCCCGCTAATATCTAACAATAACACACAATGCCCCGGTTTCCCAGGGCATATATATTAATTAGACTAATCTTCTTCAAATCTCCTTTTTGCAAGAAGAACCTGTGCATTTACATCCTCTAAGGGTTTGTCCTGGAAGTATAAAGCAAGTTTGAAATCAAGATCTTTCTTTGTACAATTAAAGAAAGTAACCATCTTCTCAATGTATTGATCAACAAATACTTCTTTTAAAGTTTTAGAGACATCCTTAGCCTTTACCTCTCTTACTTCTTCTCTAAGTTCAGTAGCTGATTGATCTCTTGCTCTATCTACCCACTCAATAGCATCTTTGTAATCCAGCTTATTTACCACAGACTTAATTATGTTAAGCTTATCTAAGCCTATCTTTTTCACTAATCCCTCATCGATTTCCAAACGCTCAATAAACAACGCATAAGTACCTATGAGTTTAGACGCAAAACTACCGGTTAAATTAAGCTCATTTTCCACAAATTCTTTTAAGGTTTTGTAACCCTTGAATTTGAAGAGCTTTGATTTTTTCACATCTCCCAATAACTGTCCTAATTGGACAAAATCATCTTCAAGATTGATCGTTAGTTGTCCTATTGCTTTGATCTTTTCATCTGCCGACATTGTAATCTCGTTCATTTCTTCTCCTTTATTTTTATCCTAATCTAAGTGGCATCAACAACACTCGTTTATTCCCACTACTAAATAACAATGGAATATAGCTACTTCTTGCATCATTTAATTTTGATACCCTTAAGGTAATCTCTTCATTATTATCAAATGCATTAAGACATATTATAAAATAGGGGAGATTAACTGCATATATAGTTCTGCTATAATTATTGTTCTCAATATTAATAAGACATTCTACACTAGACTCCCCTCTCCTCTTCGCTGTAAGGCTTAATAAGTTTTTAGAGTATCTATGCTCAATTTTACCGGTATCATCCGAGACAAAGCTTTTTAGGGCATTAGAAGGTCCTAGAAGTAAAGACTTCTTAAACTTAAGGTTAGTGTAAAGATCTTTATCCTTAAATTCAAATACCTTTCTATGGTCTGGAAACTTTATATCGGGCTTATAGCTAATTATCATAAGACACCCAGCTCTTATCATTATCCTAGACTCTTTTCTATAAAAATACATCTCCGAGCATAATTTCTTAAACCGTAAAAACAAAATAATTGTTTCTTTAATCAACAATACGTCTTCCATACTTTTATCTATACTGTATTTTAATTCTTCTTCATACACCTTCTTACCATCAGTAGCTACAATGTATTGTTTTTGATCATAATGGTTAAAGTATACTCCTCTATATACAGGTCTATTAATCTCATTGCTGGTAAAACATAGGGCGCTCTTCACACTATTACAAAAACTTTCATAGTTTACCGCTACCGACCCAGTGTCCTTACTTACATCCGGAATTACTGGGTAACTACCTAAATTTAAGGTTAAACTTCTTACATAAGTATAAACTATATCCCCAGCCATAAATACAATAACTTCTTCTTTAGGGTATATCTTGATATCCTCTTTTTTGTGGTTTTGGATAATATTCATTAAATATTTAGCATCTATTAGAAAATCATGCTTACCTTTCGATATTACCGGCATACTATATATCATGACTTCTTCTAAATTAGTTGCAATTATTTGTAATACCTGTTTCTTAACAACCATCCTAATACTTTTTAGTATTACCATCGTATTCCTATTTGGAATAACCTTGAAAATATTAAAAACATTTTTATGCTCGGAGAAGTTTATTATAATTTCATTTTTATTCATTGTCTCCTTCCTCCTCATATTCTATAAATTCTAACGACGTATGATCATCATCTTTATCTACTCCAAAACTTACTATCATCGGAATATCATCATAAGTAACACCAATTAAAGACATCTCTATATCATCACCTGGCTTTAATCCGGCCATAGCCGGATATGTCACCGGATCATAATCAATGGTAATAATATCTTTATAATTACCAGCATCACGATATCTAAATACTGCTTTCATATATCCTCCCTAAGATGTCTCTGAATCATTAATTTTTTCAATGCCCAACTCTGCAGCTTCCTCTAATCCATAGTATATTAACTCTTTAGAGCCTTCTATGTACTCTCTAAATTCGTTGTAAGTGCTCTTACTCACAGCACACGGCCAGGCGGTCCCTTCTTTATCGTATTCCGGTTCTCTTTTCTGATTAGCCATAGCTCCTGCAGGAAAACACATATCAAACTGGAATTTTGCAGGCCATATCATGGATACATTCTCTTTTATGTCTTCACCATAAATATCATAACATTCATAATGGCCATAATACTTTTCACCGCCCTTACTCTTTTCGTTTTTCCATTCCTCTTCTGTGAATGTCTTAATTATTTCTACAGTAACCGGTACGATCTTATCTGGACTGTATAGCTTAAGCTTCCATTCACTATTACTTGGATGCCAATAAAATCCGCTTTCTCGTTGGTCCGCAAACATATCATATGTTTTACCGATAAGAGTGCTGTGATCGATATCAAGATGTGTTTTCTTTTTCTCTTCCATTAAATCCTCCTATAAAAACATAGGTGGCAGCTAAACTGTTAAGAAAACTACCACCTACTACATCCAGGACAATGGAGACAACCCCTGGATGAATGTTATTATGTTAATGTGGTTTGCTTGGCTACATTGCATAATCCCCAAAGTATATTATAATAGGTCATCCGTATTTGTTTGGCTTCACTGACTGTAACATTTTTGTGATATATATCCTTTACCAGTTTCCTCTGCATCTTCCCTATATCGAGGGTAAGTTTTTCAAATGTTTTCTCTTTCACGCTTTTCCTCCTTGCGTACTCGCAAATATTCTTTTTTCGGCAATATAGCCTGTTCCGCTGTTGCGCCTCTCTCTAACCTAGAGAGGACTGTCCTTTTCACCATGCCATATTTTTCTTCCGCATATCTTGTGAATTCAGCTTGCGTTAAAAATAGGCTACCATCTACACTACAGAAACAGCTCGGTTCTGTTGCAATGCCTATCCGCGCATTAGGGATGAGGTAATCAATATACTTATCTCCAGGATCACCAATATGCTTTCTAACGTATTCCCTTAGAGTTGAGTCTGATAAGTCAGACTGCTCTTTTCTTCGCTTTGCCTTTGCAATTTTTCTAGAACACTCTAGGCATATATAGCCATGTCCGCTTTTAGCATAATAAGTGTCTAAATTAAATTCAGATAATGGTTTTGTATTAGAGCATATACCACATTTCCGTAACCCATATTTCAAGAGTTCTTTTGCTTCTATAATTTTATAACTACCCTTACGTCTATTTTTACGATCCCTATCACAAGAGTTGCAGTATATTTTTTTTCCATTAGGATAATCCTTATCATTATAAAAATTTGATAATTCTGATATCTCATAACATCGTTCACATAGCCTCAATCCTCTTTTGAATAACTCGTCCCGTCTTTTTTGCTTTTTCTGGGCAAGAGTCATTTTTTGGTATTCATTTATTTTAGTACAATGTTCACATAAGAAATTTCCGCTATCATCTATGCCCATGTTTTTTTTGTAGCCAACCCCACCACAAGCGCATTTTGCCATATTAAGTAGGGATAGTTGTTGTTCTATGGAGATTGTCGAAATAGGTCTCTTATGCAAGGAATTACACTTTTTACAATTAGGATCATACCCTATAATGCCATTAGAACAGGGACTGAATGAGTTAACTGGTAAGATCGTCTCACACTTAGCACATATTTTTACCCCCAACTTCACGAGGCTCCTATTCGCATGATAGACACCCTTGTTAGGACTTTCCCATCTTATTCTGTTACTTGCGTTTCTACATTCCTTGCATACGCAATACCTATAACCATCAGGGTCAATAGACGTAATTTCTCCACATTTAGTACACTGATGAAGGTTAAGTGCAGCTAGTTTAGAGCTAATCAAACTTCTATGAAATCCTCCGTTTTCTCTAAACCCCTCAATCTTAGTGCATTCCTTACACTTAACATGATGGTTGTGTTTTTTTGCACTAGTTTTATGAAAATCATCTAACGGTAATAATTTGTGACAACCACTACAGAATTGCAACCCCATTGATATCAATAGATTATATCGCTGGTTTCTGCCCGGAGTAAAATGTCGTTTTTTTTTCCATTGGTAATAACAATCATTACACCAATTGCTGCCATTACCCGTTTTAGAACGAGTAAAGTTTTCCATAGTCAATGTCTTCATACATTTAGAACATTGTTTTAGCCCGTGTTTTAAAAGCAACTTTCTTTTACGGTTTTTACTTTCTATTAATAAAGTCCTTCCTGATTCCTTATTTCGCTTTACACGCCTTTTTATATTATCTTTATTTATACATGCTGTACACCATGATGTGCGTTTTGTTGCCGATGAATTACAAACATTAAACATTTCTACCGACAGTAATGTTTCACAATGTCCACAATATTTAAGACCAATTTTAAAAAGATCCATTTTTTCTGAGAATATCAACAGCCCGGACAATTTACGCTTTTTAACACTTTGCGCCCTAGCCCATTCTTTTGATATCTCGTTCTCACATTTTATGCACTTCGAGTAACGCCCAGTTAACATATTAAGTTTATTCTCACGAAATTTATCTAAAGATAACGTGTCCTTGCAACGCGGACATTTCTTTAGTCCTTTACTAAAAAGGGACATCATTTCTTTTCTAGCCTCTTTAGTGAACCCAGCCATTCTTCCTCCTATAAACAAAAATAGCCGGCACTCTCATGCCGGCCTGTCGGGACTAGGAGTGAACGAACCTAGTATGGGAACCCAACAATACGAATTCTACGCAAACACCGGGCGATAACTCCCGGAAGTCTATGTTACAATGTTATCCTTAACCGTTTTAGTCATTTGCTGTGATATCCAGTATGGGAATCCAATAAATAATTATTTTTCTGCTTTGTCTTTTTTCATCATAGCAGAATAAATACGATTTAAACCATTATCATTAAATTCTTCATATTCCACATTCATTGTTCCTAGATCATTTCCCAGATATTCTTTAGTGCATACAACAACTCTCTCACTGAAATGATCTATGTAACTCTTAATGCCACCAGATAAGAATGTACGGAATCTTCTTTTGCTTAAGTCTTCCCATTCTAGAACAAACCCAGTTTTTTTCTTATGCTCTGCAACGACTCTTTTGATCTCTTTAATCTTCTCTTCATTTGTTAATGGTTTTGTTTTTGTGTTCATACGATCTCCTTTTATTTGATTTTTAAAATGGTTGCAGGTCGATGTGTCTGTCACGCCATTAACACATCACGTTTTATTCGGTCTCGAAACAATTTGTCTGCTAATATTATTGCACAAACAAATATGTCCGTCTATCGTAATACCCGCAGTATAGATGGTCGTGATAGACTCGAACTACCGACCCTCAGCTCCAAAAGCTGATGTTCTACCAACTGAACTAACGACCATAAAAATTTATAATACTATCTTTAAAACTGTTTTAGTCATTTGTTGTGGTAGCTCTTCTGGAACACGAATAACATTCCACCCATCTGCTATAGCTAAAGCATCCTTTGTTTGATCAAGTACTTGTTGTTTTAAATTATTATGGTATTCACCATCAAACTCTATCAAGATCTTTTGCTCAAATATAGCAAGATCAAATATCCCTATCTCCTCGATAGCATACTCAAAAAGATGTTTTATATTTATCTTATTTAAGACCTCATCCGTATGTTTGTACTTTCTCCATTCCCTACTGCGTAAGCTTTTTGCCATTTGCTGCAACGAATGGGGACACTTATTTTTATAAAAATTTCTTCCAGCCTCTCGTCTTTTTTCTGTAACACTCCCAGCAGAAGCACAGCTACGGGAACAGAAAGTGGCTTCCTTGCTTCCAGACATTGTATCAAACGAATGCCCGCAGTGAGGGCATACCTTCTTTATTTTCTTTCTCAAATTCCCCTTTTTAGAATTTGCATAAAAAGCAGCACAGTTAAGAGAGCAAAAGAAATGCTCTCTTCCTCGCTTTGTCTGTCGAGTATGTTCCTTTTTCGGAATATTAAAATCTCCCTTACACCAAAAACAAGTCATTGGTAACATTTTCATATATCCTTATCCTCCTAAGGACATTTTATGAAAGTGGGGATACTTGTTAATGAATATTAAACAAGCATCCCCAGCTGGTGGACGTAATGGGAGTCGAACCCATGTGATAACATTTTCTATATTCCAATCTACATGCTTGTCCGGCCACGGTAATTAGCAGGCACTCTAAACCGACATAAATCCTGGAGCCCATCTGGAACTCATAGAGTTTCACTTATAATTTCGCCCTAAGTGATCAAAGACTATCATCTGTGCGGACCCTGTCAGAGCACCAAGATGCCAGGCACTCAAGGGCATGGTTATGCAACCATTGCTAATTTAGGTTCGTTAATTAATTTAACTGTAGATTTTAACGACAAACTACATTGTCGACATGCATGGAGTAACTTCCAACGTTATTCGAAACCGGAATACGCCCATAATTTTTCACTTCTATATTAAATCTTATTACTAATTAATGCAGGAGGGAGGATTCGAACTCGCGACCACAGTCACGTTAACGTACTAGTCCTCTGCAGCTCTAACTAATGAGCTTACTCCCACAATGCTTTTATACTTGGTATCTTTAGAAAAACCATATCTTTAAACCCAGTTTTTTTAAGATATTTACATCTATTACATGTTGCAATCCATCGTATATTAGTCTCTTTTAATACCGATAATAAAGCTGAATCACTCGTGGTATTTCTTGCTTTCATTAAATCCGTAACATCATTAAGCAACTCAACCATTATATCCTTAGTCTTTTTTTTAATAGCTTCCTTGTTTCCTTTGTTTTCAGGAAGAAATACATTAAGCTCTTTTGCAATCTCTTTTGCTTTTCTCATTACATTAGACTCCTCTCGTTATATCATTTGATCCTTAGTTAACGGGTCTCACAGTATCTAAAAATCTATAAAAATCTTTAGTTTATGCCGGGGTTGCCCGCATTGGATGAACTGCACACCCTCTATTCCATAATTCACCTGTGAACAGTGGAACTTCTTTTCTTACTATGTTTAACGCCCCATTTATGTCAGCATTAATTAGTATTCCTTTTTGGGTTTTAAATAGTCCACGTTTAACTCTTCTTCCCGCGTAGACTGAATGTTTTTTTATAGCTTCGTTATCCATAAAACTGCATTTTGACGTATAGCTTTCCTCGCGGGTAATTACCTCTATTGAGACCAATTTACCCTTATATTCAATCATTGAAATGAACTTTGCAAAAGGTATTGAAACAAATTTCTGATTGTTTACTCTACCTATATTTATCTTTTTTTTCCAGCCTTTATTCTTTCCGATTACTATTTTTCCAATGTTATGAGTTAGGCAATAATCGACGATATATCTACTTGATTTATGGAGATAATCATCTATTTTTCTGCCCCTTTTATTGGATAATTTGTTAATTTTATTAGAACTGTGCTGATTTTCAGATAATTTTGATTGCATTTTCGCTTTCTTTTTGTTAAAATATTGATTAATTGATTTCACGGGCTTTCCATTTATCAGGAAAGCATCACCAGTAGTCGTGATTACGGAGGCTAGGTTATTAACACCTATATCTATGCCCATTATATTAGATGGGTCGAGATTAGTATTTTTTATTTCTCTTTCATAGATTATTTCTATTACATAATGGCCTAATCTATGGACAATTCTAGCTGCCTTTAGCGTTTCGTAGGTTACTTTTGTTTTTATGTAGATGCCTGTTTTAGATAAACGAATTAATCCATCTTTAACTAGGATGTTTTTGCTGATGGCGCCCATTTCATAAGGGACTGTATTCCGCCCCCTATCTACATCCTTATACCTAGGTAGCTTAGGTCTACCAGTATATTTAGATGGGCTTTGATTCCAGTCTTTAATAGATCTAAAAAATGATAGCCAATTTTTATCCAATAACCTTAATATCCCGTTTGACACTTTCCTTGGTAAGGCTGTATAGTTTTCATCATTATTATCTATCATTAACCTGTTTATTGCCCTGTAATTTAGATAGTTTGAATTATTAATAAATTCTTGCCGAATGATATAATTAGCTCGATTATATAGATTTTTTGAGAGATGTGATAAGTGATCACATTCTTTAAATTTACTATTCCCTCGTTTAATTATGTGCCGCTCGACAAGATTCATTATTTAATTTCCCCTAACTCAGTGATTACGGCAGAAATTTTGTTCTTACTTCTTCGCTGTCCGTACATCCTTGCAGAAAATGAATAAATAATAGAAATTAAATCTTCCATTAAATTTTCATTATCATTTGAGGCTAGATTTACAACTTCGATTCTTTTGTTATCTTTACCTAAAAGTATATCAAGATAATTGAACCCAAACCTTGTTAGCCGGTCTTTATGCTCAACCAATAAGATGTCATAATCATTTTTTAGTAATAAGGATTGTAGTTTTTTTCGTGAATCATTCATCCCGCTAGATATCTCTCGAATAGAATATTTGATTGTGTACCCATTTTTAGTGGCATATTCGGTTAACCGCTGTTCCTGTCTATATAGATTTTTCTTCATCGAATTTGACGAAACTCTACTATAGATAGCAACTACATTTTTATTACTATATCCATCTGCTCTTTCCTCTCCTACCAAAATAGTGCCCGATGGTAGTTTTTTCACATTGCTAATTAACTTTTTTTTGTAGTGGTTATACGCTGTTTGATATGTTAAATCGTTGTCCTTGGCGTACTGCGAAAGTTTTTTGTATTTCATTTAATGCCTCCATAAATTAACAAAAAATATTTACAACAAGTTGTCAAGAATTTTATGTATTTTTATTTAAAACAGTATATTTTATAAGACGCCTAGTCCACACTTAAATGCTTAGCTAAAGCCTCTCTTCTTTTCTCATATTTCTCTATGTTAGCCTGACTACCATCCCAAACTATTGTAGGGAGACTATCGAATTCATTATATACGGCATAATTTGGTAACCAAT
>Ga0307992_1000928_pt1 | contig 17711 bp, 39 predicted proteins | sample EllFjometagen133_FD_203162 | JGI IMG/M metagenome (GOLD analysis project Ga0307992, IMG submission 203162) | Marine microbial communities from Ellis Fjord, Antarctic Ocean - #133 | ecosystem: Environmental > Aquatic > Marine > Unclassified | place: Southern Ocean | collected 2014-10-08
ATCAAACTATTTTTTGTCGGTTATCCCTTTATCTGGAAACTGGTCCCACGTCTTACCGTCCAACGCCCGCCCCGCTTTTTTCTTTCCCGTCTTACTCATCATACAGGGGTCCAACGCTTGCCACTCTCCCCATTGCTTAAACATGAGCGGAACATCTGCAGCGATGCATTGATCTCTAATATCCCATGCCCATTCCGGGTGCATCGGGCGCGCCTTCTGCCCCGACTCTCCGCCGACTATAACCCACTGTAAAAACGCCTCGTATCCGAACCCGTCCGTAAAACCGAAACAATTCATACCCCTTGGATTCTCTCCAAACATTGCCCGCGTGAAATCGATCGGACCCAACAACGGTTCACAACTCACAAAGCGAACCGGCGCTGCTGGACATTCCAACAGAAGAGGGATCCGCTCGTTAGCCATCTCTTGATTCTCTGCCGTAACCCCGAGCCACACGTTGGGCAGAGGCCACTCCTCGTCACTCCTTAACGATACCAGCCCAGCGTCCATTTTACCGCGCAACCAATTAAAGAAAGCTACCATCCTCGCTGGGCGCTTGGTGAGAACCTGGAACGTGTGCTGCTCCTCTTGTGCCATTCTCCAAAATACTTCGCCGATAAAATCAAAAGTAACATCTTCATGGAAGAGATCGCCCATAGAACAGACAAAGATTTTCTTCGGCTTTTTCCACTTCATGGGCTCCGTCAACCGCTCTGGATGCATCGTAGGTTTGAACCCGTCCGCGTATCCGCTCGCGTCCATTGCCTTGAGCCGCTTTGCCATCCTCTCCGCATAACAATTTTGGCACCCAGCGCTGGCCTTCGTGCATCCAGTTACAGGGTTCCATGTCACGTCGGTCCATTCGATTTTTGACTTCTTACTCATCAAATCCACCTTCCTTTACAAGATGAAATGTGGCTTTAGGTTCCTTGAGAGTATTCAACGTATAGCCCTTGATCGCAATATGACGATCTGGCTCGATCTTCAATCTCCGGATCAATGACAAAAGCATCGTTACTTCCGAGCGCTCCTCGCTTACAAACCTTCCACTATTTTGGACAACCCGCGTTTTTCCCTCGTCGTTAACCTCTATCAATCCCCAATTATCTGGCAATTCATCTTTAGAGATCAACCCCTTGGGCGTTATGAAATAACGCTGTTTACCCACTCCCATATCTGGACATCTTCTAAAAACCTTTTTATGGTCCCTCTTGAAATCAGACCTAGATGTTTTCGCTTCTATCAAGATCGAAGAATACGAATTCCACCCTATAACATCCGGTGTCTCGAATGCGCTGCTTGTCATCTCCGCAATAACTAACCCGCAACCGCTGTGCCCAGAATCCGCGTTTTTCCATGGCCTCAAACACCAATCACGTCCTATCTGCACTAGATCGTCATGTGTAAAAGGTGCCTTCATTTTCATACTCCTGGTATACATTCGTCATCTGGTTTATCTTCTCCGATAATTGCCCAAAGCAACGCCCCCCACCAACCGATCGCTGTCCATCCAAAGAAGATAGTTAATGCCCATATTGCAACCTGACTCTTTTTATTTCCCGATATATAGATTGGCAAGAAATATAAAAAGACTCCAAATATAAACATCAAAAATTCAAACACTGCTAACCCCTCTTTCGGGTGAAACGGATGCTACAAAAGAGCAGATTCAAGATCAGAGATCTACCGCCTTTTTGAAATCCTAAAACCCAATCCCAACCGCCGCCGAACCTACCCTGCGGGCTGCTCTTAGGCTTGCGACTATAGCTAATTCTTGTTTTGCCAATGTGTATTTCTTTTCTATTTTCCATTTGACTTGTCTTCATTTCTATTTTCCATTTTTTGATGCGACTTCCCACGATTGCAAGATCCTCTCCTGTGGCCGCTCGTCTCCTGATATCGTAGGCCACCGCTTATACTCATTTGCTTCTGCCGCTATCGTCAATAAATTCATCAACTTTTCTAAATTCCGCATTCCATCCCTTAATGTCAACGGTATCGCCTTTCGTTTCCCGTGGTGACTTGTACAAGATGCCATCGCCTCAGTATATGCAGCCATAACGCTTCGTAGGTCGTCTAAGAATTCTGCGTGAGTCTTCAACTTCATTTGCAATTACCATCTATGAGAACCCGCCCTGGCTCATTTACCGTAACGAACAGACAAGAGGAACACTTCAACGGCGGGATTCCTGGTCCGATCGCTTCGCTGAATGCCTTGCAAATAAAATTCCCTTTCCTATATCGACAATCATGTGGACACCTCAACTCTGGACCAATTGGAAGACTCAACTTGTCTTTTGCAACTTGCCTCATTGTCTCCATGACTCGACCCGGCGAAAGTTCCATTGAATCATTTAACATCATTTCCAACATTGTTCTGTGACTCATTGAGCTCATTGCTTTGTCCTTCCCGTTAACGCCCTCTGTCTAACATAACAAGAAAGTGTCATGCCCCTAGCGACTGCGAGGGCTCGGATCTTTTCGATTTCTTTTTCGGTCATTCTGATCTGAACCAGCTTTGACCGTGTTTCCTTTTTTAGTGATGCTGTCATGACAAATAACTTACACGAAAACCTTTTTTTTCTCTATTTCTTTTCCGCCTTGCGGCGAAGTTTTTCGGTGAATCTACTTTTTATCGGCGTTACAATCCAATTAGAATGCAAACGGTTGAGCTTACACGCTCCATATGATTTTGCTATCCTGAACGCTACATCGAATGATCCGACAACGATAGTACCCATAGGATCCACCTTCCTTTTATTAGAGCCCTGTGCTCTACTAAATCCCTTAGAACCTAAGAGACTTAGTACAGAACAACGATCTAGCAACCGATTGAACGAAGATACTCGTTAATATTAACAGTCTCACCGTTGAGGATTGCTGTCTCTGAGATAGCGTCCACTTTATCTTCGATAGCTGCAAATCTCACATTCTCTGCGTCGATAGCTGCGATACAGCGAGCGATAGACTCTTGAGCGCGATCGCTCTCGCCCTCTAGCCCATTTATTATAGACGACTTGCGCAGATTGCGCCGCGCATCGCTTGCGTATCCGCCGCGCACCATTTCAAGCTCTACAACCACAGCCGCCGCGAGTTTTTTGTATTTTTTTATCAGAGTTTTGTTGTCTGCAATTTTGTTCTCGTCTTGAGCAATTGCTTTTTTTAGATTGTTAAGATTCATTATGTCCTCCATATTGTTTCCCGTGTCCAATGAATAGATATATAAACCTTAGTTCCCAGCTGTGCAAGGAAAAAAGAAACTTTCTAAAATTAAATTATCTCCAAACTAGTAACGAGCTTGGGCTCTCCACTAAACCCCCTGCGTCCCAAGCTCATCATAATCGGACCTTCATCGGAAAACGCGGGCATGACTACGATTTTCCGACCGCGTTTTGTCTCTGCATCGATTCCGACTTCTTCGCTATCGCTATGTGTAGCAACATACTCTATTCCGTTTACCCTTATTGCGTCTCCAGCTTTTACCGTTTTGATTGTCTCGATGATTGCGTTCATTTTATTTTCTCCGTTGTTCGCGCCGTCCATGTGTAGAGTTATAAGCCGTAGTTCTAAGCCTGTCAAGTAAAAAAGAGATCTTTTATTTCTTCATCCCGTCCTTGATCTTCTCCTCTGTATACGCTGCCATCATTTCCACAAGCTCCGCCGAGGCTACCCCTAATTTCTTCGTTAGATCCCTTATCGCATCGTTGTAACGGTTCAACGTTGCACGCCCTACATAACAACGCCGCTCGTCCTTGAGCCCCAATAACGTGTTGCGCATATCATCGATCTCAATCATTTTATCGTTTATATATCTGAACATTCCTAGAACCCCTCTTTCTCTAACGTTTGAACGCGCCTCTTTACCTCTGTTTTTGTCCCAATCGACCAGACAAAAAACGCGCCTTTCTCTCTATCATGCGAGATGTTGTACCGAGCCCCCTTGAGCCCCTCAACTATTATGCTGATATTTCCTTGGCAGTGCGATACAGACCGCACCCGCCGACCGTCCAACAACAACCATTGCCCATAAAAAACCTCCTCGACGATCCGCGCTATCTTATACGTGTTCTGCATCTGTGTTCTTCTCCTCTTTTCTCGTTCTCTCGTTAGATGACTTTAACCAACGACGCACTATCAATCTCTATCCGAGTACCGAACCTCAAACTTACAACCACGATCGAATCTTCTTTTACGTCCTCTACCGTACACTTCATCCCCCGCCATGAAACGTGCTGGCGTAATTTCAATGAACTCGCCAATCTTTTCGCATTCTTATTAAAGATGCGCCCTTCTCCGTAACTCATCGTATTCATTCCAGTATTTTTATAATGTGTCATTTTCTTTCCTCCGTTGTTCGCGCCGTCCATGTGTAGATATATAAACCTTAGTTCCCAACTGTGCAAGGAAAAAGAAATATTTATTTCGTCAACGTCTCAACTACTTTTTTATCCTTACCAACAACCCTGAGCGCCCAATAACAGAACACGCCCTGAGCGCTATCGTACGCAACCTTATACCGATCCCCTTTGACACTCTGAACAATGATACTCGTTTCATAATTCCAATTAGTAGGCTCGTATGAAACAGACTTCACACGTCTTCCATCCAACATCAAACGCTGTCCATGACAGATAGTCTCAAAAACTTTAGTGATTTTGTTTTTGTCTTGCATTTCCCGTCCTCCGTTGTTCGCGTCCTGTGAGTAGAAACATAAACCGTAGTTCCCAACTACGCAAGGAAAAAAAGAATAAAATTTCACCTTACCCCCTCAACTCTAAGAGGAGGTTGCTCCGAGGGTACTGCGACTAAGACTTGCGGGTATTAGGTAAAAAAAGGGAGACACCTTTAAAACAAAGATGCCTCCCAAAGAACACAGAGAAACTAGGGTCGGGATGGACAAATAGAAACTAGTTCATCTCGACAGATCTGTCAAGATAATCCCTCCAAAAGTTTTCGTTCTCCGTTCAGATCGCGATTGTTAGCTGCGTGCTCCGAGAACTCCGCGCCCTTATAACGCTTCCTGTGCAACTTTTCGATGTTTATGTCCATCACTTCACCGATCGCTTTCTCGTGTATATGTGCGATACAATCGATCAATCTTCCAACTTCCTGAAACCTGCAAATAAGATCTACTGGATCTAACTCTCGACCGTAAAAAATGTGCGCCTTGACCGCCGATAAAATTTCCCCCGACTCAATTGTTAATGTCTCAAATTTGTGCCATGGATTACCAGACAACGCCCCTTTTTCTATCTCTGAAAAATCGAACCTAGAACCTAGAACGTCTAACCCGATTGAGCTATACCATAGGCCGTCCCCCAGCTCCTCTATGATGTTCGCCAGATCCTCTGTACTTAACGCCTCTAACAACTCGGCGATCTCGCTCGCCAACCCCATACTGGCGTGCAACAACCGCATAGTGCTATGAGTTGTAAGACGTTTACTGATCTCCGGCAGATCTCCCGCCTCTGTTTTCAATACCGCTCTTGAATATTCCTCTTTGTTCATTTCTTTCCTTTTCTATCGACCGATTAACCGATCGTATTCCTGGAGATTCGCTAGACACTCAACCAACGCTGCTCGCATTCGTTTATCTAGCAGCTCTAAATCTGCGTCCTCTGGCTTAAACTGTTTGAGACAATCTACGGCTTCTGCCAATACGCTTCCTGCATCTATCGCCGCCGAAGTCGACGCTATGGCCGTAGTGCACAACTTACCGAGCACGCCTATTACTTGATCTGCGCTAGAATACTCAACACCGCCGACTAGATACCTTGTTCCGATCTCAATACCTGCCAGCTTTGTTACGACGCCCTTAACCAATTCTACTGGAAGCAATAATGGGCTCATCGCTTCAATATAGGCATCGTCAATTTCTTCTGAACAAATGCCATCGTGCATATCCCCTAACCATTTGATACGGTCTTGAGGATCTAGTAATTCATATTTGGGCACATTTTCTCCTTTCAAGTTATCCCCCTCTTTTACTTTATTTGTGATCATTTCGATGCGCTATCATTAGGCAATCCTCGCAGAAAAAAAGACGTAGGAAAGGAAACGGAACTGATCGGCCACCACACACGCAACACCGCCCCGGCATCCTACCCTTGGAAGAGAGCAATACCGTTACCGCAATCCAATAAGGGGTCGTGCCGTAATACACGTGGCGCGTTGCTCCGATCGTTCGCCTGAACAATCCTCGACTTTCCATCTCTCTTAGGAATCTACCTGCCTGGGTTCGCTCTATATCGCAGACTTCTGCAACGTCATCAACGTTGATCGGCCTTCCCTTATCGCGCTCCATTTGCCAACATGCTGCCATACGGCACAATTGATGCAACGTAAGTCCATGCGTCCTAGGTGGACCGCCCAACTTACGCGATACCCTTCCTGATCAGTCCGGTCAGTTTTTTTCTGGCGTAGTACCGGCCTATCAATGCTGCATCGGCGGCATCGACTGATAAACGAACTGCAAAGTGCCGTTCTGCTATATCGCGTGCTGCTCTTTTCAACACGTCTCGCTTTGCCCGTCCGCCTGTCACGCCGGAAAGCTCTAACCGTTGCCAATGCGACGGTAGCACATACTCACAACCAACACCAATATTGGCGATTGCTTCTTCCCATCGCCCGGCATTGTGCGCCAGGGTCAACGAGCTCCTCACGTTCTGACCAACATACTGATCCTCAATCACCGCTCCGATAATATCGATCCTTTCCTTATCCATCTCTATTATCATATTCGCCAACAATACCGATGGCGTCTTAAATTGTCCTTTTCGTGGCTTGGTAAAATTGAACAATTCAGATCGGAGCAATCTTGGTATCTTCTCCACGCTGACAACTGAAACCCCCGAGCTAACACCTGGATCGATTCCAATGACAGCTATTGTCCGTAAATTACCCAAGGATTTCACTTTTTAATTCCGGCTCGGGCGTTGTTTCTGTTTCATCTATCATTTTAGCAACGACATCTGCTGTCCTTGCTTCGCTTGGTTCCTTCGCGCCTACCGCCTGCAATTTCTCTAACAACGCCAACGTTGCCGCCTTCTTGCGACGTTGCAGCGCCATCTCTTGCATAATCTTTCTAGGTGATACCGAACGATCCCCTTTGGGCTTCGTCGGCTTCTTGATCTTATTATTCTTTATCTTCTTACGACTCATTTTATACCTTCCTTTTCTGTTCTAGCACAGCTGCAATATTTCATATAGATCGGAAAAAAGAAACGGTGCCGCCTATCGGGTTTGGGCCGACAAGACAAACCACATGTGTAACAGAGTAACTGAACAAACAACCGCGTGGACAAAATTATCCACATTGGGTTAACACGGAAAGAACATCGGCACCGTTTTTCTAAAAACATTATATATCCAACTCGAAATCGTTGTCCACTTCGTTTCCCCAAATAGACCATTTATCTGCTACCACTCTCGCGAACAACTCACAACGCGGAATATCCCCCAAGAGACGCACGATCCGATCGTGTACCTCTCCAGGCTTCGCGCTGTGCTCTTTCCTTGACGCTCTCACGATCTGATGCACTCCTGCATCAATTCGTTTTACCTTTCCCTTGACGCCTAACAGAACAAACTCTGCGTTTGCTCTCGTGTAGTGCCCTAGACCCATTGCGGGTGATCCGTCCTTATTCGTTTTCTCCCAAACAAAGGCAACCGTTTTATAGGTGAATCCCCAACGCTTCATAACCTCGAATGCTGTTTGCAAACGTGGCGCTGTTGCCCATAGAAAGAGCGCACAATTATCCGCCGCTATTTCCTGCACTGGTAGGGAGCAGATTTCCTCGTCTGTCATCGTTGCATAGTGACAACCCGCTCCGCGATTTCCCGCCTTTGCTGCATCTCGATACGACCATGGCGGATCCGCTAAAATTATTTCGAATTTCTTATTGTCCATTAGTATTTCCCTTTCCCTTTTTTTCCCTTGACGATCCGAGGCCCGCAAACCTCTAATTCCATCTGTGTAAGTGTCGCAACCTCTGGAACCGGTTCGCACCTTTCGACCCTTTGTGCTTCGAATACCCTTGCTATTTTCCTCCCGCCCACCCATGCCTCCCGTAATGCCTGGACGCAATCAAGCTCCGCCGCCTCCGTAGATGTCTCATCGCTTCCCGCCGCTGTCATACGTACACCACAACCACAACCCCAATAAGCCCTACAGATCAGCCCCTCGGCTTCCCTAGCGATGTACTTTACATCACAACTTGCACCGCACCTGAAACAGGGGATCTTGTCTGGGCTCGCGCTCATTTATTTTCTATCTGCTTCAAACGGATCGTGGTCCCAAAGCATCCGGCCCATTCTGTCCAACGCATCTGCCGACAGAAGCCGCTTGGTTTCGTACAACCAAAGAAGATGATCGCACACATACTCCTGCACCTTCATAGATTTTGTCAACTTCATTTGCCGCCCGAACACCTTTGGCCCACTATCCAAGGGCTTGGTGATTTCTACGCGAGCTGCCGGCGCCTCTACTCCCACCACAATTTTTCCAGGAAGAGGCACCTGATCCATAATCGCAAATGTCTCCTTATTTATCGCTTTCTGAGGCTGCGACGCCAACGACATCTGTGGTTGAGGCTGTGGCAAATCCCCCCATATATTACGCCATTCTTTTGCTTTATTTTTACTCTCACTATAATTCTTGTACAAAAGCGCCGACTCTGGGCCCACGCCGATCGCCGTTCGCCAATATCCAAAACCTACAACGCTCATAGCCCGTTCTACCTGAGCTTCTGTCCACATGATATAACCGTTAAACAGATCAGAAAGATCTGTCCTGGTCAACAAAAGAGACTCTGCCAATTTTGTCTGTGAAATTCCATCCTTTTCCATATAACGCAACAATGCTAATTTCATCTCTACTCGCAACAATATTCCTTCGCTTGTTGCATTTGACTCAAACGCAATTGCCCTACTAACCCGAGTCTGCCAAACCCGATCCCTTGCTATCCATTTTCCCCAAATTCCATGAACATTAAGAACACTTGCTATATGGCTCCAGTCCCATAAGGATTGATCCTCTCCCCATATATTTTCGATAAAATCTACTAACGCTTTTCCTTCTACTAAATTGTAGAACCTAACCGTTGATAATTTTCTTTTTTTGTTTTCCATTCTTTATATTTCCAAATCTGTGTTTGTATATTTTACTTCTTCCATATCAAGATAAACCTCTCCTGCAACCGGCGTGTCTTCGTGATAACCATCGGTATTGAATGCCACATTAACCGACTCTGCCCCGCACGAACTACACTTGTACACGTCTCCACGTTTACACCATTGACCGTGTCAACGCATTACGATGCCTGTCTTAGTGCATTCCATTTCCGTTTTGCAAGGCTTACAAATGATCATACCTGTCCCCCTTGAACCATCATTGCGATCTCGTCGGGCAACGTCCAGATCCCCTGATGACCTCCACACTCGACCGGCTCGTCGAGTCTTTGGAAATTCCTCAATCTCCAATGCTCCAATTGCGGGACAGCCCACGTATACTCACGAAGTCCCTTTGGTGCATCGATCTCCGCCGTTCCCAATATGACATCGTGCGGTAGATCGTCTGCGCCTATCAATCTACCCGTGTCCTGCGTCGCCGCACGCACCGCCAACCATGCGCCTTTATCATCCTCCCATGGAAGGAGGACAATACTAGGCAGACGGTACAACGCCGCGACTGTTGCTAGTTCTGTCATGCCTCTTAACGCCGATGGTTTACCGGGCTTACCGCCTACGTTCTTGCCCGCATGGATTGCGATTCTCCGTCCGCTTCCCATTATCCCCTCGGGTTTATAATCTTTTGAGATCACCCGACACCCTAGAACGTCTATTGCAAAGGCCCATTCCGGCCTTATTGTTACTGCTTGCATTTTCGATACCCCTCTGTGTTAGAAACTTTGTAAATGTCTATTATTAAAGGTAATATCAGAACGGGATGTCATCCTCTGATACACCTGGAACATAACCTTGCTCGCTCTGCCCACGTCCGCCGCCCTGTGGTGGCTTCTGATAACCACCCTGCTGCCCCTGCTGCCCCTGCTGTCCGCCTTGTGGTTTATTCTGATAACCCCCGCCGCCCTGATAACCCCCGCCGCCCTTACCGCCGCGCTGGCTACCATCGTTGAGTAGAATCAATTCGTTCACAACGATCTCGGTGATCCATTTTTTCTCACCGGTATTTTTGTCATCCCATGATCGGGACTCGACCTCGCCCTTGATCAATGCTTGCCGCCCCTTGGTCAAGAATTTGGAAGCTGTCTCCGCCGTTTTTCCCCAACAGATTATATTGTGCCACTGAGCACGTTCCTGCCACTCGCCAGAATTTTTATCTTTGTAACTCTTGTTCGTACACATCGAAAACTTTGCCTTCGCTGTACCGCCTTGAGTGTAGGTCAATTCTGGATCGCTTCCCAGATTGCCCAACAACATAACTTGATTCATTGATCTAGCCATTCGATACCTCCGTGCCAACGTTTATTTGCTGGACTTTGTCATATTGATTTAAGATACGACCCATAACAACGATACTAGGATCACTCCATGGCTCGGAACCCAACACCGCGCATATAACCTCGTCTGAATACGATATATCAATTGCGCGTTTCTTACTCCACAACATGAAATAATACAGACTGCTATTTAGCGCTTCTCTCTCGCTCTTCACAACATTATCAAGACTAGCGCCGTATATGAACGCCGCTGCCATATTCATGCGATACCCGCGCCGCTCCCACCTAACCCGCCAAGGTGACGGCCATGGAGCGAGACTGACTAGCAGCCCCGCCCCGAAGCCGAGGTGGAAGATTCCAGGCAGGTCATATAACACGCCACAGATCGCCCAAAGAATAAGCGTTGCAGCGCATAGGAAGATTTGTGGTGCTAGATACCCAAGAAAAAAAGATAGACTCCAATCAAGTGCGTGCCGCGCCTCGTGCATCAAAGTCCCTACTAGATAATACTGGGACACATTATTGACCCACTCGCGAGAATCTAACCAGATCGCTCGGCCCAATGTCGTGTGTATCGTTTTACCAAAGAGAGATTCTGTCTTGTAACGAATTCTAATATTCTTTTTTGTCAAAGAACTTAGTTGCCTTATATATAAATCTGCGAATTCTTCTCCGGTCATTTTTTTCATGGTTCTTTTCTACCCTGCATTTCTCAACCTCGCAACATTTTTTATTCAAAAAAAGTAATTACGCCAGAATACTTACAACGTCATTACGATTTACCATACTTTTGACCTTGTGTGATGACCTGTCCCCAGAAAATATGAACGCCCGTGCGAGATCGCGCCGCTGCCGGCAAAGAATTAGGCTCGCCATGCGATTCTTTACACAGAAAAGATCCGCCTATCCTACGGTCTAACTTATGACGATTATTATTTGATGGTCTTCCGAGGTTAGTGCCACAAGGATTTGCGAGAAAATACTACCTTTTTGCAATCCTCGACGCCCCGAGGATAAGAGGTCGATCCAATTCCAGATTGTCACTGCTGATATATTCATGCGCCTGGTTATTAGAAACAATACCGCGTCGGCAATCTTCTCTAGTCATGGGCGCAACCTTCGGCCCCGCTTGCATCGTTTCGTTGATCACGTATCCCGCCTGCTCGATTGATACGTGGGCATTACAACGTGGACACAACATATACTGCCCATCTCTTGGAATACTCGTTGGTAATTGGTACTCCGTACTGACTGGAACGAACTCTCGCCAGATACTCTGGCTATTCAAATGCTCGATTGTTTCCAACCCTATTCCTCCAATTACTTTTCTTTCGCCGAGGCATACAAATTTGATGTTCATTTTCTGTGTCCTTCTTTCTCGTTCTATACTATCGTTTTTGGAATCTCAATCCCTCTATAATACCCGAACACCGCCGCCGCCAACACTTGTTTTTGCGCCTGCTCTGAAAGGGGTTCCAACCATCCCTTACCATCTTGACACGACGGACACGGATCGTCTGTTTCTCGAACCAATGCTTTCAACTTGTCGGCGACTTCTTTGAATCGAGGATGTACGCCATGTCTCGGATGCGCGCAGGCAACGTATATCACGACGTGGGAACCGTCCGGCTTGATCTTTACCCGGCAAATCTTTATCCCCCCGCACACGACCTCAGCAACCCGCTTAGGATGGACGCCTCCTATGAATACTCGATCCCCTTTCAAACATGATAGAATCTGCTTGGGCTCTATCTCGATGCGCATCGTTCCCATATCTGTACAACCTTTTCTATCTGCACCGCCGTCAAATGGCGATCGTGTTGCTGTTCATCTACCGACTCAATAAACCCTTGTTCCCACTCGGTGAACTCGTCTGGATTCGTGTCTAATTCGTCCAAACATTCCTCGATCATTGTTTCAATTTGGTCATCGTCCATTACTTTTCCATCAACTTTAACCAATCGACTTTGCGCTTTTCGCATAAACGTGCCGCCGCATCTAACGGCGAAGAAGGTATTTCCTTTAACTCCATACAAACACCAGATGGATCAAACGCTGTCCCGCGCCAAGCCGAGATCAGATCGTCGATCGTCCAGACATCTGCCTGCAACAACGCGCTGGCGTGACGACAAATCAACTCAACCGTTGCCCTAGTATTATGCATAGCCGCCGCCGCAAGCTCGTTTGTCAATACGTCGTTGCCGTTGTTATCCTTACCCGTTCCCACGGTTAGATCGACAGCCACAGGGCGCCCCGCGTGCCATGAGATCCTAAAATAACAATCTTGCCCTCCGATACAAATCTTATTTGTAATCGACTGGAGATCCCCTTCGTATAATGCCGTCTGAACCGCTTTCCATTTCTCGTTTGTCCGGATCCCTGTATTCATCTTTCACCTATCCAATGTTATGGCTACCGACTCAACGCCGATCACCGCTATGGCAACAACCAAACTACCGAGCAGCACGCTACGCAATACACGGCCCGAACGTTCAGAACTTACCCTGGCTGACCGCTCGTCAAGATACAGATTACGATTGAAGTCCCACCCCGCCTTGGCCGAATCATATTTTGCTTCCCCCGCCGACACCTCTAGCGTTAATTGTGCAACGTATGATTCGAGATTGATCATATCCGCTTCAATTAGTGGGGCCCATAGATGGAAGAATCTATAATCGGTTACAACCCTGTTGATCGTTTTCCAATCTTCGCCAACGTTAAAACAACGGAGCTCTCTGCCTTCGTGATTAACCTTGACGAAAGGTGGCAATTCATACTCGACCATTGGCCGGGTATACTCTTCGCCCTCAACCTCGTCTGCGGTTACGTTCGTACAAATCATCAATGTCATCAACGCTACCAGCATCAATACCATCCTGAGCTTTTCTGCGTTTCGTTTCATTACGATCCCTCTCTTCTTTGTTTTCTGTTCTCTTCTTTTCAATCGCTTGTTTTTTTTTTGTAATTCTTTCAACATCTTTTTCCAGATCCTTAATGTATTGCTGATACTGTTTCTCTATCTGAGAAACTGCGTCTGGATGCCCTGGATTGATCTTATTCCTAACGCCGAACACCGCCGCCACTAGGAGAAAGATGACAACCCCGCCGCATATCCAAAACAGAAACTTGAGCAGTGTCGGCCAGCTATCGTACCAAATCAGAACACTATCTGGAACTCCGAGATCAATCTGTGGTGCTGTCATCTTTCCAACCTATCAATTACGATCCGTTTAAAGATTTTTCTTCCGTGAGCTGCTACGAAGCCAGCCCAGATACCGGCGATAATTCTAACGCCCCATGTGCAGGGCTCTCCGTCGCAAACAACACCGGGTAGACACGCGCCTCCGGCGCCTAACAAGATCGGCAGGACAGGCAAGATGTTTCGCCAGATCCAATTCTTTTCCAACCGGGTTTCTCTACTCGTTGGGATCTTTCCGATCGCCCAAAGTAAAGAGAAGATCCCCGCCGCCAACATTAGAATTTTCGAGGTGATTAGAATTCCTGCAATATCCATTATGGTTTCCCTTTCACGCCACACGTTTTCATTGTCCGCGCGGCAATATGTTTCGCAGACTCCAACGAATCCGCATCTACTATCTGTAACATGGTTTCAAAGAGCCACGCGAGAACGTTGCTTGATCGCAAATTTGCCCACGCGATAAACCATTCCCGCTGGTCCGGTGGGATCGACCATTGTGCCATAAATAAATCGAGCTGTTCGAGGGCGCAATTGTCCGCGTCTGCCTCAATATGTTTAATCTTCACCCTACAATAAATCATATCGCTTGAACAATTCTCACACTTACAACACCTATTCTCTATTATTACATCCATACTATCCCCTGAAAAAACAGGCAGCAGAACGATCGCTAAGTACAACATGCCGTCAGCATAATTGCCAACACTGCAACGACCGCCCCGCCACCCCGATCGCCCCTTCTCCATAACGACACCAATGTCATTACAGACGCCGTGCGACCATTGCAAGAAACTCTTGCAATATTGGCACTATACGAACATGTTTTGGCTATGTAAAGATTTTAATTGGATTTTGCTAATGCACTCGAATGTAATTACAATCTCACTAGACACTGAGATGTTTTTGGGTTATTCAAATGTCACTCTACTTGTGGTGTGCAATACGCCAACCCATCATTAAAACTTGTAAATTCAAATTCAGTATTTTTATTTGTGGCCAATGCCACACGGACGGGCACTTGTCTTAGCCAGTCTCTGGATTCTTCCAATTTAATGTTTGCACTAGGCTCATAAGACTGCATCAGTTTTGGAAACTGAATTAGTTTTTGCATATTCCACAATGATCCGAATTGTTCGCCAACACAGATGTATGCAATATCAACTGCATCCTTCATCTGCTCGACACCAACAGATCCCAAGCAGGCATCGGTACAAACCGACACCTCGCATTCACCATCGAAACTGTCGACGCTCTGTGCCTGCGCGGTAACGCAAAAGAGCATCAATAGAACAACTAGAAACATGTTTTTCATTTTGTTTTCTCCTCGTCAAAAGGTTTGAACTCTAACACTTATTTTCTTCAACGTATGCTATTAACAATGTTAACGCATCCCGCTCCAACGACTCTAAAATATCGATCCTATCCATTCTCAAAAATGCCATCCTCCGTTTACCCTGATACCTATCATGACAATTTTTGCAGACTCGTGCAACTTCATAATCGTGCGACTTCTGCCCCATTCCCTTATCTCCAAAATGATGAAGCTCGTCAGCCTGGATCAAATCTCCCAACATCCACCGACAGACACAACAGATACCGCCTTGCTGCTTAGCAAAACTAAGAAAATCACGATCCTTTATTCTCTTGTTTTTTTTCATTATGGAATCACCGTAACGATCGCCGCCGTCGAAGGCGTTGTTCCTGAATTATGATCCGCTAACAATAAATTGTACTGCCCGATCAATTCGTTTACTTTACTTTTGATTGCTCCGATATCCCCCTGCGCCGCCAACCAATCTGCGATCCCCTCAATGAACGTGGGGAATACTTTGGGTTCGTCGAGCCAGGCCGACCCACTATTGAGCACCTGGTTTTCAACCACCATCACTTGTCCGGGGCTGCCTACCGCTAATTTGATTGCGTTGCGAGCATCCGGATCAATCGCCGTGTTCGCATAATACACGTCGGCTGCATCTTGAATCGCTTGTATGATATCTGCCTTACTCATATCTTTAATACTCCTGCCTCGAACGCTATGAAACAAACCCCGACAACCAAAGAAAGAACTGCGATCAAAAGAACCATCACGTCTCCGGTCAGAATATATAACCTGGACGCCGTATCCCTTTTTTCGACTCGAGTCCAGAACAGATCTCGCTGTAACATCTTACTGAATCCGAATGTCCCGGCTATCCCAAAAAATGACAACACCAAACCAAGCAAAATCATCATTGTGTTCTCTATCATTTTTCACCCCTCCGTACATCGTTTATGATACGATTTCCCGTCAAAAATAACGGCTGTATCTTCTGGTATATTTTCCCCGCAAGCATTACACGTTGACAGATCGTTCTGCTGTTCCTCGAATATTTCTGAGGGAACTACGCTACGCTGTAGCTCTATCTCTCCGCCTCCCTCGATTTCTGCAACCAACCTACCAATTGTAAGGCTCTGCCTCTGGATGCTATCCTCGCTCCTCGCGTCAACATCGATAATGTGCCACACCAAACGCCGCACATACAGGGTTTGCCTATTCGTCACAACTAGTCTTGGATACGGTGACTTTTCTTCTATCACTGCCCCTACCGGCGTTTCTATGGAGAACTGCACTGGACCGTTTGGATCGTCGATCAACTTTATCCAATCTGTCATTTTCCACCCGTCCTTAACGCTCGCACTTTACCCGCCATTGTACGCCCGGTTTTCACTGGTCCCGTTACTGGGACACCGCCTCTTGTCACGGGTTTACGTCTCTTGATTTCAGCTCGCGCCTTGGGTGATTCTCCACGCTGATAACACGTTGCAACAACGTCGAATTTTCCCTTGTTGTGCGCAACGCTAAGTGCAACGACCTCCCAGCCTGTTGCTTCTAACAATCTTTTTACCTCGCCTTTCCAATCACGATCTGCTTCGTCTATTCCCTTCAACACATACACGATCGCGCTTTTGTTCATTTTTCTTGCGTTGTGGATACCGATCCTGATTTGTTTTTCGGTTGTCATGTCGCCTTCACTTTCTCGGGCTTCTGGGCCTTAAAGAATGGGCACTTACTATAATCATCTACATACTCGCACCCATCACTGAGCAAAACACATACGCCGTGTGCATTCAATGCCGCACATTCAATATTATCCAACTTCGCAAACAGACTTGAAATATACGCCCTCGGCTTTGGTCCGAGCATTACGTTTTGCTTCGCATGATCCAAATATTTAGAGAGCTTTAGGTACGCCTCTCCATCAGGGTTAGCGTGCTTTAGCAACAACTCTATATTTGCTACCAGATCGCCTTGGGGCTCAATCATTTTCCCGCTCGCTTATTCCGCATATATTGCACGTACTGTCTGATCAATTCGTTCCGTTCTTCTCCCTTACCGCTTGAATCGAAAAACAGATTTTCGTAATATTCCGGCGTCTCCAATTTGTTCCAGCCTCGAACCATGACAGATGCATGCTCATCTTCCGGGCTACCAAAATGGTTTGCACCAGGCACAGGGTTCGCTATCTCGCCTGCTTGCCACCTATCAAGGGTTTCGAGCATTTCCATCCATGATCCTCTATACCTCGACCACAATACACCGGCTGGCCAACTCTCAGGCTTCCGGCCATTCGCATTGAGCTGGAAGATCCAAGGACGTCTGTGCCGCTTGTGCCGCTTCAACGCCGCCGAATATTTTTTCATCATTTCAATAAGCGGCCATCCTGCATCATTAGCTCGGGTCGCATAAACCCACGCGATTGCAATACACTCCTCGATATTAAAAAATCCAGCTTCGCCGACACATGATCGTGCGAGCCAAACTTTTGTCTGTGGCCCCCAATCTTTTCCCGGTACCGGCGACTCCAACCTAACCTGTTGTTCCGCCTCGAACTCGATTTCTTGCATCGACTCTGGTTCTAGACTACGGCCTATCGCTAGATCTACCGGGGTACTTGCCGCTAAAATCGCCCCGACACCAAACATTAAAACAATAAATAAAAACTTTTTCATATTAAGACCTCGTGCACGTAGCGAATTCAATCGCTGTTCCATAGTAGAATTCTACGTTTTTT
>Ga0307992_1000930_pt1 | contig 17688 bp, 15 predicted proteins | sample EllFjometagen133_FD_203162 | JGI IMG/M metagenome (GOLD analysis project Ga0307992, IMG submission 203162) | Marine microbial communities from Ellis Fjord, Antarctic Ocean - #133 | ecosystem: Environmental > Aquatic > Marine > Unclassified | place: Southern Ocean | collected 2014-10-08
TGTTCACTTTATGTGTTATTTCACGGCAGAAAGTAATAAAAGTTTCATATAAATTAATGATTAAGATATATACAATACTTATCTTTTAATATTGATTAAATAAAAATTATTATAAACAATTGACCGATTTAATAATTGAACAATTTAAATTCCTCATCATTATATTACTAAATCATTAATATTTAGATAAACTATTGAATAATAATCGTGGAAATATCATTTGGGTTGATGATGAAATCGAACATCTGAAACCGCATATTATTTCATTAGAAGATAAGGGTTACAAGGTAACGCCGATTTCTAATGGGTGGGATGCTATTACTTCTGTGGAAACAGAGTCATATGATTTAGTTCTAATGGATCATTTTATGCCCGGTTTGGATGGAATTGAAACACTGCGTCGGATAAAGGTTATTAAACCAAATCTGCCTGTCATAATGATAACAAAGAGTGAAGAAGAGTGGCTAATGGATGAAGCTATCTCCGAACAAGTTGCTGAATATTTAATTAAACCAGTAAATCCTACGCAGATTTTTAGCGCATGTAAGCGCGTTCTTGAAAAAACTCGCATTGTTGATGAGAAAACTACTGGTGATTATTTAAAAGAATTCAGAGAAATAGAATCACAAATTCAAAATATTATGACTTGCGATGATTGGTGGAATTTGTACAATAAATTGGTAGGTTGGCAGTTGACTTTTGATGCACAACGGAAACCTGAACTCATTGGTGTTCTTGAGGAACAAATTCAATCCTGCAATCGTGAATTTATTCATTTTATAAATTCTGAATATACCGAATGGTTAAGGAATGACAACCGACCGGCACTTTCTCCGGATATACTCCCGAGATATTGTATCCCAAAACTGCAGAATAAAGAAAAAATCTGTTTATTTGTTGTTGACTGTTTACGATATGATCATCTTATGTCAATATTACCTGAAATTACTCAGTATTTTGATGTCAAAATGGATTACGCTCTTTCTACTTTACCAACTGCTACCCCATTTGCTAGAAATGCTATTTTTAGCGGTTTATTCCCCGATGAAATGTTCGTCAAATATCCTGAACAAGAAAAATTGATCGCAAATCACCAACTACATCAAAATAAATATGAAGAAAAATTCTTAGGAGATTTATTAAAGCGTAATGATCTAAAAAATATAAGTTATCATTATCATAAAATTTGGAAAGCCGAAGAAGGTCAGCGTTTTAATAATCGCTTGAGCGATTACTTAAATAATGATCTAATAGCGGTCGTAATTAATTTTATTGATTTATTAGCGCATAAAAGGTCTGAATCTGATATATTGAAAGAAATGGTACCCGATGAAACAGGATATCGCCAAGCTGTACGCAATTGGTTTGAAAATTCGTGGTTTTTTGAAAGCCTAATAAAACTCGCAGAAAGTGATTTTACGGTGATTATTACTAGTGATCACGGTAGCGTAAGGGTAAACAGAAGTGTAATGGTTGCTGCCGATAAAGACGTTTCTTCGGGTGTACGGTATAAGTACGGTAGGAATATTAATAGTAAAGATAAAAATGCATTAGTTATTAAGGATCCGAGTCTTTATAGGTTACCAAATATTGGACCACAATCAAGTTATATTATCGCCAAAGGCGATGCATTTTTTCTTTATCCAAATCAGCAGCATCAATACCAATCGGTACTCAAGGATAGTTTTCAGCACGGGGGAATTTCGATGGAAGAAATGCTAGTTCCTGTCGCTACTTTAAAGGGAAAATGATGCAAGGTCATTACACTACAAAATCTCTTGAGCAAACAAAAGAGTTAGCATCAAAATTTGCCAAAGATATTTCACAAGGCGACGTTATCGCTTTAATTGGTGATTTAGGCGCAGGTAAAACCGCTTTTACACAAGGGCTCGCAAAGGCGATTGGCGTTCAAGAAGCCGTCGGCTCTCCTACATTCAAACTAATCAGTGAATATCAAGGGGAAAGTTATTTTCTATACCATATAGATTGTTATCGATTAGAAAATGTGCAGCAATTTATTAATATTGGTGGTGATGAATATATTGCTTCAGATAATGGTGTTACTGTAATCGAATGGGCAGATATTATTGAAAATATATTACCCGATGATACTATAAAAATACATTTTAAACGGATAGTTGGTGAACATGATCAAAGAGAAATAATAATATCATGAAGATAATTGCAATCGAGACTTCTACAGAAATATGCGGTATCGCATATATTGAAAATGGTAAATGTTTTGATATTGTTGAAGATAGAATTCCAAGACAACATGCTGAAAAGTTACCTTTATTTTATAATGAATTGATAGACAAGACCGAATTGCATTTATCTGAAATTGATGCAATTGCAGTATCGATTGGACCGGGTTCTTTCACGGGTTTGAGAATAGGTTTAAGTTATTCTAAAGGATTGGCTTACAGTCATAATAAACCAATTGTACCTGTTCCTACAATACAATCTTTATTATATGGTTTTAGTAATAATAATAACATTGTAGCAATGCTATTATCACACGGCAATAAATATTTTATTCAACAATTCTATAATACTAATGGTGTATTTGTTCAGGATGCAATAGAAGTTCATGAATTAATTAATATTGATGAATTAAAAGATATAATTCATGATTGTAAAATTATTCATTTTGGATGTGATAAACTGTTTGAAGGTGCGAATATAGAAAATCAGGTGATTGAAATAAATCCATCAGCTAAATTGATAGGAGAGTTAGCTCATCAAAATTATGATAATTGGGTCGTAAAAAAGCCGTATAAATTGGTACCGGATTATGTATCGCCGTTTAAAATTGGGTAAAACTTAAACCATTTTCCAAAATACTTTCTTTCCTATAATTATTATTATATTTTTGTATATTAAATGCTAATAAAAATCAAAAAAATCATACAATAAAAATTTATTAAAAATGACGTGGTTCCAGAGAAAAGATGAAAAAATAAAGGATACACAAAAAAAATCCATTCCGGACGATTTGTGGGTAAAATGTCCTTCCTGCTCTGAAATATTATATAAGCCCGAGTTACATAAGAATCATTCTGTTTGCCGTCATTGTGAACATCATTTTAGAATAAAGCCGATTGAATATATTAAATTGATATTAGATGATGGATTAGTAAATGAATTTCTACAAAAAATCACCTCAGTTGATAAATTAAAGTTTAAAGCAGAAAGGAAGTATTCTGATCAGCTGAAAATTGCAAAAAATAAGACAGGTGACATAGAAGCAATTCGCTGCTTTGAAGGTAATATCAGTGAGATATCGGTTGTCCTTTGTGTAATGAATTTTGAGTTTATTGGGGGAAGCATGGGATCTGCCGTCGGTGAAAAGGTATCGCAAGCAATTAAGCTTGCGGATAAAAATAAAGTACCGCTGATAATTGTATGTGCGTCTGGCGGAGCACGTATGCAGGAAGGAGCTTTATCGCTGATGCAATTAGCGAAAACAAGTGCCAATTTGGCAAAATTTATGGAAAACGGGGGACTTTATATACCATTACTTACAAATCCGACAACCGGAGGAGTTACTGCAAGTTTTGGAATGTTAGGCGACATTAATCTAGCAGAACCGAAAGCCTTAATAGGATTTGCCGGACCAAGAGTGATTAAACAAACAATAAGTCAAGACTTACCTGAAGGATTCCAAAGATCGGAATTTTTGTTAGAAAAAGGATTTATTGATAGAATAGTTTCGCGCTCAGAGTTAAAAAGCACTCTTACTAAAATCTTAAAAAATTTGTCATGAAAAATCGACCAAAAATTCTTGTAACAAATGATGATGGTATTTTTGCTCCAGGTATTTTTGCATTGTGGGAGGCAATGACTGAAATTGGAGAGGTAACCGTAGTTGCACCGGACACAGAAAAAAGCGCAGTTGGACACGCAATAACACTGATAGATCCAATTAGAGTTCAAGAAGTTCGCAGAAAAGATGGTTTTGTTGGATTTGCCGTAAAAGGTACTCCGGCCGATTGTGTAAAAATTGCAATACGTTCGCTTATGGAAAGTACTCCTGATATCGTAATCTCAGGTATTAATTCGGGAGCTAATGTTGGCAACGATATAATATATTCGGGTACTGTTTCTGCCGCTACTGAAGGTACAATACTTGGAATTCCTTCGATTGCGATTAGTTTAAGCGCATTTAAAAATAGAGATTGGGTTAGTCCAATGGTAGTTGCTAAAACCGTTGTAAAAAAAGTTATTGTAAACGGATTGCCACTTGGGACATTACTAAATGTAAATGTACCGAACATTCCAATTGAAAGTATTAAGGGCTATAAAATCACCACACAAGGCAATTCAGTTTTTAGAGATCATTTTGAAAAACGTGAAGATCCACGCGGAAGAACATATTATTGGATGACCGGTCGAGTTGTTGTGGACTCAGATAAAAATACCGATAGCAATGCTATTCAAAACCATTACATAAGTATAACTCCGATTCATTATCAACTAACAGAAGAATCATTTTTAAAAACACTTGAAAGTTGGAAGTTTTAATGGAATCACACCATAATCAGGGAGTTGTAATTCTTGATTTTGGTTCACAATATACTCGTTTGATTGCCCGTCGTATTCGTGAACAAAATATATATTCAGAGATATTACCTGCTAATTCAAGCTCGGATGAAATTAAAAAACATAATCCAAAAGCATTAATATTGTCAGGAGGTCCATCGAGTGTATATTCAGAATCTGCTCCAAAACATGATAAATCAATTTTTGAATTAGATATACCAATACTTGGAATTTGTTACGGTTTACACTTACTCGTACAACATTACGGTGGAAAAATTGAAACTTCCGATATTCAAGAGTATGGTTTTGACGAAATAAAAATTAACGATAAATCAGGATTATTCGAGGGTTTACCAAATTCAACTAAAGTATGGATGAGTCATGCAGATAAGGTTTCTTCTCTTCCAAAAAAATGGAAAATTACTGCTGAATCATCTAATGGAATTGTGGCAAGTTTAGTATGTGAAACAAAAAAACGTTATGCAACACAATTTCATCCTGAAGTAGTACATACTGAAAAAGGAAAAGAAATATTATCAAATTTTCTGTTTAAAATTGCAAAATGTGATGCAACTTGGACACCTAAGAATTTTATTGATGAAAAAATAGAGGAAATAAAAAAAGTTGTCGGAAATACCGGTAAGGTCTTAAATGCTGTGAGTGGTGGTGTGGATTCATCGGTTGTAGCGGCACTATTAGAAAAAGCAATTGGCGAAAGAGCAATATCAGTGATAATAGATCATGGATTATTGAGAAAAAATGAAGCTCAAGATTGTGTTGATTCTCTAAAGAAACATCTTGGTGTAAATATACATCTATTTAATGATTCAGAAATATTTTTAGAACAATTAAAAGATGTTAAAGACCCTGAAAAGAAAAGAAAAATTATTGGTGAACAATTTATAAGATCGTTTGAAAAAATAGCTGAAGAGTATGGACAAATTGATTTTCTCGCACAGGGCACTTTATATACTGATATAATTGAAAGTGGTGGACATGATAGTACTAATTCTGCCAAAGTAATAAAAAGCCATCATAATGTTGGTGGACTTCCTGATATTATGAAATTAAAGCTGGTTGAACCACTGAAAGAATTATTTAAAGACGAAGTTAGGAAGATTGGTACAGAATTAGGATTGTCAGATACAATTTTAAGGCGCCATCCATTCCCCGGGCCAGGTCTGGCTGTTAGAATACTAGGTTCCATTACACCGGAAAGAATACGTATTTTGCAGGATGCTGATGAAGTTTACATCAGTATTTTACAAGAAGAAGGAGTTTATGATGAAATATGGCAGGCCTTTTCGGTCCTAATTCCTGTAAAGACTGTTGGAGTTATGGGTGATAACAGAACATATGAAAATTTACTCGGTCTTCGGGCTGTTACAAGTTTAGATGGAATGACTGCTGATTGGTACAGAATGTCGGACAAAATATTATCCAAAATCTCAAATAAAATTGTAAATTCTGTAAGCGGTATTAATCGCGTCGTATATGATATAACATCAAAACCACCTGGAACCATTGAATGGGAATAATTTAACAAATAATGTATTTTATCATTTTAAAAATTGAGGGAAATGTATGTGTGGAATAGTTGGATATTGGGGTAATAAGAATTCTGTTCCGATACTGATAAAAGGGTTAAAGCGTCTAGAATATCGTGGTTACGATTCTGCAGGAATAGCGGTATTGGATAATAATAACCTAAATTATCTCAAAAAAAGTGGTAAAGTAAAAGAATTAGAAAAAGCTATTGATAGCTCTACGATAAATGGCAAAATTGGTATCGCCCACACGCGATGGGCTACACACGGAATCCCGAATGATATTAATGCACATCCTCAAATGGATGTATCAGAATCAATTGCCTTAATTCATAATGGAATAATTGAAAATCATGCAACTTTACGTGAATTCCTTATTAATGAGGGTGTAAAATTCAAGAGCGATACTGATACAGAGGTCCTTGTACAATTGATATCCTCAATTTATAAACAAAATGGATTTTCATTAGAAGAAGCGGTGCGAGCAGCACTTCAGAAAGTGGTTGGTGCTTACGGCATAGTATTGATTAGCAAAGATGAACCTGATAAATTAATTGCTGCAAGATTTGGAAGTCCACTCGTCGTGGGAATAGGTGAAGATGAATATTTTATCGCAAGCGATGCAACTCCGATAATTGATTACACAAGAAAGGTTATGTATCTTGATGAAGGGGAAATGGCTATTATTTCGGGTGGCGAGTTAACTATAAAAAAGATATTTGATAATACGGTAGTTTCAAAAAAAATATCAAAGGTTGACTGGTCAGTCGAACAAATAGAAAAAGGAAATTATCCGCATTACATGCTAAAAGAAATTCACGACCAGGAGCGGACAGTTATAGACACAATGAGGGGTCGGCTTAGGGTTGAAGAGGGAACTGCATTTTTGGGTGGAATACAGGATTTTTTACCAAGGATTGAATCGGCACGGCGATATTACATTACTGCTTGTGGAACATCATGGCACGCTGGAATGATCGGAAAATATCTGCTTGAAGAATATGCAGGTATTCCTGTCCATGTTGAGTATGCCTCCGAATTTCGATATCGTGAATCTGTTGTTGGACCTGACACAGTGGTAATTGCCATAAGTCAATCAGGAGAAACTGCTGATACACTTGCTGCAATCCGCAAGGCGCGCGATAAGGGTGCCTTGACCATGGGAATTTGTAACGTGGTTGGCAGTTCTATTTCTCGCGAGACAGATTGCGGTGTATATACACATGCCGGTCCTGAAATAGGGGTAGCGTCCACAAAGGCATTTACTGCGCAGGTGACTATTTTATCAATGTTTGCATTAATGCTTGGAAGAAACAAAAAGAGATTGTCTAAATCGCAGGGACAAGAGATCACTCGCTCAATGAATCAGTTAGGAAAATATATTAAAGAAGTATTAGCAGATGATGAGCAATTAAAAGTGGTTGCTAAAGATACACAAAATTCTAATAACTATCTATATCTCGGTCGCGGATTAAATTATCCCGTTGCCTTAGAAGGTGCATTGAAATTAAAGGAAATTTCTTATATACACGCTGAAGGTTATCCCGCTGCAGAAATGAAACATGGACCAATTGCATTGATAGACGAAAAAATGCCGGTTGTTTTCATTGCTCCCCATGATAAAACATATGAAAAAATTCTATCGAATATTGAACAAGTGAAATCTAGAAAAGGAATCACAATAGTTATCACTGATAAATATTCAAAAGAGTTAGACAAGTTATCAGATTATTTAATTGTTGTTCCAAGTACACATGCCGGTATATTCCCGATTCTTGTTTCCATCCCTTTACAATTACTTGCATACCATTTAGCTGTATTAAGAGGATGTAATATTGACCAACCACGTAATTTAGCAAAAAGTGTTACTGTTGAATAATTTGACAAAATATTTGATTGGTTTCCTTATTGTTGTTCCAATATTTGGCCAAATAAACGATAGGGGTAATTCACGTTCTATAAACATATTTAGGGCTGCAGTTGAGGAATATAACAATGCTAATTATAAAGAAGCGGATTTAATAATTAACAATATTTCGGCTTATGAGAAAAAATATTTTAGCGAAGAAATTATTCTATTATCCATGCGAGTTAAATATCGTCTAAATGATTATTCTGCAAGTAAAGAAATCGGCAAATCGCTATTACGGAATTATCCAAATAGTAAATATACAATTGATGTATTAATTACATTTGGTGATATTTTTATTTCTCAAGGAATGTATGATGCTGCATTTCGTGCTTACATTAAATCATATAAAGAAAATGATGATAACAATTACATAGAAAATATTACAAAACGCATTTTATTAACAATACAATTTGGTGTTTCTCAGAATATCCCAGACGAATTATTATCTTCTGAAATTGATCCACAATTGATACAAATACTATTATTAGCAAAGGCTCATTCTGAAATACAAGTTGGAAAAATAACAAAAGCTTCAGATACATTATCCCAAATTAAAGTTGCAGATTTTTCTGAAATTGATCACGATTATTATTTAAAACTAAAGAATAGAATTCAGAATAATAAAACAGGAAATTCAATTATCGGTGTTGTATTGCCATTGACCGGCAAAGATTCAAAAATTGGGAAAGAATTTCTTGAAGGTTTAAATCAGGCTGAATTAAACAAATCTCATGATGATTTGAAATTATCATTTATTGTATATGACAATGCTGGAGATGAATTAAAAACCGCTGAAGTATTTAAAGCTTTATCAAACAATCCAAGTATTGTAGCCATAATTGGTCCGATTTCTACTAATAATTCTATCATTGCTGGTAGTATTACGGAAAAAAGCGGTATTCCATTAATATTACCTATGGTTACAACCAATGATTTATCAAAAGTTTCTGATGATATCTTTATGTTGAATTCTGATTTGAAAACCCGCGGAGAATTGGCGGGACAATTAATCGCCGAATTATATGAGACGGAAAACATAGCAGTACTCGCACCCGCCGATAAATTTGGAAAAAACATTGTTGACGCATTTGTGAATCAATTAAAATTATATAATAAAGCTCCGCAAATAATAGAATGGTATTCCGGCATCCCAATGAATTTAGATCGCCAATTTAAATCAATTAGAGCTAAGGCTTGGGAGTTGTCTAGCTCTTTTGATTCCTTAGAATTTTCATATACATTTGTTGATTCAATAATTACTTTGTATGGATTTGATGGAGAAAAAATGACTGTTGATGACTCATTAAAAGTTGTACTTAATTCAATAGATGCAATTTATATGCCAATTCACGAGGATCATTTAGATTATATTGGAGCACAATTCCCAGCCTATAATTTGGAAGCAGCTGTAGTCGGAAACGACAATTGGTCCAACTTGGGCGTTTTAAGAAAAGAAAATATTGGTCCTCATTTCTCAGGATTGGTTGTTATTTCAAATTATAATGATTATCAATTAGAGTTATTGAATAATAATTTTAATGAAAAACATACTGGTAATTTTTATAAAGCTATTGATAGTTATAATCTATTAGCAAAATCAATTGAGGAAGCAAATACTTCAGATAAATCTTTATTACAAATATTATCAAATATAATTGATTTTAAGGGAATATTTGGTACCTATAATTTTGCCGAAGGTGACAATAATGTTAATTCTAAATTAAATATTGTTCAATTCAACGGATATAATTTTGATAAATTTGTTGTTCCGAATAAATCTGCTCAATATTAACAATGTTATCAAATTCGTGGTCTAATTATTCTCCTTACTTCTCGGAAGATTATTTAATTGCGGGCTTTACAAATCGATATTTTCCTTACACATCAGCAAACGATAGATCCGAGTTTGCCCAAATATTAAAATTAGATTACAAAAATATAGTTATACCCAAACAGGTTCATTCTAATAAGATAGATATTTGTGCTAAATCCGGAAATATTAATGATACTGATGGATTAATTACGAGTAATCAAGAGTTAGTTTTATCAATTCAAGTTGCCGATTGTATTCCAATTTATCTTTTTGATACAAAAATATTCAATATTGGATTAGTTCATGCGGGATGGCGTGGAGTGCATTCAGGGATAATTGAAAATAGTATTACCCGGATGAAAGAATTGGATTCAAAGCCTACTGATATAAAAGTATTGCTTGGTCCATCTATTCGACAATGTTGTTTCGAAGTTGGTCCTGAAGTCAGCAAATTATTTGGTAATAAATTTCAACAAAAGGGTAAAGAAGATAAAACACAACTTGATTTAAAAGGTGTTGTAGTGGAAAAACTATTAAATATGGATATTCAATCAAAAAATATAATAGATATAAATGAATGTACATGCTGTTCAGATAAATATCATTCTTTTCGGAGAGATGGAAATAAAGCGGGAAGAATGATTGCAATGTTTGGATGGAAAAACAACTAAGGGATTTAAAAATGAATATATTTGAAGCAGCGTTATTAGGAATTGTTCAGGGACTAACTGAGTTTTTACCGGTCAGCAGTTCTGGTCATCTTGTTATAGGACAAGAAGTACTTAATATTTCTGTACCCGGAAACGCCTTTGAGGTAGTTGTTCATCTCGGAACTCTAGTAAGTGTTTTAATTGTTTTTTGGAATGATATTTGGCAACTATTAACATCTCTAAAATCACTAACTACTCGAAAATACATTTTAGCAATCATGATTGGTACTATACCGGCTGTAATTATTGGTTTATTGTTTAAAGATATCATTATAGAAGCATTTGAAAATATTCGGATAGTAGCGATAACTTTAATGATAACAGGTGTGATATTGTTATCTACAAAACTAATCAAATTAAAACAAAGAGAAGTTTCAATTGGACGGGGACTGTTGGTTGGTATTGCACAAGCGATGGCAATTATTCCGGGTATATCCCGCTCAGGTATGACGATAAGTTTATGTTTATATCTTGGGATTGCACCTGAAAAAGCAGCAAAATTTTCGTTTTTACTTGCAATTCCTGCAATTGCCGGAGCAGGATTATTAACCGCCTTAGATCTGACGGAATCAAGTGAGCCATTGCTACCTTGGTCTGTACTGATGGTTGGTTTTTTGAGTTCATTACTTGTAGGTTGGATTTCGCTAAAATGGTTACTTGGATTAATAAAGTCGGGAAAATTTCATTGGTTTGGAGTATATTGTTTATTTGTAGGATTATTGAGTTTTATTATTTAGTATGACAGTAACCGGAATAGTCTTCATAGTTTATCTTACAATTCTTATCGGAGTTGGAATTGCTACTTTTCACCTAAATAAAACTCAGGAAGATTATCTATTAGCAGGTCGTAAACTCGGACCGTGGGTTGTAGCATTTTCGGAGCGGGCATCCGGTGAATCAGCATGGTTATTGATGGCATTGCCAGGTGCCGCAATTGCGATTGGATTAGGCGAAATTTGGACTGTAATAGGGATTATCAGCGGTATTATTTTATCATGGTTTATAATCGCAAACCGATTGCGGAAGGAAACTGAGAAATATGATGCCTTAACAATTCCACAATATTTACATCGCAAGTTTCAAGATAAATCAAATATTATTAGATTATTTTCTTCATTCATAATAGCATTCTTTTTTGCTTTTTACGTGTCAGCACAATTCCATGCATCTGGTAAAATCCTTAATTCGATATTTGGACTTAATCCGATAACCGGAATCACAATTGGTGCGGTTATTATTGTATTATATACATTGATGGGCGGGTTCTTTGCTGTGGCATGGACTGATCTAGTGCAAGGAGTTATAATGATTTGCACTCTTATTATACTGCCGATTGCCGGATTTATTGAATTGCATGAAGCAGGGATTTCAGTTACGCAAAGTGTTATAAATGCCACTAATAATCAATCATCACTTACAATGGGATTAACGGGTTGGGCGGCGGTTTCGTTGATACTCGGAGGTTTGAGTTGGGGGTTAGGTTATTTTGGTCAACCGCATTTGATAATTAGATATATGTCAATTCGCAGTTCCGATGATATTAAAACAGCTCGTAAAATTGCGACAGCGTGGGCAATTCCCGGTGTAACAGGAGCCTTCTTGATAGGAATAGTTGCTTTAGCGATGTTTGGTGAAGGATTTTTCCCTGATGTTGAACAAGCTATGCCATATTTAGCAATGCATTTGCTACCGGGATGGATAGCCGGAATCTTAATTTCCGGCGCAGTTGCAGCAATGATGTCAACCGCTGACAGTCAATTATTAGTATCAACCTCAGCGATTACGGTAGACTTCTATAATCGTTTTTTAAAGCGTAAAATTGATGACAAGTCAATGGTTCGTTTGAGTAGAATAGTAACCGTGGGATTTGGAGTTTTTGCCTATATTATCGCAATTATTTCTCAATTAACCGGTAAGACGATATTTGGTATTGTAAGCTATGCCTGGAGCGGACTTGGTTCATCATTCGGACCGGTATTGATCCTAACTTTATGGTGGAAGAAAACAACTCGAAAAGGCGTGATAGCCGGCATCCTAACCGGGGCAATATCAACTATAGTTTGGGCAAATATTGATTCATTGCAAAATGCTGTCACTGAGAGATTAGTTAGTTTTATTTTTGCGTTTATTGCTGTTGTATTTGTTAGTTTGTTTGATAGGTCAAATTCAAATGAATAATTCTATCACACAATTCATGAATTCACTTAAAAGCGGTTTGGTTGAACCAGTTTATGTTTTTCAAGGTACTGATAAATATCTACAAAAATATTTATCAGATAAAATTGCTGAAAAATTCTTCCAAGATTTAAAATATGATAAAACAATTCTAATTCCGGATGATATGAAAGGTGAACAAATTATAGAACAAATGACTGCAACTGATTTATTTAGTAGTAAAAAGATGTTTATATTATTTGAACCACAAAAATTAAAAGGTACAAGTCGAAAGGAATTTTTATCTTATTGTGATAATCCAATTAAGACAAATTGTCTAATTATAGTATTGGAAGAATTCAAACCAAGTGTTGCAATGGTACGTGAACTCACAAAACGATTTACAGCAATAAACGTGAGTTCTCCATTCGAAAATGATATGAAAAAATGGGCTCAATACTTTTTTAGGCAGAAAGGTATAAAAGCTAATAGCGAAGTAATTAACATAATTGTAGAAATGGCTGGTGATACTATTGGACATATTGCTAATGAGATCGATAAAATCAGCATTTTATTAGATGATGGTCAAGAATTGAACGAAGATTTAGTACGTCAATTCTCAGGGTGGAAAAGAGAACATCAACGGTGGGAATTTTTTAAAACTATGGGAAATAAGGATTTAAAAAATTCCTTAAAAATCGGATTATCTCTTATTACCCAAAATGAAACTATGTTGACACTAATTTATCCATTGACTGCATTTTTTCAAGAATTACTATTTGCGAAAATACCTAATGGCGGTGTTCCGGGGGGGAGTGGTTATGTGCCAATATCAAGTAGTATTGTGAAAAGTCTACCACAATTCGCAAAAAAATATTCAAGAAAAGAGATTGAACTTGCGTTAAAATTACTTGGTGAAATTGATCTTCGTAGTAAAACAACAACTGTTTCAGATGAATCAGAAATGACTAAATTCCTCTTCAATTTATTAGGAAATAATGACCGATAAGTATAAATATACTGACGAAGAACTTATCGCCCGGTTTCAAAAGGGTGACGAAAATGCGTATACGGAACTTGTAAAACGTTACCGAGACCGTTTGATGACGTTTGTCTATCGTTTTGTTAGCGATATGGAACAGGCAGAGGATATTGTTCAAGATGCTTTAGTAAAAGTTTATACGCACAAACATTATTATAAGGAAGTTGCCAAATTTTCTACTTGGGTATATACAATTGCAGGAAATTTAGCTAAAACCGAATTACGCAAAAGAAAGCGCCGACAAACTTCATCTTTGAGTACATTGGGTTTGGATGATAAGGATTATGATTTACCGTCGGTAGAATTGGAAACAGGCGAGCATATTCAAGGTGAATACACTGAAAAAAAGATACAAGAAGCAATACAATTATTGCCACTGCATTTTAGAACTGTAATTATTTTACGCGATATTCAGGAACTTTCTTATGATGAAATTAGTAATATCGTTAGTGTCCCTCTGGGAACGGTGAAATCTAGAATAAATCGTGCGAGACTGCAATTGCAGGAAGCACTTAAGGAGTATAAATAGGAGCGTAGCCTATCGATGGATCGTTATCAGTTTGAAGGTTATATATCAGATTATATTGAAAATAGTTTAAGCATCGCTAAAAGAAAAGAATTTGAACAATTTTTAGCGGAGAATCCTGAATCGAAAGTTATGGTAGAATCGGTTCGGTCAACAATGTCACAATTGAAGCACTTACCTGCGGTAAAAACATCCGATGACTTTATGGTAAAATTACAGGAACGCGTTGCCAAACAGCGCGATTTTGTTCCAGTACAACAGGATAATCGGAGACCGTTGATATTCGGTTTTACACCGCTAACAGCCGGTATGATGTCACTTGTAGTTTTAGCAATTGTATTTGTTGGTTATGAATTAATGCCAAGCGGATCAAATCCTATGGCAATTCCGCCGCAAATAACTACAAATAATGTGATGCCAACACCGGTTAATACCACTCAAATGCAATCAGTTAATACTGAATCAGTCTTAGCTGATGCTCAAGAAGATAGCTCTCTAATTGAGGAAGAATTACAGCAAATTAGTCCGGAACTTGAGAGTAAAATAAACTATGTGAGAACACAGTAGATTTAACAATCTACTTTTGATTATCCCTGTTGTTCAGTAAGTTTGAATAACAGGGATTTTTATATCTGAAATGCATTTAACAAAAAAAAATATTAGTCTATTCTCAATACTAATCATATTAGTAGTTGTTTTAGCCTTTTTACTATATTTTGAAATCAAATTTGGAGCAATATTCGTTTATTTAATAATTGCGGGAATTGTATCCATTTTAGGCATATTTATATGGGAATTATTCAATAAAGAGAAATTAAATAAAATAAAACCATTATTAGAATTACCTAATTCAAAATTAAATGAAAATCCTAGAATCGCTTTTAATGCGACTTTAAAATTAATCAGTGAACAATTAAAGATAATTAAACCATCTTATAGGTACGCTATATATTTGATTGATCCAAGTAGCAATGGCTTTGGTTTGCAGGAGGATAATGTCGAGTTTTTCTCAAATTCAGTTGATATTAAAAATAAAATCTTCCACAAAATTTTTCGTGAAGAACAAACACTGATGGTTAAGCCAAATGAATACCGGGATGATTGGACTGAAATCTTCGCAGAAGTGGATGCGAATAATTCAAGTTGCATTTTAGGTTCAAAAATTAGCTATAATAAAACACCTATTGGCTGTTTATTTGCATTTGTCGATGATGTAAGAAGAGTCGAATCTAATGACCAAATAATTATTCGTCAATTTGCCGATCAAATCACTTTATCTTTATCATTAATTGATAATATCGAATCGCTTCAGAAGCACCACACAATACGTGAGAAAATTGATTCATTAGTTAATACTGTCAATATTTCCGATAGCAAATCTGCTATTCATGAAAAAATTGTAGAAACTTGTCAATCAATATTTAAATATGACAAACTAACAATAATGGTCAGTTATCAGGATATTGAACATGCACGAATTGAACATGTTGATGGATATTCACTTGATATTAGCAGAGATGAGGTTTTTTCCCTAAAGAATTCAATTTTTAAAAGGGTTATTCAGAATAATCAATTTATTAACTCAAAAAATATTAAAAATGATTTTGGTAAGCGATATCGATTTTTCGAAGATGAAGATACCAAGCGAACTATATCATCAGTAATTGCTATACCAATACATATTAATTATGAAATTTCAGGTTGTATTGCACTAGAAAGATTTGAGGAAAAGAAATATTCAGCAATTAACCAATATTATTTAGAAACGATCGCTCAGAAACTAAATATATTGTTGAGATGGCAATCTGAGTATCACGAAATGTATTTGAATACAACTCATGATCACCTCACTGGCCTACTTAATTATAGAGCATTTCTAAATCACCTAGACGTTGAAATAAATCGAGCAACTAGAACAGAACAGTCATTAGTAACTATGATAGTAGATGTTGATAAATTTAAAAGGATAAATGATACTTTTGGTCATCAGACGGGGAATATCGCTTTAAAGAAAATAGCCGATTTAATTTTATCAAGCATGAGAAATATAGATATAGTAGCAAGGTATGGAGGAGAAGAATTTATTATTGTGATATCTAATTCTGATAAAAACAAAGCTGAACAAATTGCTGAACGTATCGTTAGTAATGTTGCAAATAATATGTTTATTTTTGATGATCAGAGAATAAAAATTACAGTAAGTGTCGGTATGGCAGAATTTCCGACTGATTCAGACCAAGTACAAAAATTAATTGATGCTACTGACAAAGCGATGTACAATGCTAAACAACATGGTGGGAATACATATAGTTTAGTATAAAAATAATACAGGATATTTAAAATTGAAGAAACACTTACAAAACATTATTTACTATTTTGGATTAATAGTTTTAACATTAATAATATTAATAGGTTGCACTCAATCTCCGAAATTGCAAAATGATATTTCTAAAAATATAGAACAAAAATCTAAATCTAATGGATTAGACCAAATTAACACTGAAGCATTGCAACATATGATGGATGGTCAATTATATTTAGATCAAGGCGATTTTGCGATGGCTATTGTTGAATTGCAAGAGGCACAAAGCTTAGAACCGAATGTAAGCAGTATCTATATTTCATTAGCAGAATGTTATTGGAATTTGAAAAAACCTGAAAGAGCAATGGAATATTTGGAATCTGCCATTGAAATCGAACCGGACAACAGAACTAATCGAGAAATAATGGCGGAACAGCTTTTTAGACTTCAGGATTTTTCCAAATCAGAAGAACAATACAAGATTTTATTAGAAATGAATCCTGGTAGTGAAGACTATTTATTCGCGCTCGGTGATCTTGCAAAAATTCAAAAGAAATATGATTTAGCAATTGAGTATTATAAATCTGTTTATGAGATAGATAGCGAGAATATTCAAGCATTAGAATTGGCAGCAGATTTAACGCATCGCCTGGGCGATTTTAATCAAGCTGATGAATTTTATAAAAAATTGTTAAATATAGATAGTCTAAATGTAAACTATTTAAGTGCTTATGCAGATATTAATGTGAAATTAAATAATCCTGAAAAAGCAGTTAAATTGGTAAAACAGATTATTGAAATTGATGGTCCAATTTCAGAAAATTTGATTCAATTGGGAGTCTTATATAGCGAAATAGGAAAAGATGATGATGCAATAGCAGTTTTTCAAGATATAATAGAGGAAGATAGTACAAATACTGCCGGTTTACATTTATTATCAACTATATATCGCGAGAAAAAGGAATATGATAAAGCTCAATTATTTGCCGATAAAATGGCACTTGCTCATCCTGAAAACCCACAAGGAATTATTAACAGCGTCCTAATAGCACTTGATCGAGATGATAATCAAAAAGCTATATCTATTTTGTCTCCGGCTGCTGCTGATTTTCCGGATGAATATTCTATTCAATACTTATT
>Ga0307992_1000931_pt1 | contig 17666 bp, 10 predicted proteins | sample EllFjometagen133_FD_203162 | JGI IMG/M metagenome (GOLD analysis project Ga0307992, IMG submission 203162) | Marine microbial communities from Ellis Fjord, Antarctic Ocean - #133 | ecosystem: Environmental > Aquatic > Marine > Unclassified | place: Southern Ocean | collected 2014-10-08
AATTAAAAAGATCGAGTCCAAGCCGGCATCATCAAAGAAAGAATATTCATCATAGACCAAAAGATCCATTTCAGTTTCCCTGATCATATAAATATGCTTACGTGCTTCTGCAATTTCACCGGAATCCTCATTTTTGATGACGACATGATAATCATAGATGCCTTGTGGTATTTCGCGAATATCCATATAATCAATGATTACATCATATTTTCCAGGAGATACTCTTTCTACAACTTCATTTTCAAGAACTATTTCATCGTTAAGATCTCGCATTGAACTAGAGAATGTATATTTTCCTCCGTCCTTCAATTCGTAAATTTCAAAATAGGTATAAAACATACCCATATGCTTATCAAACTCAGGATTCGCTAGCGGAACCACATCGTATGTTCCCAATTTGGTGAATTTATTGGCATCTTGAGTATGTCCTACGTAAGAAGCGATCTCAATATCACTGATATCCAAAACAGACAAATCGTAAGCTCTCACTTCAAGGGGGCCTTCGCGCTCAGACAATTTCCCGGAATTCATATCTTTCACCATTGAATTCATACGGTAAATACCCGGGAGCAGATGTAGTGCCAATATTTCCGGTATAAAGTCATTGGATCTTAATGTATCACCTACCGGAAGCACATCATCGATCATCAGTGTCTTGGCATATACTTTTTCTTCACCTTGAAAGATATTTACAGCCAGTAGAAATTTACCGTATGAATCGCCATTCGCCGCCTCGTGGCGTTCCATGGCAAAACGAGGCAACATATAGTACAATTCAACAAATGATTTTTCATTGTCGAAAAACGTGGCATAATCAGCATAGAAACGAAAATCGTTTGCAGATAAAAGGCTGAATAATACCACTAATAAAATTAGTATGCATTTCTTCATGGCTAGTCTTCTTATTTTAATTTTTCGAGTTCGTTGCCTTTGAATTTCACAGAAACAACACTAGAAACCCCTTCTTCCTGCATCGTAATACCATAGAGATAATCGCAGGCATGCATCGTCAATTTATTGTGTGTAACAATAATGAACTGGGTTCTTTCGGTGAAATGCTCAAGTGCGTGGGTAAATCGTTTAACATTTGTATCATCAAGAGGAGCATCGACTTCATCCAAAATACAATATGGAGAAGGTTTGACCAGATAAATTGCAAAGAGTAACGCGATGGCTGTCAGGGCTTTCTCTCCACCGGACAAGGCACGCAAGGATTTCATCTGTCGTCCTTTGGGACGAGAGAAAATTTCCACATCCGCCTCGAGTGGGTCATTTGATCCCTCAAGTCGAATATCACACTCACCCTGTTCAAAAAAGAGCTTATATGTTTTTTTATAATTTTCACGGATCTGAGTAAAAATCTCAGTGAATTGTTTTCGCGCTTCATTATCTAGTTTATCAAGAGTTTCAGTGATACTAATTTCCGCGCCAAGAAGATCCTCGCGTTGTTCTTTGAGGAAATTCATTCGTGTGGATTGTTCATTGTATTCTTCACGGACCGCCATATTTATTGGACCGATAAGTTCAATTCGGTGTGATAATTTCTGGATCTTGTCTTTCATTTCAGGCAGATCCATATCCATTGGTTCATAAGGACGTTTCAAAATATCAATATGATAACGATCAAACATGCGCTCTTTAAGCTGATTCTGTCTTAAATGAAGATCGTTGACACTAACCTCAAGATCGCGTAAGGTTTCAAAAACATCTTCGCGGCGACGATGACGCTCTGTAATAGCTTGCTCCACATTCTGGATCTGATCACGCTTTGCGCTGAGTTGTTTATAGACTGTATCTCTTTCTTCCCGTTCTTTTTCCCGTTCTGATCTAAGACCTTCTAAAATATCTTTTAAAGATATCATGGTCTTTTCACCATCGCTGATCAAGGCATTCAAATCAATATGCTGTTCTTCGATCTCTTCGAGACGTTTTGTCATCTCTTCGATAGTCGCTGTGGCATTTTTATATTGGAAACGAACATTGTCTTTTTCTTTTTCACGAGCGATCAAAGCAACCCGCATATCCTGAAGTTCAGCGTTCAATGTATCGCGTTTATTCAAAATACCTGCGTATTCGGCACGGAAACGTTCAAGATCAGCTTGAGCTTTATTTTCATCTGATTTAATAGCCTGTAAAGAATCTTCTGAAGCTGTAACTTGACGATCGATCTCAAGAATGCGTCTTGCATAGTCTTCGGTCTTTTTATCGATCTCTTCCATACTGTCATGCTGATGTTCTACGGCATAAGATAAAGCAGACATTTTCTTTTCGAGTTCCATGCGCTCATGCATTAGAGATTTGGAAGAACGCGATCTTTCACCGATCTCTTTGATCAGTGTCAGGCGTTTCTTTTCCAGTTCTTCGCGTTCAGTCTTACCGGCTTCAAGATCGTTTTTCAACGTCTCAGCCAATTTATTCAAATCATCTAACTTTTCCTGTCGACCAATGATCTGCTGACTTCTGTTACTGCCTTTTCCACCTCGTATCATGGCTCTCTGGTCCATATAATCACCGTCAGGTGTTACATAGCGAAAACGACCATCCTTAAGAGCATCTTGAGAAAGGTCACGCAAAGACTTCACGATAAGAACATTCCCGAGAAAATAATCTATCAATAGGTGATTCTCTTTATCGGCATGAACAATATCAATCGCATGAGTAAGAACATTGCTGTCCTTAAAAGGATTTTTGATCGGTGGTTTAACACGTTTTGTCATGACATCAAGAGGGGCAATACTGACCCGGCCACGCTGTGTTCGTTTAAGTTCTTCGATCACATCCATGGCATCGGATTTTTTCTCTGAAACCAAATATTTGGCAACGTTACCCAAGGCGATCTCAATTGCGGTAGTATATTCCTTATCTACAGAGATCAATTCGGCGACTGTCCCTCTGATACCGGGATGTTTCAGTGTCTTCATGACATATTTAACACCCGGATTATAGCCTTCCAGCGATTCTACCAGATCTTCGTAAAAAGCAGCATCACTACGGTTACGTTCAAAAGCCGTTTGGCGATGAACGATATCGCGGTTCAATTCCTGTATATTATTTTCAATCTCACGTCGTTCACTTTCTGAGTTTTCAACGAGAGATGTTACATTTTCGAGTTCTTTTTCTTTATCAGCCAATTCTTTCTTAAGAGAAACAACCTGTTCTTCCTGAGTTTCGGAGCGCGTGATTAATTGTTCTCGTCGTTGAATTTCTTCATCTTGAAGACGGGCATATTGTTTACGCTGATCATGCAAACGTAATATTTGCTGTTGTATATCAGCTAAACGATTTTGTTGTTCACGAACATCTTGACGCATGTCATCAAGTTTATTGGTTGCATTCTGGAATATTTTTTGTACTTCTTCAAAATTTGTTCGGGCAGCATCTAATTCCTCGCGCATTTTGATCAATTCAGGATCATCTTCACCTAATTGTGAAGACAGGGTCTTTTGTAATTCAATATTTGTCTGTAACCGAACTTTTGCGTTTTCTTTTTCTGTCTGTAATCGCTCTTGATTTCGTTGGGCGTTGGCGATCTTTTCCTGCCAGACCAAACGCTTGGATGATTCGGCGTTGATCTTCTCATTCATTTCTTGCAATACATCATTGATGGACTGCATTTCTTTTTCAATGCCTGTCACTTCATTCTTATAGCTGGACAACATAGCTTCTTCAATACCCAACTGTTTACCTGTTTCTTCGTTTTGCACTTGGTTGTTCGAAAGCTGCTTTTCAAGGGGTACGATCTTATCTTCGTAATCATACCAATTTGTCTGTGCCAGCGTAATCTCTAGTTTTTTCAGTTCTTCGGCATAGCCTTCATATTTTTCATATCGACCCAATTGACGCTTTAAACTACGAACATTACTTTCAACTTCGTAAACGATATCTTCCAGGCGGGCAAGATCTTCCTGGGTAGCATCGAGTTTGCGTTTAACAGAGCGACGCTGGGATTTATATCTATTGATACCCGCAGCTTCTTCAAAAAGAAGTTTCCGTTGGGCTTTATCTTCATTCAGGATCTCTTCAACCATCTTTAGTTCAATCACGGAATAAGCATTATTGCTCATACCGGTATCGACAAAAAGATTTTGGATATCTTTGAGACGAACAGGAACTTCATTTAAAAGATACTCACTACTGCCGTCACGATAAAGACGACGACCCACCTGAACATCGGTATAAGCGACACCCAGTTTTCCGGTTCTGTTATGAATTGTCAGCGAAACTTCTGCGTAATTCACAGGTTTCCGGTTCTTGGAACCCGAGAAAATGATATCCACCATTGATTCGGAACGGAGAAGATGGGTTTTCTGTTCACCCATTACCCAGCGGATAGCGTCAACAACATTACTCTTGCCGCAACCATTGGGTCCGATGACCGCCGTAACCCCTTGTCCAAACTGCAAAACAGTCTTCGTCGCAAAGGATTTAAAACCCACAATTTCCAGTTTAGTTATATACATTTTCAGTTCGTAATTTTAATCATGTAATTTAAGACAAAAAGCCTCTTTTCCAAATAGAAATAAGCGCATAAATACAAGGTATAAAGGTGTAAGGATTGGGTGTAAAGGTATAAAGGTGTAAGGGTGTAGGGTGTAGAGGTGTAAAGGCATAAGGTGTAAGGGAAAATGCACTGAGCGCTGAGAGAGTGAGCACGGAGAAAAAGCAGCGATGATTTCCCAGGCAAATCCCAACCCATGGTGATAAAATCAATCTAAGAGATCATTTGCCTTCAATTGTCAATTGTTAGCCTGCCGGCCAATTGAATTTACGTCCACCCATTAAATGCAAATGAATATGTTCCACTTCCTGACCGCCATCGGGACCGTTATTGAATACCAATCGATACCCGTTTTTAAGTCCAAGATCATCTGCTATCTTCTTAGCAGCAACAAGCAAACGACCCATAAGTTCGGTATCATCGATAGTTAAGTTCTCGATACGGGCAATATGTTTTTTGGGGATAATAAGGATATGTTCGGGCGCTTGCGGATTAAGGTCGCGGAACGCAAAAAGAAAATCGTCTTCATATACGCTCGTTGAAGAAATTTCTTTTGCTGCGATCTTGCAAAAAATACAATTGTCCATAATATACTCCTGTCTAATTTTAATTTGATTTATTTTCAACAAACTACCCTGAACTTGTCGAAGAGTTGAAGTTTAATAGCCCGGGATAAAATCCCGGGTATTGTATTCCCAAACAATCACAACCCCGACTCCATGGAGGGGTTGAACTGAGAAACCAGATTATTAAAGATCATATATTAAAATCATTCTTAGTTCAACCCATCCAACCTACGCTGAAGCTACGACAGGCAGGCGACAAGCTCAGGGTTGAATTATTATATTGATCTAATACCCGGCATTTCATGCTGGGCTAATTATGTTTAACCCCTCCATTCGTCGGGGTAATTTCCCCAACCCATGTGTAAACTTCTTGGGCAATGTAGTGAGAACCTATGACGCATAATACTGCGTTCTTAGACATTTCTCTATATGCGCTACGACAGGCCCCGCCAATATTACTCGCCGTCTTCACTCTTGGAAATCTACTTGCCAGATCAGTTAATTCTTTATCCGATAAACTTCGGTGCGAATGAACGGGAGCTATCCAAATCTTTTCTGCCAGGATCTCTAATTCCATCAGCACATTTTCAGGAGACTTATCCTGGAGAAGCCCCAATACTACATAAAATGTTTTATCTGGATAAACTTCTTTGGCTGTTTTACAAAACGTATGAATACTTTCCGCATTGTGGGCAACATCGTAAATAATATCCGGTTGAGTTGAGATTCTTTCAAAACGACCTTTCCACTCAACAAGATCAAAACCTTTTTGGATATCATCAAATTCCAAAGTACGACCCAAAAATGTTTCAACCGCTCGGATCGCCAAGGCAATATTCCCTAATTGATGTCGTCCGGTAATTGGAATGGTCACTTCCCGCTCGTAAGATCTGATCTTAAAACTCATGCCTTTAGGTTTTAGCTTTACATCTGTAAACATTGTATCGGGGTCGACAATATGCAAGTATTCGCTATGTGATCGTAATTCATTAATGACCTCCGGTTCTTGTAACCCGGTCAATACCGGTTTCCCCTCTTTGATAATACCGGCTTTTTCGCGAGCTATTTCAGCTAGAGTTTCACCCAAAATATTGGTATGATCATATCCGATCCGGGTAATCACCGAAACCCTCGGTGTCAGCACCGATGTGGCGTCCAGTCGTCCTCCCAGTCCGGTCTCAACGACAGCCGCATCAACTTTTTGGTCTCTGAAATATAAAAATCCCAATGCGGTGGTCACTTCAAAAAATGAAGCTTCCGTGCTTTGTAGCAATACATCTTTATCTTCAAGGAATTTCTTAATATACTCATCTTCGATCTGCTCACGATCGATGCAAATCCGTTCATTGAAACGAATTAAATGTGGTGAAGTAAATCGTCCGGTCTTAAGCCCAAGGGCTTCAAGTAGAGCGGCTGCTACGACCGTAACAGTGCCCTTGCCATTGGTTCCGGCAATATGGATCGAAGGAAATGAATTTTCGGGATGACCTAGTTCTTCCATCAGCATTTCACAACGCTGGCGACCCAATTTCATTTTACCGGAGAGTTTTTTGTATAAGTTTGAAAGGTAATTTTGCATGTACTTGGTCCAAGGTAATTAAAATGATATATCGTAGAGACGTAGCAATGCTACGTCTTTACCATTGGGCACGATTATCAATTTATTTCAATTCCACATGTTCGGCCTTGATCTTCTTGCCAAAAAAGATTTCTGCATTTTCTTCAAAAAGATCAACTGCTCCGGTGGTCATAAATTTAGCTTTGCCACCTTTAGTGCATCGTTCTTCAATTTCCTGATGGCGTTTTAAATAATCATCCAATTTGTCGGCAACCAGTGATCCTTGATCCAGTATCTTGATGTGCTCAGGGATAAATTTCATGATCTGATCAATCAATAAAGGATAATGCGTACAAGCTAGAATGATGGTATCGATATCACTATCTTGTGAAAGCAGTGCCTCAACATGTTTTTGAACAAAGTATTCAGCTGCCGGGGTATTGATTTCATTATTCTCTACCAAAGGCACCCACATAGGGCATGCTTCCTGATAAAGCGTTACATCCGGAAAAAGTTTATCCAATTCCATTTTATATGAATCCGAGCGCACGGTCCCGGGGGTCCCGAAAAGTCCGATCTTCTTGCTTTGACTGTTCTCTCCCACGACCTCGACACTAGGCCGGATAACACCCAATACTCGTCGATCCGGATAATTGGCAATCAGATCTTTTTGCTGAATGTTTCGAAGTGCTTTTGCAGATGCTGTATTGCAGGCCAGAATCACCAGCGGACAACCGACATCAAGCAAGGTAGCAACGCCTTGTTGGGTATAGCGGTAGATAGTTTCAAAAGAACGTGTTCCATAGGGTGTTCGTGCCGTATCTCCGAGATAGAGAAAATCATATTGAGGTAAACGTTTGCGTATATCATGAAAGACGGCCAGTCCACCAAGTCCGCTATCAAATACACCTATTGGTCCATGTGATTTATTCATTTCTTAACTCTTTTATAAAAGGCGATTAAGGGTTTATAGTTTAAAGATTTAGGGTTTAGGGTTTAGGGTTTAATTTAATATTTCGACTCTTCTACTCTTCGATTTCTTTAATTCATCGTTCATCGTTTTTAGTTCTCTTTAATCTCTTTTTCATAATTCTTTTTGAATTCACTGATCGCGAGATAAAGGGAATAGGCAATTTCTTGTCGGTAAGAATCTTTTTTTAGTTTTCCTAATTCGGTCCAATTGGAAATAAAACCGATCTCAGTCAAAATTGCCGGCATAGCAGGGCCGATCAGAACAATAAAACTGGCTTGTTTTACTCCGCGTGTCTTGGTACCCACGCGATTCTTGAATTTAGATTCTACAGCCTGTGCCAAGGTCTCACTTTCTTTCATGTACACGCCCTGTGCCATGGTAGATAAAATATATTGTTCAGAAGACAGAAGCTTTTCATAGCGTTCTTTATCCTCTTCAAGTTCGATCACTTTATTTTCACGGGCAGCTATATCTATAGATTTTTGCGTACTCTTAGGTGAAAGAATAAATGTTTCTGTACCGTAAGGTCGGGAAGATACCGAAGAATTACAGTGAATACTGATAAAGAGCTTACCACCGGCCTCATTGGCGATCTTCGGTCGTTGCCACAGTGGAACAAACACATCTTTTTCCCGGGTATAAACCACTTTAACGCCCAATTTTTCTTCTAATAATTGCCCAAGTCGGCGGGAAACATCCAGTGTAATATTTTTTTCCAATGTTCCGTCCGGTGCAATTGCACCCGGAGATTTTTTACCGCCGTGACCCGGATCGATCACAATAGTATCTATGAGCCAGCGGTTCTTTATCTCGCTTCCATTGATGGGTGTCGTTGTCTTTTGGTAAGCATGACGCAAAGAGATCACGATATCTTGTGTTTCAGGGTCAATATAATAATCCATGCCATTGATCTTCATACGTAATTTGATATTGAACTGCAGCATATCCTTTGCCATGACCGGAATGATCTCCCGTATCACACCATTATCGTATTTTCGAGCAAGAGCATTCATATCCGCTGATGCGCCGTAAATGGAGATATATAGGTATTGATTATTTCCCTGCCAAACTCGGCAATGATCTTTGCGAAAAGTCGTATTTGTTCTGATGCGGACAATCGTTCCGTTTTTCATTTCCCGCAGTGAAACACTTGTGACAGAAAAGTCCGAAGATGCCAGGATATAGTGAGCATCTGCAATATTGAGTTGCAAGTCGGGAAAAGCCTCCAATTTTAGAACACGAATGAATTCCTTTTCAGGTATATATAGGCCATAACTCATTCGCTCAACAGTGGTAGGCAAATGAAGCCACTTCCCATTGATCTGATAAAAAGCCGAATTCGCATAAAATTTATATTGTTTACCCGATAAACTGGCCGTCAATGACCATTCTTCTGTATCTAAATCGTTGATATTACCAAAGGTTTTAAAAAAGTGGTTTAAAGACATCCATTTCGCCCCGTAAAGCTGTGACGCAAATATATTTTGCGATTCAGATGAGGCGGTAAGGCGGAAACTGACAACCTGTGAGAAAAGAGGGACAAGCATACAACAGAGTAGCAGTGTCAGGATATATTTTTTAAGTTTTTGCATCTTGTAAATTTATATTATTTTGTGATCAATTGTTATTGTTTTTTTAGATTGATGTCGAGAAGTCTGGTTGTTGAAATGTTGAAGTGTTGAAGAGTCTAAACTTCTAAACCTCTTAGCCTCTAAACATAATTTTTTGCTTTTACCTTTAGCTTTGCCTTTGTACTTTTGCCACTGTCTATAGATAAGTATTATGAGGTTAAGTATGCGACGTTCACTTTGTTTCCTGTTATTATTTTTCAGTGTATTTTTATTTGCCGCTGAGCCGGTTTTTTATGATGCTCAACCCTATCTCGAAGGTATGGCTTTCGATGATGCTCCCCCTTTCTCCAGACTTCCGCTTAATGCTGAAGAACTGGTACGTAAACCCGTTTGGGATCTCAGTCGAAATTCCGCCGGTGTAGTCGCTCATTTTATCAGCGACGCCACTGAAATTCATATTCAATGGGAGCTCCTGAATAATTTCCATATGGTCCATATGGCCGGAACGGGCATTCGGGGTTTGGATCTTTACGTTAAACATGATAAGAATTGGTTCCATCTGGGTACCGGGAAACCTTACAAAGAAGAAAACACTCGCCGCCTGATCAAGAATCTTTCGGCAGAACCACGCGAATATATGCTCTATTGTCCACTTTATGATGGATTGAAATCGTTATCAATCGGCTTGAATCCGGAAGCAACTATTGAGAAGATCGGACGTAAAGATAAGCCTTTGGTATTCTACGGTACAAGTATTACCCAGGGTGGTTGTGTTTCCCGACCTGGTATGGCCTACCCCGCTATCATTGGTCGCATGCTGAATAGAGAAAGCATCAATCTTGGCTTCTCGGGCAACGGACGAATGGATCCCGAGATCGTTGATTATATTTCTGAGATCGATGCGGCATGTTATGTTTTTGACTGCTTCCCCAACATGGATATTAAAATGATCAAAGAACGCGCTGAAGTGGAGTTGAAAAAATTACTTGAAGCACACCCAAAAACACCTGTTTTGCTTGTTCCCAATATCATGGAAGAAGACGGCTGGTTCGACCCGGAAGTCTATAATGCCAACGTGGCCGAAAATACCGAAGTGACCGCCATCTACAACCGCCTAAAAAAAAGTCATAAGAATCTTTATATGATTCCCTTCAAACAGATCCGCAACGTGTCCGTTGAAGGTACAGTGGACGGAATACATTTGACCGATCTGGGAGCGATGAGAATGGCGGAAGTGATGGAGAAGTGGATTAAGAGGATTGTGAAATAAAGACCTCACACAAAGGCACTAAGAAAACAAAGGCACTAATATTTTTTACGACGAATATCCTTTTTTTCAACAAAAATATATCGTTTTTACTTAGCAAATTTAAAGAAATGAGTGTGTAGGAAGGACCTAATTCGTTAATTATTTTTCCAAATCACATTGACAGAGAGATCCTGAACCCCGATGTCCACTGGACATCGTTTCAGGATGACGTTTTTATTTATCGATGGGTTTATATTTCTTCTTGGTGACTTCTTAAGCTTTGTGTAGCTATAATATTTTCTTCTTTGTGGTACTTTGTGTTCTTGGCGCCTTTGTGTGAGGTATTCATTACGCTTTTTCAACTTCACCGCCAGCCAGCGTATACGGATGGAAGGCTACTTACATCTATTTATCAATGAGTCGATATTTCTTCTTGGTGACTTCTTAAGCTTTGTGTAGCTATAATATTTTCTTCTTTGTGGTACTTTGTGCCTTTGCGAAAGGCATATTATATTCATAGTGTCTTCTATTTCTTTGTGGGAAAAAAGTTATTCGTGGCTTAGTGTACTTAGCGCCTTTGTGTGAGGTATTCATTACGCTTTTTCAACTTCACCGCCAGCCAGCGTATACGGATGGAAGGCTACTTACATCTATTTATCAATGAGTCGATATTTCTTCTTGGTGACTTCTTAAGCTTTGTGTAGCTATAATATTTTCTTCTTTGTGGTACTTTGTGTTCTTGGCGCCTTTGTGTGAGGTCCCTAGATTTCCAGCATCATCAACAACGCAGCTGCCGCAATAGGTATCACCACATTGTCATCAAAATGGCTCATTAATCCTTCAAAAAGTGCACAGAAAACGACCACAATAAGAGCTTTCCAGATGGGGATATAGGAAAAGCCGATGATGAACATGAGCAATCCTGCTATAATGAAAGCAAGTGTGCCTTCGATGGTATAATGTTTAAACCAAGTATGTTTACCCAGCCATCGACCGAAAATACCTGAGGCGGAATCGCCGATACTCAATAGCATACAGGCGGGAACAGATATCTCAATCGGAAAGATCGCAAGGATCAGAAAAAAAGTAATAGCAATACGTGATGCCGATGTCATTTTATCGTCTTCTACATCCCGAATAAAGGGCGAGACAAAAAGCATAAATGCTTTACGAATAAATTGACTGTGGCGACGGAAGTAATCTGCAAAAACAAACAATCCCCCAAATACAATAAATAGGATCATTACCCATTGCTGTCCGGTCAAGGGACCAATATTAGGAAAAAAATAATAGAGTAAAGGGATAATCGCTGTTGCGGTATGGAGAAGCTGTCGGCGAAGTTCTTGTTTGGTTAGCATTATTCTTCTTCAACTTCCAATTCTTCGTTATAGCGCGAAACAACTAAATCTATAGGTTGCGGATTGGACAGTATAGTTGTCCCGGGGACAGACTGATAAATAACCGTATTCGGCAAGAGATCATTCCTGTCACGATAAGAAACCGTACCGAGACGTAATCCGGCATCATTGATCGTTTTATATGCATCTTCGAAACTCATATTGACCACTGTGGGAACTTCCCAGTTACTCAAGCCTAAAGAGATCTTAACATGAACACCACTTCCGGGTCGTACAAAATCTCCAGGTTCAATAGACTGCCAAAAGATCACTTCACGTGGCATGTCCGAGAATCCATATGAAACTGAGTCCACGCTGAGATCATTATCTTGCATTAGGATCTCTGCCGAACGCAAAGTCTTTCCGGTAAGATTGGGAAATGTTACATTTTCCAGGGGAATGCTGACATCAAGATAAACGCGACGACCAAGTTTGACGCGTGCACCGGGAAGCGGCATTTGAGCCACCACAGTAAAGGGTTCAATATCGTCACGGGCGATGGATTTTCCACGCACCGGCGTAAATTTTTCCAGTTCAAGCAGATGGCAAGCTTCTTCCCAACTTAAACCCTGAACATCAAGAAGAATTCGTTCCTGTCCATGTCGGGTCAGTTTCGGCATCACCAGAAAATTGAACAATATAGCAACAATAATGCAAGCAAGAGAAAAAATGCCCGCAAAGATCAATAAACTGCGTATTGGCTTTTTCTTTATCTTTTTTATGGTCGGACCTTTGGTCTCTTCGATCAGAATTTTGATCTTATCACTTTTATTGTTCATTGGAGGAAGTTAATAATTAATACAATTAATGTGAAGGGAAAATAATTGAAAAATCATTGAAGAAGTTTAGGAGTTTAGGGGTTTAGGAGTTGAAGGTTTTAATACTTTTTGTCGCAAAATGCTTAACATTTTGCGACGATTAATTCCCAAATGATTTGTAGAGACGCAGCATGCTGCGTCTTTACTAAAATGTATCCTTAATTACCCTTGTGATCTGCTCCGCCCGACTCTCACTGTAAAAATGCACACCGGGAACATTGGCTTTGAGGAGCTCGCGAACCTGATCTTTACAGAATTCAACGCCCACATCCTTGATTGCGACCAAACTGTCACATGCGGCAATATCTTTGACCAGATCACCGGGTAGATCAATATGAAAGGTTTGAGGTAAAAAGTCGATATCTTTTCGTCGTCGTATCGGTTTAATCCCCGGAATAATGGGAACCGTAATACCTGCTTCGCGACATTTATCGACAAATGAAAAGTAATGATCATTGATAAAAAACATTTGGGTCACGATATAATCCGCACCGGCATCTACTTTCTTTTTGAGCATCGCGATATCCTGATCTAAATTCGGTGCTTCAAAATGCTTCTCCGGATATCCCGCGACACCAATACAAAAACCTCCGGGTGTGGGATCTTTGAGTGTGGGGTCCAAATATTCACCGCGATTCATGGCTACGATCTGAGAAACGAGTCCATCCGTATGTTCATAGCCCTGTTTTTCGGCAACGAAACGACGCTCTCCTTTGGGGGGATCACCACGCAAGGCAAAAACATTGTCCAGACCCAGAAAATTCAATTCAACGAGTTGATCTTCCAGCTGATCCTTGGATTTTCCACCACAGATCAAGTGTGGAATAACGGGAATATTGTATTTGAATTGTGTTGCTGCAGACATGGCAACGGTCCCGGGACGTTTGCGAACCGTACGACGTTCCACCAGGCCATCAGGTCGATCAATATAGATCACTTCCTGCTGATGATTGGTAATATTAATGTACGCCGGATCAAAAGGCAGCATGGCTTCAATGGCTGAATTAATGGCATCCATGGTATGACCTTTGAGCGGAGGTAAGAGCTCAAAAGTGAATAAGGGTTTGCTTGCTTTTTTGATGATGTCTGTGACTTTCATTTTCTTTCCTTTTTCGACCTGATCCCTTATAGACGGGATAACAGGATATACATGATAATGCTTTTCCCCGTCGCGCCATATTATATGCTTTATCTTTTATGTCATCCGTAGAGTTTAATGTTTAATAATATTTTAACGGTAGTAATCAATATTTTAAACCTTAAACTTTAAACCCTTAAACAAAACTTTAGATCTCTCCACTTCGTCATCCGTTTTCACGGACGACTGCGGTCGAGATGACATATTATTCTTTATTCAAGGTGCCTGCAAAAACTTTCTTCAATTCTTCTTTATCTTTGCCTTTTCTTTCGGCATAATTCTCAAACTGCTCATCCGAGATCGTGCCTAAAGAAAAATAATGCAGGTCTTTGTCGGCAAAATAATAACCGCAGACCGAAGAAACGGGATCCATGGCGTAGCTTTCTGTCAATTTAATTCCCAGATGCTTTTCAGCATCTAATATTTTAAAGATCATTTCTTTTTCGGAGTGATCGGGTGCGGACGGATAACCGTTTGCGGGTCGGATCAATTTATGTTCACCCATTGTCCAGTAGTCTTGTTTGACACATGCTTCTAAATATTCACTTGTGGCTTCTGCCAATCGATCGGCTAACATGGAAACCAACAGTACACGATAGTCGTCATCGTCATCTTTGAATTTTTGTTTTAAGATATCAATTTCTTTCCCGACCGTCGCGACAAAAAGCCCCATGGTATCACCCGACTCGGCAACATAATCTGCCAGTGAAAGTGTTTGACCATTTTTATTGACTTCTTGCTGTCTCATAAAATAAAGTGTCGCGATCTCTTTTTTATTCTCGTCCAAAATACTGACATCTTCATTCTTGCGTGTAACGGAAAATAATCCAACAACCGCAGAAATCGCTTTTTCAAACACATCTCGATAAACGGGATTGTCTAAAATATCTTTAGAATCATCTTTAATGCGTTTTGCCTCATCCGAGGATGGTTTTACCTGCCAAGCTAAAGCCAGCATTTTCCAATTGATACGAGCGATCAATTTATCCAGGGGTAAATCGCGCATGACTTTTACACCGTAGAACGTAGGCTTGGTTGAAGCTTTAAGCTTACGATAGGCTAATTTACGGGCATCATTTATGTTTAAAAGATCTTTAGTTTTTTTCTCAACTTTTACATTCAATTTTTGATATCGTTCATGTGTTTTCTGTAGAAAATCTTTAGCTCCACCGGCGACAAGTTTTAAGGCAAGCATAACCGAATGCGAGGCATCGGATGAATAGATAACGCGACCGGGATACAAAGGCGCCAAACGAGTAGCGGTATGTGCTTCCGAGGTAGTCGCGCCCCCGATCATGATAGGAACGGTCAATCCTGCTTTTTCAAATTGAGCACACACTGTCGCCATTTCAGTCAACGATGGTGTGATCAATCCGCTCAATCCCAGCATATCGGTTTTGTGCTCAACAACCGCTTCAAATATTTTTTCGGGCGGTACCATGACGCCCAGATCAATGACCTTGAAATGATTACATTGCAAGACCAGCGACACAATATTTTTTCCGATATCATGCACATCGCCTTTAACGGTCGCCAACACAACTGTGCCGCGCGCATTGGCGGTGGTATCATCCAATTCCGAAAGGTATGGCCTTAACATATCAACCGCTTTTTTCATAATGCGAGCCGAGCGGACAACCTGAGGAAGAAAAACTTTTCCTTCACTAAATAATTTACCGACTTTGGACATACCGCCCATCAGCGGTCCTTCGATCAATGCCATGGCATGTTCTTTTCCCGCTTCCTCAAGATCTGTTTCAAGGTGGCTGTCATCTCCCCTGATTAGCGTTTCACTCAGTCGTTCTTGAACCTCAAGCGTTCGCCAGGGATCGATCTTTTTGCTTTTTTCAGGATCTGAAATAGCATCCAATGATCCCGACAATGCGAGATCGATCAAGGCTTTTCGTGCGGCCGGACCATCCCCTTTTTCGACTAGCAAGGCTTCTCGAATAATCGCTTTTGCTGTTTCAGGGATACCTGCGGAGGCATATTCCATAGCAGGATTCACAATGGCCATATCCATGCCGGCTTCAACTGCCAGCTCAAGAAAAAGTGTATGCATGGCCTTTCGCAAGGGATTATTGCCACGGAATGCAAAAGATAAATTGCTCAATCCACCGCTTATTTTGACCTTGGGAAAATGTTCTTTTATCCAGGCGATTGACCGGATAAAATCGCGGGCATAATAATCATGTTCATCAATACCGGTCGCGATAGATAATATATTCGGATCAAAAATAATGGATTCGGGGTTGATCTTGGTTTTTTCGGTCAATAAACGATAGGCACGCTCAGCTACAGAGCATTTTCGTGCAAAAGTATCCGCCTGTCCATGTTCATCAAAAAGCATGACCATCACCGCTGCACCCATATCATGGATGAACCTGGCTCTTCTTAAAAATTCGTCTTCCCCTTCTTTCATGGAAATGGAATTGACGATCCCTCGTCCCTGTAATTCGGGTAAAGTCGCTTCGATCACCGGCCAGGATGAAGAATCGATCATCACCGGTACACGCGCGGCCACCGTATCGGCAGCGATCAATCGCAAGAATTTTTGCATAGCTTTGGGGACATCAATGAGCGGATCATCCATGCAAACATCAATGATCTGTGCTCCGGCTTCAACTTGTTTGCGAGTCAGAAATATAGCTTCTTCGTATTTTTCTTCTTTGATCAAACGAGCAAATTTACGAGAGCCGGCGACATTGGCACGTTCGCCCACGGTAATAAATTGATGTTCCAATGGAATGCTTAAGACATCCCAGGCACTCAACTTTAAGATTGGTTCTTTTGTCTGAAGCTGAAAAGATGGTTTATCTTTTGCCATCTTGGCAATGGCGGCAATATGCTCCGGACGCGTGCCGCAACAGCCGCCCACTATAGACAGCAAGCCGTCTTCCAGAACAGGTCTTAAGAGTTCGGCCAATTCGTCGGGAGTTTGAGTATAATAGCCATCGTTATCCGGGAATCCCGCATTGGGATGAGCTGATGTTCTAAAGGGTGATAATTTTGCCAGATCGCGGATCAGCGGGACCATTTCAGCGGCTCCCGTGGAGCAATTGACTCCCAGTGAAAAAATAGGATAAGATGATAATGAGGCAATAAAAGCTTCCAGGCTTTGTCCGGATAATGTTCGTCGGCTTTTATCACTGAAGGTCGCCGAGACCATAATGGGAAGCTCGATCTCTCGCTCTTCAAATTCTTGCATAATAGCGGTCAAGGCCGCTTTGGCAACCAGCGTATCAAAAATGGTTTCTACGAGTAAAATATCAACGCCGCCATCCAGAAGTCCTTTGAGCTGTTCCCGGTACATATCAACAAAATCCGCAAAATCCGATTCCCGAAAAGACGGATCATCCACGGACGGTGAAAAAGAGGCTGAGCGACCTGTGGGACCAATATCCCCCGCGACAAACACGGTCCTGTCTGCGGATTCCGCGGCTTCACGTGCAATTTTCGCCGAAGCCAAATTCAATTCATAAACCTTGTCGCTTAAACCGTAATCTTTTAGTCCAAAACGATTGGCGCCAAAAGTATTGGCCTCGATAATATCGGCACCGGCTTCAATATATTCACAATGGATATTTTTTATAAGGTCGGGACGGGTAATAGACAGCAGTTCGTTGCAGCCCACAGCTTGAATTGAGTTATCGGATAAAGTAAAATCTTCGGGAGATAAACCGCGCTGTTGGATAGCCGTACCCATTGCACCGTCTAGTATTAAAACCTGTTTTTTCGCCAATTCCTTGAGCGTATTAGCTTCTAGCATTCTTCTGTGGCCTCGGAGTTTATTCAAGCCGGAATGAACTATATTCAGTAATTCCGGTTAGTGGCGAAAAATTTAAGCCTTTCTAAGGGCAATTGCAAACGATCCTTCACAGTAATGCTGATGTGGAAG
>Ga0307992_1000932_pt1 | contig 17661 bp, 17 predicted proteins | sample EllFjometagen133_FD_203162 | JGI IMG/M metagenome (GOLD analysis project Ga0307992, IMG submission 203162) | Marine microbial communities from Ellis Fjord, Antarctic Ocean - #133 | ecosystem: Environmental > Aquatic > Marine > Unclassified | place: Southern Ocean | collected 2014-10-08
TTTGAAATTGAATTATTGGGTTGATGTTGGGTTGGCGATTTCTTTTTTTATTTGTTTTGTTACGGGTTTGATTAAGTGGCCAGGATTTATAAAAATTGTAGGAGTTTCAGCATATAAGATTTTATATATAAGTAATATTTCGATGTTGCACGATTTAAGTGGGCTTATCATGGGGGCGCTTGTTTTGTTGCATTTGGCTTTACATTGGAGCTGGATTGTTGTTATGACTAAGAAATTTTTTGTGAGAAAATAATTTTATGATTTCAAGTCCATCTTTCTTATAAAGAAATTTTATTTTAATAGATTAATTAAATCATGGGAGGTATAATAAAAATGGAAAATAAAAAAATATTAGGAATATTTGCTTTTGCAATGATTGCTCTTTTAGGAGTCGGCTTCGCCGCAGCTTATCAGGGAGATTATTCCGTACAAGGACCAAATTATTCCGAAGATCGGCATATGGAAATGGAAGAAGCTTTCGATAATACAGATTACGATGCTTGGGTTACTTTAATGACTGAAGATGGAAGAACTCCAGGAGTTCTTAGATTCGTTAATGAAGATAACTTCGAAGTATTTGCTGAAGCACATGAAGCAGGAACAACTGGAGACTCGGCTAGAGCATCTGAGCTAAGAGCACAGTTAGGACTGGGACAAGGAAGCAAATCTGGAAACGGTGAAGGACAAGGTTCTCAGAAAGGTTCAGGCATGGGTGGACAAGCAGGTAATGGTATGGGTCGTTATGCAGCTTAATTCAGCTAAGCTAAAATACTATTTTTTTTTATATTTGAAATGGACGATGAGTCCACAAGGCATTTAAATAAGATAAAATCTTAATGATATCGTGAAAAAGATGATGATTTGTTTGTTAGTAGGTATTTTTCTTACGAGTTCAGTATTTGTACAGGTTGGACCTGGTGATGGAAAGAGCGCGCTTTTTTGCCTTCTTTTTTTCTAAAAAAGAAGTTCTTTAGAAGTGTCCTTTTTCGTCTAAATTAAAATAAATAACTGCTACCAAAACTAAAAGTGTAATGAAAACCATAGCCCATTTTCCAAAATCAGTTGGTTGAGAATATGCTTGCTTAAACCATTCATTCGCAAAAAAAGCTATTCCTAAAGCTATTGTGATGGATGTAGCTTTTTTTAGTTTTAAAGAATTAAGCATTTTAATTTAATTCTGGAATTCTTTCTGATAAAATTTCACAATTTTCACAATAAGTTACACTACAAACCGCAAGAGGGTAGTTACCTTCCTTTTGTTTGTTTATATCTCCTTCCAAATCAACAAATTTAGATGAAGCTGATGCAATATTTCCTATTCTTTTTGTAACTGTTGATACTGGAACATCAGATACTTCATCTCCATCTTCATCTCCCACTGTAACTTCGCAAACAACTTCAACATTTTTTGCCTCGACTTCTCCGAAATTATAAATTTCTACAGTAAAAAGATTTTTACTATTATCATAATAATCTTCTCCCCAAGAGTTTAATGTTCCAAATATTAATGCTTTTTCTGCTGGAATTTCAGGGCATTCATTAATGAAATCTCCACAGGTTTGCGCGTTTATTTCTTGAGAAGGTGCAGATTTTGTAAAATATAATCCTGCAAAAGAAACAACTGCAATTAGAAGAATAACAGAAATAATCTGATATGTATGATTTTCTTTTGCCATAATACAAATAAATACACGATAGTACTTAAAAGCTTTTCGGTTTCGCTTACAATTCGCTAATAGATTGTTGAATGTGTTTCTTAAGTTAAATTGTGTATAGATTGCTATGGAATTGCTAAAAGCAATCGGTTTTATAAAAAGGGGAAAGAATAGGAAAGAAATTTTTATCAATTTAGATAAACCTGTGATGCCTTCTGAATTAGTGATGAAAATTTATAAGAGTAAAAGTAATACTTATTTTAATCTTGTTTCTCGTGCCTTATCTGAATTGAAAGAAAAGAAATTAGTTGAAGTTGTAAATCCAGAAGATAGGACAGGAAGGATTTACAGGAGAACTAAAGAAGGCGAAAAGGTTGCAAAGGCATTGAAATAAATTCGGCGAAGTCGACTATCTGTTTTCGTAGAAAACCGCGCGCTCTTTCTGGGGGGTTAGGTAGACAATTTTAGTTTTTTATTTTCAGCAATTTCGTTTAATCAGCGATGTTATGCGACAATTTTAATTTCGCATTGGAGCGTTAAACGAAGATATCAAAATCAGAATTTTTGGTTTACCGACGCTAGGAGGAGATTGGAAATTGAAATGAACACCTTTTAATCGAACTTTTAGGAAAAATATATAAACTATTATGTTTAAATCTTATTATGAATCAAGATTTAAGTTCGATTAAAAGGGAATATGAGAATGAATTAAAATTAAGAAATTTCTCTTCAGAAACAATTAAATCTTACTTAAGAATAATTCAGGAGTTTCTTAACAAAAGTTCTAATAACCTCTCAAATGAGGCGGTTAAGGAGTATTTGCTTAAAGCAATAAACAAAAAACAAAGCACAAGTTACATCAAACAAAAATATTCAGCAATAAAAATTTTATTTGAAATAACAAATAAAACACAAGAATTCAAATTGCCAATTTATAAAAAAGAATCAAAAATTCCAGAAGTCCTAAATAAAAAACAAGTATTAGAAATAATTAATTCTACAAATAATTTCAAACACAAATTAATAATTAAATTAATTTATGCTGGAGGACTGCGAGTTTCAGAATTAATAAATCTCAAACCAAGAGATATTGATATAGAAAGAACAATTATCTACATTAGACAAGGAAAAGGGGCAAAAGACAGAGCAACTCTTTTTCCAAAAACAATAAAAGAAGAATTACTAAAATATTTATTAGAATTCTCCCCTAAAAATTATTTATTTGAATCAAATAGAAACAAAAAATATTCTTCAAAAACAATTGAAAAAATTCTGGAAAAAGCCTCTAAAAAAGCAATTGGAAGAAAAGTTCGACCCCATGTCCTAAGACATAGTTTTGCAACCCATTTATTAGAACAAGGAATTGATATTAGAAAAATACAAAAACTTCTTGGACATAAAAATCTAAGAACCACTCAAATTTATACTCACGTAGCAAATACAGATTTAGAAAATATAAAATCCCCTTTAGATTTATTATAAAATAATAAATATAATGAAAATCAAAAGATTTTCTTTAGACACATTATGAAACTAGAAAAAAAAGTTAAGCAAACATTAGAAAAAATAAATTTAAATAAAAGACTCTCGCGGTCTGGCTCTTCTAAAAGCCAATCCAAAGAGAAAATTTTAGTGGCATTGTCAGGAGGAAAAGATTCTGCTGTTGTTGCATTTATTTTAAAAAAATTAGGTTATAATTTTGAAGCACTCTATGTTGATTTATGTGTTGGAGAATACTCTAAAAAATGCTTAAAAAAAATTCAAGAATTATGTGAAAAATTAAAAATAAAACTTCATATTTATGATTTAAAAAAACAACAAGGAAAATCAATGCTCCAGATTTGGAAAAAAACAAACAAACAAAATTTAAATCATTGCTCTGCTTGTGGAATTATTAAAAAATGGGTTTTAAATAAAAAAGCACGAGAACTTAAAGCAGACAAAATAATCACAGGACATAATATAGATGATGAAATTCAAACTTTTTTAATAAATATTTTCAAAGGAAGCTTAAAACTTTCTACAAATGCAGGAGTAATTACAAAAAATATTTCAAATAAAAAATTTATTCCAAGGATAAAGCCATTGTATTATATTTTTGAAGAAGATGTTTTAAAATATGCTTTAAAAAATAAAATACCTTTTCTAAAAGGAAAATGCCCATATGCAGAAACATCCTATAGAATTGAGGTTAGAGATTTTTTAGAAAAAGTTTCAAGAAAAGAGAAATTAAATATTATGAAAAATTTTGAAAAAAATTATCCTAAAATTGAAAAATTGAAAAAAGGAAATTTAAATTATTGTGAAATTTGTGGGGAGCCTTGTAGGAGAAGAATTTGTAAAAGGTGTGAGTTAATGAAAATTAAATAATCCTTTTTTATTTTTAATAACCATATTTTTTATGTGCTTGTTCTATTGAAAGAATTTCAACCACTCTTACAATTTTTTGTTTTTCATTAATGATATAAAAACTAGTATAAATGCGACCAATATGCAACCTATATCTTTCTTTTCCCATTACTATTATTTTTTCTTTATCTCCTGAGCCTCTTCCAGGATAAGGATTGTCTTCAAGTTTACTTAAATTTTTTTTGCATATTCGTCTGCTTTTTTTATCAAGAAAATATAAAAATTCTTCCACCTCTTTAGAAAGTTCTACATCATATTTCATTTGATATCTTTTAATTTAATCCACTCTCCTTCACCCATTTCTGCTTTACTAAATTTTTCTGAAAGTTCAAATCTATTTAATTGTTGCACTAATTTTTGAAGAAGCAAATCATATGTTTCACCAGCTTCTTTCATTTTTCCTAATACTTTCCAAGTGTGTTCTGATACAGGTATATGTTTTAAACTCGCCATTTATAATCTTTATAATCTTTATACTATTTAAACTTTTCTTTAAATTTATTAATCTTAAAAATATATAATAAAATTCCTTTTCTAAAAACACTTAATTAAATAATCACTTCTTTTTCTTTTTAACAACTTTTTTCTTTGCCCTAGCATTCTGTGATTTGGGGTACGCCAATCTGCGAACAGGTTTCTTAATTTCTTTTTTCTTTATTTTAGAAAAAACATAAATATACAAAATTGGCAAAATACCAACTGTATTAAAAAATGCAAAAATCATGAACCAAATAACTTGTTTACCTCTTGCTGCTTTCCACATAGCAATTAATTTCCAAATTAATGTCCAGATTAGTATTATCACTAATAACCAAACAGAAGTTCCGAGTTCTTGTGCGATTTGTGTTAAATAATCCATTTTAACCTTTAAAATTATAAGAAAAATCTCTTTATAAATCTTTTTGGCTCAATACCAATCAAAAAGTTATAATACAAATTCCATCTTAACAATTAAAAATTTCTTTATAAACTTTACTTCTGAGAATTATAATTCAAAAATCTTTGTAAAAAACATGTTAAATTTTAAAGTGGTCATAAATCTTTAAATATAAAATATTCTAATCCTTTTTACTTTATACAAAATAGGGTGATAAAAAAATAATAAACCACAATATGTTGTATATACAAAAAAATATGAAATGCCCCTATTGTTCACATACAAAATTCAAAGTAACAGATAAAAGAGATTCTCCAACAGGAATTAGAAGAAGAAGAGAATGTTTAAAGTGTAAAAAGAGATTCACAACTTATGAAAAAATAGAAAGAGGAGATTTATATGTTATTAAAAAAGATGGAACAAGAGAAAAATTCAATAGGGAAAAATTAGAAAAAGGAATTGAAAAAGCATTTGAAAAAAGACCAACATCACAAGAAAAAATTCAAAAAATGATAAATGAAATTGAAGAACAAATAAGAAAAAAAGGAAAAAAAGAAATAAAGAGTTCAATATTAGGTGATTTAGTATCTAAAAGAATAAAAAGACTTGATAAGGTTGCTTACATTAGATTTGCTTCAGTTTACAGAGATTTTGAAGATATTCAAGATTTTAAAAAAGTAATCAAGGAGGTTTAAATGGCATTAAAATTCAAAAGATATTTTACAAAAAAAGAAAAACAAGTTTATGAAATGTTTAATTGGGAAAAAACAGATGTTGATATTTCAGATGATTCTGGAAAAAAATCATTTACTCAAAAAGATGTTGAATTCCCAAAACAATGGAGTCCTCTTGCAAGAAAAATTGTTGCTTCAAAATATTTTTATGGTGAACAAGAAACTCCTGAAAGAGAAAATTCTGCTAAAAGTTTAATTAGAAGAGTTTCTGAAACACTTTATGATTGGGCTATAAAAGATAATTATTTTTCTTCTGAAAAAGAAGCAAAAGCATTTTCAGATGAAATAAAATATTTATCAACAGACCAAAGAATGGCATTTAATTCTCCTGTTTGGTTTAATGTTGGAACCCATAAAATAGCAGGAGATGGAAGTGATGATCAAAAAGAATCATATATTATAAAAAATAAAAAATTTATGAGAATACCAATAGGAAAAGAAAGAGCTTATCCTCAGACTTCTGCTTGTTTTATTCAGGGTGTTGAAGATAATATGGAAAATATTATGGCTTTAGCATTAAAAGAAGCACTTTTATTTAAATATGGTTCTGGAACAGGAACAAATCTTTCTCCATTAAGATCGTCTTATGAAAAAATTTCAGGAGGAGGCAAACCTTCTGGTCCTCTTGCTTATTGGGCTTTTTATGATAAAGTCGCGGGTATTGTTAAATCAGGTGGTAAGACAAGAAGGGCTGCAAAACATGATGGTTTAAATGACAACCATCCAGATATTTTAGAATTTATAAATTCAAAAAGAAAAGAAGAAGAAAAATTACATATTTTAATTGATAATGGAATTCCTTGGAGAGAAGCATCTGAATCTGTAAATTATCAAAATACAAATATTTCAGTAAGAGCAACAAATGAATTTATGCAAGCTGTTGAACAAGATAAAGAATGGCAAACAATTCCTGTTCATAATAAAGAAATGGCAGATGAAATGCCAAAATACAAAGCAAAAATGTTAATGAGAAAAATTGCAGAAAATACGCATTTTTGTGGTGATCCTGGAATGCAATTTCATGATACAATAAATAAATATAATACTTGTCCAAATTCTGGAAAAATAAATAATTCAAATCCTTGTGGAGAATATAATTGGATGGATAATAGTTCTTGTAATCTTTTATCACAAAATATAATGAAATATTTTAATAATAAATTTTTTGATATAAATGCTTTTTCTTCTGCCATAAAAACAGCGACTATTGCACAGGATTTATTAATTGATAATTCAAGTTATCCAACAAAAGAAATTGCAAAAAATTCTCACAGATTTAGACCCCTTGGAATGGGTTATGCAAATTTAGGTTCATTGTTTATGTCTTTAGGATTTGCTTATGATTCAGATGAAGCAAGAGCTATTGCTGGAGCAATTACTGCTTTAGAAACAGGAAAAGTTTATGAAACTTCAACAGAAATGGCTGAAAAAATTGGAACTTTTAAAGAGTATAATAAAAACAAAAAGCCAATGATGAAAGTTATGGATATGCATAAAGATTCTTTAAAAAATATTCAAAGAGATAAAATACCAAAAGGATTAGAAAATATTTTAGATGAAGCAGAAAAAGTTTGGGATAATGTAATTGAACGAGGTAAAAAATATGGATTTAGAAATGCACAAGCAACTGTTTTAGCTCCAACAGGAACAATAGGTTTTATGATGGATTGTGATACAAAAGGAATTGAACCAGAAATTGGTTTAGTTCAAACAAAAATTCTTTCTGATGGTGGAACTTTAAAATTGGTAAATAGTTATGTAAAACCAACTTTAAAAAAATTAGGTTATGAAGAGAATCAAGTTAAAGAAATGATTGAATATACAAATAAAAATGAAACAATTGAAGGGGCTCCCTATATAAAAGAAGAACATTTATCTATCTTTGATTGTTCTAACAAACCTACAAAAGGAACAAGAACAATTTCTCCTCAAGGGCATTTAAAAATGATGGCTGCTGTTCAACCTTTTTTATCTGGTGCAATTTCAAAGACAGTGAATTTTCCAAAAGAAGCAACAATAGAAGAAATTGAAAAAACTTATGTTGATGCTTGGAAAATGGATCTTAAATCAGTGGCAATTTATAGGGATGGAAGTAAAAGAGTTCAACCTTTAAATTTTTCTAAAGGCTTGGAAGAAATTGTTCAAAAACCAGTAAGGAGAAAACTCCCAACAACAAGAGATGGAAAAATTCATAAATTTGATATTGATAGAAATGAAGGCTACCTAAAAATAGGATTGTATGATGACGGAACTCCTGGAGAACTTTTTATAACTATGAGTAAAGAAGGAAGCACTATTCAAGGTTTAATGAATGCTTTTGGTACTTCTGTTAGTTTAAATTTACAATATGGTGTTCCTTTAGAAAAGCTTGTTAAAAAATTTAGGCATCAGAAATTTGAACCAAAAGGTATTGTCTGGGAGGGGCATTCTGAAATTCATACAGCTGATTCAATTATAGATTATATTTTTCATTGTTTAGAAAAAGAGTATGTTAAAAATGGTGAAGAAAATAAGGATGACATTAAAAAAATAGGAATGGAAAAATTAATTTCAAATTCTGGGTTGAAAATAAATAAAGAAGAAAAAAATAAAGAAGAATTAAATATAGATTTAGGAGAACCAGGAGGATTTTGTCAAATCTGTGGAAGTCAAATGTATAAAAAAGGGAGTTGTTCTGAAGTTTGTTCTAATAAAGAATGTGTTTTTGAAAATCAAAATGGTTGTGGAGCTTAAGATATATTTTAAATCACAATCATCTTTATAAAATAAGAAGAATTTTTACATAAATAAAATGGCTAAGATAATTAGTCCAAAAGTTAATGTTATTGATTTTGGACCTATAATGGAATTGGAAGATGGAACTATTATAACTCCAGATGAATTTGTTTATGGTGCTGCAAATATAACTTACAAAAATGTTGGAGCCTTGAATGAATTAATTGAATTAAAAAAAAGTGATGTAAATATTTCTGAGAAAGTTAAAAATATGTTAATTAAAGTTGGAGGTTCTGGACATGCTTCAATGGCTACTACTCCTGGTTTTTGGGGATTTATTGAAGGAAATGCCTCTAAACTTGTTGATTCTATTTTTACAACAGCTAAATTTGGAAGTTCTTTAATGCCTTCTGGAAGAAGAGTTCCAATTACAAAAGAAGCAATTGTTGTTCCAAGAGGAATTGCAAACAAAGATCAAAAATTAGTTGATATGTATGTTGAACAATCAGAAGATAATATTCAAGCTTATTTTGATTTACAGGATAAAGGAGTTCCAAAACAAGAAGCAAGTAAAATTGTTCAATATGGTCATTCAGGAGGAGGTTTTATGTTTATGCCTCTTGAAACATTGATTCACTTCTCTAAATTAGCAGAAAGAGATCCTGATGCAATGCCTCAAGAAGGACATGAAATAATTTCTCAACTAGAAGATTTTGTTAAAGAAAATGGGGCAGAAGTTATTTATCATGCTAGAAAAAATGCACCTAGAACAGGTTCTCCTCACCCAAATATTTTTCATAATAGAAGAAATGAAGCAGCAGATTATCGTGCATTGTTAGAAGATGATTCCTTCCCTTCAAAATCTTGGCCAAGAGTTGTTTCTGCAAATGACCAACAATCTCAACATAGAGATTTACAAATTCAAAGATATTTAGAAACTAGAGAGAAAATTTTTAGTGATTCAAATTGGATAAAGAAAGGTTGGAATGGTCTGCTTGGAGATTTAGAAGAAATTGTTGATGATTTTAATGATACAATTAACATAAAAACTTTTACAAATATGCCTTGGAGAGTTTGGGGAGAAGTAAAAAGACACAGAACAATGCCTCAGACTGCAGAATCAATTTATGAAGCTGTTGATAGAAGTGTTGACTATCTTCTAAGAACTAAAGCAGGTGGAATTACTGGTTCAACTGCAGATCCTAAAATTATGGATGAATTTGTTTCACTTCCGCCTTCTGTTACAAAGGATAAAAAAAATTATAAATTATGGGTTAAAAATTTTAAAGATTCTGTAGAGGTATATGATAAGTTTGTTCAAAGAGGAATTAAACCTAGCGATGCAATTACGATTATTCCTAGAGGAATAAAATTAGGGGTTGTTAAAAATTTTGATTTATACAATTTAACAACAGGTTATTTATCTTTGAGATTATGTGGAACAGCAGAACCAGAAATGAAGAAAATATCTGAACTAGAAAAATCAGCAATAATGCAAAGAGAGGATGTTAGTGAAGGTGTTAAAAATTTATTAGCACCAAAATGCCATTATGTTGGTTTTTGTCCTGAAACAAAATATCAACCTAATTGTGGGAAAATAAATAAACTTCATAAAGGATATAATGAATCAATACATAAAGACATAACACAATATAGGATAAATGAGATTCATAAAAGTATCAATAATAATCTTTAAAAAACAATTTTTCTATAATTTTTTATGACAATTGAATTAATAAATGGAAAATTTGAAGGATTTACAAAACAAGGTTTGGTCTTGATTAACTTTCATGCTGATTGGTTGTATGCCTTGTGTAATGATGGGGTCAATTGTAGGGGAGATTCCTGAAAAATTTAAAGGTAAAATAAGAGTAATAAAAGTAAATATGGAATATAATCAAAAACTCACCCAAAAATACAATATTTCTTTAATCCCTAATTTTATAATTTTTAAAGATAAAAAATTATTGAGCAATTTATTGATTCAATATATGAATGGGAATTTGAAAATAAATTAAATTCACTTATAAGATAATTTTATAAACTAATTCTTATAATTAAAATAATGGCTCCGTAGCTTCCCACGGGGATGACTTACATTTCATGTAAGCCTCAGCCTCTAAGTTGCTTCGCTACCATTAACAATGGCTCCGTAGCTCAGCCTGGTCAGAGCACTTGACTTTTATGCTGAAAACAAGTTTTCGCGTACTTCACGAATTTGTTCGCAAAGCAATCAAGGTGTCGAGGGTTCAAATCCCTTCGGGGCCATTATGATGCTAAAAGCATCATAATTTTTGAAAGAAATTTGTAGTCACGTAAATTCAAAGAGATTTATGTCTTCGAAAGACAATCGAGGGTTTAATTCTTTTTTTAGCGAAAAAAGGATTAATGAAAATTTCAAAGAAATTTGCTTCAAATCCCTTCGGGGCCATTATGATGCTAAAAGCATCATAATTTTTGAAAGAAATTTGTAGTCACGTAAATTCAAAGAGATTTATGTCTTCGAAAGACAATCGAGGGTTTAATTCTTTTTTTAGCGAAAAAAGGATTAATGAAAATTTCAAAGAAATTTGCTTCAAATCCCTTCGGGGTCATATTTTATTAATATTGATTTAAATTCCTTATAGTTTATAAAATTTAAATTATTTTTTAAAGATAGAAACATTTAAAAACCATTTTTCAGTTTCTTTTATTATTAGTAAGTCATTAAAGTTATTCGTAACTATGTCCCATAAATCCCAACCTAACAAAGATGCATATCTTACAATCAAAACACACAAAACTTAGTGAAAAAGAAGTCGAAGAATTATTAACTAAATTAAATATTTCTAAATCTCAACTTCCAAAAATCTTTTTAACAGACACTGCTCTTCCTGAAAATTGTCAAGTAGGTGATGTAATTAAAATAGATAGAAGAGAACCCAAGGATTCTGCGTCTGACAAAAGTCAGCCGAAAGAAGAGAACAAAATAAATGTTTATTATCGGGTTGTAATATAAGATGATAAAAAATAAACATATAATTGTTAGAAATTATCTTGAAAATCATTCTATTTTAGCATCAAATATAACTTCTTTTAATAATTTTATTGAACACAGAATGCAGGAGATAGTAAATGAAGTAAATGATTCTATAAAAAATGATGATTTTGAAATTATTTTAGGAAAAATAAATGTTGGAAAACCAAAGATAATTGAAGCTAATGGAAGTTCTTCATATATTACTCCAAGTGAAGCACGGCTAAGAAAGTTTACATATTCTGCTCCTGTTATATTAGAGTTAACAGTTAAAAAAGATGGACAAACAGATTCTGAAATTGTGGAAATTGGAAAAATTCCTGTTATGGTAAAAAGTAAAATTTGTAATACTTCTGGAATGTCTTCTGAAGAATTAATAAAAAATTATGATGATCCAAGAGATCCTGGAGGATATTTTATTATAAATGGGAATGAAAGAGTTATGATTATGGCAGAAGATTTAGCTGAAAATCAAATTTTTATTGATGAAGATAAAGACGGGCTTTTATTAAAAATGTTTTCTTCAAAAGGCACATATAGAATTCCTGTTAAAATTAATGAAAATAAACAAGGAATTTTTAATGTTTCTTTTAGTAGATTTAAGGATATGCCTGCAGTTGTTTTGTTAAAATCTTTAGGATTAACAAAAGAATCTGATATTGCAAAATATCTTGGAAAAGAAATAGATAGTGTTGTTGTTAATTTGTATGAATTTGTTGACTTAGCTACAAAAGAAGATGCAATGATGTATATTGCTGAAAAAACAAATCTACAAGGAACAAAAAAAGAAATATTGGATAGAGTTAAGCAAAGAATTGATTCTTATTTATTTCCTCATGTTGGGCAAAAAAAAGAAGATAGAATAAGAAAAGCAATTACTTTAGTTAAATTAATAAAACATTATTTAATTGCAAAAGAAAACCTTGAATCAAAAACAGATAAGGATCATTATGCTAATAAAAGAGTCAGGCTTTCTGGAGATTTATTAGCTTCTTTATTCCGAGTTAATTTAGGAATTTTAGTTAGAGATGTTCAATATTCTTTGCATAAATCAATGAAAAGAAAAAATTATTTTTCTGTAAAAGTTTTAGCTAAATCTACTTTATTTTCTCACAGAATTGAATCTGCAATTGCAACAGGTTCTTGGGTGGGAGCAAAGAAAGGAATTACACAAAACATGGATAAGACAAATTATTTAGCAACAATTTCTCAATTGCAAAGAGTTTCTAGTATGCTCTCTTCTAGTCAAGAAAATTTTAAAGCAAGAATGCTTCACCCAACTCATTATGGAAGATTTTGTCCTATTGAAACTCCTGAAGGAACTGAAATTGGTTTAAGAAAAAATCTTGCAATGTTAAGTAAAGTTTCTACCATGGTTAAATTTAAGGACGACGAAATAATTAGAGTTTTAAAAGAAGAAGGATTAGACACAGAAGAATTTAATGGAAAAGATGTTATTTTAAATGGAATATTTATTGGAGGAGTAAAAGATGGTGGTGATTTTGTAAAAAAATTGAGAGAAAGAAGAAGATTTGGGGAATTACCAATAGAGATGGGCATTAGAGACAATCCTACTTTTGAAAAAGTTATAATTTTTACTGGATCAGGAAGAGTTTTAAGACCATTGATTATTGTCGAGAATGGAGTTTCTAAGATGAAAAATGAATATTTGGTTCAGCTTGAGCAAGGAAAATTGAGTTGGGAAGATTTGATTAGTAAAGGAGTTATAGAATATATTGATGCATCTGAAGAAGAAAATGCTCTTGTTGCATTATTTGAAGAAGAATTAACTTTAGAATGCACGCATCTTGAAATTGACCCTATTTCTTTATTTGGGATTATTACAAGTTTGGTTCCATATGGAAATCACAATCAAAGTTCAAGATTAAATAGAGGAAGTAAAACTCAAAAACAATCTTTGGGAATTTATGCTGCTAATTATTTATGTAGGCTTGATACAGATGTAAGTATTCTTCAATATCCTCAAAAACCACTTGTAAGAAGTTTTGTTTATGATACATTAGATATTTATCCTGCAGGTCAAAATTTGGTTGTAGCAATTATGCCCTATGAAGGATATAATATGGAAGATGCATTGGTTTTTAATAAAGGGAGTTTAGATAGGGGAGTTGGAAGAAGTTTTTATTTTAGGCCATATTCTGCTCTTGAAATGAATTATGCTGGTGGATTAAGAGATGAGGTTATGATTCCTGAAAAAGATGTTTCTGGATATAGAATGGAAAAATTATATAGGTGTTTAGAAAAAGATGGAATTACTTATCCTGAAGCAAATATTGGTGAGGGAGAGGTGTTGATTGGAAAAGTTTCCCCTCCAAAATTTTTGTCAGAAGCAAGAGATATTTCAATAAGAAATAAAAAAGAAGCAAGTGTTACAATGAGGCAAGAAGAAAAAGGAATTGTGGATTCTGTTTTTGTTACAGAAGATTGTGGGGGAAATAAAATTATTCAGGTTAAAACAAGAGATCAAAGGATTCCTGAACTTGGAGATAAATATGCTACAACTCATGGACAAAAAGGAGTTATTGGAGCGATTATTCCTGAAGAAGATGTTCCTTTTACTTCAAAAGGGGTCAGCCCAGATGTTATGTTTAATCCACATGGTTTGCCAAGTCGTATGACTATTGGATATTTATTAGAATTACTTGCAGGAAAGGTGGCTGCATTAAGTGGAGAAATTATTGATGGAACTTCTTTTTCAGGTGAAAGTAAGAATAATCTAGAAGAACAATTAAAAGAATTAGGATTTCGGTATGATGGAAAAGAAACAATGTACAGTGGAACTACTGGAAAGAAAATAAATTCTAAAATTTTTATAGGAAATTTATATTATTTAAAATTAAAATATATGGTGGGAAATAAAATTCATGGAAGATCTTCAGGTAAAGTTGCATTGTTAACAAGACAACCTATTGAAGGAAGAGCAAGAGGTGGAGCTTTGAGATTAGGAGAAATGGAACAGCAAGCATTAGTTGCACATGGTGCTTCATTATTATTAAAAGAAAGATATGATTCTGATAGAGTTGTTTTGCCTGTTTGTTCAAAATGTGGTGCAATTGCAGTAGAAGATAATATTCGAAATAGAACATTTTGCCCGTTATGTGGAAGTGAAGATATTGAACCAATTGAGGTTTCATACGCCTTTAAACTTTTATTATCAGAATTGCAAGGATTACATATAAATACAACTTTTGGATTAAAAAATAAATATGAATAAAATGGCAGAAAGAATAAATATTGGAAGTAAAGTTGAGTTAGTTGGATCAGTAAAAAAAGAATTAACTACATATCATCAATTTAGTAGTGGAATGAGTGGTGTTAATCCTATTAATATAAATAATGAATTTGTTGTCAAATATTTTAGTGGGAGTAACATTGGGGTTGAAAATTCTAATGGAGATCCTTACTCACTTAATAGAGATAGATTTAAACTGAAAGAAGTACAAAATTAAAATGAAAATAATAAAAAAGAAAATTTCAGAAGTAAGGTTTTCATTACTTAGTCCAGAACAAATTAAAAAACTTTCAGTAGCAAAAATTGTAACCCCTGAACTTTATGATATTGATGGTTATCCAGTAGATGGAGGTCTTATGGATTTAAGATTAGGAACTATTAATCCTGGAATGAGATGTAGGACTTGTGGAGGGAGATTAAAAGAATGTTTAGGGCATTCTGGAAGTATTGATTTGGCAAGACCTGTAATTCATTTAAAATATGTTCCTTTAATTGAATTAAGTTTAAGATGTTTTTGTCATGAATGTGGAAAATTAATGTTGCAAGATAAGGATTTAGAAAATTATTCTCCAAGCCAAAGAGCAAAAAAAGCAAAAGATTCTAAAAAATGCCCTCACTGTGGGGCTATACAGGAAAAAATTAAATTAGATAAACCAACAAGTTTTTATCGAGGTAAAAAAAGAATTTTTCCTAATGAAATTAGGGAAAGGTTGGTTGGAATTCCAGATGAAGAACTTCAAAAAATTGGGGTGGATTATAAAACTTGCAGACCTGAGTGGGCTGTTTTAACTTCCTTTTTAGTTCCTCCTGTAACAGTAAGACCAAGTATTATTTTAGAATCAGGACAAAGAAGTGAAGATGATTTAACTCATAAATTGTCTGATATTATAAGAGCAAATCAAAGATTATGGGAAAATTTAAATGCAGGTGCTCCTGAAGTTATTATAGAAGACTTATGGGATTTGTTGCAGTTTCATGTTACAACATTTTTTGATAATACTGTTTCAAGAATTCCTCCTGCGAGGCATAGAAGTGGACAACCTCTAAAAACAGTTACAGAAAGAATAAAAGGAAAAGAAGGAAGAATTAGAAAAAATCTTGCAGGTAAAAGAGTTAATTATTCAGCGAGAAGTGTTATTTCTCCTGATCCTTCTTTAAATATTGATGAAGTTGGAGTTCCTTATGAAATTGCAAAAATTGTAACTCGTGCTGAAATGGTCAATGATTTAAATATTAAAAAATTAAAAAAATTAATTGAAAAAGCAGAGGAATATCCTGGTGCAAATTATGTGATAAGGCCTGACGGAAAAAGAAAAAAAATTACTCCTGAACTAAAAGAAGAAATAATAAATGAACTTACATCTGGATACCAAGTTGAAAGGCATTTACAAGATGGGGATGTTGTTTTGTTTAATAGGCATCCAAGTCTTCATAAAGGAAGTTTAATGGCCCATTATGTTAAAGTTCTTTTAGATAGAACATTCAGAATGCATCCTGCTGTTTGTGCACCATATAATGCTGATTTTGATGGAGATGAAATGAATATTCACTCTCCACAAACAGAAGAAGCAAGAGTAGAAGCAAAAATTCTTCTTAATGTTAAAAATAATTTAATGTCCCCAAAAAATAATACAAATTGGGTTGGCTGTACAAAAGATGCTATTACTGGAAATTATATTTTAGGTTTACAAAATTTTTCAAAAGAAGATGCAAATCAATTATTATATTCTTCAGGAGTTAGTTCAGAAATTATAAAAAAGAATATTTCAGGAATAGAATTATTTTCAAAAATTTTGCCAAAAGTTGATTTTTCAAATGATTCAATTAAAATAAAAAATGGTCAAATAATTAAAGGAGTTATTGATAGAACAACATTTGGAGTTGAAGATGGCGAATTAATTAAAGAATTAGATAAATATGCTGGAAGAAATGAAACCTTTGATACAATTAAAAAAGCATTTAATTTAGGAATAACTTTTTTAACTCAATATGGAATGACTTCTTCTATTAGTGATTTTAGTTTAAATGATATTCTTGTTAAAGAAAGCGAAGAAATTATACAAAAATCAGAGAAAAAAACAAAAGAGATTCTTGAAATGTATAATCAAAAAACTTTAGAAATTATTCCAGGAAAAACTTTAGAAGAATCAAGAGAAATAAAGATTCTTCAAGTTTTGAATGAAGTAAGAACAAAAATTGGTTCAATTGTAAAAAAGAATTTTCCCGAGGAAAAACCAATAAATAATATGATTAAATCAGGTGGTGGTGGAAATATTTTGAATATCACTCAAATGGCATGTTGTGTTGGACAGCAAGCTTTATGGGGGAAAAGAGTTGATGTAGGTTATACTCAAAGAACACTTTCTTTTTTTAAGAAAGGCGATTTATCTCCAAAGTCAAGAGGATTTATTAAGAGTTCATTTATTAAAGGATTAAGACCGGATGAGTTTTTCTTTGGAGCAATTACTGGAAGAGATTCTTTAATGGATACTGCGTTAAGAACTCCAAAATCAGGTTATCTATATAGAAGGTTAGCAAATGCACTCCAGGATTTAAGAGTTGAATATGATGGAACAGTAAGAGATGGAAATGGAAGGATAGTTCAGTTTAAATATGGAGATGATGGTAAAGATGTTTCAAAGTTACACAAAAATGGAGAGATTGAATCAGGAGAAGCAATCGGAATTATTACTGCTCAATCTTTTGGAGAACCTTCAACACAAATGGCATTAAATGTATTTCACTTTGCTGGTGTTGCAGAAATGCAGGTTACTGCAGGACTTCCAAGAATTATAGAAATCTTTGATGCAAGAAAAAAACCTTCTTCACCTAAGATGGAAATTTATTTGAATAAAGAATATAACAATGAAAAAAATGTTAAAATATTTGCTGAAAAAATAAAAGAAGTAACACTAAAAGAAATTACTTCAGAAATTAATCTTGATTTTGGTTCTAAAAATATTCAGCTTAAAATTGATAAGGAAAACTTAAGGCAAACACAT
>Ga0307992_1000933_pt1 | contig 17659 bp, 12 predicted proteins | sample EllFjometagen133_FD_203162 | JGI IMG/M metagenome (GOLD analysis project Ga0307992, IMG submission 203162) | Marine microbial communities from Ellis Fjord, Antarctic Ocean - #133 | ecosystem: Environmental > Aquatic > Marine > Unclassified | place: Southern Ocean | collected 2014-10-08
CAGTTGTAGCAACAGGCGCTTCACAAGAAGTTGTACTTGATTTAAGTGGATTAACTGAAGTTCAAAGAGATGCATTAAATCTAGTCATTGTGTTCGCTCAAACAGAAGCTGCAAGTGGTACATTTGTAGTTGAAGGTTGGGATTACGTAATTGTTGAATAAATAGAAAATATAAAGAAATAAATATTTGCAAGAAGAAAATGATTTGATTTTCGTTTTAAGGGCATAGACGAACTATGCCCCCTCTCTTGGGGGGGGATTAAAGATGATTAAAAATATTAAAGGTGTAAATTTAGGTGGTTGGTTAGTTCTAGAAAAATGGATGACGCCTGAATTATATCAAGATTACAAAGCAGAAGATGAATACAACTTATTACTACAAATGAATCAGACTAGATTTGATATTTTGAAAAAACATCGAGACAACTTTATACAGGAAACCGATTTTAAATGGATAAATGATTACGGATTAAACACCGTAAGATTACCAGTAGGTCATTGGTTATTTGAGGATAAATATCCTTATATAAACGCATATGAATATGTAAAAAAAGCATTCAAATGGGCTGACCTATATGATGTTAAAATTCTGCTAGATTTACATGCTGCACCTGGTTGTCAAAATGGTTTTGATAATGGTGGGTTAAGTGGAATCTGTGAGTGGACAAAAGATGATAACATAAAAAAAACTCTCGAGTTTATTGAAAAACTAACTAAAGAGTTTCAGTTTGAAAAAGGTCTTATGGGAATTCAAGTTTTGAATGAACCTAGGTGGGATTTAGATATCGATGTTGTTCAAAATTTTTATGTTGATGCTTACAAAATAATTAGAAAGTATTTGAATCATGATTTTGTGATTGTCTTTCATGATGCTTTTCGACTAAATGCTTGGAAAAGTTTCTTTAAAAACAATTACTTTGAAAATGTTTTGCTAGATACTCACATGTATCAAGTATTTTCTCACAATGATTCTAAAAGAAATCCTGATGAAGTCATTGAAAAAGTTAGGATTCTAAGACATAAAGAATTGAAAGAAATAGACTATGTTGATGTTATTATTGGTGAATGGTCTTTAGGAACTCACCAAAATACTTTAAAGCAATTAAAAGATAGTTTATCAAAAGATAAATTTTATAAGATAATTGGAGATAGTTTATTAACAACTTATGGACGAACAAAAGGTTGGTTTTTCTGGAATTATAGGTTAAGTGAAGAATCAACAAATAAATATATAGGCTGGTCTTTTAGAGACGTTGTTTCTAGAGGATACTTGCCGCAAAATTTAAAAGGAGAATAAATATGAGAAAAATTGTAACTTTAGCTCTCGTAGGATTATTAAGTTTTATTCTGATTGGCTGTGGAGCTACAACTACCGCTGAACAAACAACAGCAGAACAAACAACAGCTGAAATAACAACAACGGCTGAAGCAACAACAATAGTTGGACAAACTACAACAGAAGGAGAAACAACTACAGTCGAAGCAACAACTCAAACAACAACGGAAGAAGTTGACTTTTGTGTAGCTAATCCATTTGATCCAAGTTGTATATCTCAAGATAATATAGTTCTTAGTTATGCGGACTGGGGAGATGCTGAACTAAATCTAGCGTTAATCGCTTCATTTATGGAAAAATACCCGAATATTTCAGTAGAATTAAGACAAGACATTACTGGTGCAGGAGCTGAATTTACAGGTAATTTAATTAATGCTCAAGCAGCTAGTATTTTACCGGATGTATTCGCAATTGATAATGTACCTACAGGAATTAATAATGGTATGTTGTTAGACGTAAGTGAATATTTTGATATGGATCCTGACACACAATTAATCTATCCAAATATTCGACAAACTGCAGTTTATAATGGATTAAGATTAGCAATACCTTCATTCCAATTCATTAAAGGTATTTATATTAATATTACTTTATTTGATACATATAATATTCCTTTACCTGAATATGATTGGGATTATGATGACTTTATAGATTTAGCAATTGAAATTAGACAAACTGGTTTAAATGATTCAGTATTTGGTATTGATCCATGGTATGGAGATTTAGATTTTGAAGCAACCTTCCCTACTCTTGACAATGTCAATGTTGGATATCAAACATGGGATGGAACTCAATTCAATTTTTCAAGTCAAGCTTGGATTGATGCATATAACACAAAACTTGATTTAAGAGCACAAGACGTTGTAGGTGATTATACTACAGAAGAGTTAAACGCTCTAGGTGTTGATTGGCCATGGTATGATGGATTAATCGGTATGAAAATCGATGGTTCATGGGACTTATGGATGGTTGATGATATGTATGATGATAACAATATTGAAGTAGGTTTCTGGCCTTACCCTGGTGGGTCTGCTGGACAATTTCCTCCAACAATTCTAGATTATACATGTGTATCTTCACAAACAAGTTATCCACTTGAAGCATATTTATTAGCTAAATGGATGTCATTTGGTAAAGAAGGATGGTTAACTAGACTTGATTTAATGGAAGATAGGGGAGATCTATACTTAGATCGTTATCCAATCGCTGATTATCCTGAAGTTTGGGCAGCAGCTGAAGATTTTACTTTCTATATTGAAGGTTTACAACAAAGCATTGATTTACTTGAATTCTCTAAACCAGATGTAGACAAATGGTTACCTGGGTACAAAGCATTCTGGGAATGGGTAGGAAATGAAGAAAATGATTATTGGACAAGAATCGGAGACGGTTTAGTAACACCAGAAGTATTTGCCCTTGAATGGGAAACAAAACTTAACCAATTGGTTCAAGAAGCTATGAGCCTAATCGGTCAAGATGACGAAGAATAATTAAATATTAGATAGGCAAGTCGATTTTAGAGACAGATAAATTAATTAGTGTTATTAGTTTAAGAATAATTATATATTTGAAATCTAAATAGACTTGCCCTTTTTCTAATCAACGGAAGAGGTAAGTATATGTTGCAAAAATTAAAACAAATCAACAAAAAATGGTTACTAATAGGACTAGGATTAATAATTATAGTTGTTTTAGTTGTATCATTGAGTTCGCCTACAAACATAGCCTATATAGATATTGATCCATATTCTGTTACACGTCAGGAATATGATATTAATAGCTATAGTCATGTTAATGAAACCTGGGATAATGTGAATGTAGATTCATTAGAAACAATAAAAGCTGAAGATATGTCAGACACCCATTTAACAGGTGCTTCTTTTGGATACACTGGGAACATTATTCGTTTACAAGAAGGTGAATATATTGAGTTTGATTTTAATTTGACCGCCTCAGGTGCTTACAATATTTTCGTTGATCAAAAAGATTCAAGTCAAAACATTTTACCAAATGAAATTTCTCTGTCAATAAATTCAGAATTTCAATTTAATGAGTCAGAAGTTATAAAATTACCAACATATTGGCAATTTGAAACTCCCGAATTTCAAAAAGATAGATATGGTAATGAAATATTGCCAAACTCAAACAAAAATGGAATGTGGAATTTAGAAACACCATTAAGAGATTCAACCGCGTTAAATTCATCAGTATTGAAATTCTATTTATTTAATGGAAATAATACAATGAGGATAGAATGCATAGGTGGAGAAATTTTATTAGGTAACATCTATATCAAGTCGATAGTAGATGTTCCAAACTATGAAGATTACTTAATTGATAATCCTAGTCAAATGAGTGATGAATTAGTTTCACAAGGTGCAGAAAATATTTTATACAAATCAAATCCTTCAATTACACTAAATAGCGAGAGGGATCCCTCTGCGACTAGCTATGATACTCAATATTTAAGACTTAATTCAATTGATGGTTATAGTTTTAGACAAGGAAATGATGAAATCATATATAACTTACAAGTACCTGAAACTGGATATTATTTCCTTGCATTAAAATACAGACAAGATTATTTAATGCAAATGCCAGTATTTAGAGAAATAAAAATTGATGGAGAAGTTCCTTTTGAAGAAGTAGCTATCTATCCATTTAGTTATACATCAACATACGAGAATATAGTTCTAAATGACGGTGAAGAAAACTTCAAGTTCTATTTAACTGCTGGAGACCATGAAGTCTCATTTAGAGTTGTATTGGATCCTTATCGTAATGCCTATGAAAATATTATTGGCGTTATGAATGAGATTAATTCACTAAGTTTAGAAATTAAAAAACTGACAGGTAATACTAGTGATAAGTATCGTACTTGGAAGTTGGTTGATTATATACCGGATATTGAAGCAAGATTTGATGAATGGATTAATGTGCTTAATACCATAGTTGAGGAATTAGGAGAGTATTCTCATCAAAACAATCCAGGTCAGCTTACAAATATTACTTTAGCAATAGACCAACTTATGGATCTAAGGAAAGATGTAGATGATATTCCAAATAAGATGGTTTTATTAGCTGACGGAAGTAGTTCAGCTTCGCAGTTTTTAGGAACGACAGTTCAAGGATTGCTTGAAAATGGATTAGACTTTGAAGTAATCTATCTATCAGGAAATGAAGACTTACCGGCCCCTCAAGCCGGCTTTTTCACAAGAAATTGGGAATCAATCAAGAGATTCTTTATCTCATTTACAACTGATGATTATGCAGTTACTAATACACCTGAAGGTGTAATTGAAGTTTGGGTTAACCATCCTAGACAATATATCGAAATCATGCAGGCTATGATTGATAATGATTTTACTCCTGATACAAATATTGAAGTGAAGTTATCAGTTATGCCAGATGAAAATAAACTAATTTTAGCAAATTCAACTGATTATAGCCCTGATGTAGCATTGGGTGTTAACCATTGGATACCATATGAATTCGCTATTAGAGGTGCTTCTGTAGATCTAAGACAATTTGTCGGTTATGAGGATTTAGTTAAGGTGTTTAGTCCGGGAGTAATGATACCCTATGCCTTTGAAGAAGGCATTTATGGGTTGCCAGAGACCCAAGACTTCTGGGTTACATTCTATCGTACAGATATTTTTGAATCATTAAACCTACCTGTTCCTGATACTTGGGAAGAGGTTATAGAGATATTGCCTGAATTACAAAGATACGGAATGAATTATTACGAACCGCTAGCTTTATTTAAAGGATTCAAGCCATTTGTGGCAACTATGCCTTTTATTTATCAATTCGGAGGATCATTATTTAGCGATGATGGTATGAGTACTGTTATTAATTCTGAAGAAACTTTAGAAGGTATTCAATTAATGACAGAATTATTTACTGTCTATAATTTACCTAAAGAAATACCTAATTTTTATAACCATTTCAGATATGGAACTTTACCAATTGGAATCAGTAATCTAGGTACCTATCTTCAATTAACCGTTGCGGCACCTGAAATCGCCGGCAAATGGGACATTGCACCTCACCCTGGAGTTTTAGATGAAGACACAGGAGAAGTTATTAGATGGGCAGCAAGTGGAGCCCAAGCATCAATGATTCTTACTAATAGTGAGTTACAACAAGAATCTTGGGATTTCCTAAGTTGGTGGATGTCTACCGACATTCAGTCTAATTTTGCACAAAGACTACAAACAACTTATGGAACAGCTTATTTATGGAACACAGCTAATTTAGAAGCTTTCGCTACACTTCCTTTACCAACAAAACATAAAGAAGTAATTCTTGCACAATGGGAGTATGCAATGGAAGCATCAAGAATCCCTGGTTCATATATGGTTGAAAGAGAGTTAAGTAATGCGTGGAATACAATAGTATTTGACGATGCAAACCCAAGAGTAACTTTAGATGAAGCTGTAAAAACATCTAATCGAGAAATACTATACAAAATGGAAGAATTTGACTATGTTATAGATGGAGTAGTTCAGAAGAATTATAATGTTCCAACAATTTACAACATAGATTACTGGTTGAAGGAGCATGATCATAATGATTAAAAAAATAAATAAACCGATCTGGTTTCTAACACCATATGTAGTGCTTTTCGCAGTATTTATAATTATTCCTGTTTTAGTTGCTATAGGTTTAGGTTTTACATATTTTAATACAATAGAAACACCTGAATGGGTTAGTCTAAGGAACTTTATTGAATTAGTTACTAGAGATGAAGTATTTATGCAATATGTTTTACCTAATACTATTAAATTTGCATTTATAGTTGGTCCAGTTGGATATTTTATGAGTTTCATACTAGCTTGGCTACTAGCACAAGTTCCTAAAAAACCAAGAACAGTATTGGCAATCATTTTATACAGTCCTTCAATGACTGCAGGTATTGCTATGACTGTTGTTTGGACAGTTTTATTCAGTGGTGACTCCACAGGATATTTAAACAGTATATTGTTACAAATCGGGTTGATAGAAGAACCAATTCAGTTCTTATCTTCGCCTGATTATTTGATGAATATTATGATTGTAGTTTCGTTATGGGGAAGTATGGGTGTAGGATTCTTAGCAATGTTAGCTGGGATTTTAAATATCGATCAATCTCTATATGAAGCTGCTTATGTTGATGGCTTGAAAAACCGTTGGCAAGAAATATTTTATATTACAATCCCATCTATGAAACCACAGATGCTCTTTGGTGCTGTTATGGCGGTGGTTGGTACATTCTCGGCTGGTGCCATTGGAGTTATGTTGTCAGGTGGTAACCCTACACCTCAATACTCTGGTCAGTTGATTGTTAACCATATCGAAGACTTTGGTTTCATTAGATATCTAATGGGATATGCTTCAGCAATTTCTGTAGTTCTATTATTATTGGTTTATGCCATAAGTAGAACCACATTTAAATTGCTGGGAGAAAAGGATTAAGGGGGTGCGATTATGGCTAGTTTTAGTGGAACAAAAATAAACCCATCAAGATTTCATAAAAGTCAAATCAAATTCTTCTTGATTTTGATTCCGGTGGCTATCTTTATTGCCTTACCAATACTATTTATTATTTCACATGCTTTTAAACCTGAAAATGAGTTGTTTGCTTACCCTCCTAGGTTCTTAGTTAGAGTACCTACATTTCAGAATTTTAGAGATTTAGTTAATATAGCTTCTGAGTCAGGGATACCTTTTAGTAGATATTTATTCAATAGCTTAATTGTTACTGGGTTTGGTGTTTTCCTAAGTGTTTTCTTTACATCCACAGCAGCTTATGCTTTGTCTAAACTTAAATTTAAAGGAAAAAAACTCTTATTTGAAATTAATACAATTGCCTTGATGTTCGTTCCGATAGCGGTTACGATTCCAAGGTATTTAATCATAGCTAATACTGGATTAATAGACTCCTATATGGTGCTCATATTACCGCTAATTGCAATGCCAGTTGGATTATTCCTGGTTAAGCAATTTATCGATCAAGTACCTGATGAATTAATAGAATCAGCTAAAATAGATGGTGCATCTGAAATGGAGATTTTCTTAAAAATCATCGTTCCAATTATCGCACCAGCTCTAGCTACTGTAGGTATTTTGTCATTCCAGTTGTTATGGAATGATACTAGTGGTTCCTCATTATATGTAAATGATGAAAGTATGAAGACTCTAGCATTTTACTTTTCAACTTTAGGAGCTAAAACCGGTAATACAGTTGCCGGACAAGGTATTATGGCCGCAGCCAGTTTGATAACATTCGTACCGAATATTGTTATCTTCATATTCTTACAAAGTAAAGTAATGAATACCATGGCTCATTCAGGTATCAAATAATGAGAAGATTATTAACAACCTTAGTATTAACTCTTTTAGTCCTTGTTACTCTCGGTACAGTGGTAAGTGCAGAATCAGGAGTTAGATACGATACTTTTACAAGTAGTAATGGAAGACTTGTTAGAACACAAACTGCATATATAGCATTATCAGAAAGTGATAATGTATATGGTGAAGTTCTTAATACTCCAAATGACGTATTTATTGATGATAATAACTACGTATACATTGCATCAACTGATACATTTGCTTCAACAGGTAAGATTATTAAATTTAACCTAGCAAATGATGATATTGAAGTTATTGGTCAAGACTTTTTGATTAATCCAACTGGGGTTTTTGTAAACTCTGATGGAGAAATCTATGTTGCAGATAAAGAAGCTCATAAAGCCTATAAATTAGATGCTGCTGGTAATATTCTCTTTGAATATTCTAAACCAGATTCACCACTTTATGGTGGTGATGAGTTCTCACCTAAAAAGATTGTAAGTGATTCACGTGGAAATGTGTACATTCTTAACAATGGTTCAAAAGGTTTGATACAGTATTCAAATAGCGGCGAGTTCTTCGGATACTTTGGTACAAACACAATAGCTCCATCATTTAGAACGATATTACAGTATACCTTCTTTACTGATGAGCAAAGAGAGAATCTGTTTAGCATCGCACCACCTGAAGTTTCAAATGTAGCTATTGATGATCGTGGATTAATTCACACAACTAGCCTTGGTATTGAAGGCTATGGTGTTAAAAGGTTAAACATTAGTGGTGATAATCTATTGCCAGAAATGTTGAACGAATTAGATCTAGCAGATATCTATGTAGGACCAATTGGTAATATTTATGCCATCAGTAAATCAGGACTTATTTCTGAGTACGATATCGAAGGAAATCTATTATTTAAATTCGGTGGTCAAGACGTTTCAAATCAAATCAAAGGTTTATTTAATATACCATCTGCAATAGCAGTAGATGATAACTATAATATCTATGTTCTAGATTCAGCGAATCAAGAATTACAAATTTTTATTCCAACCGAATTTGCATCATTAGTTCATACGGCTTTATCATTCTATCAAGATGGTAAATATAGTGATAGTCAAGGTCCTTGGGAAGAAGTTCTTAAGATGAATGATTTGTTCGACTTGGCTCATAGTGGATTAGGAAACGCATATTTTAGTGTTGGCGAATACGAAAAAGCCTTAGATGAGTACTATATTTCTTATAATAGAGCTGGTTTTAGTGATGCTTATTGGGAAGTGAGAAACACTTGGTTACTTACAAATATAGAGACAGTTCTAATCGTTGGGTTTATTCTGTTGGTTGTATATTTTGTAAATATGCAAGTTCACTTTATGAGTTACGTTATGAAACCAATTAAGAAAGGCTTCGCTTATCTTAAAAGAAATGTTAAAGTCTTTAGGGAAATGTTATATGTATTCTATTATTTAAAACATCCATCAGATGGAGCCTATGAAATCAAACGGAAAAACCGGGTAGGAATGTTCTCAGCTACTATTTTGTTAGTTGTATTTTTCCTAATATATCTGATTTACATTTATAAACTTGGATTCTTATTCAATAATCGCGTAATAGCTGATATTAATATATCAGAAGAAATGCTTAAAATATTCTTGCCATTCTTCTTATGGGTTATATCTAACACATTAGTTAGTTCTATCCGTGAAGGCGAAGGTAGATTTAAAGACGTTTATATATCGAGTGTGTTTAGTTTAGCACCGATAATTATTGTATTACCAATTCTTACGATATTATCGCAGGTTCTAACTTACAATGAAGAATTTATTATTAATCTAATTACCTATTTAGGAGTTGGATTAACTGTGATATATTTCTTTATCATGGTTAAAGAAATCCATTATTATGAAGTAAAAGAATCAATCGGATCAATCTTAATCTCTTTCTTTACAATGGTAATGATGTTGCTAAGTACAATAATTATTTATATCTTGTTGAGTGAGTTTTTTACTCTGATTAAAGATATCATTATGGAGGTGGTTGCTCGTGTCTAATATAATTAAAAAGATTATCGTAGTACTAACACTTTCGTTGGTTGTATTTACAACTGTAAAAGCTCTACAAATAGAAGAAATTTATAACGAATTTAATTTTGATAATTATGAATTTATCGAAGACGCAAAACTTGCATCTTCAAGATATACTAAGCCTGACGATCTAAGTCTTGTAAATCCAGATTTAATAATTGAAATAGATGTTCGTGATGATGTACTAATCGCAGAAAACAGCAATTTCCAGTTATATTATAATGAAGAAAATATTTCGTTTAAAGTTCTAGATAAAAAAACAGACTATGTATGGTCTACATCAATTGATAGAGCGAGTGCTGGATCATATACTGCCCTATTAAGTTCGGGTATAGGTATTGAATATATTCTAATCGAAAAAGATATGTATGTAGAAGAAAATGTTGGGTTAGCTGACATTGCTTTTACTGCTGAACAAGAGCTAATTCAAGATGGTATTAAAGTCTCTCTTAATTTAGGTGGCTACTGTGCAACTAGAGCTTGTATAAGAAATTATGACCGATTTCTTGAAGGTGATTTAACCCTCGAACAAATGTTTGATATGGGGTATACCGAATTAGACATCGCTTTTGATTTAGAAGTAAAATTAACTGATTCTGGAATTCAAGCATATATTCCGTTAGATTCAATTGTTGAAGGTAGACCGGAAGAAATAATTCTTTCATCTATAATTCTATTTCCGGGTCTAGGCGCAACTGAAATGGATCAAATTCCAGGATATATGGTTATACCTGATGGCGCTGGAGCCTTAATTAGATATGAAGATAATGAAGGGCAATTCAATGCACCATTTGAAGAAAGATTCTTTGGCCAAAACATTGGTCTTCAAGATTTTAGACAATCAGTGATTAATTACCCATTATCTATGCCAATATTTGGAGCGGTTCACGGCGTGGATCAAAATGCCTTTATTGGTATTATTGAAAGTGGTCAATATAGTTCAAGATTATTAGCTTATCCAAATGGAGCTCATAATCTAGATTATAATTTAATCTTCCCAAAATTTGATATTTTAGAAGTTTATCGCCAAAGTTTTAGTAGCGATGGAACTGGTGGAGCAATGAAGTATATTCAAACCAGCTACCAAGATATCCAAGTGAAATACAATTTTCTCAATGGAGAAGCGGCTAATTACGTTGGTATAGGAGAAAACTATCGCAACTATCTAGAATCATTAGGAGAATTAGAAAAACAAATACAAACAGGAGATATTGAAATCTTCCTAAACTATCTTATGAGTGATACAGAAAGTTCATTCTTTGGCAACAAACTCGTAGAAATGAGTACAGTAGACCAAGTGTTAGAAATGTATAACTATTTTATAGACCTTGGGTTAATTAACCAATCTGTTGGTTTAATGGGTTGGAATAATGGTGGGTATAGTGGAGAACTTCCTAGTAATGTAGATTTTGAAAACAAACTAGGTTCAAATAAAAGTTTTAGGACCTTGATTGAACAAATAAATCAAGAAAACTCAGTAATGTTACAAAACAATTACCTATTTGCATCAGGTAGTACTGATGGTATAAATTATCGGACCGAAGTAGCTAAAGGTAGTAATAAATTTAAACTTGAATTAAATTTTCAGAATCGAGTTTATAATCAACTTTATGTTTTATACCCTTATGTATCTAGCAAATTGGCATTAAATGATTTTGATGATTATATTAGCGAAGATGTAAATGTATTATTTGAAAGCTTAGGTAATTTCCTATTCTCTTACTACAATGGTGATTATTATAATAGAGAAGATAGCTGTTTAGATTTTCTAGAAGTCATGCAAAAATATGAAGAAATAGGTAATTACATGTATCCTTATAGTTATGCATATAAGTATGCTAATGGTTTCTATGAAGCGCCACTATATAATTCACAACTAAAATATTATGATGATATTGTACCTTTAATTCAAATCGTATTAAAAGGTAGCATTGATATGTATGCTTCATACCTTAACTACAACAGTCTAGGTAAGGAAACAATTCTTAATCTAATTGATTTTGGAATGAATCCAGCCTATGTATTAACCTATCAACCATCTTCAATGTTAAAAGATACTGATTTACAACATTACTTCACAACGGAATTTGATTTGTGGAAAGACACAATTGCTACCGAATACGAGTATATCAATAATGCCTTAAAATATGTCAATGGTGAATATATCACTAGTCGTATAGTATTAGATTTTGGTATTGTTAAAGTTAGTTATTCAAATGGTGTAGATATCTATATTAACTACACTTCTCATATATTTAACGATGGTGGTATTACAATACCTGCCATGGATTATTATGTAGGAGGTGCTAGCTAATGAAAAAGTTATTTGAACATGTTGGTGAATTCTACAACCAAAAAGTTAGTAAAGTAATTGATAAAATCAAATATGCACTAACCCATAACTTTATTCTAAGATATACAAGCATCCATGTTGTTGTATTTAGTTTCATTAAAATTAGAGTAACAAACAAAAGACGTGCTGCTATTACAGGGTTAACATTCATTTTCATTTGGATAGTTGGATATCTAATATTCTCACTCTATCCAATGGCTTATAGTCTTTACCTAAGTTTCTTTAAAGTAAGACTTGATGGTGCTAATATTCAAATGGCTTATGAAGGATTCAATAATTTTAAAGCCGCATTTATTAGTGATCCATATTTTGTGGAAATCCTATTAGAATATGTTATGAGTACAATAATCAATGTACCAGTTGTTTTGGTGTTCGCATTAATTATTGCTATGCTTATTAACCAAGATATTAAAGGAAAAGGAGTTTGGAGAACAATATTCTTCCTCCCAGTTATTATTTCATCAGGTCCAATTATTGGTGAGTTAATTAACCAAGGGGCGACTACCTTACCCTCGATAGCTAATTATAATATAGTTAATTTGATTTTAGAGAATGTCGGTAGTTTTATCGCTGACCCAATTCAAAATCTATTAGAAACAATATTGTTAGTATTGTGGTTCTCAGGAATTCAAATCCTAATCTTATTGGCTGGCTTACAAAAAATAGATAAAGCTATCTATGAAGCTTCAATGATTGATGGAGCTAGTCCATGGGAATCATTTTGGAAGATTACACTTCCTTCAATTATGCCATTGATATCTGTATCAGTAGTTTATACTGTTGTATCAATGAGTGTGTTCAGCCTAAATGAAGTTATAATTTATATTAAGAATGTAATGCTTGGTGAGTCAACCGTAGGAACCTTAACCACTGGTTATGGTTACAGTGCGGCTCTATCCTGGATTTATTTCTTAACAATGGTTATAATCATTGGTATATTTGTTGGACTCCTTAATGTGAAGCGGAGGTCAAGACGATGAAAATGTTTAAAAAATTAAAAGCGTTTAATCGCGAGATGATCACTTTGCTTAAGGCAAAAGATTATAAACAAATAGGACAAAAACTCAGAAGAGTCTTTGTCGGAATGAAATTTACCGACGGATTGTTCTATAAGATATTAATATATTCTTTACTAATTAGTTTAGGTTATATCTACTTGTATCCAGTTTTATATATGGTTACCAATAGTTTTATGACAGTAGAAGATATAATTAATGTATCAGTTAAATGGATTCCATCATCATTTAACTTTGAAAACTATCGTATTGTTTGGCAAGACATTGGTTATCTTAATGCATTAAAAGATGCTTTCATTTTATCAGTGCTACCAGCCTTGAGCGCAACTGTTTCATCCGCGATTATTGGTTTTGGTTTTGCTAGATATAATTTTCCATTAAAAAGATTATTATTTGTTTTAATGATAATAACCTTTATTGTCCCACCTCAGATTACAATGTTACCTACATTTAGAATGTTTTCTGATTACGGATTATTAGGTTCAATTAAAGCATTTATCTACCCAGCTATTCTAGGACAAGGACTAAATGGAGCCATATTTATCCTGATCTTCTATCAATTCTTTAAAATGATTCCAAAGAGTCTAGAAGAATCAGCTCAACTAGATGGAGCTAGTAACTTTAAGATATTTACTAAAATTGCATTACCACTCGCTTTACCATCAATCATTATCGTTTTCTTATTTAGTTTAGTATGGTATTATAACGAGACGTATTTATCAGGTCTATTCCTAAGAGGTAGTGATTTAATGACATTACCGCTAAGAGTAAATCAATTCATCAATAGCTTCACAAGTGTTTATCCTGAGGGAAGTAGAGCCAGAGAATTAATGCAAGCTGTTAAGTTAGCGGGTAATGTTTTAACATTATTACCATTATTAATTATTTACTTTATCTTCCAACGTCACTTCGTTGAAAGTATTGATAGGACCGGAATTACAGGAGAATAAAATTATGAAAAAAATATTTATTGTGTTTATGGCACTTTTGATTATTAGTTTAGTGGGTTGTGGTCTTGATTCAACTACTGAAGCTACAACTACTCAAGCAATAACAACCACTGCTACAGAAGGAACTGTTATAAATACTACACAGGGCACTACTGAAGCAACAACTACATTGCCTACAACCACATTAGAAACAACTACAGAGTTTGTCTATGATGATAGGTCACTTGTATCAGAAACATGCACTCATTTAGATAATATTGGTGATTATCAACCAGTATGGTGCGATGAATTCAATTATGATGGCTTACCTGATTCTACACTTTGGTCATATGACGTTGGTGGCGGTGGTTGGGGTAACGGCGAACTGCAGTATTATACTAGAGAAGATCTAGATAATGTTAGTGTTGGCGATGGAACCCTTAAGATTACCGCTGTTAAAGAATCATATATGGGTAGCGATTATACTTCAGCAAGATTAATCACTAAATATAAAGGTGAATGGCTATATGGAAAAATCCAAGTCAAAGCCAAACTTCCAAGCGGAAAAGGTACTTGGCCAGCAGTCTGGATGTTACCAACTGATTGGAAATATGGCGGATGGCCAGATAGTGGAGAAATTGACATCATGGAGCACGTTGGCTATGATCCAGATCAAATCCATGGAACTATTCATACTGGAGCTTATAACCATAGTTTAGGTACTCAAATAGGTTATTCAAAAACCCTAGCTGATTGTGAAACTGAATTTCATGTTTATGAATTAGAATGGGAACCAGGACAAATGAGAGTTTTAGTTGATGGTGTCGTATATGGTACCTTCGGCTACAATCCCTTATTTAATATAGATACTGATAACGAAGATGCTTGGCCATTTGACCAAAGATTCCATTTGATTCTTAATTTAGCAATTGGTGGTTCTTGGGGTGGAGTACAAGGTGTTGATGATGATATCTTCCCTCAATCACTAGAAGTAGATTATGTAAGAGTATATCAAAAAGATTACTCAGGTATGGATCAAGAAAATCCAAGTGAAATATCTGAACTATCTATGTTGAAAACTACACATGACTCAATAAAAGTCTATTGGGATAAAGCAACTGATGATATAATGGTAAAAGAGTATGAAATCTACTTAGATCAAGTTTTAGAGGGGACAACTTCACTAAATGCTTTTAAGATAGAGGATCTATTACCAGATACAATGTATAAGATTGATGTTGTTGCGGTTGACTTTGCTGGAAACAGAAGTGAAGCAATAACCATTAATATTCAAACCGAAACAGTTAGAACTATTCTAGGTGTTATTCAAGCTGAATCCTACGATTCTCAGCTTGGTGTATCCAAACAAGAATGTACTGATGAAGGTGGCGGATTAAACGTTGGCTGGATTAGTACTAATGATTATATGGAATATGTACTTATGGTTCCTGAAGATGGAACATATACCATCACTTACAGAGTGGCTAGCTTGAGTGATGCTGGAGAAATCAAACTTTATGGTAAGAGTAGTTTACCACTAACAACAACTACATTACCTGTAACTGGAGGTTGGCAAACTTGGACAGACGTAACTAGTGATACATTTAATCTTACAGCTGGAGTTTATACATTTAAGATTAAAGCTAGTATCGACGGTTTCAATTTAAATTACTTTGAATTCAAGAAGGTGGAATAATTGGTAACTATAAAAGACATTTCAAGATTATCAGGATATAGTATAACAACTGTATCAAAAGCATTAAATAATTATTCAGACATAGCGACAAGCACTAAAAAACATATTAAAAAGATATGTAATGAGGTGGGTTATATTCCTAACGCACAAGCTCAAAGTTTAGTTAGTAAAAAATCATATACAATCGGAATTATTTTTGAAGAGATGTCTGGGGTAGGATTACAACATCCGCTGTTCTCTAAAATTCTTGAAAGTTTTAAAACTGAAGTTGAAAAACTAGGCTATGATATTATGTTTTTATCTAAATCTCAAGGCAATGGAAATTCTGGATCTTATTACCAACATAGTATAAGAAAACAAGTAGAAGCTATACTTGTTCTTTGTGCTGAATTTGATTCGGATGAAATGCACGAGTTATATGATTGTAATTTGCCAATTGTAAATATTGATTTTACCAATGAAAAAATTTGTAATATTACTTCAAATAATGAGTCTGGAATCAAAAAGTCTGTAAAACACCTTGTTGATTTAAACCATAAAAAAATAGCTCATATCCATGGGTCTTTAGAAACATATATTGGTGGTATTAGAAGGGATTATTTTATTGAAGCTATGGAAGAGAATAACCTAGTTGTGAATGAAGATTATCTAGTAAACGGTGAGTTCTTCTCAAGAGAAAATGGATTTGAAGCTATGAATGAACTGTTAAAACTTAAAGAACAACCAACAGCGATTGTATGTGCATCAGATATGTTAGCCATAGGAGCGATGCAAGCTATTAATCAATACGGAAAGAAAGTACCTGATGATTACAGTATCATCGGTTTTGATGGTGTTGAATTAGGACAAATAATTACTCCAAAACTAACAACGATTAAACAAGATACAGAGCAAATGGGTAAAATGGCTGCGAAATATATTCTAAGAATGATTAATACAAAAAAACAAACTAAAAACGGTCAAACTATAACTGTTGAAACAACAGTCTTGGAAGGTGAAACCGTAAGAAAAATATGAAGAAACTTATAAAACATTATGATTTTGTTAACGATACAGCTTTAGCTGAAACAGAATGGAATATAGCTGTTGGCGATAAATGGCCTAACTTTGAGTTGCAGCGCTATGTAAATACATCCAAGAACTTGTTTTTTGACAATGGATTAGTTATTAGAGCTACATTAGAAGATGGGATATATAGCAGTTGTAGAATTAATACTAGAGATAAGTTTTCATTCAAATATGGAAGAATAGATATTGTTGCGAAGGTCCCAAAAGGCATAGGTACTTGGCCTGCACTATGGATGATGAGTCAGGAAGGCAAATATGGACATTGGCCTAGATCTGGAGAAATAGATATTATGGAACACGTGGGTAGAAATGAAGGCGTAGTTTTTTTATGCTTACACACAGAAACCTATAATCATCGAAATTCCGAACAATACTATTTTGAGACAAAAATAGAAAATGCTACAAACGATTTCCATAAATACTCAATTGACTGGGATGAAGATAGCATTACTTATTATATTGATGATAAACAAATCATCAGATATACTAAGTATGATAAATTGGATTCAAGTCATAAAGGTTGGCCTTTTGACCAAGAATTTTTCTTGATTATCAATATGGCAATTGGTGGTAAATTTGGCGGAGATGTTGATGACTCAATTTTTCCAGTTGATTTTATAATAAAAGATATCAAAGTATTTCAATAATAATAGGCATAGATAAGTTATAAAATATCTATGCTTTTTTTTGTAGGGTTGTGGATTTATATGATATAATATTTTAAGGTGGTGCGCCAGTTCGGTCGCACATATATAGTTGGTGGGAATCCAACCTAGTAAGGTCTAGCAAACCGCTAGTAGTTAGCCTTGGAGCCAAAGTCGTGAGATAAGGTTTAAGCGTAGGCAAACAAC
>Ga0307992_1000934_pt1 | contig 17653 bp, 24 predicted proteins | sample EllFjometagen133_FD_203162 | JGI IMG/M metagenome (GOLD analysis project Ga0307992, IMG submission 203162) | Marine microbial communities from Ellis Fjord, Antarctic Ocean - #133 | ecosystem: Environmental > Aquatic > Marine > Unclassified | place: Southern Ocean | collected 2014-10-08
CCATGTTTCTTTTTAACTATACTTTTCTTACTAACATAACTTGTCTTAGCTCCTACAGCAGAAACTTGAGTAGTTTCATCTACCTGTAAAGCATCGGCAACCATACAAGAAACAATATACCTTTTATGTGTTTCTTTATTAGTACTAGGGTCTTTTATAATAAGTTCTTTTATATGAGTTCCTATAAATATTTCTGGGTTAAGGCTTTCCATATCTTTTTCTACAGCTTCTACTTGCTCTATACTTGCATTATCTAATAGAATGTCTACAGTCCCTTGAAAGGGATTCCATGATATGCTCACGACATCTATACTAGGGTCTATAGTAGATACTAAGCCTTCTACTTCAGATACATAAGGAGTTGTATTACCATAGCTACTAAATCTCTCTAAAGACTCAGCTAAATCTTTTGAATCAGTTACTTTAATTAAAAAAGTTACACAATCTGAATTTTCATTATCTCGGGTTTCTACCTCAAGTACTTCACTCTTGCTCATTAAATAATCTAAGAATGTCTTTTGCATATCTATAGGTACTGAAATGTAAGCATCAGTCTCACTAACTAATTCAGTATCAAACATTAGTTTACTTAAGAATAATTCAATAGGCCATACTGATACTCCTTCATTAATTGGGTCTTGGACTGAGGCTTTATCTTGGGCTTCGTCTTTGTTAATTAAATAAAGCGCATAGACATCACTTCCGCTTACACCATGGGTACGCTCTATAAGATTATCCTTCATAGTGTTAACTTCTAACTTAAGCGTATCTTTAACAGCCATAGCTCTACTCGAACCAGCGGCGCAGCCTCGGGCTTTGTCTCGGGCTTTGTCTCGGGCTTTATCTCGGGCTTTGTCTCGGGCTTTATCTCGGGCTTTGTCTCGAGCTTCATCTGAATGAGTATCTGCCGCTTCATCTATGCAAGTTCTTTCTAATGGAATATGTACAGTCTCCTCAAAGTCTTCTTCATCAAGGAAGTAATACTCACCAGTGTTTACTGACATAAATCTAGTTAATTTAATATAAGCTTCTTCTAAGTATGGTTCTTCATAGTCTCTTGTAGTATAGAATAAGTATATGTTTATATTCCTTTCTATAGACGCTTTCTTTAATAGTCTACTTAAAGAGTTCATACCTTCTGCTGTTTCATCTTGAGTATAAGGTTTAAAATAATTGAAAATAACGAATACATCTTGCTTATATTCAAATATATCAAATATCTTACTTCTACTTATATAGTTATCTAAAGAAAATTGCTCAATTATTCTAACTAAGTAATTACCCAAATCTTGAGAAACATCTTGCCCACGCTCTGATGTAACTTCTTTAGAAAATTCACTTTCTTTAGATTCAAATAAACCCTTATTTAAATCAATCTCTATATCATAATAAATATGAGTAGTTACATTTATAAATCTGTCTAAATCTATATAAGCTTTCATAACTCCTCTTACTTCATAAAATAAATATATGTCTAAACCTTCTCCTATAGCTAACTTACTCAACCTCTCACTAAGTAAACTCTCTCCAAAATGCTCTTCATCTTCTTGAGTACAATACTGAATAAATATAGCTCCTTCATATTCAAATGTCTCAACAGACTTATATCTATACTCATCAAAACCATAAGAAAATCTCTTAATAACTTGTGCAATTGTATCATTTAATCTCTTATCTACCATACTACCAAGCTCTGATGTTATACTAGCATCTGACATATTCTCATCTATATAATCAATTTCAATAGCATCTACTAAATAATTGTCTACTTCTTTATTAAGCAATGCTCCTATATCAAGTGGCTTACGATTAGAATGCTTAACATATTTAAATAAGTATTGTTGGTCTAATTTATAAGGCATACTATGATTAGCTACCCAATCAGATGTCTTACTCTTTATAGGCATTTCATCATAAGCAAGTAATACATTCTTTTCATTCCTTATTAAATAATTATACCCATGTACTTGAAGTAAATTAAGTAATTCTATTTCATTAGCACTTACTTTAGCTTCTCTAATTATAGCCTCTCTTAAAGACTCTTTTATATCAGCCTTTTCTTTTTTAGCAGCCCTCATAAGAAAACTATATAAGTTAGTCGCTAACTCTACTTGAGCTCCGGTAAGTTCATCTAATCCCTTAAATGAATTAACTGCTTCATCTGAGCTATCTTTCTCAACTACCATGTGATTAAATAAATCCCATATAAAACTTACATAACTATCTTCGCCTTCAATTGTCTCTTCAATAAGCGCGTTGTTTATCATAAACATCTTAGCATATGCAATGAACTCTTTGTCAGAGTCAAAATTTTCCTCACTTAAAAAATCAAGTCCTAATCCAGACTCAAAAGACTTTATTAGCTCTTCCTCTATTTGCTCATCACTTAAACCTCTTATGAAATTTACATAGTTTTGAGGAAGTTCATCAACCTCTTTAATTGTCTTATTTAATTTTATGCTCTTAACTTCTTTCATGCTTTCACCCTCAGTTTTTATATTTAAAATATCTACTACACCGTCTTCACTATAATAGTTTACTAAAGCTTTATCATATATACTACATTAATTGTTCTATTTCTATCTCTACTTCTTGGTCATCAAACATAGCAGTTATTGATACATTATCTGTAGCATCATGATGTGCTAATTTAAAATATATTCTACCTTCATCTAAATAACATCCTATATTCTCTAATCCTCCACGATAACCACTAACTAGTATTTGATAAAATTCTTTTATGCTAACAAATTCTTCAATTCCAGTTGACCTACCATTCCATCTTCCCATATCCATATCTGCTCTAAAGTTATCAAATCCCATCTTATCCATCTGACTTAAAACATAGTTTTTTTCTGAATCATATAAATCAGTAATATAGCTTTGACAAAATTCTAAAGCTTTATTCATAAGTTCATCGGGGTCTTCAATTTCTTCTGATGTACCATCAAGTCCATAATTATTTTCCATATAAAACTCCATCATAGCATTATCATCTTTAAAGTGGTCATCTATAAAACTACTAAATAAAACAAATTCATAATCCGTATTAGCCATTTTCAATCTCCTTATTTTTTTATTTAACTTTATTATTTATCAGCTATATAATCAGCCGTTTTATATACTAAGCTATTTATTAGCTCATATATATTCCAGCCATGCTTTGCTAATTTTATTAATCTTCTTTTTCTAAATATATTATAAAAGTGAACTCCTTTAATTATAAGCTTTTCGTGCTCCATCTTAATAGGAATATAACTATTCACCCACAATTCTTTTTGAATTCTATATAATGGCTTGTTTAATAAAGCCTCTAACCCAGCTGTTGATGCTGGGAGTTTACCAGATTCTCCAAAAGAATCATACTTATGATTATCCATCTTTACACTTTTCATTTAAACTCTCCTTTACTTTACTATATCTTTATATACAAATTTAATAATTGCTATATCATCGTCTATGTTTATTGAATTAACTATTATGTTTGTATAAGAACACTCCGCAATTTCTTTTATTATATCTAATCCACCCGCTAATAGGGGTTCTGCGGTATCTGGAGCGCCATCTAAGATAACCACCACGTAATCTGATTGTAGACTATTGACCGCTTCTTTAAAAGTCATCCTAGGACCTCCTCGTCTTTATTGACTTTATCATTATCTTTTAAGTCTTTACTAAATCACCTTATATTATTTCTCTTCGCTATTCTTCAAATCTTCTTTTTCTTTATTTTGTTCTTTATCTTCAGGTTTCTCTATGTCTGCTAATTCTTTCTTTTCTTTATTATCAACTTTATCTTGTTTAACTTTAGCTTTCTTAGCTTTAGCCTTAGGTATTTCAAGTTCTTTTTCAGAAGGCTTTTTATTAAGCTCTGCTTTAGGTTCTTCAACTATAGGTTCTTCAACTATAGGTTCTTCAACTATAGGTTCTTCAATCTTAGGGAGTTTACCACTACTTCTTAAGTCTCTTACTATAGTATTCCACCAGAATGGCGCTACGCTTAACATTGTCAAAACATGTTTGCAAACAACTTGTGTCGGTACATTAACTGTAGGTGCTATATCATTCTTATCTATTGAATATCCTTTTTGAGTACCAACATATTGCTGTCCCCAATATATACTTGCTGGACATTCACAAGATACTGCTACATCGCCCTTCATAGCCCTTTGTACTAAGTCAGCATCCTTATCCCCACGTTTTTTATCTAACATAAGTTTAGCTAAATCTTTAAGCTGTAGCTTAGTTTCATATGAAGTAGGTTTGCCCGCCTTAGCATTTTTAGCTGGGTCTTCTGCAGTTACTTGAAATACTATATTGTTATCATCATCTAAACCTTTATACTTAACAGTTAACTTTTTAGACTTAGCAACTCTTTTAGGGTCCTTATCTCTAGTTAATTGCTTTAATTGTTTATATGTTTCTTCATTAATATTCCTTTTAAATTGATTACTATTAATAGCCTCACTTAAAGGAACTTCTCTGTGAGTATAAGGACTTATCAATGAGATGTCATATTCTTTTATAAGCTCTTTTAAATCAGAGATTAAGTATAAATCATCTACTGCGCCTTCAAGAAAATTTACTTTATTTTCCTCTACAACCTTGTCTTCATCGCCAAATTTCTTTTTAGCAATGGCTGTCACCGGTTCAATAGCTTCATTAGCACCGAATTTCTCTATCCTTTTAGCTTCTTTTATTACTCCGGATTCTATCTTATTAATCGTTGAAATAACAAGTTTTTCAGGTTCTATTGAAATATCTATATGAGATAACTCAATATTTAATATTGTTTCAAATACATATCTAAATAATTTATCATTAGATATTTTATCAGAGAATCTAGGGTCATCTGTAAGTGCCATTAATCTATCTGCCACATCTAAATTATCTTTAAGTTTCTCTCTTATTTGAGTATCTTCTGAAGATGATACTTCACCGAGTATTAATTCATAATCAGGCATATTATCTACTGTTCTACCGGTTTTACTATATCTCCAGTAGTATTCAATAACTTGCTTAATAATATATTTAAGTACTTCTTGTAATCTCTTGATTCTCTTAGACATTCTTTCATCTAACTTAGTAAGTGTAGAATCTCCAAGTCCACCAGGAGTAGACTCTTCCCAACCTAAATAAGCTTTTAATACACCTAAGCCAGCAAACAATTTATTTCTAAAGTAATCAATATCTGATAAATCAATGACTCCAACTTGTGAACCAACTTCAGTAACAACAACTGCTCCTTTATCGCCTTTAGTAGGAACATATACAAAATCATTAGATGGAACAGGCGATTGTCTATTACCATATTTATTAGCATTTAAATCTATTGTTTCATTACTTCTAAAACTATTTTGAACGGAGTTCATAATAGCTTCTGCTTGTCTATTAGTAGAACCATCAACATTTACTTGAACTAATTTAAATACATTTGACTTAGCAAGTCTATAAGTAAGTAACTGGTCTTCAAGCATTGTTAAAGTCTGCCATGTTGTAATGATAGATGCTAATGCTGACTTACCTGTTCTTATATAAAGATTATCGTCGAAACCAGCCTCTGAATTAGGCATTGTTATTTGAACAACTACCTTACCTGTATGCTTTCTAGAATTGAACCCACTAATAAATCTATCTTTATCTACTACATCTTGTTTAACATTTTGATTATCTACTGACTTAGAATATTCATGAAGAAATGCATTCTTTCCTAACCCAGTATATTCTTCATCTTGGTCTCTCTCAATTGAATAGTATTTAATTTCGTTTTGACCATATGTAAGAGCTTTAATATTATAAGGGTTTGGATATTCAACGAATGACCATTCCTTACCACCATCAGCGGATTTAGTATCTAAAAATACTCTACCATATTTAACTACTGAACGGATATATTCCCAAGCTTCTACATCTATCTTAAGTATATTCCATAAGAAGTCATTAAGTTCTTCTTTAAAGCTATTATCTGATGACTCAACTGCCACAACATGTTTTGTTTTACTATTTAATATAGTTGCATTATCAGCAAGTAAATCTAATGCGGATGATATAATAGAATCTTCATCCATACGATTATATAATTCATATAAGCCTTTTTCATTTAGATTAGAAGTATCTGAATTTAATAATTCTTTTCTAGTATAAAGCGTATTGGATATAACTAAGTCTCCAACATCTTTTTTACCATCTTCTTCTATTTTAGTAGACGTTTTTCTACCAGTTATTCTTTCTATAATGGAAAGCTTTTCATTTTCTGCCATTTAGTTATTCTCCTTAAATTGTATCATTATCACTATCATAATTAATTTTCTTAAAGTTTGAATCTTCAGCACCTTCATCAGGTAATTTATACTTGTATGGCATAAGATTTGCAATATAGTTTAAACTTACTAAATCTACCTTTGCATCTACCACATAAAATCTACTTATTCGTTCATCCATATTATTATAAGATAAAAAATCATACTTAATATCAATGATTGCTCCTCTTGTTATTTTTAAGTGCTGTAAGATATGGTCATCAGATTCTCCAGTAGTTACTATTTCTAAAACCTCATCACCAAGTAAAGCCGTTTCATTAGCTATTGTATAAGTAGTAACCTCTTCTCCAGGCTCACCAGTTACTACCTTATTATATAATAAGTGCGTAGGTATATATGCGAGGATAGGAATGATTTCTGTCCCTTCTTTATACCAACCATACTTTTGTAATAAATAAGGTTTAGGTCTTTCATTAAATATAACATAAGTATTTACTGGATTATTCATGTTATATTCAAATGTTTCAGCGCCTAAGTCAGATATGTCTGCATTAAGCACTGGATATATATTAGTCTCCGACCCATGTTGGAAAGATGCCTCTAATAAATTCAGTGTATTATATCTTTTCTCATTCAGCGTCTGTGTGACTTTTGCAGCTTTAAGTGCCATTTTATAACCCCTTTATACGTTTATATGAAAACACTTTACATAAATAAATATACAAAAGCTATGTTCTAAATAGTTCATAGTGTATATCTAAAAAACCAAAAAAGCCTACATCTGTAGACTTTTACTTAATCAAGTCTTTACTTGTCATATAAGGCACATCATACTTCTGTAATGTCCTTAAAATAAATAGCCTACTTATACCAGCTACTGAGAATCTTTGGGTCTTACTTAGCTGTACCATATTAATAATACCGTCTATTGAATTCATATTATAATTAGCTAAAACAATGACTTCTTTAGCAAGATTCTTAAGGCTAACTAAGACACTCTTATTAATAGACTTTTCCATAACTCCTACATTAACTAATCTAAATAATAAACCTAAATCATAATTAAGAGCTTTATATGCCATCATTAAAAATAAGCCATGCCTAATATCCCCACTATTATTAGTAATTAAATACCTAAATTTAATTGTCTCTTCTTTATTTAAAGAGTAGAATGCTGAATATTTCTTTAATAACTCTGTCATGAATTCTCCTTTAGTATAACTGATTTTACCAAGTATTCATCTACTACAGCATATACTAAATTAGTAATAACCGGGTAAATAATTTCTGAATTAACAATATATTCATCTGATATAAACCCTAATTCCTCTAAATGCTTAGAAGAGAAGAACAACAAGAACTTGCTTTTCTCCGTGTCTAGGTTATACTCTGTAATAATATTTTCTAATATACTATAATCTATATAGTCCTCACCGGAGACGCCCTCTGAGTCCATTTTATCTATATAGGTTTTATTACTAATATATTTAGATATATTCTTTCTGTTTCTTATTTTTCCACCTAACCAATAAGATACATAACTATTTGCCCTATTATAAAAATATTTCTCTAAATTGATATAATTAGTACTTGTTTTAGGCATATCATCAAAGCGCTTTATCATATACATAATAGTGTCTTGTATACAATCCTCTATATCATCTTTAGACTCATATCTAAGTCTGGCATAAGCAAATTCATTTAAAAAGATATAGAGTTGTTCAACCAGTTTATCCCTGTCTTTAGCTGTCTCATTAGTTATTTCTGCTTTGAACAACATAGTATATTTATTCTACTACTTCAGCTTCGAGTGCATCTATTTTCATATTTTTATTAGCATGCTTTTTAGCATCTTGCATTTCTGCAACAAGTTCATTAAGTTCTTCTTTAGTGCTAGTCAATTCTTCTCTTTCTTTTAACGCAACTACTGACTGGATTAACTTAGTTAATGATTCAATTGGTTGAACAATACTTTTTTGTGTAAGTGATAATAGTTTAATTCTTGTATCAATATCCATAACATCTAAAATTTCTTTTGATGATAATGCTTCTAAAAGGTCTTCAGATAGCTTAGAATATTTAGGTGTTTGTCTCTTATAATGTGATACACTTTCATTAACCATTTCAATTAATTCTGGTAAATTAGTATTTACCTTTCCTACTTCATTCTTAACTGCTCTCATTTTATAATCTCCTATTTTATTTTTTATATTTCTTGATAATAATTTTTAAATATATTTAGTTGATACTTATTAATAATTCCTTTATGTATCTTAACCATCCCAGCTAAAACATCTTCATCAAATATATCATATAGTTTGACAAGCTGCAATAAAATAAGAAAGGCTTCTGCCTCATCATGAGACAATTTCCTCGCTTTTTTAGTACCATCTTTCTTTCTCTTATCATTATATATATCTATTGTATATCCTTCTTTTCTCAAGTAATCTAATAACAGGTGTGTGACATATAAGCTAAGCTTTTTTCTATTAGCAAAATCTTTTTTATAGGGCAATTGTTTATTCATTGAAGACACAACTGCAGGAGCTACTGTATATACTAATTTAGCAGTAGGCAAAAAGAATAATGATATGGCTAATACACCAGATAATAACCCTAGCCTCGAAGCCTTCATAGAATTAAGAAGAGGCTCTTCATATGCTATGATAGCACTTTCCTCTTCTTTTAGTTCTCTTATTATACCGGCTGATATACTTGCCGCTCTACTTATAGCAGCTAAATAATTCTCATTAGAACCAGTTGGACTAATTGCTTTAAATAATATATGCTTAGTTTCTTTGTCTAAGTATGCTATACCTGTTTTAGAATAGCTCGGGTCTATTCCAACGTATAGCATAAACTTACTCTTTAATTAAGTCTGCTAAAGTTAATGGTGTTTTTCCATCATATGATGCAGTTGGTTCAACTTTTTCTTGTTCTACACTTATAGCTGAAGCAATAAGGTCAGATGCTTTAACAGGTTTTACTACAGGAGGTTTTACAGCCACTTTAGCTGGCAATTTCTTTTTAGCAAGAGGTTTTGACTCTTCTATCATAGATTCACCACTTTTTGGAGTAAGATTAATTTTTACTGGAGCCACGGCTTCTTCTTTTTCAAAGCCTGTAATTTCTTCTTCCCCATTAGGGTCAGTAAACTCTTCTATAAGATTAAGTTTTGCTCTACCTTCAATTGGAGTTCCTTCCCCAATCTTACAAACAGCAGTTACTTTAGCTGAAATACCAGACTTACCCTTATAAGTATATTGATGTAATGTTACAAATGCATCTACAATATTACCAGCGGCAATAGCATAACATTCTACATCTTCTTGAGTAAGTTCTCTAGGATACTTTTGTCCGTCATCTCTGATATATAATTTAGGTTGTTCTGATTGGTCATCAGCTGTTTTAAATGTCTTCGCTTTAATAATAAGCAAAGCACCTTCTTCATATTTATTGTTATCACCATCAGGAGCTCTAAAAGGCATCTTCAAAGGGTTAGGTATTTTACCACCCCAACCAGGTAATGCTTCATCTATACAATACTGAACATATTCAGTAACAAGTTCTACGGTTTCTTGGTCATAAATCATAAACTCAGAACCATAATCTCCTTCTCCAAATTGACCGGTGGGTCTTGGCGTTATTAAAAATGGATAACTAAGCTTTACATTTGTAAGCTTAATTGATTTGATTCTTACTCTATCATCCTTTTCGTAAGTCATTAATTGTGACATTTTATTATTTCTCCTTTATTTTTTCATATTTGCTTTACATATATAATAATATAAAAATATTAATCCTTATAAATAATGTACATAGTGTACACTTGTAAAATAAGCTTTTCCTAAAAACAACACATTTATTCTGCTACAGGTGGAGTAACTACTTCTTTTTCTTTATCTTCAGCAACCTTTATCTCCATCAATTTCTTTAAAACATTTAAGTTATGTCTCTCAATATCATCATGCACTAGTGTTTTAAATTCTTGATAGCGCATTTTTCTGTTTGCTCTCTTCTTAAACATAGTTCTAACTTCTGCTCTGTTTGGATAATTTCTTAATTGATAATTTGGTTTCATATTAGTCTCTCTCCCTTTTTATGTTGCCCATATATATAATAATATCATTATACTTAACAGTATATCTATTATTCTTCTACGAATCATTGATACATAAACAGATACAGCACCTATTGTAAAATCACGGTTATGTCCTGCTCTTAACAATAGCCTCGCAAGATGTACACCTTCTTCTCGCCTAGCTACATTAGCCTCTAAAATATTAGATAGTATTTTTAATACACTCATGACTGTAATTATAATTTTTATAATTAGCCAATACATTTTAAATACCCCACTTAATTAAAAAGTCTGGTGAAATAACTTTGAATGAAACGGTATTCTCATTATCCCTAATAACTATGCCTTCTCTTTTCATATCTCGTAATACTGATTTATCTGTTGCATATTCTACCATAGCATCTATTGAGTCTAATAAAATAAAACTAATATCTACAATAGGTACCCACTTCATATTAGAATTATTTGAAAGGATGCTTGCTGAATATCCTGAACTAAGCTTTACTCCGTCAACAACTAAGTTAAATGGTCTAAAATCTCGTTCTAAAAGCTTATACTTATTCGATTGAATACTAGGCCCAATAGTTTCTCCTTGAATAACAATGCTTTCTTTTGCACCAAGTAAATCAAATAGATTTTTTAAAACTCTCTCAACATTATACTTGTCAGCCATTTCCCAATAGAAATTACTAGGAGCGTCTTTATACCAAGTAATTTGTTCTCTAGTTAATTGTCTAACTTTTCTAGAACAAACAGCAAAATCAAATTTCTTGCCTACTTTAAGCAATCCAAATGTCGTTGAAGTTCCATCAAGCTTTTCTGTTACAACTAAAGGTTTACCAGCATATTCTGTTAATATCCATGGCATATTTTGAATTCTATTTTCATCTGTATGAACAATATATGTAGGCCACTTCTTTTTACTAATATACTTAGAAAATAGTTTAGACATAACAAGTCTAAATAATTTATTTTTCTTTAAGTACTTACCAAGCCTTGTTCTAAAAAACTTAACATGTCTTTGATAGAATGCTTGTGAGCGGTCAATTCTTCGTGGAGCTTTATTTTCTTGAGTTTCATCTTCAATATGAATAATCTTTAAAGCTTCTGTAACATCAGTACCTACTTTAACTTTCATTTGCTTATATACATCACTATAAACGACGCATAATGGAATGATAAGTCCTTGTGATATAACGGGTCTAGGCCCATCAATAGTATCAAATTTAAACTTGTTAAGCTTCATGGTCTTAACCTTATATTTCTTGCTTTCAAGGAATTTAAAGTATTCATTAGTTGATAAAATTTTAGAATCAATTTCAATATAAACTACTAAATCTCCTACCTTATATTCATCTTTCTTACCTATTACCCACCAACCAAGAACACGATACATTGCAATACTTTCAGCAAATTCGCCTGTATCTTTTAAATATATTGTTTTTACTTCTTCAACACGCTCTACGTGTGCTAACATTCTAGACATTATTCTTTCCTCCTAATTTTATTAATACTTCCAACCTCTAAACTCTTCACCATGTTGAGTAAAGTCATATTAGGGCTAACACCATTAATATGATATAACTCATTGTTTTCTAAATGCTTCTTCATAACCTTTACTAAAGCACTAATAGTAGTTCTTTCAATGTCTTTAGTCTTTTGATTTCCTTTACTATCAAAATAATTATATTGAATTCTAAACATTTTAATACCTCCATAGTTTTATCTTACATATATAATAATAAAAAAAACAAACATTATGTTTGCTTTTAGTTATTTTTATTTAATTTATCCATTTAAAACTTTTTTCTTTGGCGATGCCACTTTCTTTGGTAGTTCTTTCATCTCACCATCGTCGGTGTCAGCTACAACAGGTGCCTCAATTTCAGCACTAACTTCGTTATTATATGACATTAGCTCTGCAGAAGGTTCTTTAGCTTCTCCAAGTGCATTCATCACGTCATAAACAAAAGCAACTTTACTAACCTTCTCAAATTTTGTTACACTTGTTACAATTAACTTTGTAGCAAGTACTTTAACAGGAATAAGAGCATTACCCATCAATGCTTCTGCTGGGTATAATCCTAGTAGTACATCTCCAACCTTAACATCTTTACCCTGTTTCTTTATAACCACTTTACTCATTTTTTTGTTTCTCCTTTTATTTTTTTTTACTTATTAAATATCCGTACTTCCGAATCCTTTGTCTCCTCTAGATTTCTTTTCATCTGTATGAAAATTAGCAATTAATACTGGAACTATAACTAACTGGGCTATTTTTTCTCCCTTCTCTATAATAATAGTTTTATTATTTGTATTATGTATGATGGCATGTATCTCACCAGTATAACCTGAATCAATTGGAACTGTTCCTGTTAATAGCCCTTCATTTGAAGCTCTACCACTTCTAGGTAAAACAAATGCAGCAAAACCATCTGGCAATTCTAATCCAATACCTAACTTAATTTTACAAACTTCTTGGTCTCTCATAACCATTCTTTCATTTGTAAATACATCTGCGCCAGCATCATTGAAATGAGCTCTTTCTGGCATTCTACCTCCAAAATCTATTATTTTAATATTCATTTATATCCTCCTTACTATGAAATAATATGTCTTCCATATTTATTAAGAACTTTTCCTTATCAAATAAGTCCGCTAATCTACGTTTTTGAAAATCCATTATTACATCAAAATTATCTGCTCTTTTTAAAGAAGCTATTTTAATTTCAATATCATATTTAGTATTTACATAAAACCAATCATCTTTCATAATAGCATGGTCTGGGTCAAAATCATCATCAATAAGTATTATAGAATTACCTAAAAGTATTTCCCATACTCTTAAAGTAATCATGTTACCATTATAATTCTTATCACCAATAACTAAACTAGCATATGCTTTATCATTATATGGTATAACGTCCTCAGCTCTTATCTTGCCAGTAAATTCAGGTGGCTTAGTTCCCATATACTTTTTAAATTGCTTTAACTTAGCATTCCCATAGAATTCTACAGAATAATTAGTATCAAATAAATACTTTATCATCTCATGTTCTCTATTACCTGCTCTAAATGAACCTCCATAAATTAAATCTACTACCTTCTTAGTATTATTTTCATATGGCTTACTGAAAAGAACTTTATATCTCTCAAGTGGGGCATAAATTACCTTCATTCCATGGTGTAGTCCTTTAACTATATTTAAGTTATGTGCTTGAGATACTATAATGACTTCACCTACAGTAACCTCTTCTTCTGTATAACCCCAACCTCTTTTTTGAATTGATGGCCATAACGGCTTGTAAGCAAGTCTTAAGTCAGTTAGTAAATAAAGTATTGGCTGTTTAAACTTGGACATGAACTGATAATTCTTTATGATTGTAGGATTTTCCGAGCCTCCAAAAAAATTGATTGCTCCATTAAGCACAAGTACTCTAAAATATTCATTAGGCTCAAAAGCTTCTTCAAATGATACTGTATTCTTAGTAGTCTTATTTGATATAACGTCTACATCATAACCAATCATTCTAAATATTCTTGCTATATAAAGTGTTTCTGTAGATGCTACAGTTTTATAATCAGTTACGTTATTAGATAGATTTAATATAGCCAATCTTGCTCTCATAGCCTACCCGCCTTTTCATCCTCTAAAAACTCAATATATACATCAACTGCGTCTTGAAAGTTCTGCTCAATATCTTTAATATTTTCTGATTCAAACATAATCAAATTATTCTCAGCATTTTCTATTACCCCATATAATGCCTTATCACCACAACTATAATGAATATATGTAATATAACCTTTATATTCTAATTTATTAAATCCATCAGCCATTAATATTTACCTCTCTTTTTATAATAATATAAATTATATCTAATTTCTACCACAGTACTACTTCCTATATCTCTATTAAACACATAGGCATGTATAGCATAATACCTGTGTATATAGCCATGTGTTGAATGTATAAACTATTGTCTTACTGATTCTCGATGTCCTAGAATGCATCCTACTATTGTTATATAATGCCCTCTTCTCTCATTATGTCTAATATTAATGACTTACGGGCTTTTGGAGTAATTATTTCATCAAGTATTCTATCATGTAGTTTATTTGCCTTTTTTATTAACCATAGATAATCTATGTCATACTCTTTATTTACACCATATGTTGGATTCTTATAATAATTATCTAATACTTGATTTAACTTAGGTATATCTTTATTATATACATGTAATGAAGTGACAAAATGGGTATATGTCCCGGCTTTTATATCTAACATAAATGCAATATACTGTTGAATAGCTGTAAAGTATACAACATCATATGGGGTTCCATACCATATGTCATTACTTCTCATTATACCGGTCATATTCAATTTACCATCTCTAATTAATAGTTGAAGTGCAATTGTGCATATCTCATCTTTTGTATTTATTACATTCTCATTAGGCGCATTAATATTAATAACGGCTCGTCTAGATAATGGGTCTTTTTTTAAAAGTGCAATCATCTTTTCTATTTGGTCAAAACCATACTTTTCATGAATAATATATCCATAAGCTGAATTAGCTATCTTACCATCATCTGAAATATGGTTCCATAAATCTGCAAAATACCCTATAAACTTTGTAGAGTTTTCATGTGAGAAGTACCAAACTAACTCAGCAAGTAAATAGATTGCCGATGGTTCTCTATGATATGGTATTGGATTACTAGCATTTATTGTAAACTTAATATTAGTTAGTTCTTTTGTATTACCAACATCATAGCCACTAAATAATAATGTCTCCGCTAAATCTATATAATTTGTATTACTAAAAATCATTTTAATCAACTCCTATTATATTTAAAATTTCTTCATAACTCATCTCTTCTGTATTTATTAATGGCATATTATTAATACGAGCAATATCTATGAACCAATGATTAGCCTTTAATAAAGTGTCTATAGTATCTTGACACTCTTCACCTCTAGATTTTAATCTGCTCATTAACTGCTCATCGGTTAAATAAGCAATTATTATTTTATATCCTAGTTTATCCGCTTTATCTAAAATAATTTTAAATCCTTGTTGTCCGAACTCCGGGTCTCTATGAAATAGATAAGGATATATCATTTCACCTATAAAATGCCTATCAAATACTATATCATGTTTATCTAAAAGATTATAATAAAATGGTATTGTATGAATGTCTTTACGTATAACGTGCACATATGATAAATTAAACTGCTTAGCTATCTTTTTAGCAATAGTTGATTTTCCAGTAAGGTCTGCACCCTCAATAATTATTCTCAATTGTTTTCTCCTATACTATATATTTTATAATACATTTTTAATATATTATGATTAGCCGCTTGATATAGTCTTACCTAAATATTCTGATAATGATATTTCAGAATCTTTATATCTTTGTTTTGCAAATGTTACTTCTCTGTCTTCTTTTTCAAGAACCTCACTTGCAAACTCTTTATTATAATCTATCTCAGTATTGAAAGACATTTTTTCAAAATCATCCATAGCTTCATACTGTTGTTGGCCAATTTCATAAATATCTTTTTTATATAGCTTATTTAAAACATCGGTTGCTCTATACATCTTATGCTCTGAATAACACCATAAATTATCCCCTTCAACATCATCATAGATAACAGCCGCCGGCGTATTTGTATTATCATGAAATGGACAAAAGCAAGGTCTGCCATATTCGTATGAATTTTCTGGATATAATTGCTTAAGCAACTTAGGCAAGCTATATTTTTTATTAACAACCTTTTCTAATACTTTTATATTCATTATTTACCCTTCCTATATCCTCTTATTTTATGTTTCGCTACATTCTACAACCTTTATTCCTAAGTATACTTTTTGAGTATCTAATATTTTACCACATATTGGACAATAAGTAACTGCTATATTATCTCTAACTTCTACAACTGGATAACATGTGTGTGGGTATGGTTCAATAGTAATATTACCTGAACCAGTTATATCATATGATTTATTCATCAAGTCTCCTTTTCTTTTCTGAAGATTTGCTAAGTTTAACTGCACCAGTTTCATTAACCGCTACTACTTTACTCGTATGTACAACTATCATTTCGCCAATATTGTTTTTAATAATTGGATTCATTCCCTCATAACCATATACTTTATAGAGCTTATTTGATTCCATTCCATAAATAACATCACCTATATTAGATTTTACTACATATTCACTGCTCATTCATTCTTCCTCCAATTCAACTCTATCTAAATCATAATACCAGCAATGTATAACTAAATCAGTTACTTTGTTACCAGTAACAGTGCCAACACCAGAAATTCTAAATATTGAAGTTTCTAATAATTGTTCTTTTGTAAATTTATTAATATCCTCTTTAATATTATTAGGTAAATTAGTTGGAGTAAACATAGCATATAATTTAGTTCCTTCCCAACTAAAATGATTAATCATTCCTATTGCTTTACTAAGAGGTACTTTATAACCAAGTTCTTCTCGGACATTCTCATCATCTTTTATAGGATATTCAGTAACAATCATACCAAACTTATTATTGCTTATTGCTTTAATAATACACCTTTTAGTATACTTATATACATAAGGATTTCTTGTATCTAATAAAAATACTTTATACTCTTTCATAACTTTAACTCTCCTTTTTATATTAATAAATTTATATCAAATTCTGGTCTACTAAAATCTTCAGCAGTTATGCTATTGCTTGTAATATTTAGTTTACCTACATGAGCAAACTCTCCATATACCTCAGTTTGAATTGGTAAGTCTGTTACATAGCCAAGTCTTGCTTTTGGTATAGCTATTAATAATGTATTTCTTGTATCTGGGTCTACGTATAATGTAATCATAGTTGTTGATATACGCTCGATTTCATTTGCGTCAGAAGCACAATCGGCGCCATATCTCCCTTTGTTTTTCTTTTTAGATGCAGCTGCCCATTTTTCTCTACCTACCTGAGATACTGGAAAGATAGCAATTTTTCTACCTTCATCTAAAAAATTAAGTGACTGGGTATTAAAGTAAATCATCCAAGCATTTATAATTGCCCCATCATAAGAAGCTTTTCTACCATTACCACTAGTTTCCCTAAGTAAAGATACTTGGTCAAAGAAAATACAATCAATACCTTTGCCATTCTTTTTCTTAAAAAACTTATCAGCTTTCCTTAATGTTCTAGTCATATCAGAAAAATTATTATACCTAAACTTTGCTGTGTCCCATATTAATAAATGGTCTTTAACTTTTTTATTTAATTCATTATGCTTCTTATTATGTATCTCTT
>Ga0307992_1000935_pt1 | contig 17650 bp, 17 predicted proteins | sample EllFjometagen133_FD_203162 | JGI IMG/M metagenome (GOLD analysis project Ga0307992, IMG submission 203162) | Marine microbial communities from Ellis Fjord, Antarctic Ocean - #133 | ecosystem: Environmental > Aquatic > Marine > Unclassified | place: Southern Ocean | collected 2014-10-08
GCTGTCCAGCACTACATTACTTCTTCTCAACCCTGGGTTTGTTAGTTTTAACATTTTTTATATATTGATACCTCGCCCTTTAGGGCGGGGTTGTTCATTTTTTTTCACTTACCATCTATTTTTTGAGAAATCTCCTTAATAAAAATTATTATTCTTTAACCTCTACTTCTGTTCAATCTTAACACCAAGTTCTTTTTGCAAAATCACGATTTTGTGACTGCAGTGAAACGAGGATCACAGAGCCCCTATTTATTTTCCGGTTTTATTTTTATTCCGAGCTCTTCAAGTCTTTTCAAATGCGCCTGCATAATTCCTTCAACATTCTGCATCATCTTAAACAACTCATTTCTTTCATTCGCCAAAGTATTCAAAGCACCCTTGTGAAATCCAATTTCCTCTTCTTTTGAAATCTGTGGTTGCACAGGTTCTTTTTTATCCAAAGCCTCTTCAAGATTATCTGTATTTATTTTTTCCATAATTTTCCAAGAAATAATTTAATTATAAATCTTTCTATTTTCTTAAATCTTTAAACACAGAAAAACCTGCAACAGCACCCTCGCCACACGCAGTAACAATTTGCTTCAGTAAATTATTTGTAACATCCCCTGCAGCAAAGATTCCCTTGACATTTGTTTTCTGTTCTTTATCAACTTTAATATAATTCTTATCCAAGTTTATTCCAAGCAATTTAGCCAACTTAATATTAGAAACCCCTCCAATTTCTACAAACAACCCCTCTAATTTTATGCCCCGTAATGCAGTACTTTGGGGTACACCAGGCGGTGTTCCAACCTTCTTTATTTCAACTCCTTCAAGTTTATCCTCCCCAACTAACTTCTTAACTTGTGAATTAAAAACAGGAAAAATCTTTTTATCTTTTTCAACTTCTTGAATCCACATTGGTTCTGCCCTAAAAAATTTATTTTTTCTATAAATAATATAAACTTTTTTTGCAATCTTTGCTAAAAGTAATGCAGAAGTTAATGCAGCATTTCCTCCTCCAACAATACCAACAATTTTATCTTTGTAAAAATTAGCGTCGCAAGTAGCACAATAGCTAATTCCCTTACCCGTTAAATTTTCTTCTCTTTCAACTCCAAGTTTCGCCCTAGATGAACCTGTTGCAATAATTATTTTTTTAGAAGAATACTCTTTTTTATTTGTAAAAACTTTAAATCCTTTCTTAATATTAATTACTTCCTCTTGTTTTATTTCAACTCTTAAATCCTTAACTTGCTTTATCATTTTTAGCATTAATTCAATTCCCCCGATATCTTCATAGGAAGGAAAATTACAAATTTTATGTGCTTCTGTTGCTGTTCCTCCCGGCAACATCCCGATTACTAAAGTGTTAACTTTATACCTTGCAGCATATAATGCAGCAGTCAAACCTGCAGGTCCAGCGCCGATAATAATTAAATCATATCCTTCACTTGTTTTCATAAAGTATAAAAACAAAGATATCTTATAAAGTTTATGAAGGAGCTGATTGCAGGAATATTACAAAAATCTTTGAAAGAAAATAAAGTGGAGATTGAAAAGGAAAAAATAATTAGTTTATTAGAAATTCCCCCTTCTCCAGAAATGGGAGATTATGCTTTTCCGTGTTTTTTTTTAATTAATGAACTTAAAGAAGAGCCTCATCAAATTGCAATTGAATTAAGAGCAAGAATTGGAAACCCTCCTTCAGATTTTGAGGACATTCAAACAGTTGGACCATATATTAATTTTTTTGTAGACAGAAAACTATTTTCAGAAGAATTAATTAATAAGATATTAAAACAAAAAGATAAATTCGGAAAATTATCAACAGGAAAAGGAAACAGAACAATGGTAGAATTTCTTTCTGCAAACACAAATAAGCCTTTGCATTTAGGGCATTTAAGGAATATGTCAATTGGAGAAAGTGTTTCCAGAATTTTTGAGTTTAATTCAGAAAAAGTTATCCGTGCTAACTTATACAATGACAGAGGAATACACATTTGTAAATCAATGGCTGCTTACAAATTGTATGGAAAAAATAAACATCCAGGAAAACAAAAACCAGATCATTTTGTTGGAGACTTTTATGTAAAATTTAATGAGAAATCAAAAAAAAATGAAAAGTTAGAGTTGGAATCACATAGGCTATTACAAAATTATGAGAAAGGAGATAAAGAAACAATTGCCTTATGGCAAAAAATGAATAAATGGTGTTTAGATGGGCATAAAAAAACCTATGAAAAATTTGGGATTTCTTTTGACAAAGAATATTATGAAAGCAAAATTTATACTAAAGGAAAAGAAATTATTGAAGAAGGGGTTAAAAAAGGAATTTTTAAAAGAGAGAAAAAAGGAGGAGTAGTAATCAGATTAGGTAAGGGAAAGTCAGGCAAAAAATTCTTATTAAGACCAGATGGAACTTCTGTTTACATAACTCAAGATATTTATTTAGCCAAACTAAAATTTGAAAAATTCAAATTAACAAAATCTTTTTATGTTGTAGGTAACGAGCAAGATTATCATTTTGAAGTTTTGTTCAAGATTTTAGAGAAACTTGGTTTTAATTCAAAAGGATTAAAACACTTATCTTATGGTATGGTTAATCTTCCAGCAGGCAAACTTAAATCAAGAGAGGGAACAAAAGTTGATGGAGATGATTTAATTGATAAAGTTCAAGAATTAGTTAGAAAAGAATTACACAAAAGAGAAAAGCTTTCTAAAAGAGAACTTGAATCAAGAAGTTTGAAAATTGCTTTGGCGTCGATAAAATATTTTTTGTTAAGGATAGGTATAAAAAAGAATATGGTTTTTAATCCAAAAGAATCAATTAATTTTGAAGGTGAGACAGGACCTTATTTACTTTATTCTTTTGCTCGTGCAAATTCTATTTTGAAAAAGATAAAATCTAAAAACAACAAATTCAAAATCGAACAATTAAACCAAAGCGAAATAAAATTAGTAAAAAAACTCTCCCAATTCCCAGAAGTTGTTTTAAATGCGTATAGTAATCTTAATCCATCACTAATTGCAAATTATTCTCATCAGCTCTCTCAAATATTTAATGAATTTTATCACAGCTCTCCAGTAATTGGTTCTGAACAAGAGGCATTCAGATTAAAGTTGGTTAAATCTTTTAAGCAAGTTTTGGAAAACTCTTTGAATCTTTTAGGAATTGAAACTTTAGAAAAAATGTAGAGAACTTCCAATAATTTATTTGTTCTTTCAACTTTAAAAATTTTAATGTTTGTAAAGTTGCTTAAACAAAACTTATTTAAAGTGTTTTTTCTAATTAAAGATAATTAAAAGGAGGTTAAGATTTTTTAACAGAACTTTCTGAAGAAAATCAAATAAGATGGCAAAAAAACAAGGTCCAGCAATACTGCATTTTATTGCGTGGTTAACAGGAGTAATCGTTTCATTGGCTGTAGGATTTGCAATGATTGGAGGAACTCTTTCCTTACCAACATGGCTTGGAGGACAAACAGTTGCAATGTTAGCAGGATATGTAGTTGTTTTAACAACAGCATTAGGTGCTGTATTAGCAATACTTAAGAAATAGTTTATTTTTTATTTAATTTTTATTTTTTAAAAAATGAAATCTCTAGAGGAGACTTTCAAGAATTCTTTTTCTTTTTTTTAATTTTGGAACAGACTCCAGATGGTGTAGATAATTAATGAAACAAAAATCCAAACTATTATTAAATCTTGTAATAACAAACTTCCTCCAATAATTTGTCTGACTCCAACGAAATACCCTGGAATAAAACCAATAACTAAAGAAACAATTATTTTTAACAAAGTTAATTTAAAATTCATTTTATTTAACTGGCTTCATCTCTTTCCAAGCCAACTCAAACATTTGTTCCAATGCTTGAGCAAAGAATTGTGTGTTTATCCAAATCCCAACATCATAATTAGGATGGAACTTTTCGTCATCAAGAAGCATAAACATCAACTGGGTAGAATCAATAATCATAAATCTTGCTTTAATCTTTTCTAAATTTCTAACCTCTGCAACTTTTTTTAATTCTCTTGCTACTTTTATATTGTTGCTATCAATTGGCGCAGCAATCCTAATTTTAACTCCTCTCTTTTTGCACTTTTCAAAACCAGGCATTAGTGCTTCAAGTTTTCTATTAAGTCCTTCTGCTGTTGTTACAATTGTTATTGTTTTTTCAGCATCATTAACCATCATATCCAAATGATTATAAAGATTTTGCCTTCCCTTTAAACTTCCTGACAAATCAGACGGCTCAACAAATTTAATTCCCTTTGTAAATAATGTGCTAAGTTCATTCAAGACGTCATCTCCTTTAAGGGTTTCCAATCTCTTTGATTTTTCCTGAGCATTTTTTATTAAATTTTTCTTAACTCTCTCAACAACTTCTTCGGGTTTTAATGCAACAAATTTAATTGGTTTACCAAGTCTCATAATGATGAATCCTTTTTTCTCCAAACTCTCTAAAATATCATAAGTTCTTGACCTTGGAACATCAGAAATACTACTTAGTTCTCCTGCAGTTGAAGTCCCTCGGGAAAGCAATGCAGTCCAAACTTTAACCTCATAAAGATTTAAATCAAAAATTTTCCTTAACCTACTCAAAAATTCTTCTTTTACTATCATGTTTTTATATCACCTTTTTTCTTTTTAAAGATTGTTATGATGAAAGAGTAAACTTTATAGATTACTTAACAGGAGTTAAACAATCGCTATCCAACCTCTTTTATCTTTTATTTTAAACTCAATAATCTTTTTAAATCTTTCCTTGTTAGTTGTAACAATTTCAAATTTTGAGGAATTTGTTCTGTCTTGAATAAAATCTTTTTGCTTTTCTAAAATACTTTTTAATTTATTATCAGCAACAATAAAAAGTTCAATTTTATCTATTTTAATTAAACCAAGTTTTTTTCTAAATGCTTGAACTTGCCTACTTATCTCACGAGCATAACCTTCTGCTTCAAGTTCAGGATTAATATTTGTATCAAATTCAACTTTCAAATCTTGTTCATTAGCTTTTTTCCACTCAATATTTTTAACATTTAATTGGGTTTCAATTATTTTTTCCAACTCTTTTTCCAATTTTTTAGAAAAAATTATCGCTTTTGAAAGTGGCCACTTTAGTCCGATTTTTATTTGGTCTCTTGTTTTCAATCCCGAGGAAATTATTTCCCTAATCAAATTCATTTCTTGAATTAATTTTTTATCAATTAATTTTTCATCAAAATCAGGAAACGTTTCTAAATGAACAGATTTATTTTTTTTATTAAAATTATTTTTAGTAAGTCCTTGCCAAATTTCTTCTGATATAAAGGGCATAAAAGGCGCAATAATCTTTGAAAAAATTTCAAGAACATTTTCCAGAGTTTTATAAGCTTCTTTATCTCCTTTATTTAATCTGTCTCTATTTTGTTTAATATAAACTAATGAAAGATCATCAATAAATTTTGTAATTGGACGGGTTGCTAAGGGGATTTCATATTTTTCAAGATTTTCTTTTACTTCTTTGATTAATTCATTTAGTCTAGAAATAATCCATTTATCTAAAATATTTTTATTTGAAATATTTGTTTTTTCTAATAAATTATAAAATTGATAAATATTATCTAACAAAATTACATTCTTACGATAAGAATCTATAATCCCTTTCTCTGAGATGTTTAAATCTCCTCCGGTAATTACTGGACTTGAAAGAAAATACATTCTTAATGCGTCTCCCCCATATTTTTCCAAAGTTTCTTTTGGGTCAGGGTAGTTTCCATATAATTTACTCATTTTTTTTCCATCTTCTCCAGCTAAAACCCCTGTAACTACAACATTCTTAAAACATTCAGAATTAAATAAGCTATTTGATAAAACATGTAAATAATAAAACCACCCTCTAAGCTGACCAGTATATTCAATTATAAAATCCGCAGGAAAATTTTTATTAAAATATTTTTTTCTTTCAAAAGGATAATGCATTTGTGCATAAGGCATTGAGCCAGATTCAAACCAACAATCCAAAACTTCAGGAATACGGCTCATCACTCCTCCACATTTGCACTTGAATTTATGAGAATCAATTTTAGGTCTATGTAAATCTTTAACTTTTTTTCCGCTTAATTTTTCAATTTCTTTAATTGACCCAACGATTTTTAACTTTTCACATTTTTCACATTTCCAAATTGGCATTGGAGAACCCCAGTATCTTGACCTAGATAAACTCCAATCAGGAGCATTTTCTAAATTATATTTAAATCTGCCTTCCTTAAAATAATTAGGAACCCAATTTATCTTTTTATTTGTTTTAAGCATCTTCTCCCTAATTTTGTCAATATTCAAATACCATGATTTTTGGGTTTTGTAAATCAAAGGGGTTCCACACCTATAACAAAAAGGATAGGAATGTGTAAAATTAAATTTATCAAATAATTTTTTTCCTAAACTTTGTAAAACTTTTTTTCCAGCATCTTTAAAATAAATTCCATCCCATTCTCCTGCTTCATTTGTATAGGCCCCATTTTCATCCATAAGTTCAACAATAGGTAGATTATGTTTTTTTCCTGCTTCAAAATCATCTTCTCCGAAATTAGGCGCAATGTGAACGACCCCTGTTCCATCTTCAATACTCACAAAACTTTCTGAAATAACTTTATAAGAATTTTCATTTTCTGAAATTTCTTTATTTTTCAAATCAAATAAAGGCAAATATTTTAATCCAATTAATTCTTTTCCTTTGAATTCTTTAATTATATCTTTATTTTCTTTAAAGATATCTTTTGTCCTTTCTTTTGCTAAAATATAATTTTCCCCTTTAGATTCAATTAAAACATAAGAGATTTTTTCATTAATGGCTAAAGCTAAATTTCCTGGAAGTGTCCAAGGAGTTGTTGTCCAAGCTAAAATAGAAGTATTTTCTTTTTCCTTAAATTTTTCCTTGAGTCTAAATTTTAAAACAACTGATAATTCAGTAACATTTTGATAAGCGCCAGAATCCATTGTAATTTCAAATTTTGAAAGAGGGGTCGCACACCGAGGGCAATGTAGTGAAGCCCTATAACCTTCATAAATTAGTTTTTTATCATAAAGTTCTTTAAATGCCCAGATTACACTTTCCATAAATTTTAAATCCATAGTTTTGTACGTATCATTCATATCAACCCAACGAGCAATTTTATTGATATACCAATTCCATTGATCAGAAACATTATTTACATATAACTTACAAGCATCTACAAATTTTCCAATCCCAAGTTTTTCAATGTCTTTTTTATTTTTTAGACCAAGTTCTTTTTCTACTTGATTTTCTGCAGGCAAACCATGACAATCCCAGCCCCATCTTCTTTCAACTTTATAACCTTTCATTGTCCAGTATCTAGGTACAACATCTTTCACAATACTTGGCAATAAAGTTCCATAATGTGGCAATCCAGTGATAAATGGAGGACCGTCATAAAAAATAAAATCTCCTTTTGAAGAAGATTTTTTTACAGACTTTTGAAAAATTTTTTCCAGTTTCCAAAATTTGTTTATTTTTTCTTCTGTGTTTTTTGGATTATACATTTTAATCTAAAGATTTCTTATTTTTTAAATTGTTTTTCTAAACTTTTTATTATTGTTCAAGAATCTCCTGTTCAACAAAGTGAAGTTTTGATGGAAGAATAATGCAATAAGGTGTTTTTACATTATTATATTCTTCAAGTTCCTTAATTGTTTTATAAGAAATCTTTTGACCTTTTGTTCCAAGTCTCTGGCATAAAATAATTTTTTTCAAATTCATCTTATATTTCTCAAAAGAAATTTTCAATTGATTTAAAGCATCTTGGAATTCCAAACCAATGTCCATCAAGATTAAACTATGTGCGCTTATTGATTGGTTTTCTTGAACAATTTTAATAAAACTATCTGGAGAAAAACTCTTTTCCCATTTTGGCATTGAAGTAACTTTTCCAAATTTATAAAGTTGTAAACCTGTTTCTGCGACTGCATCTAAGATAGAAGCATTGTAAATTATCTTGTATTTAACTCCGCATCTTTTTGCTTCTTCAATTAAAGAAATATGTGTTGTAGCTGTCAACGGGCTTCCATAAACTAAAAGCACAATATCTAATTTTCTCGCTTCGTCAACAATCTTTAAACTTTCAACAAACTCTCTGTTAGCAAGAATAAACTTTTTCCCAAGAACTTCTTTTAATTCTCCTTCTGAATATGGCAAATCAACTGTATAACTTTCAAGATAAATTCTTTTGCATTTTTTGGCAACATATAATCCATATTTTGAAATTCCATCAACATTAAGCCCAAGTCCTATCATATATAACATAAAAAAGTAAAAGAGAATGCTTTATTAAAGTTATCTCTTCATAATTTAGAAATTCTTTCTTTTTAATATTTCAATATTTTTTGCTTTTTGAACTTTTGTTATATTTCTTGCAGAAGCTGTCCAAAAATTGTGTCCTTCTAAAAGTTTAAGAGAATTTTTATACCATTCTAAATCTGTAAAAACAACTCCTTTAGTAGCTAATTCTCTTCTCAATAAATCTCCTTTTTCAAAAAAATCCTCTCTCCCAAAATTAAACACATCTGCATCACACATTATTTTTTCCAAATCTGTTATTGGTTTTTGTGGTATTTGAGTTGCCATTATAATTCCAGAAATAATGTTAATCTGCTTGGGATTATAACCAAATTTAAGCAATGATTCTTTTGCAATTTTTGTTCCTATTGGCTCATTTTTTTGATATTGTTCTAAAAATCCAGTGTCATGATATAGCGCGCCTGTTTTTAAAAGCAAAAATTTGTCTTGAGATATATTTTCAAAAGAAGCTAGTTTTTTAACAGTTTTTAATACTTCTTTAGTATGATGAATTCCATGATAATAAAGATTTTTTGGAAGTTCCTTGTCTAATTTTCTAAATACATATTTCTCTGCTTTAATATAATCAAGTTTGTCCATTGTGTTACTTCTCAAGCATCTGCTCGTTACAATAGCAATAAAAAAGAGACTGAATAATAGAATATCATTTCCTATGATTAATCCGATAATCCCTCCAACTAAGCTTGCAATTATAATTAACTTAAACCATTTTTGTCCCGACTTCAATTCTTCTTTTGTTGCTTTGGCAAGATAATTTCCAATTGGAATTCCTAAGGCGAGAAGTCCCATTCCTATTAATATTTTAATTATTTCTTGCATAACAATATTTAAGAAAGATTGTTTTTATATTTAATCATGTACAAAAAATATCTTATTATAGCAAGCAAGAAAGATATGGCAGGAATAAACATTACCACGCAACTTTCTCAATTTAGAGAAAATCCTGTTCTAACTTCTATGCAAATTGATAAGCCAGGTTTTGATTTCTATTTGTGTGAAGAAGAAATAATTTATACAGAAAATTTAGATCTTGAGAAGATTAACAAATATGATTTTATTATTTTTGCTTCAAAGCATAAGTCAGAGAAAAAAGAAAAGACACTTTCTGTTCATGCCCCTGGAAATTGGAGAGAAGCGCAATTAGGTGGAGAAGCTGGAAAAATTTCTAAGACATCTGCTCAATTCATAAAACAAGTCTTTGAAAAATTAAAATCAAATGCTGAACAATATCATCTTGATGAATACAAGGTAACTTTGGAATGTACTCATCACGGGCCCTTGATTGGAAAACCCTGCGTCTTTATTGAAGTCGGTTCAACAGAAACAGAATGGAAAGACAGAAAAGCAGGTTTTGTTCTTGCTAAAACAATTTCAGAAATAATCAATGATTTTAAAGAGAATCCTTATAATGAAATTGCAATAGGAATTGGCGGACCACACTACTGCCCAAATTTCAACAAAATACAATTGAATTCTAATGTTGCAGTTTCGCACATAATCCCTCAATATGCTCTTCCTATTGATGAAGAAATGGTAAAGCAGGCAATAGATAATACAGAAGAAGAAATTGATTTTGCCTTGCTTGATTGGAAAGGTTTAGGAAATTCAGAACAAAGAAAACAAGTTTTAGAAATTCTTGACAAACTTTATGTCCAACATAAAAAAACAAGTGAGATTGGGAAGTGATTCTATGTTCACGCCGAGATTAAACCTTTTAGACTTATTCACTTTTATTTAGAATGGTGTAACCCGGTAATATGTTGTTTATTTTTTTATTAGGATTGTTTTTTTAATTATTTATTACTTATTTTCACTCTCTTCAATCTTTTTAATAATTAATTTTTTAATCTCGTCATTTTTTCTAACAATAATTGGTTTTTTATTATATTTCAAAATTAGTTCTTTGTGAGATTTTAAAGATACAGGCCTATCTTCATTATGATATTTAAAAACTTCCCCACATAATTTCAATGCTACAATTAAGTTATCTTTTTTGCCTTTTTGCCTTTTAAAAAATCTTTTCAAAATCCTATAACAACACTTATATTTTGGAGTAAGCATTAAAATAATTATATCTGCATTTTTGAATGAGTTTTTTGCATAACCTGACCATGTTCCTTCAGTAATCCATTTATCTTTTGAAGTTATCTGATTAACTTTTTTTACTCTTTCTTCAACAGGATAAATTTCATTATATTTAACTTTATATTTAAAATCATCTAAAGAATAATTTGGAATATTTAATTTTTTAGAAAGATATTTAGCTAATGTTGTTTTACCACACCCATAGATCCCACAAATATGGATTTTCATTTTAAATAATCTCTATTATTTAAATATTCTATTCCCCAGATGCCATTAGGTTTTCTTTTAGTTTCAGACATTGCGCAATTACTGAATTTAAATGTTTGGACTGAATGAATTGGAGATAATCCTAATTGAACTCCTAAAAGCATATACAAATAACTTGCATGAGAAATTAATGCTACTCTACGATAATGGGAACTTGTTATAAAATCTAATCCTTTTGAAGATCTAATATAAAGTTCATTCAAACTTTCTCCATTTGGAGTTTTGGCATCTTCATAATTCCCTTGAAAACTTTTCAAATAAGCATTAGCTTCTTTTTTTAAACATCCTTCCATACGTCCATTATTTTTTTCTCTAAATAATTCATTTTCATACAAAGGAATATTATGGCTTTCTGAAATTCTTGCAGCTACCTCTAAACATCTTAGTGAATCACTTGAGTAAACAGCATCTATCTCTTCATTTTCAAGCCTTTTCATTAAATTGTTTAATTGAATATATCCTCTTTCTGCTATATCTCCTCCAAGTACTGGCTGTATTTTTCCATTAATATTCCATTCTGTCACAGGGTGCCTTATCATTATCAAATTCATTTTTTTATTACACTTTTTCATTTAATATACGTTTTAATTCAGGTATTGTTTCTTTTAATGCACCTCTACGGTTTTGACCTTGTGAACCCAATTTTCTAGTCCATATACTCAAACAGTACAATCTTTCATGTTTAGAATTTGTTTCTTGACCATAACCTTTTCTAAAACTTTTTACTCCATTTTTTCTATCATAGTTAAAAGTATGGCAATAATGGCCCGTATCCCAATTAGGATTTCCAGATGACATTATATCTAAATCCAATACTGCCAACACTTTATCATTTTTATAAAATAAGTTATCCATATGAAAATCCGCATGCAATATGGAAGGAGAAGAAAAATTTTTGGCTATTTCTTTGGTAGATTCATATTCATTCCTCAACATATCAGAATATTCTGATTTTAAATCTGGAACACTTTCCACCCTTTTTAAGGAACTATAAAAAAACCAATCAATAAAAGATCCCCAATCGGGTTTTGTCCCTATTAAATTTTCATCTAATCTTCCATATTCTTGTCCTTGTATTTGGTGTATAGCTTTTAAAACTTCCCCACTTGATTGATGAATTGAATCTCTTTCTTTTTCAGTCCTTGTTTCCAGATTAGAATGTTCTCCATCTAACTTTTTTACAATCAAATATTCCAGAGTTTCTTTTGATTTTTCATGGTATTCCATAATTTTTACTACCGGTATTCCATGAGAATCTAACATTCTATTTGCCGCAACTCGTAATCTGTAGTCTTTTACTCTTTCATGTCTTGGAATAGTTAAAATAGAATTTTTATTCTCAAAAACCCAGTTATTCCTTCCTCTATCAACTTTAGTGCAAGTTTTTCCTAATAATTTATTAGCTAAAGATTTGGCTATATGAAATTTAATTATATCAGTCATTTTTTCTCTTTATAGAAGATTCTTCCAGATGCCATTTCCCTCCATCATCCATTGATACTATTATGGGCATAGCATTTGGAAATTCACAATTTAATAACAAATCTTTTGGGCTCTTGTTAAACATAATGGAATATAATATTCTCAAAAATGTTCCATGAGAGACCACCAATATATTTTTCCCTCTTTTTTTGTTATTTAAAACTTTTATAAAATCTAATGAACGCTTTATTACATCTAACACAGATTCTCCACCAGGAATTTTTTTGTTTAAAAAATCACCTGTCACAATAGACCAATCTACTTCAGAAACTAATTTTTTGGAAAAATCTCCACTACTTTTTTCTCTTATTAGAGGGATCTTATCAACTTCTAAATCCAATTCGTTATTTATTATCTTTGCTGTTTCTATTGCTCTTTTCTCATCACTACAAATAATTTCATCAATAACATATTTTTTTAATACTTCTTTGAGATTTTTTGCTTGTTCTTTGCCTTTGTCTGTTAAAGGGTCTTCTAAATATTGCAATCTTTTTTCTAAGTTTGATTTTGTTTGTCCATGTCGAACAAAAATTATTCTCAATACCTTATCGGAATTCATTTGCTTTTTTCACCCTCTTTTCATATGTTGTTTTAGCAACAATTTTAAATCTTTCTTCTAAATATGGGTTGTTCATTATCCTTAATAAAGTTTTTCCAGAAACATTTTTATTCCTTGAACTTACTCTCAAGATATATTCATAACCTTTTACCATAGCTTTATTTTTTACAATAGTATCAATAACCTCTGCTGGGCAATTTACATGGCAACAAAGAGAAGTTAATATTTCCCAACTATGGGATTTTGAATATTTATCAAACAATTCGTAAAATAATTTGCCATCCTTTTTTGGATTTATATTCCAAAGTATTGCTATTTTTGTCAAAATATCCTCTTCATCAACTTGTTCAATTAAATCTTTAGTCACTTCTCCCTTTAAAATTTTAATAAATCTATTATGCCATTCAAAACCTTTAGTTTTAGTAAGAAAATCTAAATAATTTTTCCAGATGCAATCTTTCAAAGTTTTCACATTACTAACGGCTTTTTCTAAATAGATTTTCAATTCTTTCATTGTATCAAACATATTTGCAAATTGTCCTGTTTGCTGTAATCGCTTTAATGTTCTATCATCTAAATAAGTTAATCCCTCATCTTCACTACCTTTATTGTTAATCAATACTTGATTTCTTAATAAAAGAACAATTTTTACATCTTTACAAAATTTTATGTACTCTTCAAAATTAATTAATTTCCTACTATACAAATGACTTAGTGATTTATAAGTATGGGGAAAATTATCTTCAAAATTAATTTTCTTATTCTCATTAATATCTAAAAGATTTGAAAACCAAGTAATAAACATGAAATCTCGTGTTCCTCCATGGCCATATTTGACATTTTTTATAGTTCCTCTTGTTCTTTGTTTGTAATATTGGTCAAAATATAATTTTTGAAAACAGAGAATTCTTTCAAATTTATCTGATGTGCAATATTTATTTTTTAATATAACTACTTTTTTATCTACTTCAAAATCTCCATAAATAAACTTTGCTTCAATAATTTGATTTCCTTCAGTAATACTATCTCTAATATAAGTTTCACAATCTTTTAAATTGCCCCACTCGGGTAAATCGAGTTTAGGAAAATTTTCATTAATTAATAGCTTTTCAAATTCAGTCCTAAATTTAAAATAGTCTTCATTATCTTCATCTCTAATTATCATAATGTCTGCATCAGATTCTTCAACCATCTCTTGTCTTGAAGGGGAACCAAATAAAAAAACTCCAATTCCTTTTAGAGAAGTTAATCCGACATTAATTTGTGCTTTTTCACAAATAGATATGATTAAATTTCTAAACTTCTCACTATAGTTTGTTACGTAAATGAATCCATTTTCCATATAATTCCTTATAGAAATTAATTTATAAATCTTTTTGTTTGTTACTACTTTAGAATAAAAATCAACGCCCAGAGCAGGAATCGGCGACGGAAATAAATTCCTTGCTGAATCGAATGAACTCGACACAAACCAACGCACGAAATCTTTTTGAATTTAGGCAGGATTCTGCAGGACTTGCAGTCCTGAGACGCCCAGAGCAGGATTCGAACCTACGCACCCCGAAGGGTCTAGATTAGCAATCTAGTGCGTTAACCACTCCGCCATCTGGGCTTTTTGTAATCAGCAGAGTGGGAACCACTCGTTTGACCACGCCTGGACAAATGAATGAAAACTCCATAGGAGTTTACTTTCCGCCATCTGGGCATAAGATGATAGAACTATTTCATTTTAAAAAATTATGTATTCTAAGAATAATAATAGCGAGGGTGGGATTTGAACCACACGACCTCCGGGTTATGGGCCCGACGAGCACTCCAGACTGCTCCACCTCGCTATATAATTAACTAAGTATTTCTTTTTTTAAAACTTTCTAGAACAATTCTCAAGGCCTTTTAGCTTCAAGATAACCAATAACATAATTTTCACAAACAATATGAATCCCTTGAGTATCAATATCTTCTTTATTATGAGGTGCTCCAAAATTTTCTTCATAACTTTTTGCAAGTCTTTCTGCACATCCATGAGATGTTTTTTTAGAGGGATTTCTCATAAAAGTATACTCTTTCAGGGTATTCGCATCCATCTCTTTTAAATAATCAATAATAGCTTTTTTTGTAATTTTTTGAGGAAAAGGTCTTTCATTCCAAAAATCTGAAGAATCTATTTTTCTTTCTATTAATGGCATATGTTTCTTAGTTCTTCTCCTTTTTTATATATTATTATTCTAAAGAATATAAATGTCGCTTTTAATAATATTTTTTAATTAATAAAAAATTCCCAACAACAACATTTTTATACCAAACTTTTTTTTAATCCCTATGTTTAAACTAGGAATTGATGATGCTGGAAGAGGACCTGTAATAGGACCAATGGTTCTAGCTGGTTGTTTAATAGATGAGAAAACAGAAAAAGAATTCAAAAAATTAGGTGTAACAGATTCAAAAAAGTTAACTACAAAAAGAAGAGATTTTTTAGTAGAAAAAATAAAAGCACAAGCAGAAACGTTTGAAATAATAATTATCCCTCCTATTGAGATTGATGGAGAATCAGTAGTTGGAGAAAGCAGAATAAAATTAAACGAACTTGAAGCAATAGCCACGGCAAAAATAATAAATAGAATAAACAAGGGTTATAAAAAATTAAAGGTTATTGTTGATTGTCCATCAATAAGTATAATTAAGTGGCAGGATTTTTTAAAGACAAAAATAAAAAATCTTTCAAACTTGGAAATTTCCTGTGAACACAAGGCAGATAAAAACCACATATCAGTTTCAGCTGCATCAATTATTGCAAAGGATATTCGTGAGAGGGAAATGACTAAAATAAAAAAAATTTACGGGGATGAAATCGGTTCTGGTTATACATCTGATTTATTGACGCAAAAATTCCTTGAGAAATTTGCAGAAAAACATCAAGACAAAGGAATCTTTAGAAAAACATGGATAACTTGGAAAAACGCATATAAAAAAATAGGACAGAGAAAGTTATTTTGAAAATAAAACTTTTAAAAATCCCCTTTCATTTTTCTTTTTATGATAATTAAATTAAAGGATCTTTCTCTTATGCGATTTCAATCAGATTGCAATAAAGAAATTGCCAACCTGAACAGGAAGGGAAAATCCAAAAAAACCGCTAGGTTGTTTTGAATGGTTTATATAAAAAAATTAGTGATGCATGGTTTCAAAAGTTTTCCAAGAAAAACAGAAATACCTTTTAATCAAGAAATTAATATAATTCTAGGTCCAAATGGTTCTGGAAAATCAAATGTTTCCGATGCCCTATGTTTTGTCCTCGGACGGCTTTCAATAAAATCAATGAGGGCAGCAAAGGCAAGGAATTTAATCTTCTTGGGAACAAAATCCGCATCTCCTGCAAAAGAAGCATCAGTTGAAATTATATTTGAAAATTCTGACAGAACATTTTCAATAGATAAAAATGAAATTTCAATAAAAAGGGTTGTTAGAAGAAATGGGCAGAGTATTTATAAAATAAATAATGAAACAAAAACACGGCAGGAGATTTTAAGTCTTCTTGCTTTAGCAGGAATAGATCCAAACGGATTTAATATTGTTTTGCAGGGAGAAATCCAAAACTTTGTTCAGATGCAAACAGAAGAAAGAAGAAAAATAATAGAAGAAGTTTCTGGAATTTCAATTTATGAATCACGAAAACAAAAATCAATGAAAGAACTAGAAAAAACAGAAGAAAAAGTAAAAGAAGCTATGACAATATTAAGAGAAAGAACAGCTCATCTAAATAGTCTTAAAAAAGAAAAGGAACAAGCATTAAGATTCAAAAAATATGAAAGAAATGTCAAGGTTTTCAAAGCAAGCATAATCAACCAGAATCTAACAAAGAAGAAAAAAGAAAAAGAAAAAATAGATTTTGAAATTCTCAAAAGAGAAAAAGAAAAGGAAAAATACAAACAAGAAAAATTAAATCTTGAAACAGAAATAACGAATATTAATTCAAAGATTAATTCTATTAATTTAACAATACAAAAATCCACTGGATTAGAGCAGGAAAAACTTAATCAGGAGCTTGCTGATTTAAGGGTAGAACTTATAGGGATGAAAGTAAAATTTGAAAATAATGAGAACAGAATTTCTGAGATAAGAAGGCAAAAAAAAGAGTTAAGTCAAGAAATAGATGACAACAAGATTTCAGTAAAGAAACTTCAAAAAGAATCTCCCTCAATAACTGCAAGACAAAAAGAGATTGAAATAAAAAAACAAAAACTGGAGAAATTAGAAGAACAAAGGAAAAAATTTTACATGATTAAGTCTGAATTAAAATCAATTAAAGAAAGAATCAATGATAAGCATTCTGTTCTTCAAAATTACATTTCAGAATCAAAACTTTTGGTGGAACAAATTAAATCTCTCTCAACTGAATTATTTGATAAGAACACAAGTTTAGGTAAAATAGATTCATTGAAATTTTCTTTGGCAGAAAAAAAAGAGTTTTTGGTTAATTTAAACAAAAGAGAAATAGAACTCGAAAAAATTTCTTATGCGAATGAGTTAGAAATAGAAAAACAAAATATATTAATAGAAAGAATTTCTAAAATGGATATTTGTCCTCTTTGTAAAAGCAAAATGACTGAAGAACATTTAACCTCAATAAAAGATGAGACTTTTCCAAGGATAAATTTTCTAAAAAAAGAAGTAGAAAATTCAGACAAAGAATTAAGCAAGGTTTATGTTAAAAGAGATTTGATAAAAAGTAGTCTAGAACAAATTGATTTTGAAATATCAAAAAGAGAGTTTGATATAATTAAACTTTTAAATATAGATGAGAAAAAAGAACAAATAAAAATCCTTTATGAAAAGATAGAACAATCAAAAGAGGATCTTTCAAAATTAGAAAAAAGGGAAAAAATTCTCGAAGAAATATCTAATAAAGATACAAATATTG
>Ga0307992_1000937_pt1 | contig 17639 bp, 23 predicted proteins | sample EllFjometagen133_FD_203162 | JGI IMG/M metagenome (GOLD analysis project Ga0307992, IMG submission 203162) | Marine microbial communities from Ellis Fjord, Antarctic Ocean - #133 | ecosystem: Environmental > Aquatic > Marine > Unclassified | place: Southern Ocean | collected 2014-10-08
CCAGAAGAAGCAAACACTAATGGCACCTCATATTTTTTTGCTTCATTCATTATATAAGAGGTTGATTCCACGTTAGTAATTATTGCCGTTTCTGGATCATCACGACATTCACCTACACCAGCTTCAGCAGCCAAATGTACCACAGCATCGTATCTCCATACATCATTTATGTCTAATACCCAATTATCATCCTTCTTGTCTACTATAGTATAGCCACAATCTTTATCTTTTAGGTAATCAACCAGATTGCTACCTATATAACCCTTTCCACCTGTAATCATGATTTCTTTTTTATACATAACATATTTCTCCTTTTAATTTTTGTGTCCGGCTAGGGGGGTAAAAAGCATAAGAATTATCACTTACTTTCACAATTCTATAACTATATCAATACTTTCCTTCATTCTCACTTTTTCTATTACTATCATTACCTTTCTTTGATTTCAGTACTTTTCAAAAGCGGCGGTATTCTCTCTTTCTAATGTTTTCAACGCTTGAGTATTGGTTCGACCCCTATAAAGCGTAACCAATATTTTTAAAAACTCCCTCGATATAATTTTACTGGATTACCTACTACCTTTACACCATCAGGTATGTCTTTAGTAACAACACTACCAGCTCCTATGAATGATTCTGCTCCTATAGTACATGGACTTATAATGGTAGCATTTGCTCCTATCATAGCTCCCTTCTTTATCAATATCTTTTCCCTATCATGATTACCATAGGGATTAGGGCTTCTATCATTAGTAAATACAGCAGAAGGACCTATGAATACATAATCTTCTAATTCCATACCTTCAAATAAATGAACATTATTTTGTATTCTACATCCTTTACCTATCGTAACATTAGGCCCTATCACACAATTTTGACCTATGTTACATAATTCACCTATAACCGTTCCTTCCATTATATGACAGAAGTGCCAAACGGAAGTGCCTTGACCGATTATAACTCCATCATCCACATAAGAGGATTCATGTACAAACGCTATTTCTTTATTTTTCATATTAATTATTCTCTACATCCTTTCTCTTAAACATTAAATTGTTTCTTAATTTTTTTGCTGGATTACCTGCCCATATTTCATTATTAGGTATATCCTTAGTAATGACTGAACCCATACCAATTAGATTAAAATCCCCTATCGTGCAATTTGATTTTATAATGCAGTTTAGTCCAAGAAAATTGTTTTTTCCTACTTTTGTAGTTCCACCAAAAGTAGTTCCAGCAGCTATTAAAGTTCCTTCCCCCACTTCACAATTATGTGCTATATGTATCTGGTTATCCATCTTAACATTTTTCCCTATAATAGTATTATCCTTTTTACTTACACCTCTTGCAATAGCTACATTAGCTTGTATTTCAACATTATCTTCTATAATAACTCCTCCTTCATGTTTCGTACCTTGAGGAATATTATTTTCATCTCTTAAAAAGGCAAATCCATCATAACCTATAGAACAATTTGGTCCAATTTTGACATTTTTTCCAATTTTGACACAGGGGTGTATGTAAGTAGATTTATCTATATTTGTATTATTCCCCATTTATTGTTTCCTCCACCATTTTTGCTGTTTATTTTCTAATAGCATTGTAAAAAATCTTCTATACCTTCCTTCTTATTATTTTGCAGGTATGCCTTTGACAGTTGAAAAAGGGGCCACGTCTTTTGTTACCACAGCCCCAGCAGAGACTAAAGAATCTTCTCCTATTATTGTATCAGCTAATAAGGTTGCGGATATACCTATTTTAGCACCCTTTTTGATTGTTGGTCCTTTGTCTATTACTTCTTGTGTACCATCATTCCATCGAAAATTAGTCGGAACACCAATAACAGGTTTTCTATTATTTGAGGTAATCGTCCCTGGGCCTATAAATACATTATCTTCTATTATTTGATTACCACCTAATTCACAAAATGAATAAATTTGAACTCCATTACCTATAGTTGTATACCCTTCACACATAACATGAGCGCCTATGGTTGTATCGTTTCCTATTATAGTATTCTCTCTTATAATGGTATAGTTACCAATCCATGATCTATTACCTATAGAACTTGAATGGTATATAATGCATCCAGACCTAAGTATGCAATCTTTTCCAATATTCGTTGACGACTCTTTATAATATTTTTTCTTGCGGGTTAAATTAGAGTAACCCAATTCAACACTATTTTCTATGATAGTATTATCACCAATAGCTACACCATCCTCAATGACAACATTATTACCAATAGATACATTTTTTCCTATAATTATATTATTCCCTACTTCTACATTATTTCCCATCACAACAGAAGAATGTATTGTATTATTCCCCATTTATTGTTTCCACCATTTTATTATAAGGTTGCTGTTTATTTTCTAATAGCATTGTAAAAAAATCTTCTATACCTTTCTCTTTCTTATTACGATAACTCTCTAAATTATCTATGTCATTCTTAGCTTCCTCATATCTTTCTAATATATCAGTATTAAGGTATATATGAATAGGATGAAAATTAAATATATTAAATTGTGATGTATCTATTATATCTATTATATCTATTATATCATATGAATAACCATACATAAGATGCACATCATCCTCCCAATTATAAGGTACTTGATACATACCATTCCACAATTTAAAAGGTTTAACATAGTAGGGTATTAGATAATTTGATACATATTCTAAACCATGATTAGCAAATTGATTACATATTTTTGATCCTTGTACCAAACCATGTGACCTTACACCTTTAGCTTCTGGATATATACTTAAAAGTTCTTCAACGACATCATTACAATCAATAGCGTTAAGAATATTAGGATGTATGCCTATTTCAAACAAATCTCTATTACAGAACAACAATGCATCTGTTTTATGAGTAGCAAATATGGTACATTTCACACCATATTTTTCAAGCAACGATAAAGTATACTCAATAACAACATCAGGTGCCCAATCTATGTCCATTGTCATTACACTCATACTTTTACCTTTTACCTTTGTACATATTTAGGTATCTTTTACCTACGCTTTCGTATGAATGACAATCAATAATCCATTTTCTTGATTCTTTTTTAAGTTCAATGATCTCTTCTTTCGATAGAGTTAATAACCATTCTAATTTATTTTCTAATTCTTTTTCTGAATTAGCTATGTGAATACCTAATTTACCTATGTGTTTCTCATATTGTTCTTTGTGTATATATTTAGTTATTACAATATCACCTAAAGCAGCAGCTTCTAATGCAGATGTTCCATTACTTTCACCTATTAGTTTTTCAATATAAATATCACAATCTTTAACTCTATCCATATTCTCAATCCAAGGGAGTTTTTCATTAGGAATTCTTACATCTAATCGAGACTTAAATTTATCAGTCACACTCATAATTCTACTTGTTCCCTTTTCACCTGATTGAAAATGACCTACAACTAATTTATTATTTGTATCATATTTAGGTGTTAAGTTACTTAAATTGACAGCTCCACCTATCCAATATGGGTTTTTGGCTCCTAAACGTAGAAATGATCCAGGTAGTTCACATGCTTCTACAATAGGGTTAAAAATCTTATTCAATTTCTCTGGATCTTGTCTATAATTAGAACCAGTATGTGAAACGAAAACTTTCTTTGACCTAAGATCAATTTCGGGTATATATCTACTATGTAAAAAATGAATTATATCTGCATCTTTTACCATACTATTAAGACTAATATTATCTTTTACAAGAACCCCATGTTTTGGATAACCAAGAGGATGCACTTTCTTAATATACATTGTTGCATCAATATTAATACTTTTTAAACTTTCAGATAATTCATAACCCCAATTACCCCAATCGTTTGTAGTCAATAAAGCTACTTTCATAATTTATATTTCCTTCTTATCTTATATACTAATTCTATAGAAGGTTTAGCATCTTCTATACCATATCCTCCTCCTTCCTTCATTATATCACTATACACATCGGTATGTAAATCAGTAAAAACCTTATCCATACTAATAGGTTCATCATTCACAGTAATCTCTCTAAAGGCATCATCATTATATCCTTCTGGTAACAATCCACTATCCGTTGACAATAAAAAGTTAGCCTTAGCCCTATCTAAATAAACAGTCCCTTCTACTGTATGCTTGTCCATAGTATTTACTACAAATCCTAATTGATTTCCGAATATCCACATAAGCATATCAAACAAATGTATACCAATATTAGTAATTATACCACCTGACTTTTCTATATCACCCTTCCAGGACCTATCATACCATGGGCCTCTTGGTGTTATATATTTAATATTAACTCTACACATTCCAGAAGGTAAGTTCTCCTTGAGTTTCAATAATTCAGGATGATACCTTAGTTGTAGTATATTGTATATCTTCTTCCCTGTTTCCTTTTCAACTTCTGCTAACTGCTCAATATTGATAGGAAACAGGACTAAAGGCTTCTCACATATAACATCAGCACCCACTCTCATCCCTAATCTACAATGGGCATCATGTAAGTAATTGGGAGAGCATATGCTTAAATAGTCTATACCCTTACCTTCTCTTTTCAGTAGTTCCAAGTAACGATCAAACCTTTCTATTTCAGTAAAGAACTCACATTTAGGGAAATAAGAATCAAGAACACCTACTGAATCATGTGTATCTACAGCGGCAACAAGATTATTACCAGTTTCCTTTATAGCCTTCATATGTCTCGGTGCCACATAACCAGCTGCACCGATTAATGCAAAATTAATCATTTATCCCCTTTTCAACTTATGCTCTGTAAGATATTGTTTACAATCCTTCAATTTTGTTAATATTTCTAACGGTATATTTTCTTTAATATCAAAATCAGGTTTATCATAAGAACCTCTAAATTCTATAACTGAATTACTTCTACTTATTGTATCAGAAATATTATTTAATCCATTAGTATTGAAACCATATTTCCAAGCATCAGTTTCATCAATGAATATCTTTAAACTCTCATGTAAAACATTTTTATAACTATTATATACCCATGCATCTACAGTTGCACCTATATCAGCAGGTTTTATTTTTCTTGCATATTCCAATAGTAAAGTCATTCCTGAACCTTTAGGAGGTTGTTTATATATAGCAACACTTTCTGTTTCAATATCATACATTACATCATAACTATTGCCATAAAAATTAATATCACCTTGAAAAGCATTATGTATATTACGAATTCTTCTTTTAGGTGGATACATATCAGCACCTAACAGTGTAAATATCTTAGAACTTTCATCACATCTATCTATAATTACTGTCCATTTTCTAGCTAAAGGTATCCATTTATCTAAAGGTACATAAGTTATATTAACACATCCAACATCATGTAACCTTTCTTTATATTTCATTATTTCATCTAAACCCATAGCATCCGATTGTGCTTCTTCTGCTATAACTACTTCCCATTCAAAATCTATATCTTCTTGTCGTGTAAGACCTTCCAATGCTAACCATCCTATGTATTTGGACCTAAACATTGGTAAACCAACTGATATATCCATTTTCTCACTACTCTCCTTTACATTTCTTTGATCTATCTATTAGTTTTTTTGCTGCTATTACCATTGGTGGTCCTATAAATTTATTATTGATAACAGCAACACCCTTTCCCTCATTTTCTGCTTGTTTGGACAGTTTAAGCATTTCATAGGCGTCATTTATTTCTTGTTCAGAAGGTGAAAAATATTTATGCGCTAATGGTAACTCTTTAGGATTCAATATTAACATACCTTCAAATCCAAAAGTCTTTGCTAATTTGACATTCTCCTCTAAATCTTTTAAGTTATGAACATCAATATGGACAGTATCAATAGGTATTACACCTGTAGCTCTTGCAGTCATAGCTATAAGAGCACGAGGAACAAAAAGACTATGGTAATAATCATCTCCACCCTCCAAATCAGCTAAAAAATCTTCACATCCAAGAGCTACAGCTATTACTCTTTCGGAGCTATCACATATATCTTGAATATTAACCACTGCTGATGCTGTTTCTATCAATGGTATAATTTTAAAATGTCCTGGTGCTATACCTTTATCATACTCAATGGTCTCTAGTAATTTATCAAAAAAATAAATATCCTTTCCTGTTCTGCTTTTAGGGTATACGAAACCTGTAACACCGGGTAGAGTTAATTTGGTAACATCTTCTAACAACTCACCACTTTCTCTATCATTTACCCTCACGAATATACTCTTTTTAGAATCTGATATCTTTGAATACCCTAAATGATATGGTTCTGATACATAATCTTTAATGGTATTACGAGCAATTTCCTTATTAGATACAGGCATAACAGAATCTTCCAGGTCAAAAATAAGGGCATCAGCTTCAGATACCAAAGCCTTCTCTATCAACTTTTCATTATGACCTGGTACAAACATCAAACTTCTCAATAACAAATCTGTACGTTTTTTCATTTTACACATTCTCCATTGGTAACAATACCTTTCTTCTGAATATTAAAACGACATCATTAATTTGATTTATTGCTGTTGTTTCTACATATATTATTCCCCTATTACCTTTACTTGTTTTCTTTATTGACAATATTTCGGTACTTGCATATATGGTGTCATTTATGAATACAGGATTGATATGTTTGACTGATTCATATTCTAAATTGGCTACAGCCTTTCCGCTTATATCAGGTACGGACATACCTACAACTAAGCTGAATACAAGAGTCCCACATACTACTATTTTACCATGTTGTGTTCCTTTACAGTATTCTATATCACTGTGTAGAGGATGAGCATTTCTTGTCAATAGGCAGAATAAATTATTATCACCCTCTGTAATAGTCTTACCAGGATAGTGTTCTATAATGCTACCCTCTGTAAAATTCTCTAAATATCCTCCAAAATTATTTTTATCATCCATTTTCATTCCATCTTTTATATGCACCCCTTTGTATATCTATTAATTCCTCATCACTTACATCTTTAGTAAGATTGGCAACAACTGAATAATAAAAGAAAAATGATTTATAATCTGTTGGGTTACATCTAAAAGCTTTCAATTTTATAGCTTGTTCATAACAAACTGTCCCGGGCAATGGTACTAAAATAGTAAACTGAGCCTCATTTAGATCTAAAGAGAAGGCTAATTGAATTGTTTTCTCTATAGTTTCCTTAGTATCACCCAAATTGCCTATTATAAAAGACCCATGTGTTTCTATCCCCGCCTGTTTAGTAATGTTGATGGCATTCTCAATCATATCCACTGTTGTATTCTTGCCTATAGCTTTCAATATTTCATTATCACCTGATTCAATTCCATAAGTAATACAATAACAACCAGCTTTTTTCAACCAATCCAATTTCTCTTCGTCAATAGTATCAACCCTTGATGAACAAAATATATTAATACTATAAGGTAAATCTATTATTTCCTTACACATATCTATAACATGTTTTCTATTAGTTGTAAACGTATCATCTGCAAATATAAAATTATTACTACCAAAGTCATTATGACACTGTTTAATCTCATCAATTATATTTTGTACTGACCTGAATCTTACCCTTTTACCCCATGTAGTTTGTGAACCGCAAAAGGTGCACTTTCCAACACATCCTCTACTACTTGTTAAAGATATATGTGGTGTATCATCCTTCTCAAATCTAACCTTATTGATATACTTATCTACTGGAAATAAATGTCTAGCAGGGAAAGCAAAAGAATTTAGATCCCTTTCTAATTGTCTTTTTTCATTTATTTTTGCTAATCCCCTATTATCGACAAATCCTAATCCAGAAATGGATTTCAATGGATAACCTTTATCTAATGACATCACTAATTCTGAAATGGTATGTTCTCCTTCACCAAATACAACAAAATCTAAGAAATCTTTATTATTTTCTAAAGTTTCCAGAGGAGTTGCACTAATATGAGGCCCACCTATAACTGTATATATATTAGAATCCCTGTGTTTTACTTCTTTTAAAATTTCTAAAGCATTTCCTATTATAGGTGTAGTAGCAGATGTTCCAACCAATAGCGGGTTACTTTCTATTATTCTATCCATGGTTTCATTAGAATCTAATCCATCAACTATAGGATCTATAACAGTAACATTATGTCCATCCTTTTCTAATTGACCAGCTATATAAGCCAATCCTAATGGAAGGTCTTTAATATCAAGTCTCTTAAAATTCTGATACACATTTGAATCAAAAGAATTAACCAATGTCACATTCATTATATGCTCCCCTTCAATATCTCACACGCTTTATCAATATCATCTTCTGTTAATTCATAATACATAGGTAATCTTAATGCTCTGTTATATATATCAAAAGAATTAGGAAGAGTAATCAATTTCATTTTCTTACCATATATAGGTTGTATACAAGACGAGTATGTGCCTATTTGTGTCTGTAATCCTTTATTCTTTAATGTTTGTATCAACGTATTTCTGTCTATACCCTTATCCACTAAGGTTGTATATCCTTGATAGTTATGATAATTATATTCTTCAACATAGGGAGCTGTAATACCATCAATATCTTCTAACTTCATATCCCAGTATTTTGCTAATTCTCTCTTACGTTTAACAACTTTATCAACTTTCTTCATCTGAACTAAACCAATGGCAGCGGACACATCACTCAATTTATAGTTGTATCCAAGCTCTTTGAATACTGGTAATGTAAATTCATCATTCTTATCTCTATCCCATGATGGTTCAATACCAAATGTTGAAAGCATACGAGCCTTATCTGCTAATTCCTTATTGTTAGTAGTGACCATACCACCTTCACCTATACCAACACCTTTAGTGGCATGGAATGAGAAACAATTTATGTCTCCTATAGTTCCAGCATACCTATCTTTGTATTTTGAACCCATGGCACAGGCTGCATCTTCAATTACTTTGATTCCCTTTTTCTTTGCTATTTCCATTATAGGGTCCATATCAGCACATTGCCCAAACGTATGAACAGGTATAATGGCTTTAGTACCACCTAAAGTATATAGTTTTTCAGGGTTAATATTATAGGTTTTAGGATCAACATCAAAGAATATAGGTGAGGCCCCACAATACATCACAGCATGTCCTGTTGCTGGGTAAGTATAATCAGCCACCATGACATAATCACCTGGGCCAACCCCAACACTTAATAATGCTAAATGTAATGCTGTAGTACAACTGGAACAGGCAATTGCATATTTGACACCGAGGAATTTTTTTACTTCCTCTTCAAATTCTGTAACTTTGGGTCCTTGAGTAAGCCATCTGGAATCCAACACTTTTTTTACTTCTTCTAATTCTTCTTCACCTATGTATGGTCTATGTAACGGTATCATTATTTTTCTGCCTCCACAGCTATTTCTAATATTTTTAATCCTTCTTCACCACTTACTAACGGTATCTTATCATTTTTTATACAATCAACGAAATGTTTTATTTCTAATAATAATGGTTCTCCTTCATCAACCTTTGGTATTAGTTCCCATTCAGAAGTATATACTATAATTTCTTGGGTTCTATAATCAACATGTATCACTCCCTTAGTGCCTGTGATATTCAAATCTCTAAGAGGATGCGGTGTATACCAATTTGCTTCCACTACTGCTGATATACCATCAAAATCCATAAGTATAATAGCATAATCTCCCTTTTTATTTCTAATACATCTAAGTTTAGAAATAATATCTGTAGGTTCCTTCTCTAAAAGATATCTGATAACCCCTATATCATGGGTAGCAACATCAACGACAATACCTACATCAAGAATCTTACTAACAAATGGTCCTACTCTCCTTGTAGAAATGTGTATAATTTCACCTATGATACCATCAACTATAATTTTCTTAGCCTTAACTACGGCCGGATTAAAGGTTTCTACATGACCAATAGCTAACTTTACATTATTTTCTTTAGCTACCTTTACCATTTCCTTTCCTTCATCTATAGTAAAGGATATAGGTTTCTCTACTAAACAATTTATACCATGACTGAGGAAATCTAATGATATTTTATGATGTTTAGTGGTTGGAACTACTATACTTACAAGGTCAAGATCAGCATGTAATAAGTCTCTATAATTCTCAGTAAAAATTGTATGATGCTTATCAGCTATATGTTTCATGTCTTGATTAGTATCGGAAACACCAACTAATTCTATTCCTTCCATTTCTGAATAGATTTTTGTATGATGTCTACCAAAACCCAATCCTATAACCGCAGCTTTCAAAAACATTATTCTCTATTTTACTCCTTTTATATATTTGGCGGGATTTCCAGTCACTACACTATGAGATATCACATCCTTAGTTACAACTGAACCTGCTCCTATTTGAGATCCTTTTCCTATATTCACACCCGGTAAAATAACTGAACCCATCCCTATATCAGAACCATATCCTATCATTACTTTTTTAAAAATTAAAGGGTTTAACTGTATAGGGTATTTATTATAATCATGATAAGAAGTAAGTATTTTAACTGATGGTCCTATACCTACCTGTGATTCAATAGTAATGTTACCGGCACTATGAAAATAACATTGAGGTCCTATCCACACATCATCACCTATAAATAAAACAGAATCGTGATAACCATATAATATAGTATCATGACCTATATACACATTATCACCTATAATAATATTCTCAGGATGAAAAATGCGTACCCCATCTTCTATTGTAAGGTTTTTACCAAATCTATAAGAATAAATATTACCTTTGTATTCTTGTCCTATACCATGTGATTTCTTTATCATTTTAGTTTTATCATTTTAGTTTCATTATAAGGTTCATTATTTACACAGCATTCTATAATTTCTATATACTGATTAACTATATTATTGACACTAAAATTTCGTCTACAATGTTCCATACCAGCCATTCTAATCTCTCTATAATTTTCAGGGTTTTTAGTAACCTTTTCTATCACTTCAAATACATTTTCTTTATCAACAGGTATATAATGTTCATTGGGTTTAAATCCTAAATTGTTCAAATCTGGTGATGTTTCAGTAAGTAGTAATGAACCTGCGGCTGTTATTTCAAATACTTTTGACATTATTGCATCATAGTAAGGAGCACCAGCAACACAACAAAGATAACTATTAAGTAATTTAGCATAACGATTAAAGTAAGCTAATTTACGATCAATTATATCCGCATAATTCTGTTTCTCTTTAGGGAGTTCCATTCTTATATGATTATAAATATGTAATCTTAATGGGTAAGCATCTCCGATTGATCCTGTGAAAAGACATTTATTTAAAGGGTTTTCATTAAATGGTAGATCTATGTATCTTTCATGAGAAGCAAAAAAATTGGTTACCCATATCATTTGATCTTTATATTCCGGATATATTTGAATAAGTGCAGAATATGAAGCTGATAGTGTTATATCTGATTTATCAAACGCTTGGCGGAACTGATCTTTCATTTCATTTTCTACAGTAATTTGATGTTCCAAATTACAATAAGTATCAGTGTGTATATCAGTTGTGACACCTATAACTTTAATACCTTTTGGTAATTTAAAGATTTCATCCCATATAAGAGGTCTTACTTTTCTTGAAGGAAATCCATATACTATAACAACATCTAATCCTTTTTCTAATCCTTTTTGTAACCCTTTTTGTAATCCTTTTTGTAATTTTGATTCATTAAAAATAATAGGAAATCCAAAATGTTCTGATAACAATTTAAATAATAAACCTGGATTTTGAAATGAATCAAAATTAGAGCCTTTATAATTCTTAACTTTTTCCATATCTATATATCTGTTTGCTTCACCACTACATACAATCAATCCATTAATTTTTTTCATTCTCTACCATCCTCCATTCTATAAGGTCTTTCATTCCTTCTTTAATATCTATAGAATATTCAAATCCCAATTCATTCTTTGCTTTAGAAGAATCACCAACTCTATTAGTCACAAATGTTTCTCCATCAACATCCTTATATTCTATAGATAGATCAGAATCCATTATCTTCAATATAATCTCTGTAAGTTTTTTGATTGATGTTTTCTTACCTGTGCATACATTATAGAAATTATTATTATCATTTTCTATAGCACATATGTTAGCTCGAGCTATATCACACACATGGATAAAATCATATGCTTGGTTACCATCACCATATACAACAGGAGATATACCTTTAAGTATATTGTCTATAACTTTCATCATTACAGCAACATAGGCACCTTTATAATCTTGTCTTGGTCCATATACATTGAAGTATCTTAAACCTGTATAATTCAATCCATACTTATAATGAAAAGCTTTAAGCATATGTTCCCCTGCTATCTTAGATGCACCGTAGAAGGTTTCATTGTTATATGGGTGGTTTTCATTCATGGGTTCATTCAAAGCATCACCATATACAGAAGCAGAAGAAGAGTATATAAGTTTTTTTACATCATTCTTTACACAAGCGTTGAGAACATTGAAGGTTCCTCTAATATTAACATCGAAAGCAGATTCAGGGTATTCATGACAGTGAAGTAACCATAATGCAGCTAAATGTATGACCACATCCATATCCTTCATAGCATCATTAAGCACATCGGTATGTAGTATATCACTATGCATCACTTCACATTCTTTACTAATGTTATCCATACTACCACGACAGAAATTATCATATACCACAATTCTATTAACATCTTCCAATTGTTCTATAATATGAGAGCCTATAAAACCTGCGCCGCCTATAAGCATTACATTCATTATCTTATCCTTTTTGCCGGTACTCCAGCTACTACTGAATAAGGTTCAACATCATTTAATACAACTGAACCCATACCAACTACACTAAATTCACCAATCGTAACTTCATTTCTAATACTACAATTTATACCTACATGTACACCCCTTTCTATATGAACAGCACCACCAATACAAGCATTATTAGCAACAACAACATATCTATCTAATACTGATTCATGCCCAACAAAAGACTTTCCAAAAAAAATACAATTATCACCAATCGTAACACCAGGACTAAATTGTGCTAAAGGAGCCATAAAAATTCCATTACCAATAGAACAATAGTTCCAAGGCACGATTGCTGTTGGATGAATTACGTTTATGAACTTTTCTCTTGGTATATTGAGGTTGATAAGTTTATCCCAAGCACCCCCTTTATCAGTCATTGTCATTATTGTTACTAATAAATATGTATCATTATCTTTAAGTAATTTATAAACATCTTCAGTTTTACCATCTATTTTTATGTTCTTTAATACATCCTCGTACTCTCCATTTGGTATACCCTCATTTAAAACAGAATGTAATGTAAGATTGTTTATATCATCAATAACAGAGGAAACTATTGAAGCGTTACCTAAAACTACAACCTTTTTCTTTTTTGTATATCCCATTTTTGTATTCTTCTTTGTTTATAGTATATTATTTATTCTTTTCGAAACTTTACCATCCCATAGAAGATCGTTTATCCTATAAGATTCCCTAATGTTATAGAATTCATATTTAAGTTTTTTCATATCATTACCCACTAACACATTAACTCCTCTTCTTAATGTAAATGTATGCTCGGTACTATTCCTTAATGTTATACAGGGTGTTTCAAAATAAGCAGCTTCTACTTGTATGCCACCTGAATCTGTTATCACACACTTAGCATTTTTCAATAGAGACATGAACTCTAAATAACCAAAAGGCTCAACTACATCCATATTTGTTGTATATCTATTTAAGTTCCATTGCTCTATCTTTTTCTTTGTTCTTGGATGTATAGGAAACAACACATTAGTATTTAGACCATTAATACAACTCAATATTCTGGTTAATGTTTCTTTATCATCGGTATTAGAAGGTCTATGAAGGGTAAATAAGGTATGGGATTTAAATGTTGTTATACTTTTCTTATGTTCTACAAGATTATCTATAACTATATTACCAACAAGATGTATTTTATTATTAGATATACCTTCAAGTAAAAGATTGTTCACTGCTTGTTCGGTAGAGCAAAACAAGTAATCTGATATGTGGTCTACAATTACTCTATTAACTTCTTCTGGCATGGTTCTATCAAAACTTCTCTCACCGGACTCTATATGGGCAAGTTTAATATTGGGTATTTTTGATACTACTAAAGAGCAAGCAAGAGTAGAATTAACATCACCCACTACGATTACTATATCTGGCTTTTCTTTTAAGCATATAGGTTCAAATAAAGACATTATAGATGCTGTTTGTTCTGCATGAGAACCTGAACCTACATTGAGATTATAATCAGGTTCAGGTATACCCAGCCCTTTAAGAAAACCTTTAGACATCATATTTGAGTAATGCTGGCCTGTATGTAGAATTTTATAGTTTTTTAAGTGCTTGATAAGAGGGGCAATCTTTACAAAGTTAGGTCTGGTACCAACTACTATTAATAATTTATTCATTATATTATATACCTTATTGTCTCGAAAGCCTCTGCATATTTAACTTTTATCTCACTACCCCTTACGCCTGCTATAAGTTTAACAGTATCAGCTAAATCAGGTCTTTTAGCTAATTGACTCTTATAACATTCTATGGCTCTCATCTTCTTGTCTACATGCCCCTTTGTTAATGGTATATATGTGGTCATGTTTGATTTACCCATGCTATTCCACATATTTTCATACCCAAGTATAGTGGAGTGACGGAATGCTCTTATACCTTCCTGATGGATAACTTTATGGTCTTGGTGTATATCATTACTATTGGGAAGTAATACTATATCAGGTTGAATACTTAATTTAGATATTATCATAGCATCTAATATTTCTTGTCTATGGGAAGGAAAAGTTCTGACCTGAAATGTTTTTTTGTATTGTATAGTACATGTACCAAGTTTTTCTTCTGCTTGTCTTTCTTCTATTCTGGTAGAGGTTATATCAAATTCCTCTGGTATAGATTCCTCTGCAAATGAAAATACCATATTAAATACTTCATGACCTTCTTCTAAAAACCTTGCTACTGTTCCACCACAACTTATTTCCATATCATCTGCATGTGGAGATAGAACTAATATTCTTTTCATTTATTACCTCCATGTTATATCTGGCATAATTACTTTGGGGTTTATACGATCTCTATAAGGCTCAAGGTCCTTTAACATACCTTCTATTTCTCTTTCCATATCAATTGTAGGTTCATATCCGAGGTCGAATAGTTTTTGATGATCTGGTTTGTAGTAATGGTTCTCCACTTCTGTCCTTGGGTTTGGTATATTGATGATTTCAGTACTATAGCCAAGTTCCTGTGCTTTGCACCATACCATATAAGCCAAATCCTTCAACGTGTACACTTCCTCGAATTGATTTAGAATTCTATACTCCCCTTCATCTGGTGGATTATCTATAGCTAAAGTAAGGCATTGCATAGAATCTTTTAGAGGTAGAAATCCTCTCTTTTGCCCACCTGTACCATAGAGAGTAATAGGGTGTCTTGCTATTGCTTGTGTGCAAAATCTATTGATGACAGTACCGAAGCATTGGTCATAATCAAAACGAGTATATAGTCGTTCATCATTTCCCATTTCAGGTATTTTTGTTCCATATACTACACCTTGCATTATATCTGTTGATTTTAAATCCCATGTCTTACAGGCGAATTGAATATTATTTGTATCATGGACTTTAGTGAGATGATACCAGGAATTTGCTTGCTTGGGAAAGGGTAACATGGACTTCCTACCTTTATATTCTACTTCTATGGGACCTTCAGTTATAGCAATGTTTGGAGTACCATACTCACCCATAGTTCCGAGTTTTACTAAGTGGGCATCTGGACAGTATTCTTTCATAGCATAGAGTACATTCAAAGTACCTATTACATTATTGTTGTGAGTATATACAGCCTTGGCATTATTCATCATGGAGTAAGGTGCAGAAGGCATTTCAGCTAAATGGACTATAGTATCTGGTTGGAAGTTTTTGATATCTCTAGAAATACTAGAATAATTCATAACATTTCCAGAAGTAAAGGTACCGCCGAGTTTTCTAATAAGACCTTCTCTATCTATCATACTTTTAATGGGTAATAAAGATTCCCCACCCACCTCTCTCACCCATCGCCTACGATCACCAGTATCAATACCGAATATTTCATATCCTTTAGATAAAAGATAAAGTGATAAAGACCATCCTAAATATCCATCAGCACCTAAAATACATATACGCATTATAACTCCTCCTTAAACAATTTATCTATATCATTCCAATCGGATTTTACAACGTTTCTCATTTTATTCTGCCCTTCCATCCACCAATTACCTAAATATTCTTGTTTCCAATTATTAAGCTTTTCAAACATTTTATCCCCAAATAAAGGTACCATTTCTGATAAATCAACTTCTTTAATATAAACTCCCGGTGCTTCCATTACAATTCCTCCTCAAACAATTTATCTATTTCACTCTCACTTCTTTGTAAATTCTCGACAAAGATTTCCCAATCGTCCTCATACCAAGTATCATCATCTATCCTGTGAATATTAACATCACCTTCAGTTTTACAGGTCTTAATAATTGCTGCTTTTATTTCAGGTAGTGAATATTTCATTTTCCCCCTTCCTGTACTGGCATAGTTATACCAGTCGCTAAAATTTCGTGTACTTCGGTAGGCTCAACCCAGAAAGTGGTATTATCACTGAATGTTATACTTACCTTCAAGGGTGAAATGGAATATTCTTTTATAGTCTTCCCTCTTAAATCATTCATAACTTCTCCTTAAACATTTCATCTACTTCATCCCAATCTGAATTCCTCTTTTTTAGAGATTTTTGACCCCATATAATAACTCCAGGTTCGGGTTCTATGATATTATATGATGGCTGAACCCATATTGTATCACCAGTACCACCAGTATGTGTTATTGTCCAAGTAGTTGCAGCCGTTCCAGTATCATTTCCTGTTATATATTCAGTTCCATCATACTCCATTAAGAAATCCTCCACATATCAATCATAAAATCATCATTCCTTGGGGGGTCCCAGTATACTTGTCCAGGACTATACCCATTCAACCTCACAGAACCACCCTCACCATGTTTTTGTCTTCCTAAATGCTTCATATAGTAACCATTATTTAATTGCATATATTCTTCCCTGGTCTTATCTCCGCCAAATTCCTTTAAACAGCATAATCCATATCCAAGAAAGTAAGTTCCTGTATTCTCCATTACCCATTCAGGTCCTCTAACCAGGTCACCTTTCAGTATATCATTCATTCTCCAGTGTATATTCTTATCAAAGCTCTTCCATAAAGGTTTTATATAGGATGACCTCCATAAAGCAGGTGTAAATGCCCAATGAGGATCAGTAACTAAAGGTATACCATCTCTTACTACTTGCTTCTTAATAAAATAACTCCCTCTCTTCCATGATATGCGTCTCTTATGAAAAGCTATCTGGTTAATTTCAGGATGTTTGTCCATCAATGCTACTAATGGATTCAAATCTAAAGGTTTTATTAATTCGTAATCATCTTCAATATTCAGTATGTAAGGGGTATTGGTTTGTTCTAATAACCAAGTTAGTGATGGTCCTTGTCCTATAGGTGTTTGGTTAACCTTAGATACATTATATATTCCTACTTCATTTATGTAAGCCGTGCATTGTTTTGACCACTCTTCATTCA
>Ga0307992_1000938_pt1 | contig 17638 bp, 15 predicted proteins | sample EllFjometagen133_FD_203162 | JGI IMG/M metagenome (GOLD analysis project Ga0307992, IMG submission 203162) | Marine microbial communities from Ellis Fjord, Antarctic Ocean - #133 | ecosystem: Environmental > Aquatic > Marine > Unclassified | place: Southern Ocean | collected 2014-10-08
AAATTAATTTTTGATTTATTTTTAACTGAATGAATCATATCTACGAAAAGTGCAGAATTTTCAAGGAATGATTTATCTTTAAAAGAAAAATTATAATCTTCTAAAAGTTCATAATTTTCTGAACCTTGATCAAATTTTTTCCCTATTTTATATCCTAAATTATAGGCTTCTTTGTTAATTAATTTATCATCAACCCAATTTAAAAATCTATTAAAATATAAAGAAATAACTTCTTTTTTGTTTCCTTTATCCACAAGCCCAAATGTTAATATCCCCTTGTCTTTCCTAAACAAATTAGAAAATTTTGAATCTAATTTTAAATCCAAAGGATAAGGATTATTTTTATAAAGTATTTCTTGAGTATTTCCTTTATTTTTAGCCAGAATATTTATAAGTCCAGCTGAATAAAAACTTCCAACATGAATTTTTGCTTTGTTTTCCATAAGATATTTAATAAAAATGACTTTATAAACCTTTCGTTTTGTTACCATTTTACAATTAATAATAAATAATTCTTGATGAAATCAATAATTAAATATAAGAAGGTGTTTTAACTAAATAAATTATGGTTTATGGATATAAAACAAATAAAGAATTTATAGACAAATCTTATCAACTTCTTGAAAAACTTGAAAAGAAAAATTTGTGGAATAAAGATACTTTAGTTATTGGTTTGGATAAGAGTGTGAGGCCTTTGACTTATGCTTTGAGAAAATTGTCAAAGGAAGAAAGTCGTGAAACTCCAGACATTAGATTTTTCAATTATAGTTCTCATAGAAAAATAAGTGATAAAGAAATCGAGGAATCTGAATTTATAAGACCTATTGATTCAGCTTTCTTATCTAAATATAATAATATTCTAATTTTAGATGATCATGCCTGGTCTGGAAATAGTTTAAAGAATATAAAAAAAATAATTCAAAAAAAGACTAATAATAGTTCAATTAATTTGGCTTGTTTACAAAATATGTCGAGGAAAGATAAAACAGACAAATCTTCCGATTTGATTTATGTTCATGATGTGGCGGAAAAAGATAGGAGATTAGCTTATAGTCATGATACGGGAATTGAAGATAAGAGAATTAGAAGAAGATTATTTGGTTCAAAATTAAAATCAATAACTAGAAATCAATCTCAAAGAGTAAGGGGTAAATTCGAATATAATTTTTTTCATCAAAATCGTCGCCAAATTTCAAAAGACATAAAAGAATATTTGCATGAAAAACATCCTAAACAAATTAAAAAATCTGGAGTTTTAGAAAAAATCGTCTCGGGAATTTTTGCTTTTTCTTTTCTTTTTGGTTTGTTTCTTAGTTCAAATAATTTAATAGGAAATATTGTTGGAACTTTTAATATTAAAAATAATTTTTTGGGTTTAATTTTAATAGTAATTGGGATAACAGGATTTTTAATAAGGAAGAAATTCTCAAAGAAATAATTATATAAACTAAAAATATCTAATTTAATCATGGGAAGAGAGGAACAAATAATAAACCAAAGAAAAAGGAAAATTAAGGAATTAAGAGAGAATAAAATAAATCCTTATCCAAACAAATTTGATAAAAAACAAAATTGTTTAGAATGTTCTAAATCAAAAATTGGTTCAAAAGTAAAAACAGCTGGAAGATTAATGACTAAAAGAGATTTGGGAAAAATTGCTTTTTGCGTTCTCCAAGATGAATCTGGAAAAGTTCAAATAGTTTTTCAAGACAAAGAAACCCCTGAAAAAGAAAAAACTTTTTTTAAAAAATACATTGACTCTGGAGATTTTGTTGGAATAGAAGGAAAAATTATTAAAACAAAAACAGGAGAAATTTCTATTTTAATTAATAAAATAAAATTGCTTTCTAAATCAATTTTACCTTTGCCAGAAAAACACAAAGGACTTCAAAATGATGAAGAAAAATTTAGAAAAAGATATTTAGATATTTTAATGAATCCAGAAGTAAAAAAAATGTTCATAAAAAAAGCAAAATTCTGGAATACAATTAGAACTTTTTTAATAGAAAAAGATTTTTTAGAAGTTGAAACTCCTGTTTTAGAAAATTCAGCAGGAGGAGCAACGGCTACACCTTTTGCAACACACCATAATGCATTAGATTTAGATGTTTTCTTAAGAATTTCAATGGGTGAACTTTGGCAAAAAAAACTAATGGTTGCAGGATATGAAAAAACATTTGAAATTGGAAGAATGTTTAGAAATGAAGGGATGGACATGGAACATTTGCAGGACTTTTCAGATATGGAATTTTATTGGGCTTATGCAAATTATAAAGACGGAATGAAGTTAGTAGAAGAAATGTATAAAAAAATTGCAAAAGAAGTTTTCAAAACTTCTAAGTTTGAAATACATGGACATAAAATTGATTTAAGTAAAAAATGGGAAGAATATGATTTTGAAAAAACAATTAAGAAATATACTAAGATAGATATTTACAAAGTAAATGAAAAAGAGATTATGAAAAAATTAAAAGAATTATCCTCAAAGGATGACTCTGGTGAGCCTAAATTAGATTATGATCCAGCAGTAGATAAATGGATGTTAGTAGATTTATTATGGAAATATTGCAGGAAAAAAATTTCAGGTCCAGGATTTTTAATTAATCAACCTGTAGAATTATCTCCTTTGGCAAAAAGAAATCCAGAAAATACAAAAAAAGTTGAACAATTTCAAGTAATTATTGCAGGATCTGAATTAGGAAATGGTTATTCAGAATTAAATGACCCTTTTGATCAAGAAGAAAGATTTAAACAACAAATAAAAAATAAAAATGCAGGCGACGAAGAAGCAATGGAACATGACAAAGAATTTGTCGAAGCTTTGAAATATGGAATGCCCCCAACTTGTGGTTTTGGTGTTTCAGAAAGATTATTTTCTTTTATGATGAATAAACCAATTAGGGAATGTGTTATTTTCCCATTGATGAAACCAGAAGAAAAAAATGATAAAGAAAAAAGAAAAAAATAAAAAAGAAACTTCAAAGGTTTTTGTCGCTGTTTTAGCAATTGTTAGTATTTTAGGGTTTGCAGGAATTATTTCTCAAAGTTGGTTTGGCTTTGAATTAATATTTTATATAGAATCTTTAATTCTTTTAGCGTTGGGAATTGGTTTTATTGTTGAAGCAGAACCAAAAATTCTTTTTAAAAAAAGTAAGCAACAAGGATTAGATAAAAGAAATTTCTCAAGACTTACAACTTTTATTATTGGAAGTTTAGCAACAATTGCAGGAATTTTAAGTTTCCCTTATGTTAATGTTCAACATTTTATATTTTTAGCTATTAAAGGAGTAATTAGCATTATTGCAATTATTTTTATAGCTGTTCAAACATGGGTTGTTAAATAAAATGGCATTAATAATAAAATCAAATATTAGAAAAGTTGTGAAAGAGTTGGATAAAGAAAATTCTGTTTCTTCAATTGCAGAAGAAGTTGGAAGAGCTTTAGAAAGAAAAGTTGAAAATATTTTGGTTGATGCTATTGAAAGAGCAAAAGCAAATAAAAGAAGGACAATTCAGGCGAGAGATTTGTGATTTAATTTGGGAGGATTTTTTTATTAGCAATGAGTTGGACTTGTGTTGTTTAACTCATCATAATACTTATTGTATGCTTTGTCCACTCTTTGTTCACAAATTTTTGTTAATTTTGATTTATCTGTCTTTTCGTTTAAAATTAATTCACCATTGTTAATATTAAAATACTTCTTTTCAACGATTTTTATAGTCGGATTTTCATTTGGAAATCTTAGTATAAGATTTAGATTATTTTTATAAAGAGAATAATAAATCTTAGTTCCATTTATTAAATGAAGCATATAAAATTTTGCCATTTTAATTAACTATTTTTTTGGTTTAAAAACTTTGTGCTAAGAAAAAATTTAAAATAACAAAATAAGTAGGAGAATCTTTAAATCATATGTAAAGCTTTTAGTAACTCTATGCTGAAATTTTCGGCGAACCTTAAATCTTACACAAGAGTTCTATCAACGCAGTCTTCTTCTGCGGCTTTAATTGTCTCGTTTTGCGAATGGCTTCGAGCTTAGATGCATTCAGCTCTTATCCATATAGTGCGTGGCTATGCAGCCTGCTATATAACAACTGCTCACTAGAGGCACCCAAGTACTGTTCCTCTCGTACTAAATACTTGTTCCACTCAGACAATAACACACCTAGTAGATATCATACAAACTGTCTCGCGACGTTCTTAACCCAGCTAACGATCCCTTTTAATGCGTGAACTCCGACACCCTTGGTTGCTTCTGCACAACCAGGATAGGGAGAGCCGACAGCGAAATACCAAACCGCCCCGTCAATACGGACTATCGGGGGCGACCAGCTTATTATCCTTGGGGTAACTTTTCTATCAGACACAGCTCCTATTAAAAGAGCATGTGGGTTCACTAGGCCAGACTTTCGTCCCTGCATTTCTTACTTTTCAAAATACAGTCAGACAAGCTTTTACCCTCGCACTCAACTCCAGATTTCCAAGCTGGATGAGCTTGTCTTTGGGTCCTATCGATATCTTTTCGACAGGGTGCCGCCCCAGCCAAACTGCCCGCCTGCTGCTGTTCCATAAATGGTAAGCAAATCTAAACGAAATGGGTAGTATTACATTGATGCTCCTCCACCACCGAAATGATGGACTCGACGCTCCTACCTATACTGTGCATTTTATTTAAATTTACAACAACAAGTTGCAGTAAAGTTCCACAAGGTCTTCGCTTCCCACTAGGTGTCTCTGGTTTGTGCACCAGAAGATATTTTCAGAGGGCTCTAATTTGGGACAGTGACAACCTCGTTAAACCATTCATGCAAGTCGCCATTCAGACGACAAGGTATTACGCTACCTTAAGAGGGTCATAGTTACCCCCGCCGTTTGATGGACCTTAGCTCCCTTGTAAAGGAGTTTTAGACACCACCACTGGGCAGGTCTCACCAAGTATACAAGTCTTTTCAGATTAGCACTTGGCTACGTTTTTGGTAAACAGTCGGGCCGTCCTTGTTACTGAGATCTATTAATGCACACAAATTTCTAAGCACACAAAAATAGACATCCCTTAAGCCGAAGCTACAGGACTAACTTGCCGAATTCCCTAAATTAGTTTTACCCTTCACGTCTTAGCTTTCTCAGCTAGGGCACCAGTGTCGGTTGTGGGTACAGCTGATTAAATCAAGAGTATAATCTTTTCACTGGCTCTTGGATTCAATAATTTTATTTTAATAAATTCTCTTGCATTTATGAATTACTCTACACAAAATTCTTTACTAAAACACTTTTTCAAGTGCTTATTTATCCGAAAGCAAATTATATTATATAAGATCTAATTAGTTTAGGAATATTAACCTAATATCCATTATTGTAATCAGTTAAGATACAACTTAGGTGCTGACTAACCCTTGGCTAACATATATTGCCAAGGAAACCTTACCCTTTCGACGTTTTTCATTCTCAGAAAAATCACATCCTACTATTACCAGGATTCTCATTGGTTTTCGTTCCAGCCTTGCTCTCGCAAAACCTTCTGCACAAAAACCACGCCTGCTTACCCGAACACTCTATGTTATGTTGGAAGAATTATTGAATATGATTTGTGATTAGTTATTAAAGACTATAAATATTTTTTTAATTCATTTTTTTTTGTATTCCATAATTCTTCCCACTATTTAAATTTTGTAAATCTTTTGTTTTTTTATTGTATTTTTGAAGTGATAATTAATTTATCAAAATTCTTCCAACACAACTTTAAACTGAGTGTCGCTAAAGTATCGGTATTATGTTTAGCCCCGTCCATTTTCAGGGCACTGAATCTCAATAGGTGAGCTGTTACGCTTTCTTTAAATGATAGCTGCTTCTAAGCTTACATCCCTAGTGTCTCAGATTCAATACACCTTTTGATACACTTAACATAAATTTTGGGACCTTAACTTTAGTCTCCATTGTTTTGGTCTTGGGAATGTATCTTACATACACACCCTGTTTCTTGTTTTAAGCAGTTAATAGATTTTGAGTTGGAAAAAATTCCGTAAGCAATAGCCCCTGCGAATTTTATCCGTACTTTACACCATTAACAAGCTGAAAGAGAAATAAATTTCTCATTATCTTAAATTAAACAAGACTATACGTAGGCATATTTCAGCAGGAACCAGCCATCGCCAGATTAGATAAGCTTTTCACCCCTATCCACAGATCATTCGAGTGCATGTTCACAACACCGGTTCAGCCCTCCATCTTCCTTTCGAAAGACTTCAGCTTGCCCATGGATAGATCATCTGGCTTCAGGTCTTACTTGTATAACTAACGCCTTTTCAGACTTGTTTTCACTTCGGTTACTCTTTAATAAAGATTAGCCTTGCCATACAAGAAAAATCCCTGGCCCGTTTTTCAAAACGTACGCTACAAATCTTTCAGCCAAAACTGTTAAGATTAGTAGCAAACTTTAACTAATAGATTTTAAGTCTTTTCACACTCTATTAAGAGTACTTTTCAGCTTTCCCTCGCGGTACTAGTGCGCTATCGGACTTTGGTTTTATTTAGGGTTAGGAGTTAATTCTCCTATATTCAGACCTCCAATCCAGGAAGCCTTACTCTTTTAAGAAATTGTTCGCCTTGTTTAATCTACGGGACTTTCACCCTCTAAGGTCTTATTTTCCAATAAAGTTTGATTCATAAGGTACGAACTTCATTCTACCACATTTCAAAAGATGTTACCATCTAAAGATTCAGTTTGCCCTGTTCCCTTTTCGCTCTCTGCTAATAAGGGAATAATTTTTATTTTCTTTTCCTACTGGTACTAAGATGTTTCAATTCCCAGCGTGATTTTTCCTCTCGGGATAATTCAGAAATCTTGGGATCAAAGTTTGCATGCAACTCCCCCAAGCTTATCGCAGCTTGCCACGTCTTTCATCAAAACCAAAACCAAGCTATCTGTCTATTAGTGTAAATAGTATATGATTTATAGTGGGATTCTCCTACTTATTTCATTGAACATAATTGTTCTCAAAATGACAAAAGAAATTTTTCTTTCGCCAGTTTCACTTATTGTTTTAGTGAATATGATATTATTTTTTGTGATATATTTTTTAAATATAGTTGTTAATTTTAAGAAAATTTAATATGGACCCACCGAGAATTGAACTCGGGTCTCTTCCGTTCTTGCGAAATGGTTGCAAGGGAAGTATTCTACCATTATACTATGGGCCCAATAATTTATTTTAACCCGAAGTAGTTTTTAAATTTTCTGTTAGATATATAAAAGCAGTTATTTTGTGATTATAATTCTAAAATAATTATAGGAGGTAATCCATCTGCAGGTTCCCCTACAGATACCTTGTGACGACTTAACCTACCTTGTTTACCTAAGGTTCTCCTTCGAAAAGTTTCACCATAAATAAACTCGGTTGGTTTGACGGGCAGTGTGTGCAAGAGACAGTGACTTATTCACCGGACGCTGCTAACATCCGATTACTACGGATTCCAGTGTCATGAGGCTGAGTTACAAACCTCAATCTAGATTGAGATGGACTTTAAGGGATTAGCTTCTCTTTTCAGAGTTGCATCTCATTGTATCCACCATTGACGCGCGCGTGTTGCCCAGGGGATTCGGGCTGTACTCACCTAACGTAGCCCACACTTTCATCCTTGTTACCAAGGCAATCTTTCTATAGTACATATAGTAAATAGAAATGTGGGTCTCGCCTGTTACCTGATTTAACAGGTCACTTCACAGCACAGGCTGACGTCGGCCATGCAGCTCCTCTCAGCGTGTCAGGTAAGCCCTTTAGACTGACCTTCATTCTGCTGTCGCTCCTGGTGAGGTTCACGGTGTATAATCTAATTGAACCGCACGCGTCACCCGTTGTAGTGTCTCCCCGCCAATTCCTTTAAGTTTCGGTCTTGCGACTATACTTCCCAGGTAGCACACTCTTCGGCTTCCCTTCAGCACTGAATCCTCTCGAAGAGGTTCCAATGTTTAGTGTGCAGTGTTTACAGCTAGGACTACACGGGTATCTAATCCGTTTTGCGCCCCTAGCTTTCATCCCTTACTGTCAGAACTGTACTCATAGAATGCCTTCGCTCTTGTTAGTCTGCTTAGGATTAACACATTTTACCGTTACTCTAAACATACTTTCTATGTCTTCCAGTCTCTAGTTTAATAGTATTTCTTGCACGTTTTATATTTAAGATGTAAAATTTCACAAGAAACTTATTAAGCAAGCTACGGATGTTTTAGACCCAATAAAAATGGCTGCGACTTGGACCGCTAGTATTACCGCGGCGGCTGGCACTAGTCTTACCCAGTCCTTATTCAAAAAACTTTTTACATTTCATAAAAGATTTTCATATTGAAAATCACTCTGGCTCAAACTATCACGCTTACGCGCATTGTAGATTATTCCTAACTGCTGCACCCCGTAGGGCTGGGAATTGTGTCTCAGATTCCCTCTCAGGGCCTCTCCGCTAAGAGCCCTTACAGATCACAGGCTTGGTGGGCTATTACCCCGCCAACAACCTAATCTGCCGCAGCCCCATCCTTAGGCACGAATTTTAGAGATAAATCATTCCAGGGTATATCTCCTATCAAGTATTAATCTCAATTTCTCGAGGGTATTCCTGACCTAAAGGTAGGTTAGCTACGTGTTACTGAGCAGTTTGCTTTCTCACTTTCGAAAAAGAAAAAAAACTTGCATGTCTAAATGCAAACCAGAGAGCCGCAGCCGCCAGCAGGATCAACTGGATTTAAACTTCATTGATTATAATAAAATAATCTCAGCGCATTCTTGAATATAAGATATCAAGAATACTTCACACGACTCCTAACTATTGGCTTATATTAACTCATCTTAATTGACTTTTGTTGAGAATTACAACTAAATAACTGCTTTTATATACATCATACCTTAATCTGGTAATCATGATTTATTAAGGCACTCATTTTATTTCGTTTCCTCATTTGAAAACGAATGAATGAAAATTTTATATTTTCTTTCATTTTAAGTTACCAATATGCGAAATAAAAATCCTTTATAAATGTTTTGGTAATAAAAAATAAGTTTGTCGTCGGTAGTTATGAAATAAGTAACTTACTAAATATTCTTTCTAAATTATCTGTATCAGAGACCTGAACAAATTCATTAATAGGAACAGAATAAAACTTTCCTTTTCCATCTTTTGAATCAAAAGTAAATCCTGCTCTTGCAACATCTGAAGCAGGAATCCAAAACCAAGTTTTATAATGGTATTTTTTATGAGAGATTGCAAACCATGTAGGAATATTAAATGTTCTATGCATTGTTAAATAATTATCTACTTCATTTGCAAATAAAAAAAACTTATCATACTTTTCTGCTTGAGGTTTATCCTTAACATCAACAAAAATTAATCCAAAATTTGGAAGAAGAACCATAAAATCAGGTCTTTTTATTAAATATTTTTTTAACGACGGGGAGAAACTCTCCAATGATTGATCAATATACCAATAAGGAATCCTATTTTTATCTAACCATTCTTTAAACTTTTTTTCAGCAAGATTATCCATACAAATTAAAAAATAATTAAATATAAAAATGTATCTTATTTTAGGATATACATGAAATTAAAAAATTATTTCAAAAAAAGAGACCTAAAAAAACCAGGTGAACCAAAACCAGTTTTAAAAAAATCAAAAACTAAAAATCAAATTTTTGTAATTCACAAACATTATGCTTCGCATCTTCATTATGATTTAAGATTAGAGATAAATGGAGTTTTAAAATCCTGGGCAGTTCCAAAACAACCACCGAGGACAAAATCAATTAAAAGATTAGCAATTCAAGTTGAAGACCATCCTTTAGAATATGCAAAATTTCAAGGAGAAATTCCAGAGGGGATGTATGGTGCAGGAAAAGTAAAAATTTGGGATTCAGGAACTTATGAACTTTTAGAAAAAACAAAAGACAAAATTGAAATTAAATTAAATGGAAAAAAATTAAAAGGAAAATATGTTTTAATAAGGACAAATTATGGTTCTAAACCCAAGAAAAGTTGGTTATTTTTTAAAGTTTAATTTTTATAACGGTTGAGTATAAAAAACGTAGGGATTTATAGCTACTTTCTTGTCTATTTAGTTTAAATTTAATAAAAGCACCCAATTATCTAAAACATTGTCTGCCCTATGTTTTTTATACTTTGTTAGCAGCAGTTTATTTTTCAGCACATTTTTTCATTCTTTTAAGCCAAACATTGTTTATTTGTTCTCCTCCTCCTGTTTCTAATGTGGCTTCTCTTATTAGCATATGCAATTCTATCCTTCTATTTTTCTTTCCAGGTTCAGGAGCTGCAATTGTATAAATACCAAGATTCTTTAAATTTGAAAAATGAGCAGTGTCAGTGATTATTTGTTTTATAGGGTATGCTCTTAAATATGCTAATTGAATGTTATTTATTATTTTGTTTTGATTTTCTTTTTTGGAATTAAAAATAAAGTCTTTATCATTTTCGTGTCCACACTCATTTTCATCTTTATAATTATTTATTATTAGGTAATTTTCCCTTTTCATATGGATAGGGTCACTAATATTGATATTTTCATAGCCTGAATAAGATACATAAGGTAAAATCTTTAAACCATCTGCTACTCCAACGATATTTACTCTCGCAGAATTTTCTTCCCATCCTCGTTCTTTAAACATTTTTGTCATGTTTTTACAAAACTTGTTAATATATGCTTTTAATGTAGGTGGTATATCATATTTAGCGGTATCATAACCTTCTTTAGATATACTTCCTCCACAAATAGCTTTAACATCATTTTCATAATATATTGAAACCCATATATCTTGCCCTTTATTTGTTCGTTTAACATCTAAAGTAAGATTAGTGCATGGAGGTTTATTTTCATTCATTATTTTATCAATTATACCCCAAGCTTTTATTTTTGGAATACTCTCACATTTACATTTTTCTTTATTAAATGGTTTTCCTTTCCTACTACAATATTCTTTTATAATCTCACAAGTATCACATTGATTTGCACATAAAATTTCCCTATACTTTTTCCATTTTTCAACACAATTTTTATCAAATTTTTCTGGCTTTGGCAAACAAGGCAAAATATTTTTTTTGTCTAATTTCTTGCGCCTTCTTTTTACCCTCCAATTTTGTCCCCCAATTAAAATAAAATTTTTTTTAGTTATATAAGCCATTAAATACTTTTCAAATTCTCTTCTATTAATGGAATCTGTTATAAAATTATTTTTCAAATTATTACAAAATTTAATAATTATTGAATCTAAGGATTCACAATCCATTCTATGTTTTATAAGTTCTTTTAAAAATTCTGATTTGGTTTTTTCCTTTTCATAAAAATTATCGTTAATATTTTCAAAGTAAACTTTTAAAGTATCATAAAATCCTTGTGGAAATTTTAGTTCATCAGTCTGCGCCTTCGGTAATTCGCCCACAATTTTTTCTGGAACAGAATTATTGTCAGGGCAAAGAATTATTGGTTTTTGCACATTACAACTACAAGCTATAATTCCCAATAAAAAAATAAATAATGTTTTCATCTTTATAGTATTAATTGTTAAAAAATAATTTTTCATAATGCAAAAATATAAAATTTTTTGAATTTAACGATTTTTTTAAAATTGCTGCTAACATTTATGGCTAAAAAATCGTTTTAATGTTTTTTAGCTATTGTTATATTTTTATTTTGATAACTCTTTATATTTTCTAAAATCAGCATTAGCTTTTTCTAAATATCCAAAATCTTTATAGATTCTTCCCCTCTCCTCATAAAGATATGATTCATTTGGATTCAATTCTATTGCTTTAGTATAATCTTTAATAGCAGAATTAAAATAACCTGATTCAAAAAACTGTGCACCTCTTCCGCAATAATTAAGAACCAAATCATTTAGATAGCTTGAATCCAATTTTACTGCTTTTTCAAGTTCTTTAATACGCAAATTATAATCAACACTAGTCCAAGCCCAGTTATCAATCCACCAACCATTACTAATATTATGACCTTTAATAAAATATGCGTGGGCAATTAATTGTTGTTTGGTTAATTTTTTTGGAATCCCATATTCTTTTATATAATTTTTATCAGGTTTAATTTTATTGATTGTAGTATTTATAGTTTCCCAATTAAAATCCCTTTCATTAATAGAATTATTCGCATTTAGAAAATCATGTCCATCATTTTTACAATCGTATATAATAGCCATATGACCAGGCATGAGCATACAATATAAATTTAATTTATTCTTGTAACTTTCATTTATTGCTTCAAAAATAAAAGAATGATCATCACAATCAAACTTATTACATTCCACTTTAAACCCTAAATCCTTAATTTCCTTAGCTGTTGTTTTTAAGATTTCAATAACTTCTTCTTTAGAATATTCTTGTTTTTTCTCATGACTTTTTTCTACATTTTTGATAATTTTTTCTAATTTATTTATATCATGGAAATTATATTCAGAATTTTTCATAATTTCTTCATAAATAAAATGAGTTGTTGTGGGATATTTTTTTGCTTCAGTCATAACAGAATCTACAAATACAGATTTGTTTTGTTCTTTTTCTTGAGAATATCCAGAAAATAAAGAACTAGCCAAAAGGGCTATTGTTGCCAAATAATTTTTCCAATTAAATTTCATAAAATTCTTAATTGTAGAAGCTTTAAAAAACTTCCTATCTTGTTACCTTTCCAGAATTAAAACACTAAACACCCCTACTAGCACCCTTAAAAAATCTTTTTCCCAATCTTTGTCTTTAATAAAATAAGAATTGTGATGCCATAATAATTTTGTTATATCTTTTGCCATAATTAAAAAGACCCTTAAATCCTTTTTAAGAATTGTTATACTAAAGTTCAAGTCCAAAAAAGTTGGTTATCTTTTAGAATTTAATTTATCTTTTTCTAATATTTGATTAAACAATTTTATATAATTTTTTACTATAGAAAGAGTAGAATTTTTTTTTGCATAGTTCATTGCTTTTTTTATTAAATTTTTATACTTTTCTCTTTTTTTCAATATTTCCATTAAAGCATTTTTTAATTGAGTTAGATTTGAGTAAGTGAGAATTTCTCCATTAAATGTTTCTGTAAAATTTGATTTAAATGCAACAATTGGACAGCCAGAGCCGAGGCACTGGAATATTGTGCTTGGAACAACAACATGATGGGCAGATTCTTGATGATAAAGCAAAACATCAGCTGCATGTAGATAATTATAAAGTTGTTTTAAGCTAAGAGCTTTTTGTCTTATTTCTATAGGCATTCCTAATTTTTTTAATTTTTCAAATTCTTTAATTGTTGAAGGTTCTTTTGCAACAACAAGAATAAGTAAAGGAAAATCAAGTGAAGCTATTGTTGGAATTGTTGATAGTGCTCTTTTAGCTCCTGCTCCAAAAAGGAACACAATTTTTTTATTTAAGGGCAATCCTAAATATTTCCTTGCTAATTTTTTATTTCCCTTGAGAATAGGATGACAAGGATAAGGTATTATATGTATTTTTTTAGAAGGGTAATATTTTTTTAAAAAAGCTTTGTATTTTTTATTAAAACATACAACTGCATCCCAATTAAACTTCCAAAATTCTGGGTCAGAAGAAGGTTTTCCATCATGAATTATATTTATTGTTTTTGCTTTTGATTTTATTTTTGGAAAAATTTTTTTGAGTTGGGTTTTTGGCAACATTCCTAAATCCTCAGCAACAAAAATATTATAATCAGATGTTAAAAAAGGTTTTTCATTTAAAGTAGGTTTTTTAAAATTAGAAAGTGTGAAACATCTTTTCACATAAGATTCATCTTTTGCTGTATGAATTGTTCCATGAAAAGAATAAGGAAATGATGAAAAAATAGTTAGTTTGTGTTTTTTTGCTAATTCTCTTCCAATTTCTTCTGAATGCAGAGCAGCACCAGAATCAGAATTCCAGCTACCCATTATAGCAATTTTGATTTTTTTCATTTTTAGGATTTTTTTATTAAAGATAAAACTTCTTTTATAGGTATTGTAGCAACATTTATTACACTATCTGCCCCTCCATAATAAACAAAAAGTTTATTTTTAATTATAATCGCACCACATGTGAATACAACATTTTTTACTAAACCATATTTCTCATAATTTTTTTTAGGGATAAGTATTGGTTTGGGAGATCTATATAAAATTTTTTCTGGATTATTTAAGTCACTAAAAAATATCCCCAATGTATAGACTCTTTTACCACTTGTTTTATCTACTCTATGAGCATGATAAATATTCAGCCAACCATATTTAGTTTTAATTGGAGGTGTTCCAGTGCCAATTTTTCCTTCTCTGGCGTCATCCCACATTTTTGGTCTTGGAGTTAAGATTAATTCATCTTTATCTGTTGGCCAAGGGCATTTTATTTTATCAGAATAGGCAACAAATATATTTGGAGGAGTTCTATGGTAAATTGCATAAAAACTTTTTCTATTTTTTTTAATTTTTTCTGGAAAGATAGTAGCTCCTCTATCATCAATATCTGGAAAAAGGATGCCATGTCTTTTCCATGCTTTCCAATTATATGCTATAAAATCTTTAGTACTAATAGAAGCTAGTGCTCCATGAGACACATCACTATCAGCTGCATAAGACAAAAAAATTTTATTGTTAATCTGTGTTAATCTCGGGTCTGCACAACCACCTCTAAACTTTTTATTTTCTTTGAATATTTTTTGTTTTGGAAGTTCATATTTTGTTTCGGGTTTAAATATTGGTTTTGATAATCTTTTGTCAATATGATAACCATCATTACTCACAGCAAGCCCAATCCTAGAAATTCCATCTTTCCCAACAGCTCTATAAACAATATAAACTTTATTTTTAATATACAAGACTCCACAATTAAATACTCCTTTAGATTCCCATTTGTTGTTTTTAATAGGTTTAAGTATTGGGTTTTGCCCATATCTTTTAAGATTCATATGATCTAAATATCTCTTAAAAAGGTTTAAAAGTCTTCTTATTTGTTTTTATTAATAGTGAAAGTTTAAATACCCTTTTTTTAATTTTTTCTTATTTTTGTTCATATTTTACATTCACTTAATAAGTAATCTAATAATTTGCTTAATGAAGTAGTTGCAACACCTATTACTTTATCTGCTGCTCCGTAATAAATAAAAAGTTTATCTTCAATAACAACAAGACCTTCTGGAAAAACCACATTTGGTGTATCTCCTTCTTTTTCCCAGTTTTCTTTTGGTTCAAAGATAGGTTGAGTTGTTCTTGCAATTATTTTTTCAGGATTTTTTAAATCAAGTAACACTGCGCCAACTCTATAAATTCCTTTTGTATCTTTTCCATGATAAATTAAAAGCCAACCAGCTTCTGTTTTTATTGGGGGTGGTCCAGCTCCGATTTTTGTTTCTTCCCAATTTTCTTCAGGTTTCATTAATAAATTATGACCATGCCAGTTTTTCAAATTTCTAGAGTAAGCTATCCACATTGCTGGAACCATTGTTCCGTATTGTTTGCCTATCCAATTATAAGGTCTATGAATTAATACAAATCTGTTGTTAATTTTTTCAGGAAAAAGCACCACATCTCTTTCATCAGATCCTTCTGGAGTAAGAATGCCATGTCTGTACCATTTTTTGAAATCTTTAGTTGAAGCAAGTGCTGTTCTTGGTATTTGTTTTAACATTCCAATTCCAGGTTTTGGTCTATTATTGGGTGCAACTCCCAATGCTACATAAGTCATAAAAATTTTGTTTTTTATTTTAATTAGTCTGGGATCTTCAATTGCACCTTTTTCATAACCTCTCCTCGGGAAAAAAATTGGTCGTTTTGAAACCCTTTTGAAATTAAAACCATCTTCGCTTATAGCGTAACCTAATCTTGAAATGTAATTTTCATGTTCTCCTATTGCTCTGTAAAGCAAATGCACTTTGCCTTGATGATAAATTGCAGCAGGATTAAAGACAGCTTCTTTTTCCCATTTTGAATTTCGTTTTGGTTTGAGAATGGGATTTTTTTTATATCTTTTGAATATTATTCTTCTTTTTTTAATTGATTCCATTTGGATTTGTTTTTAATTTGAATGAATATAAAATCTTTGTTTTTGCTTTATGCGAAACATATCCTTGTGAGCATAATACAAAAATTTCCTATTTTTTATTTCATTATAATAAATGAATTATTCATTGTATATATATTTTTCTCTTAATTGTTTTTTGTAAAAGAATTAATTAAACACCAAACTTTGCACCTTTAGAAAACCTTTTAATCTTCCTTCTTGCTTTCTCGTTCTCTTCCATAGTCCACCAATCTAAATCAGGAACTTTTGAAGTATCCATTTTTTTTGTTTTCATATATCTTGTACAAAGCAAATAAAAAATTAATCCTAAACTTCTTGGGCTTTTGTTGTTTCCAATTATTACTTGATTAGCATCCTGTGAAAAATTATTTGTGTCTGAAATCATTAAAATTTTTTTATGAACTTTCAATGTATCTTTTAAAGCATTTCTATCTAACCAGGAATCAATAACAATTGTTAATTTATTTTCAAAAAAGTCTGGCAAATTAGTGTTGGTTAATATTCCTGCTGGATATTTTTTCGTAAAAACTCTTATTCCTGTTAGCTCTCCAAATTTTTCAGCAGTTCTCCATCCAGATTCTCTTTTGCAGACAAGAATTATGTCTTTAGGTTCAAATTTAGATAAATATTCAATTCCTTGTTTTAATTTTTCATCAATTGTATCTGTATTAAAAATAGCTAATCCATCTGCTCGTCTTCTATAAACAAAAGGTTTCATTTTTGGTGTTACAACTTTAGTTCCCAAATAAATTCCTGCTTTAACATATTCCTCTAAAGGAATAAGCATATCTCCTTTTTTCTTAATTTTAACTTGCTCTTTTAATTCTTCTGTCTTGGGAGCTTTTTTTTCTAATTGTTTTTTTAATTTTTTAGCTTTTTTTAAAAGATCTTTTTTCTTTTGTTCCATTGTTTTCTCAGTTGATTCCTTTTCAGCAACTTTTGTTAATTCTTTTTCAGGAACTTTTTCATTTTCAGTTATTTTAATTTTATTTTTTATCATAAGAGTTCAGAGAAAAAATAGTTTTTAAAGGTTTTCTATAAATCAGGAAAAAATATAATTATTTTCTAATTTTTTTGTAATTAAGATATTCTAAATTTAGAACTTTTTTCTTGTGTTTCTTTAATTAATTTTTTTATTTCAAACTCTTTTTAATCTCAATCAATCTATTTAACTTTACCAACCTTTCTTTTCCTGTAATTCCACATTTAAAAAAATCAGCTTGAAATCCAAAAGCTAAATCTGCTAAAATACTTTCTTCTGTCTCGCCGCTTCTATGAGAAAATACAATTTTGATATTATTTTCTTTTGCAATTTCACAAACTTTTTTAACTTCAATTAAAGAGCCACATTGGTTTGGTTTAACAATTAAAGAGTTTATGCTTTTCATTTCAATTGCTTTTTTTAGTCTCTTAGAATTTGTAACAGTTAAATCATCACCAACAATTAAAGATTTAGGATATTTTTTTAATAATTTTGCAAAATTTTCAAAATCTTCTTCTTCAAAAGGATCTTCAATATAAAATAAATTGAAATTTTTAATTAAATTATTTAAATAATTTAATTGTTCTTCTGAAGTTCTTTTT
>Ga0307992_1000940_pt1 | contig 17631 bp, 14 predicted proteins | sample EllFjometagen133_FD_203162 | JGI IMG/M metagenome (GOLD analysis project Ga0307992, IMG submission 203162) | Marine microbial communities from Ellis Fjord, Antarctic Ocean - #133 | ecosystem: Environmental > Aquatic > Marine > Unclassified | place: Southern Ocean | collected 2014-10-08
TGAGCTTAGGCTTTTCGGATACCTTCATTCGGATGTGCCTTTTCGGATAGAGCGAACAAAGTGAGCTTAGGCTTTTCGGATACCTTCATTCGGATGTGCCTTTTCGGATAGAGCGAACAAAGTGAGCTTAGGCTTTTCGGATACCTTATTTCAGTTCAACTTTTGCGCCAGCACCTTCAAATTTTTTCTTGATTTCTTCTGCTTCTTCTTTCTTAACAGCCTCTTTAATTACTTGAGGACCAGAAGCAATAGAATCAACTAAATCTTTAGAATCTTTTAGCCCTTTGCCTGTGATGTCTCTAACAACCTTAATAACTTCAATCTTTTTATCTCCAACTCCTTGTAATTCAATATCAAATTCACTTTTTTCTTCAGCGGAATCGTTTCCTCCATTACTATTAGCTCCTTGAGCAACAGCCATCATAGGAACAGCAGCTGAAACGCCGAATTTCTTTTCTAAAATTTTTACAAGCTCAGCTAAATCTAAGACCGAAAGGCTTCCGATGCTTTCAACTAATTGTTTGAATTTTGAAGGAATTTCAACTTCTTCTTCTTTTTCTTCTTCCTTCTTTTCTTCTTTTGGAGTTTCTTCTTTTTTTACATCTTCTACCTTCTCTTCTTTTTTAGACTCCTCTTGTTTTGGAGAATCTTTTTCTTCTTTGACTTCTTCTTTTTTTTCTTCAACCATAATTTTTAAAATCTAAAACTTAAATACTTAAGATTTAGATTCACTTAAAGCGTTTAGTGTTAATATAAGACCTTTAATGTTACCCTGTAAAACATTCAAGAAGCTTGATAAGGGTGAACTCAAACTTCCTATCATCTTTGACATAAGCTCTTTTTCTGAAGGAATTTCAGCTAAAAAGTTAGCTTTTTCTTCTCCAATAAAATCAAATTTATCTGATGAGGAATTCTTTATAAGCCCTCCTATAATTTTTATATTCCCTGTTTCTTTTGAAAACTTATCAAGAATTTTAAAACAAGAAAATTTATCATTAAAGTCAAATCCAATCCCAATCTCACCATTAAGATTTTCAGGCAAATCTATATCTTGTTTATTCAAAGCTAGTTTAAGCAAAGTTTTCTTGGCTACCTTAAAACCGCAATCTTGTTTTTTCATCTCCTTTCTCATGTCTGACATTTCTTTTACTTTCATCCCAGAGAAATCAGCAAAACTCATTGATTCTTTTTTCTCAATTTTCTCTTTTAGATCTTTTAAAATATTTTGTTTTTGTTCTTTTGATAAAGCCATAGTTTAAAATAAAATGCCTGCTAACAGCAGACAAAATGAAAAAACTCATTCACCTCGAGAGGGCTTATCTTGGACTTGCCAAAGAGCCTCTTGTCTGCAGCTTTTTTAATTATATCTAAATATATTTTTCTGTCAAGCCTTATTTGCCAGAAGAAAGAACTTCAACTATTTTAACTGCCCATTGTTCTGAGACATCAGGACCATCCGCCGTTACTATTCTCCCATCAACTACTACAGATTCTTCGTTATAAAAAGCTCCACTTCTTTTTAAAATATTTATCGGTTCTTTCGTTAAATAATGAGACCAAACCGTAGCCTTTTTTCCACCTAAGACACCTGCTTTAGCAAGAAGAACAGGAGCAATACATATTCCTCCGAGAACTTTCTTCTCCGCTATCGTCTGTTGAACCAAATTCTGAAAATCTTCATTGTCTAGATTTTTTGACATCCCAGAACCTCCTATAAAAACGACTGCATCAAAATCTCCTACGTCAGTTTTTGAAACAAGATTGTCAACCTTTACTTCACCACCATCCGCTCCAATAGCTATTCCGATTTTAGAACTCAGGGTTATAACTTCAGCTCCGGCTGCTTCAAAAACATTTTTAGGAACAAAGTATTCAATATCTCTAAAGTCTCTAAAAGAGATAACTATTGCTATCTTTTTATTTAATAATGAATGATTCATAAAAATTTTATTGGTTGAAAATTCTTTACCATTACTACTTAAGTTCTGATAAATCGCAAGACCCTCTTGGGAAAGATAAATGCTTAAGATAATAATTAATATTCCTAAAATTAGAAAAATTTGTTTCATAAAGTTAATTCAAGTACTTTCTTTTCTTAGAGTTATGCTCTTCCAATGTTCCGCTAAAAAGAGTCTCTCCTTCTGGAGTTGATAAATAATACCAAAAATTACTTTCTTCTGGATATATGGAAGCCTTTATACTTTCTAGACCTGGATTACAAATCGGACCAAGAGGAAGTCCAATATATTTATATGTGTTGAAAAGGGAATCAATCTTTTTTTCTTCTTTTAAAATGTTGAAGCCCTTCTTTCCTGTAATATAGTTTATTGTAGAGTCAACCTGCAAAGGAATGTTGCTTTTTTCTCTCTTCCATAAGACACCCGAAACAAGTTCTTTTTCTTCATAACTTATTACTTCTTCTTCAATCATAGAAGCCATTGTTATTATATCAAAGATTGACCTATTTTGTCTTTTAATTTCATCTCTTAAATCCTGATCTAATTTCTTATCAAAATTACCAAGTATCTTGCTTAGAATTTCGTCAATGCCATCACCTCTATAAATTCTATAAGTATCAGGAAAAAGATACCCTTCTAATCCTACACTTTTTGATTTATCTTTTAAAAAATTAAACTCCTGAGAGTAGTCTTTGAGTTCCGGGACCTCAACAACCGAAGAATAATTAATTGTGGGAAAACCTGCCATTTCCATCAGTTCTTCTGCTTGGAACATCCCCTCATTCTCAAAATACCAAGCTATATCTCTCATATCCCAACCTTCAATAATGGTAATTTCTCTTTCTTTCAAAGAGTTTCCTCCTACTATTTTTTGGACTATTTCTTTAACATTAAGAGATGAGTTGATTAAATATTCTCCAGCCTGGAGATTTCTGATTCTCCCTGTTATAAGAACATAAAATTCAAAAAAAAGATGATTTTTTATTAATTCTTCTTTGTCTAGATTCCTCGCAATCTGAAAAACATTTTCCCCTTTATTTATTAAAAAGATTTTACCTTCATTGTTGATATTAGAAGGAAAATATATCCCCTGCAAAATAAAGATAAGTAAAAAGATTAATATTATAAAAAATAATGATTTTTTCATTTTTTCTAAAAACAATAAAAAATAAAACAAAAGACATCCTAAAAAATGCCTAATTAATCTTATCTTGAAGACGAATAGAGAGAAGACTTATTCGCAATTATTTTATATATATTTTCTAGAAAGTCCCCTCCAGCATAACCAACAATAAAGGAAAGAGCAGGAGTGAAAAATCCTTCAAAGGTTAGACCTATTTCTTTGACAGCAACCACGCAAAGCAGGCCTATTACCCCAGAAACAAAAGACATTCCAAAAAAATAGGGAAGATTAAATCCTACATTTTTATAAGAATACTGATGCTTGATAAAGCCAACGGTTCCCCTCACCACTCCCCCTCCAAAACCTGCAATTAATATGTATATCATAGATTTAAAATAATCCTAATTTACTAATTATCCGAATGCTTCGAATTTAAAATAATCCTAATTTACGAATTATCCGAATGCTCCGAATTTAAAATAATCCTAATTTTCAAATAATTAAATGACCGAAAGAAAACAAAATTAATTAAACCCTGTCGGTTGACGCCTGGTATCAACCACTCAATTTATAATAAAACAAATATTAATCGAATGAAATAATATGATTTCAAAGTAGTTCTCGGAAACTTGCTGGCATGGTTCAAGCACATAAAGCATTATGTGCTTGACAGTAAGTTGAGAGTGCAGACCCCAAAATCTCGCTGGGATTTTGAGGGTCGTTACTTTGAAATTTTATTATTGAATGAACTCTATGCTCTGTCTGTCTATCGGTTGACACCTGGTATCAACCACTCAATTTATAATAAAACAAAAAGTAATTAAATGAAATAATATGATTTCAAGGTAGTTCTCGGTCAGTCATGTCCTATTCAAATCTTCTTAAGGATTCTGCTGGTTTTAATTTTGCTGCTTTTAATGCTGGGAAAAATCCCGAAATGCAGCCAACAAAGAATGAGAAACTAATTCCAAAAATAATTAAAAATGGATTGAAAGAAGCAGATATATAAAAAACAGGATATACTTGACCATAATACTCTACAATCTTTGCAAGAAAAAGTCCTAATGCTGTCCCTCCAAGCCCTCCTATAAGTCCAATAGTTCCTGATTCAATCAAGAAAATTTTAAGAATAGCTGAATTTTTAGCACCTATTGCTTTCATAATCCCTATTTCTCTAGTCCTGTCACGAACGGAAGTAAACATAGTATTTGTTATCCCGATCCCTCCAACCAAAATAGAAATGCCAGCAAAAAGTATAATAGCAAACTGAATAACACCAACAATGCTTCCTGTTATTTCTCCAATTTTTTCGGCAGTAATCACTGAAAAATCGCCTCCATCAGTTCCTACTTTTCTTTTTCTCACCTTTCCCAAGTCTTCCCTTATACTTTCAGCTGTACCTTCCAAAGAAGCCCCATCCTCTATTTTAACCATAACCATTTTTGCAGAGCCTTTCTTCTCGCCAGTCAGACTATAATAATCATTTATATCTAAATAAATCTGACCATCATCTGTTTTACTACCAAGAGAATTTAATGCTCCCACTACTGTAAGTTTTTTTCCTTTAATAATAATTTGAGAACCTATTTTAATTTTCTCTTCAAACATTTCATCGGAAACTTGCTGACCTATTAGAATTTCCCTCCTTCCTACTCGGGGCCATTCTCCTTCTGACAAACTCCATCCTTGAAATCTTTTAAAAATATCTAGAACTTCTTCTTCAAAAGACATTCCTGCTAAAGGCGCAAATTTCGACTCTCCTTCATATCTAATTATTACTCCCCTGTAAGACATAGAAATCGTCACATCTACTCCGTCTGCTCTTTCTATGGCCCTGATGTCTTCTTTTTCTAACTCGTCTCCTCCCATCATCATACTCGTCATAAGATTATCGCCTCCTGGCATTACCATGATCATATCTCCTCCAAGAGCTTGAATTTGCTCAGAGATAGCCTTATTCACACCCTCACCTAAAGAAAGTAAACTTATAATTAAAAAAATCCCTATAATAATTCCAAAAATAGTGAGCCAACTCCTGAGAGATCTGGTCTTTAAATTCCTGAGAGCAATTTTAAAATATTCATTCATTCCACCAAACATTTTTATTTTTGTTATAAAATATTTTTGATTTTTTTAATAAAAATTACTTATCCCATAAAACCTTAGGAGATTCTTTATGGTTAGTAACTATTTGACCATCCTTGATATTCACTATAATCTCACTGTATTCTGCAATATGAGGATCATGAGTAACAACAATTATTGTTTTACCTTCCTTTTTATGAAAATTAGTTAAAATATCCATTACCTTTAAGCCTGTGGTTGAATCAAGATTTCCAGTAGGTTCATCAGCTATAATTATCTCGGGATTATTGGCAAAAGCTCTGGCAATGGCAACTCTTTGGCGCTCCCCACCAGAAAGTTCAGCCGGCTGATGAGCAATTCTCTCCTTTAAATCAACTGAATTTAAGAGTTCTTTTGCTTTCTTCTTTCTCTCTTCAATCGGAATCTCCTGAAAAACCATAGGGAGGGCAACATTTTCTAAAGCATCCAATTGGGGCAGTAAATTAAATTCCTGAAAAACAAATCCAATAGTTTTGCCTCTAAATTGAGATAATTGGCTTTCCGACATTAGGGAGATATCTTTTCCTTTTAAAAATATTTTCCCTTCAGTAGGAAAATCTAAACATCCTACTAAATTTAAAAGTGTAGATTTTCCCGAGCCCGAAGGACCCATAATAGTCACAAAATCACCCTGATAAATATCAAGATTAATTTCTTTGAGAGCAACAAGTTCTACCTTACCTAATTGATAAATCTTTTTTACGTTTTTTAAACTAAGCACTAACTCTTTTTTGATCATAGTAAAATTACTTTTTCGCCTTCCAAGAGACCAGATATAATTTCTATAAAATCATTAGTTCCTTCAAGTCCAACCTCTACCTCTTTCTCTTTAAGCTCATCTCCTTTTAAAACCCTTACCATATCTTTTCCTTCTTTTTTATAAACCGCATCTTCTGGAACAACGATGACATCTTCTCTTGACTCAGCCTTGATAGCTAAATCTGCTGTCATGCCTGTTCTTATAGTTTCTGGTATTTTTTTGAAAATAATTTTAACCTCATAATAAACCACTCCATCAACTATCTTTTCTGCAGGGCTAATTAGAAAAACTTCTCCTTCAAAAAATTCATCAGGAAAAGCAATGAGAGATATATTAACAGAATCCCCGACATCTACTTTCACAACATCTTCTTCGTATATATCAACTTTTATTTCGTAAGGAACTTCTGGAGAAAGAGTAAAGATTTTTGAATTAATAGAGGCTGTTTCTCCTACTTCTTTTTCAACCTCAGTTATCTGCCCTTTAATAGGAGCAATAATATAGGATTGCCGTATCTGTTCTTCTAAATAACTTATTTTTAATCCTGATTTTTCTATTTGAGCATTATAGAGATTAACATCTTCCTTGTCTGCAGGTGCCTCTATAACCAATAAATTGTCTTGAGCTGATTTGAGAGTCCCTTGAGCTGTTAGAACACTTGATTGAGCATTATTAATATTATACCTATTAGTAATTTTTGTTGAAGAAATATTCTGCTCTGAATTGACTACGTTAGTTAAGGCGGTATTAATATTTGTTCTGTAGGTGTCAAGAGAAGTTTTATCAGTATCTGATACGACGTCACGATAATCTGGATATTCAGAAATTTCACGAACATCATTTAACGAAGCATAAATATCGGGAAGCTCGTCTCTAAAAACAGATAAAGTATCATCCATATCGCTTTCTTCTAAATCTTCCTTTGCCTGACTAAGAGAATCTTTCATACTTACAACCGAATTGGATATTTCTAATTTATCACTCTTCACTCTTAATCCTTCTTGATTATTGGCTGCAAAATAGGTTCTCTGAAAAGAACTGATAAAGTTTTGAGCATTATACGAATTCAAATAAGCTGTTTCTAAAACATTGATAGCGTCTTCATAAGATGACTTCAAAGTATCATTCGCCCGATCTTCAATATCTTGCAAATTTTGCTCAGCGCTGTCTAGTGTAACTCGAGCATTTAAAACAACTGTCTCATATTTCTGAATTTCTTCTTGGCTCGCCCCCGATAATAATTTGGCCAACTGGGCTTTGTATATTTTTAAATCAGATTTTGCTTCCTGGAGTTGTATTCCAAGATTATTTGTTTCTAGTTTAGCTAAAAGTTTTCCTTTTTCAACTTCGTCTCCCAATCCAACATAAATTGTTTCAATTTTACCTGAACCATTGAAACCTAATTCTATTTTCTCTCCCTTTTTAACCTGACCATTTTCTGAAATTTCCCTTATAACATTTCCTTTTGAAACTATTACAAATTCAAAATCAGGTTCTCCGTTCTTAGAACTAAAAACCTGATAAAGAATAAAAATTGAAATTAGCGCAATTATTGATATTATGATCTTCTTTTTCATTTTTTTAGAGAAGCAGGGGTGGCTGGAGTTGAACCAACAACCTCTTGTTTTGGAGACAAGCGCTCTGCCAATTGAGCTACACCCCCTCTTTGTTTATTTTTTTAACTCCTTATGTATGGTATGTTTTCTACAATTTTTACAAAATTTCTTTAATTCCAATTTACCCTCTACTGACTTGGGTTTATTCGTAAAATAATTTATACTTTTACATTCCGAACACTGAAGTTTTATTAATTGTTTTTTCTTTTTTGCCATAATTTTTTGTAGATAGTTTTAGTTTGAGCCCGGAGTGAGAATTGGACTCACGGCCTTTCCCTTACCAAGGGAATGTTCTACCACTGAACTATCCGGGCCAATTTAATTAAAATTTGCTGTGGGCAGGGAGGGATTCGAACCCCCGTAGGTCAGAGACCGGCAGATTTACAGTCTGCTGCGTTTGGCCGCTCCGCCACCTACCCACAAAATACTCTTTTCATTCTATCAGAAACTATTTATTTTTCAATAGTTTTTTGATTATTCTCTCTCCATTTCTTAATTTTCTTATGATCTCCAGAAATTAAAACTTTAGGGACTTCCCATTTTACTTTTTTCCCAGGAGAAAATACTTCTGGTCTCGTATATTGAGAATACTCAATAAATCCTCCTTCTTTTGTAATCCTTTCTTCTAAAAGCTCTTTTTTCCCTATAACTCCAGGGATAAGTCTTGAAACAGACTCAATTACTACCATTGAAGGTATTTCTCCTCCCATTAGATCATATTCTCCTATCGAAACTGTTTCATCAGCAATATACTTGCTAACTCTTTCGTCTACACCTTCGTATCTTCCGCAGATCATAATTAATCTATCTAATTTTGAAAAGCGATGCGCCATTTTTTGGTTAAACTTTTAAAAAATTAAACTCCTGAGAGTAGTCTTTGAGTTCCGGGACCTCAACAACCGAAGAATAATTAATTGTGGGAAAACCTGCCATTTCCATCAGTTCTTCTGCTTGGAACATCCCCTCATTCTCAAAATACCAAGCTATATCTCTCATATCCCAACCTTCAATAATGGTAATTTCTCTTTCTTTCAAAGAGTTTCCTCCTACTATTTTTTGGACTATTTCTTTAACATTAAGAGATGAGTTGATTAAATATTCTCCAGCCTGGAGATTTCTGATTCTCCCTGTTATAAGAACATAAAATTCAAAAAAAAGATGATTTTTTATTAATTCTTCTTTGTCTAGATTCCTCGCAATCTGAAAAACATTTTCCCCTTTATTTATTAAAAAGATTTTACCTTCATTGTTGATATTAGAAGGAAAATATATCCCCTGCAAAATAAAGATAAGTAAAAAGATTAATATTATAAAAAATAATGATTTTTTCATTTTTTCTAAAAACAATAAAAAATAAAACAAAAGACATCCTAAAAAATGCCTAATTAATCTTATCTTGAAGACGAATAGAGAGAAGACTTATTCGCAATTATTTTATATATATTTTCTAGAAAGTCCCCTCCAGCATAACCAACAATAAAGGAAAGAGCAGGAGTGAAAAATCCTTCAAAGGTTAGACCTATTTCTTTGACAGCAACCACGCAAAGCAGGCCTATTACCCCAGAAACAAAAGACATTCCAAAAAAATAGGGAAGATTAAATCCTACATTTTTATAAGAATACTGATGCTTGATAAAGCCAACGGTTCCCCTCACCACTCCCCCTCCAAAACCTGCAATTAATATGTATATCATAGATTTAAAATAATCCTAATTTACTAATTATCCGAATGCTTCGAATTTAAAATAATCCTAATTTACGAATTATCCGAATGCTCCGAATTTAAAATAATCCTAATTTTCAAATAATTAAATGACCGAAAGAAAACAAAATTAATTAAACCCTGTCGGTTGACGCCTGGTATCAACCACTCAATTTATAATAAAACAAATATTAATCGAATGAAATAATATGATTTCAAAGTAGTTCTCGGAAACTTGCTGGCATGGTTCAAGCACATAAAGCATTATGTGCTTGACAGTAAGTTGAGAGTGCAGACCCCAAAATCTCGCTGGGATTTTGAGGGTCGTTACTTTGAAATTTTATTATTGAATGAACTCTATGCTCTGTCTGTCTATCGGTTGACACCTGGTATCAACCACTCAATTTATAATAAAACAAAAAGTAATTAAATGAAATAATATGATTTCAAGGTAGTTCTCGGTCAGTCATGTCCTATTCAAATCTTCTTAAGGATTCTGCTGGTTTTAATTTTGCTGCTTTTAATGCTGGGAAAAATCCCGAAATGCAGCCAACAAAGAATGAGAAACTAATTCCAAAAATAATTAAAAATGGATTGAAAGAAGCAGATATATAAAAAACAGGATATACTTGACCATAATACTCTACAATCTTTGCAAGAAAAAGTCCTAATGCTGTCCCTCCAAGCCCTCCTATAAGTCCAATAGTTCCTGATTCAATCAAGAAAATTTTAAGAATAGCTGAATTTTTAGCACCTATTGCTTTCATAATCCCTATTTCTCTAGTCCTGTCACGAACGGAAGTAAACATAGTATTTGTTATCCCGATCCCTCCAACCAAAATAGAAATGCCAGCAAAAAGTATAATAGCAAACTGAATAACACCAACAATGCTTCCTGTTATTTCTCCAATTTTTTCGGCAGTAATCACTGAAAAATCGCCTCCATCAGTTCCTACTTTTCTTTTTCTCACCTTTCCCAAGTCTTCCCTTATACTTTCAGCTGTACCTTCCAAAGAAGCCCCATCCTCTATTTTAACCATAACCATTTTTGCAGAGCCTTTCTTCTCGCCAGTCAGACTATAATAATCATTTATATCTAAATAAATCTGACCATCATCTGTTTTACTACCAAGAGAATTTAATGCTCCCACTACTGTAAGTTTTTTTCCTTTAATAATAATTTGAGAACCTATTTTAATTTTCTCTTCAAACATTTCATCGGAAACTTGCTGACCTATTAGAATTTCCCTCCTTCCTACTCGGGGCCATTCTCCTTCTGACAAACTCCATCCTTGAAATCTTTTAAAAATATCTAGAACTTCTTCTTCAAAAGACATTCCTGCTAAAGGCGCAAATTTCGACTCTCCTTCATATCTAATTATTACTCCCCTGTAAGACATAGAAATCGTCACATCTACTCCGTCTGCTCTTTCTATGGCCCTGATGTCTTCTTTTTCTAACTCGTCTCCTCCCATCATCATACTCGTCATAAGATTATCGCCTCCTGGCATTACCATGATCATATCTCCTCCAAGAGCTTGAATTTGCTCAGAGATAGCCTTATTCACACCCTCACCTAAAGAAAGTAAACTTATAATTAAAAAAATCCCTATAATAATTCCAAAAATAGTGAGCCAACTCCTGAGAGATCTGGTCTTTAAATTCCTGAGAGCAATTTTAAAATATTCATTCATTCCACCAAACATTTTTATTTTTGTTATAAAATATTTTTGATTTTTTTAATAAAAATTACTTATCCCATAAAACCTTAGGAGATTCTTTATGGTTAGTAACTATTTGACCATCCTTGATATTCACTATAATCTCACTGTATTCTGCAATATGAGGATCATGAGTAACAACAATTATTGTTTTACCTTCCTTTTTATGAAAATTAGTTAAAATATCCATTACCTTTAAGCCTGTGGTTGAATCAAGATTTCCAGTAGGTTCATCAGCTATAATTATCTCGGGATTATTGGCAAAAGCTCTGGCAATGGCAACTCTTTGGCGCTCCCCACCAGAAAGTTCAGCCGGCTGATGAGCAATTCTCTCCTTTAAATCAACTGAATTTAAGAGTTCTTTTGCTTTCTTCTTTCTCTCTTCAATCGGAATCTCCTGAAAAACCATAGGGAGGGCAACATTTTCTAAAGCATCCAATTGGGGCAGTAAATTAAATTCCTGAAAAACAAATCCAATAGTTTTGCCTCTAAATTGAGATAATTGGCTTTCCGACATTAGGGAGATATCTTTTCCTTTTAAAAATATTTTCCCTTCAGTAGGAAAATCTAAACATCCTACTAAATTTAAAAGTGTAGATTTTCCCGAGCCCGAAGGACCCATAATAGTCACAAAATCACCCTGATAAATATCAAGATTAATTTCTTTGAGAGCAACAAGTTCTACCTTACCTAATTGATAAATCTTTTTTACGTTTTTTAAACTAAGCACTAACTCTTTTTTGATCATAGTAAAATTACTTTTTCGCCTTCCAAGAGACCAGATATAATTTCTATAAAATCATTAGTTCCTTCAAGTCCAACCTCTACCTCTTTCTCTTTAAGCTCATCTCCTTTTAAAACCCTTACCATATCTTTTCCTTCTTTTTTATAAACCGCATCTTCTGGAACAACGATGACATCTTCTCTTGACTCAGCCTTGATAGCTAAATCTGCTGTCATGCCTGTTCTTATAGTTTCTGGTATTTTTTTGAAAATAATTTTAACCTCATAATAAACCACTCCATCAACTATCTTTTCTGCAGGGCTAATTAGAAAAACTTCTCCTTCAAAAAATTCATCAGGAAAAGCAATGAGAGATATATTAACAGAATCCCCGACATCTACTTTCACAACATCTTCTTCGTATATATCAACTTTTATTTCGTAAGGAACTTCTGGAGAAAGAGTAAAGATTTTTGAATTAATAGAGGCTGTTTCTCCTACTTCTTTTTCAACCTCAGTTATCTGCCCTTTAATAGGAGCAATAATATAGGATTGCCGTATCTGTTCTTCTAAATAACTTATTTTTAATCCTGATTTTTCTATTTGAGCATTATAGAGATTAACATCTTCCTTGTCTGCAGGTGCCTCTATAACCAATAAATTGTCTTGAGCTGATTTGAGAGTCCCTTGAGCTGTTAGAACACTTGATTGAGCATTATTAATATTATACCTATTAGTAATTTTTGTTGAAGAAATATTCTGCTCTGAATTGACTACGTTAGTTAAGGCGGTATTAATATTTGTTCTGTAGGTGTCAAGAGAAGTTTTATCAGTATCTGATACGACGTCACGATAATCTGGATATTCAGAAATTTCACGAACATCATTTAACGAAGCATAAATATCGGGAAGCTCGTCTCTAAAAACAGATAAAGTATCATCCATATCGCTTTCTTCTAAATCTTCCTTTGCCTGACTAAGAGAATCTTTCATACTTACAACCGAATTGGATATTTCTAATTTATCACTCTTCACTCTTAATCCTTCTTGATTATTGGCTGCAAAATAGGTTCTCTGAAAAGAACTGATAAAGTTTTGAGCATTATACGAATTCAAATAAGCTGTTTCTAAAACATTGATAGCGTCTTCATAAGATGACTTCAAAGTATCATTCGCCCGATCTTCAATATCTTGCAAATTTTGCTCAGCGCTGTCTAGTGTAACTCGAGCATTTAAAACAACTGTCTCATATTTCTGAATTTCTTCTTGGCTCGCCCCCGATAATAATTTGGCCAACTGGGCTTTGTATATTTTTAAATCAGATTTTGCTTCCTGGAGTTGTATTCCAAGATTATTTGTTTCTAGTTTAGCTAAAAGTTTTCCTTTTTCAACTTCGTCTCCCAATCCAACATAAATTGTTTCAATTTTACCTGAACCATTGAAACCTAATTCTATTTTCTCTCCCTTTTTAACCTGACCATTTTCTGAAATTTCCCTTATAACATTTCCTTTTGAAACTATTACAAATTCAAAATCAGGTTCTCCGTTCTTAGAACTAAAAACCTGATAAAGAATAAAAATTGAAATTAGCGCAATTATTGATATTATGATCTTCTTTTTCATTTTTTTAGAGAAGCAGGGGTGGCTGGAGTTGAACCAACAACCTCTTGTTTTGGAGACAAGCGCTCTGCCAATTGAGCTACACCCCCTCTTTGTTTATTTTTTTAACTCCTTATGTATGGTATGTTTTCTACAATTTTTACAAAATTTCTTTAATTCCAATTTACCCTCTACTGACTTGGGTTTATTCGTAAAATAATTTATACTTTTACATTCCGAACACTGAAGTTTTATTAATTGTTTTTTCTTTTTTGCCATAATTTTTTGTAGATAGTTTTAGTTTGAGCCCGGAGTGAGAATTGGACTCACGGCCTTTCCCTTACCAAGGGAATGTTCTACCACTGAACTATCCGGGCCAATTTAATTAAAATTTGCTGTGGGCAGGGAGGGATTCGAACCCCCGTAGGTCAGAGACCGGCAGATTTACAGTCTGCTGCGTTTGGCCGCTCCGCCACCTACCCACAAAATACTCTTTTCATTCTATCAGAAACTATTTATTTTTCAATAGTTTTTTGATTATTCTCTCTCCATTTCTTAATTTTCTTATGATCTCCAGAAATTAAAACTTTAGGGACTTCCCATTTTACTTTTTTCCCAGGAGAAAATACTTCTGGTCTCGTATATTGAGAATACTCAATAAATCCTCCTTCTTTTGTAATCCTTTCTTCTAAAAGCTCTTTTTTCCCTATAACTCCAGGGATAAGTCTTGAAACAGACTCAATTACTACCATTGAAGGTATTTCTCCTCCCATTAGATCATATTCTCCTATCGAAACTGTTTCATCAGCAATATACTTGCTAACTCTTTCGTCTACACCTTCGTATCTTCCGCAGATCATAATTAATCTATCTAATTTTGAAAAGCGATGCGCCATTTTTTGGTTAAACTTTTTTCCTCTTGGGGTAAATAAAATTATTTTAGATTTCGATTTTTTCGATTTTAAAGCAGTCACTGCCTTATAAATTGGTTCTACCTTCATTACCATCCCTAATCCTCCACCAAAAGGACGATCATCAACAGTCTTTCTTTTGTCATCAGTCCATTTTCTTAAATCATGAACATTAACCTTAAACAAATTTTTATCCTGAGCTTTTTTTATTAAGCCCTCTTTTAAATATGAATTAAATATATCTGGAAATATTGTAATAATATCAAATTGAATCATAATTTGTTATATAATAACAGATTTTATGTAAAAAATCTTTTTAAAAAACTGCCCCATTAAGAAAATAGGGCAGTTGCAACGACAAGGATAACGTAATTTTACAATTTTAAATCTTCTAATTCTCCTGCTTGAGAATCTTTGACATCTTGAGAGTCTTGAGATTCTTCAGAAGGTTGAGAAGGTTGGGATTCTTGAGAAGATTGAGAAGGTTGGGATTCTTGAGAAGATTGAGGAAATCTCTCTCTTCTTTGGACGCGACCACCTTCTGGTTCTTCAATCTTAAGATTTACCCTAGCGTGGTTCTTAAGACCAACTATTCTAACCAGACTTCTAATTGCTTTAGCGGTAGCACCTGCTCTTCCAACAACTTGACCCATGTCTTCTGGATGTACTCTTAAAGAGAGTAAAACTCCCATCTCGTCCACAGTTCTTTCAACTGTAACATCTTCAGGATGATCAACTAAGCCCTTGACTATATACTCAAGAAATTCTTTATCGTTTGTCTTTTTCTCTATCATATTTTAAATTAATTATCAGTATTGTTTTCGTTAACCCGGTAACTCGACCTTTTATCTCCCTGATTCTCTTTCGTATAACAGAAACAGGTCTCAATTATTAAAAATAAATCTAAGATCAATAATATGCTACAAATTTTACTCTTTTTTTGTAAATTGTCAAGATGCAACTTCTTAAATATTTCAGATAAATAATAAATATTATAATTAAAAAATATCTGTAAGAAAGATTATCTTCCAGATATTTAATAAAAAATTATTGTCTTAATTTTTAATTCAAATCTAAAACTTAACTATTTTTTTCTTCTTTATCTTCCGCTTTTTTTTCTAACTTCTCTTTTTTAGAAACTTCCTCTGATTTCTCTTTTTTTTCTTTCTTAATTTCTTCCTTAACTTCTTCTGGTTTCTCTTCTTTTTGAGAAGATTCTTCTTTTTTATTATCTTTCTTTTGTTCTTGTGGTTCTTCTGATTTTTCTATCGTAGCTTCCTTTTTCTCTTCAGCTATTTTTTCTACTTCAATAACCTTTTCTTCTTCAACGGTTTTTTCTTTTCCCTTTACTTCTTTCTTTTCTTCTTCTTTCTTTTTTGACTTTTTATGAACATCAATTTTTCTTCCTTTCATTACTCCTTCTGAAATTAAAAGGTTATGAATTGAGTCAGAAGGTTTTGCTCCAACTGACATCCAATATTCAACTCTGTCTTTTTTTAATTTCTTTTCTTTTGTTAAAGGATTATAATAACCAACTTCTTCAACAAAACGTCCTCCTTTCGGCGGTTTTCTTTGATCTGTGACAATTATTCTGAAAAAAGGTTGATTCCTTTTTCCAAATCTAGCATAACGAATAATAAGCATATTTTTAGATTACCAATTTTTATTTTCTAATGCAACCCTAGCTGCATCTTCCTCGGCTTCCTGTTTTGAAGACCCGTTACCTTTTGCTGTTAATTCTTCATTTAAGAAAACTCCCATAACAAACTCTTTAGCATGATCAGGTCCCCACTCTTTTAAAACTTTATAAAGAGGCGTGGCCCCTACATGCTCTTGGGATTTTTCCTGAAATGTTGATTTAAAATCTTTAAAAAGACCTTTCTCTATAATGACGGGAAGTTTTTTAATCAAATATTTTTTAATGAAATCTCGACAAGGATTGTATCCTTGATCTAAATATAAAGCCCCTAAGAATGCTTCAAATGTATCGGCCAATATAAACTGACGAGCTTTTCCGTTTTCTTTTGATTCTCCTTTAGATAGAAGAAGAAAGTCATCAAACCCTATTTCTTTTGATGTCTCCGAAAGTATCCTAGTATTAACTAAGGAAGCTCTCCAACTTGTAAGTTCTCCTTCAGGCTTGTCAGAATAATTATTATAAAGATATTCTGTAACAACAAGCTCCAAAACCGCATCTCCTAGAAATTCCAATCTTTCGTTGTTTCCAAGTCCAAACTCAGGATTTTCGTTTAAGTAAGAGCGATGACAAAATGCCTGAGAAAGTAAATCTTTATTCTCAAAAAAAACATCAATTATTTTTTCAAGTTTTCCAAACTCTTCCATAAAATATTTAGAGTTCAACCCTGTGTAAAACTAAACTTTTGATTTGAATTCTATTCAGGATCTGACTCTTGAAAATTACTATTTAATTCTTTGTATACTGTTCCTAAAACTCCATTGATAAATTTACTTGAATTATCTCCTCCAAAACTCTTAGCAAGCTCTATTGCTTCATTAATAGCAACCTTTGGAGGAACTTCTTCTTTGTTTTCATAAAGAAGTTCATAAAGTCCAATCCTTAAAACGTTTCTATCAATAATGGTAATCTGTTCTATGGGCCATTCAGGAGCAGCTTTCGAAATAATTTTATCAATTTCAGGAAGATGATTTTTTACTCCTTTCACTAAATCACAAATAAACTTAGTATCCTTAAGACCCACTCCAAGTTCTTCAATGTTTCTCTCTTTAATGCTTTCTAAGTTGTCTAACTTCTTTCCATAGAAATCCCATTCATAAAGAGTTTGCATTGCTATTGATCTTGATAAATGTCTTGAAGCCATACTTTGTAACTAAACAATTAATAATTAAAGTTGCAAATTATCAGTCCGCCAGTCAATAGATGAACTTTAAGACTATTTTTTAGAGAGCCCTTCCATACTTAAATTTTTTGGTTCTTGCTCTTCTTTTAAAGATATCTCTTTTTCTTTTTTCTTTTTCTCTTTCTTTGTCAAATCTTTTAAAACATCTATAACCTCTCTTCCTTTATAATAACCGCAATTCTGACAAACAGCATGAGATCTTTTCATCTTTCCACATTTAGAACATTTAACCAAAGAAGGAGCTTCCAAACGAATATTTGCTCTTCTCTTATTTCTTCTTGATTTTGTGTGTCTTTGTTTTGGTACTGCCATGATAAATAACTATCCGCCAGCTGGCGGAACTAATTAACTTATTCGCCGGTTAGCTCCGCCAACTGACTCCGCCGGCTGGCGGACGGGATACAGAGTATAAAATCATCTGACTATTTGAACATTCTTATGTTAACAGAAAATAAAAAAATTTCAATAGCAAAGGTAAAAATAAAAAACGCACAGTGATTTACTATACGTTTTTT
>Ga0307992_1000942_pt1 | contig 17608 bp, 14 predicted proteins | sample EllFjometagen133_FD_203162 | JGI IMG/M metagenome (GOLD analysis project Ga0307992, IMG submission 203162) | Marine microbial communities from Ellis Fjord, Antarctic Ocean - #133 | ecosystem: Environmental > Aquatic > Marine > Unclassified | place: Southern Ocean | collected 2014-10-08
CATTTTACTCACCTTTATTCTTATGTATATCGTTCCAGGTGATCCTGTACTTTCCATGGTGGGTGAGCGTTATGAAGAGGAAACCCTGGAGCGCTTGCGGGAGCAGTTTCATCTTAATGACCCGCTCTGGAAACAGTTTGGACACTATCTATGGGGATTGCTCCATGGTGATCTGGGTGTCTCTTTTATATCTCAAAAACCAGTAACTGAAATGATTATGGAGCGCTTCCCAGCCACCATGCTGCTGGCTACGGGAGCTATGTTTGTTTCCATTTTACTGGGCATTTCTGTGGGGGTGGTGTCAGCCATAAAACCCCATTCGTGGTTGGATAGAACAACCATGGGGATTGCCTTGCTGGGGATTTCGGCGCCTGTCTTCTGGGTGGGATTACTCCTGGTGATTGGAGCCAGAGCCGTGGGGTGGCCCTATCTCACAGGCTATGGATGCCTGCCCTATCTCATTTTGCCGGCCATCACACTGGGAACCCGCAGCGCCGCTTTTCTGGCCCGCGTCACCCGGGCAAACATGCTGGAGGTGCTTTCCCAGGATTATGTTCGCACCGCCAAGGCCAAGGGTTTGTCAAATTTTATCGTGGTGGTCAAACACGCCCTGAAAAACACCCTTATTCCTGTCATAACAATAATCGGTGTTGATTTTGGATCCTATCTTTCTGGTGCCGTTCTAACCGAATCCATTTTCAACTGGCCCGGCATTGGACGTCTTGCCCTCAACGCCATTTTAAAGCGTGATTTCCCGGTTATCCAGGGTGTGGTTCTGGTTACGGCGTTGATCTTTGTGACCGCCAATTTCACGGTGGATATCCTATATGGGGTCATTGATCCGCGCATACGGTTAGGGAAGGGAAAAGGATAATGGCAAGGATTGCAGGGCCGCATCGCGATGCGGCCTTACAGGAGAGGTACAAGACAAGGACAAGACAATATGCGCGGTAGTATCACCTCAGAAACCATCAAGCAGATTCGTAAGAACAAGGTTGCCCTGTTTGGTCTCTTCCTGGTGGTTCTGTTGGTTTTTGTCGGCGTGTTCGCTCATTGGGTGGCGCCTTATGACCCCTACGATGCTGACCTGGATATCAGTCTACAGCCTCCTTCTACACAACACTGGCTGGGGACGGATGAAGAAGGTCGTGATGTCCTCTCGCGGATTATTTATGGCGCTCGTATCTCACTCAAGGTAGGCATTATTGCCAGTTCTATATCATTGCTCATCGGGGCGATTCTGGGTTTGATTGCCGGATACTTTCGCGGCTGGACGGAAACCATTATCATGCGTTTCACTGATGTGATGTTCGGTTTCCCCGCTTTGTTATTTATGATTGGAATTACTGCCGCTGTCCCACGACCCAGTATTGAGGTGGCTATGCTGGCTATTGGGTTAGTGAGTTGGCCGGGCATGGCCAGAATCATGCGCTCTCAGGTATTGACCATTATAGAACAGGAATATGTGACTGCTGCACGATCACTGGGATATTCACAAATTCGCATCATCATGCGGCATGTCTTGCCCAATAGTTTGGCGCCTGTGATTGTGGCCTTTACCATGAGTATTGCCGGGGCTGTTATGGCTGAAGCATCGCTCTCCTTTATTGGTCTGGGCGCTCAACCACCAGAACCCAGTTGGGGCTCCATGATTGCTTTTGGCCGTATGCATCTCAGGGGTGAATGGTGGATTTCCGTCTTTCCTGGTCTGGCAGTGGCTGTCATGGTGATTGGTTTTAACCTGTTTGGTGAAGGTCTCAGGGATGCCCTGGATCCAACCATGCGGGGCAGGGGCAAGTAATAATTAATAATTAAGAAGGAAGAAACAGGTGAAAAGCATGCGTTTTGAGAGAATTCTTTTAATTGGTCTAATCATTATGAGTATCATGGCTTGTTCTACTTTCATGCCAGGAAATGAATCTGCTGAACAGCGCCTGGGCAAGACCATTGTGGATGGAGAAACAGTTGTCTACAACTCCGATATTTACGACATTACTATTGTAGGCTTCAAAGAAAATTTTGAGATTATCTATGACCCACAGAAGCCACCCACACTAAAGCAGGCGGGACAAAAATACGGCTATCGCTATCTAATTAATGGATCCTACTTTGAGGGTTCCAGGGTTCATGCAGGTTGGCTATCCATCTTTGGAATCCAGCATGCACCCCTGAAGGACGATCGTCAACTTAGTCATATGGCTGTTCTGGATACCAGCGTTGGATATGTTGACTTTCCCTGTCTGGGTCTATGGGACTCCAGCATGACCTGTAAAACCAGCATAGAATTTCAAACTGGCCCCCTGGTTATTTATGCCAACACAGTTGATACGCTTTCTATTAATGCCTCAATCAACGGCAAGAGCTCACATCTTAGAACCTTTCTGGCCTATACCGAAGAAGACGGCATGAAATACTTTATTATAAGTAGACAAGTTGGTTCTCTTGCCCTAATGGCAGAACACCTCCTGTCTTTGCCCCTATTTGCGGGGAAAACGCTCTCCGTCATGAATCTAGATGGAGGTTCCTCAACCGCCCTGTACTCCCAGAATCACCCCGAGTTGAATTTCAATATTAACAGGCCCCTCCCCATATTGCTGGGGATCAAATAGACACTTTCTAGCGTGGGTTGTCAGTGGCGTATCGCGATACGCCACCACTGTCTCGAATAACAATGTTTTTCCCTAAGCCCCCACCTTCACTTTTTCATTATTAATTAATAATTTCCCTTGACCCTCACCCGACGTCATAGCCTATACTAAGCCCCGACATTGGATAAGGATGTGTGGTATGAGTAAAAAGTATAGTGTAAAACAGGTGGCTGAGCTTTCCGGTGTTACCGTGCGAGCTCTCCATCATTACGATCATATTGGTTTGCTAAAGCCAGCCATGCGGTCGGAAAAGAAATACCGCTATTATGATGAACAGGATCTTTTGCGTTTACAGCAGATCATGTTCTATCGTGAGCTGGATTTCTCGTTGGAGGAGATCCAGGATATTCTAGATAATACTGATTTTGATGCCCGTGAGGCACTAAAAAGTCATCGTGAAAGACTCATCCAAAAACGACAGAATGTAGCGACCTTGATAGAGACCGTAGATAGGACTCTGGAGTCGCTGGAAGGAGACCATCACATGACATTAAAAGACAAAGATCTTTACGAGGGTTTTGATCAAGAGAAGATCGACCGTTGGAATAAAAAGGTCGACGAAAAATATGATCCGAAAAAAGTTACTGAATCCAGGCGCAATATTGGCAAGATGTCAAAAGGTCAATTTAAGGATGTTCAGAAAGAAGGAGATCGAGTTACCCTTGCGATCTCAAAACTGATTGATCAGGAAGCAAGTTCTCCCGAAGTTCAGGCGCTCATCAAAGAGCACCATGTTTGGATTGAGAACTTCTATACCTGTCCCGCCGGGATGTACAAAGGCCTGGGACAACTGTATGTTGAGAACCCTGAATTCACTGCCTTTTATGAGAAGTTCAAACAAGGTTTGGCTGCCTTTATATGTAAGGCCATGGGTTATTACGCAGACAATTCCCTTAGGTAGTGTGGATGTCCTGCGGGAGGACGCAGGTTTTCAGCACGAAATAGTATCGTTTATATCTACGTCAAGGCAACACTCGAACACGGGGAAATCTTGTGAAATAGGCTCAACGCCTACCGTAACCATTCATTCTGGTCATACTTCACTACTCATCTTTTGCTTAAGAGATGGAATCTTCAAACATCAAGAAGACCTGATGAATCTGAGGTCTGCTTAAATCAGTCCTTTTGATTGTAAATATCCTTTATAGCTTGACCATTCATGAAGGGTTCTTTACAAATTATTGTGCTCCTCGTTGTATTACAGATGAGTTATCCTGCATTGGCACAGACTGAAGGATTTTACAAAGATTTATTCATGGATGGGGGTGTCTCCCTCACCTCACGTACCAGCCTACCCGCCGCAACCTCCCTGGGATACAGCATGGAATACCTCGCTACTGGTGATGGAACCCGGCAGGCTGACGTGATGATTCAGAATGCTCTTGATGACAACGGCTATCTCCTGTATCCCGATGGATCACCACGGTTCCGCTGCATCTATACGAATGGTGGTGGAGCAACCAACCACGGTAATTCCCTGGGTGAAGTCGGACGAAGCCAAATTCGTGATTTTTACTATAACGGGGGATCCTTTTCAGGTTCTTGTGCAGGAGCATTTATCGTCAGTATGAGTTACATGAGTTCGGGAGTTTATGAACCTTACTACCATATCTGGCCCGGACGTACTGCCCAGCCGTCCATTGCAGATGTATATACGGGTCACGTCATTGAGGCAAACTCTCCCCTGCTGGACTACTACGATTTTGGCGAGGATATGTATATTGCCAATGTGTACCACAATCTGGGTCCCTACCCTCGAGAACAGTTGGACTATCCCGCGCAAACTGAGATTTTAACACGCTTCGACCATCCCGGGGCTGCTCATCACGAGAAGGGTAGTAGCTGGGCTTATAAAGATGATGCAAGCACAGGTCGTATTGTGGTTGTCGCTTCCCATCCAGAGGGAGTGACCAGCGGTGAGCGACTGCAATTTATGAAAGCCCTCTTGCGCTATGCACTCGATGGTATCGGTTCACCGGTGGTCAAGGGTAGTCTTGAGAATGGTTCTGAACGGGTCATGGACAAGTTCTCCGGGGATAACGATCCCGCGTTCACCCGTATTGGCGACCGACAGTACCATCATTTCACCATCGATCTCCCTACCAATGTCAACAATCTTACCATTGATTTAAATGGCAACAACGCTTATAGCTTTAATCTATATATGCAGAGAAATGAATTTGCCTTTGAGAGTACCGCGGAATGGCAAAGTACCACAGCAGGGGCAGATCATGCGCTGAGCCTGACCAACCCCGAGCCAGGGCTTTGGTATATTGGTGTGGAATGTGAATCCACGGTTCAAACAACCCTACAATCCTGGGGATACGAATATACCAGTGGAACTGGAGTGCTGAACGGTGTTAGTTATTCTGTGACAGCTTCATGGAACCCACTCTCTATCAATTCAGCCTCCCAACCTGAGAGCAGGGATTTGCTATACAACTATCCCAATCCCTTCAACCCAATAACCACCATCAGCTACACCCTCCCGGAAAATTCCCATGCACAACTAACGATTTACGATATCACCGGTCAAAGCATCCATACGCTCGTAGCTGCGTCACTGCTAGCTGGTAGCTACAATACCCAGTGGAATGGCATGAATGAATTAGGTCATCAAGTAAGTACTGGGGTGTATTTCTGTTGCTTACAAGCGGGAAGTTTTCACCAAACGATCAAAATGGTGTATTTGCCATAAAGATTGATCTCTCGAGGACGCTTTCATTCTTGTGAAAGTGAATGATTATATCTGGAGAAATAAATTTCACTTGAAACCCTGGCGGCATCTTATATATCCTCAAAAATGTATAGCAGCAGCGCATAGCTCAGAAAAGGAATAAATAAAATGGATAAACTGAACATTCTCTGGACCAGTGGTGATAAAGAAACCTTCCTCAGCATGATCGCCACGTATACACCCAATGCCTTAAAAAATGGTTGGTGGGATGAGATCAATATTCTCATCTGGGGCGGATCAACAAGGCTCGCCTTTGAAGATGCCCAAGTACAAAAAAGGATCACCCAACTGATTGAAGCAGGGGTGACCATTGAAGCCTGTAAGGGTTGTGCTGATAAGTATAAAGCCTCTCAAGCCCTGAAAGAGCTTGGAGTAGACGTTAAATACACCGGGACGACATTGACAAAGTATATCAAGAGTGATGTAAAGCTACTGACCATATAAGTCAGTCCTGTAAATCGTTCATTATCGCTCCCAGCGCAGATTTAAAGATGTTGGGAGTGGTTTTGTGTATCTGGACAGCGTTGCATTCATTGAACTTCAAAAATGAGCCAAGTTCTTTAGACAGGGCCTGAGCAAAGTCCCCGATTCTCTTCAGTCCAGGTTCCAGGGCAATATGATGAATATGCAAGAGAGCTGTTTTTCTATCAGCCTTACAATCCATCCGGGCCACCAGTTTCCCATCCCACAAAACGGGCAGAGAGAAATAACCATACTGGCGCTTGGCTGCGGGATAATAACACTCCAATAGATAATCAAAATCAAAAAGCGCCTGTATACGCTTGCGCTGGATGACCAGATTGTCAAAGGGTGAGAGTATTTTCAGTTTGTTACGCGACAGTGGTTTACTCAGCAGCTCCAATGAGGTTGGTAAGGCGTAATAGCTGGTGCTAGCAGCATGAATCTGTGTCAATTCTCCACTGGAAACCATTTCATCCACAACACTAGAAATGAATGGCTTGGAGCCCCTCCGCAAATAGGCGATTTCCGAGGGTTGTCCCAATCCATTGGCCCGGAGATAGCTGGTGATCAGAAATCTTGCGTGTTCCTGCGGATCAGGCGGCGTGGTGTCAACGCCGGCAGGCAATACCCGTTCAGTAAGATCATAGACCTTGTGGAAATTTACCCGGTAGGGAAACATGAGTTCACCTTGCATAAACAGATATTCCAGGGCGCGTTTGGCTGGCTTACTTTCCCAAACCCCCACTTTTTTACCGGTGTAATCAAAATCTTTGGCCATCAAAGGACCTTCGGCAGCAATGCGCTGGAGGACACTATTCATGAGCTTTTTATCGCGCCCCCACCAGTGACTTTGCTCCCCGCTGGCGATGGCCTGTTTGCGAGGTAAGCTAAAACGATAATCCCGCATGGGCAGATAGGAGGCCGCATGGGACCAGTATTCAAAGACCTGTTTACCCCTGACCAGATCGTCGAGATGGGAAGCTGTATATCTCGGATTGCGATTCCATAGGGTGTGGTGATGAGCACGCTGAATAGCAGAAATGGTATCTATCTGGATATAGCCGAGATGCTCAATGGCTGATAGGGTAGCATCAACTGCATTACCATTTTGCTTTGCCGGCGGTAATCTTTGTGAGAGCAAGACCAGTTTTCTGGCCTGTTGTGGAGAAAGTGATTCAGTCATTCTGTCGGTGGAATTAGACGGTTTCTTTTCCGTGTGGATTGTGGGTTGATGAATAATCTGGGATTCATTTAGCGAGAAGCTAAGAGACGGTTTTAAATGTCCAACCTTGCTTGTAGGCGTACACCTATTATTTCCTATATTAAACCAAACTAGAATTGAGTAGGTGGCTCTAACTTGTCTGCAAAAACAACCATGGATCATGCCCAGCATTTAATTAAGACCAAGTTGTTTGTCCCTTCCCTGCAAAAAAATCTGGTAAGTCGCCCCCACATTCTTGAGCGCATAGAACAGGGTGACTCAAAAAAACTCATTTATATTCAGGCTCCAGCCGGTTATGGAAAAACAACAGCCATCGTAGATTGGATTCACACCTATTCCAAACACACCGCCTGGTATGCACTTGACGCCGGTGATAATGATCTGAGTCGTTTTCTCTCCTACATCGTTTATGGGCTTGGCCGTCTGCAAAACGGCATCTGTCAGACCCTTTTACCTCTGATTAATTCATCGGAACCCCCACCGACAAATATTCTACTCGCACAACTCATCAATGATTTTAGCTGTCTTGAACAACCAACGGTTCTCATTCTCGATGACTATCACCTCATCACCAACAAAAAAATCCACGATGCTTTCTTATACATCATACAGCACATGCCTGCCACGCTGCAGGTTGTTGTTTTAAGCCGAGCTGAATTGCCATTTTCAATATCCGCACTACGGCTGGCCGGACAGATAAATGAACTCGACCTAAGGGATTTAAGGTTTACTCACCAGGATACCGAAAAATTTATCAATGATGTATTGAAGCTCGGTTTGTCCAAAGCAAACATTCTAGAATTAGATAAACGAACGGATGGTTGGGTGTCCGGTTTACAGCTCGCAGCCATGGGTATGCAGGGTAAAGAAAACGCAGAACTATTTCTCAAACACCTCTCAGGAAGAGATCGTTATATATCAGACTACCTTGTCGATGAAGTCATCCGACATCTCTCTGAGGAACAGATTAGCTTCCTCCTTTCCAGCTCAATGTTAGATAGGTTTTGTCCTGCGCTTGTTGATGATATTCTTGGAAAAAACAATAGCCAGGAAATTATTGAGCAGTTGGAGGAGTGTAATTCATTTATCATTCCCCTGGATAACCAGAAAACCTGGTATCGTTATCACCATTTGTTTGCTGAGTTATTGCAAAAAAGGCTACACAGACAGAACCAGGATCAAGTCGCTGAAATGCTTGGGAAGGCGTCTCTCTGGCACGAGCAACACAGAAATATCGAAGAGGCCATCGAATTTTCACAAAAAGCACAGGACAACCAACGGGTTGCTGAACTTCTAAATGACTCTGTGCGGTCGATGATATTGAATGGGAGGCACAATCAGGCGATTCAATGGATATTATCACTCCCCACTGAATATCTACGTGAGTATAAGAATTTGTGGATTTATCTGGTCTTAGCTCAGTTGGATCAGGGGGCTTTTCATGATGCGAGGAGTCAATTGGATCTTCTCTGGCAGGAAAACCACTTAAAACAATTACCTCATGACCTTCGAAATCTCACAGAGGGATATGTTAAATGCTTTAAGGCAGCCATCAATATCCACACTGGATTGAATGCAGAGAGGGTCATACAGCTCACCAAAGAAGCGGCTGATCTTTTGCCTGAAAATGAGTACCTCGGACAAAGTATTGCTTCTGGCCACTCTGGAGTCGCCAATCTTCATTTGGGAAATACCAAGTCTGCTATCAAATCACTGGATCAGGCCATTGAATTGAGCAAGAACGCCGACTATGACCTGATTTATTTGCTCTGGTTTTCATATCGAGCACAAGTTGAGTTTAATATCGGAAATTTATCCCAGGCGAAAGTCTTATTCGAGCAGGCCGCTGAATATGCAGCCACCCGAGGCTTGAACATGAGCAACGTGTTCATCAATGCCATCGTGGGTCTGGGACGGATTTATTACGAGTGGAATGATCTTGAAACCGCTCGTGAGTATTTGGTTGAAGGGGTGAAATTAGCTGAAAATGGAGAGAACCTGGATCGGTTACTTCTGGCATATGATGCTTATTTTAGATATTTGATTATCACATCGGACTTTGATCAAGCCCGGGAAAAGCTGGTTAAGATCAAAGCCTTGGCAGCTTCCCACTTTAATCCACCTATCGTCATGGCAAATATCGATGCTCTGGAGATTGAACTGGCCATAGCTGAAGGCAATCATGATTCAGTTATAGATAAAGCTTATGATCATACAAAAAAGGCAGGAAGAGATCTCAATGCCCTCTATGAAAACAATCTACATGCAATTGCCCGGCTGTTTTCCTCTGTTGGACAGACGGACAAAGCCATTGAGATATTGAATGATCTTAGCTATATCGCAGGCAAACAAAACCGCATGTATAGTGAGATATATCTAAATACCTGCCTTGCCCTGCAATACCAGGAAATAGATGAACATGAAAAAGCCACAGAAGTACTAAATGGTGTTCTTCTCATGGCGGAGCCACAGAATTATCAAAGGAATTTTTTGGATGCCGGTATAGAGATTCTACCCCTATTGCAGGCAGGCTTAATAGATCGCAAAAAGGATGAGGATTCGGCTTCAAAAACGAGCATAAATTATATAGAAAAAATTATTAACGCCATCGAGCTAGATTCCAGGAATGTAAAAATGGCAGACCCTGTCCGACAAGCGTCTAGCAAATCGCTGGTTACAGAAAGAGAGAAGCAGGTTATTCAATTGTTGGCTGAAGGGCTTTCTTATGTTGAAATATCCTATCAAATGCATATTAGCATTAATACGCTAAAAACGTACATCAAGAGCATCTACGGCAAACTGGGTATTCACAATAAAGTAGAAGCAATCAATAAAGCCAAAAAGTTAAACATCCTTTAAGCATCACACAAAAGTGTGATACGCTTTCCCTATAGCACCTCTTTAACACCACCCCAAGGTGGGATTGAAACTACCCCCCTCTTTTTCTAACTTAGGCCAGAATTTAGCAAGGAAATCGGTGAAATTCCGGTGCTGTCCCGCAACTGTAATCCCAAAAGGGGAAAGTCAGACACTTGCAACAGGTAAATGCCTCGGTAGAAGGTGAGACCATAATCGAATGATTATGGTTTTTTGTTTAACTAACTTTTGGAAGGAAAATTATGGCTGAAACCATTGGAAGCACCGGTTTCTCCCGGAGAAGTTTTCTGAAAATGGGAGGCCTCGCCAGTGCAGCATTGACCGTTGTTGGGACTGGCGGAGCTGCTTACCATGCCGGTAAGGACAAGAAGAGTTATACTGGCTATGAAAGCTTTGAGGGCGAGCAACAAACTTACGATCGCAAACGTTTTGAGATCGAAGGTCCCGCCTACAGCCCTGTAAGTAAAGTAAAACGACCTGGCAGCTTCACAGACCTGGTCTTCACCCGTGTACATATTTTTGGGATGAAACAACAAGCGGGCTGGACAAAGGCCGATGGTATTGATGCCCTGGGTGAACCCCTGGCAAGCTGGTACAAGGAATTCCCCGACCAGTTGGATTTGGATATCCTCTGTAATACGGTAACCATGCCAAATGCAGCCAAAGACCACGCAAAATATGATGAATACTTTGCCCTGGCAGATGCTTATGCCTGGGGTTGGGAAGATATTTTTGCCTTTTATCCGGCTGTTCCCACTGAACCACCAGAAGTATCTGATTATCAGTTGAAACATGCCGTTCCAGGTGGTGGCTCCTATGATTCTAAGATCAGGGAAAAAGCCCTCCCATTCAAAAGTCCGGATCATGCAGCTGAACTGATCAAAAAAGTTGCTCATCGCTATGGTGCCACAGTTGTAGGGATCACAAAATTAAATCCTGACTTTTGCTATGCTGATGGTCTGCGAGGTGGCAAAGATATGGGTCCCTGGGAAGTTCCCAAGCACTGGAAGTATGCTATCGTGGTTGGCGTTCCCCATGAATGGGAACAAGTTCTGGCTAACCCTGCTCATGGAACAAGCTATGATGGTTACAATCGGGTTCGAAATGTCTCTGCCCGAGTGACTGGCTTTCTTAAGCATCTGGGTTACCCTTCACGATCTCACCATCCTCCCTTCCATTATGATCTTGTGGTTCCACCTATTGCTGTGGATGCTGGTATTGGACAACTGGGACGGCATGGCTTTGTGATCTGCCCCGAAACAGGATCAAACATTCGTATGGCAGTGATCACGACCAACCTTGAAATGACCATTGATAAGCCCATCGATTTTGGCGTGAACGATTTCTGTAAAGACTGTAAAATTTGTGCAGAACAGTGTCCTTCAAGTGCCATTAGTATGGCTGAGTCACCCAAAGACATGGTTTCTCGTGGATATGAGCACTGGAAAATTGATACGGGTAAGTGTTTCAATTTTTGGATGCAGGCTATGGGACCCCTTGGTTGCCGCTTATGTCTGACTGTTTGTCCCTACAGCCGTCGCAACAACTGGCTGCATAAAATTGCTAAAGATGTGGATATCAATGACCCGACTGGTCTGGTTAACAATGCACTGATTTTTATGCAGAAAAGCCTGTTTGAAACTCGCGATCCACAAGAATATCTCAGACCGCCTGACGGACGCTTTGCTGGGTACCGTGAGGCGCCTGAATGGCTAGAGGTGACAAATTATCTGGCTATTAATCCTAAAAACCCTCAAAAAGGAGATTAGTATGTTTGATGGTGGATTTTTCTGGATGATAATGGGCGCTTTATATGTGCTATTGGGTGTGAGTGCTCCAATTTGGGCAAAGGATCTCGGCTTGAATATGACCAAGGGAAAATGGACCCTGTCCATTCTCTGGTACCTGTTGTTGCTGTTAACCGTTGCCGCTCCACTCACAGCGCTGGCTGAGAATGAATCTGTTGCTGCTTTTCGTATGATGATGGTCCTTGTTGTTATTACTGTCATCTTGGGAGCTGGGCTTGTACGCTATTTAATGTACAAACCGACGGCATAGAGAAATAACTGACCGGGAGATTGAGTTAATCTCCCGGTTTTTATTTATAGAATAGGCAGGGTAATCACGTGGGGTGCTTTCAACGAAGAAAGAAAAGAGAAAAATGAGTGATTCGATAAACCAAACAGATGAAATGACAGTAAACATTGATCAGTATCAAAAAGAGCTGAAACAGGCAAAAACTGCAGATAATCCGGTTGAGCTGAGCAAAATTCATGAAAAAATAGCAAAGACCTATTTTGAAGCAAAAGAATATGAAGATGGTCTAAAGCATTTCGATAAAGCAATCAACCAGGCCAAACGAATCAATGATCGTCCCCTGGAAGCATTTTATCTCGGTTCAAAGGGCACGGCTTATCTTCACCATAAATTACCTGAAGAAGGCTTCCTCTGTTTTCAACAAATTTTGGAAATTGCCGAGGAGATTAATGACCTCGGATTAAAAAGTGATGCTCTGGGAAGCATGGGACTGGTCTATATGGAAACCGGAGATCCTGGCTTGGCCATTGAAAAGCTGCGACAGGCTCTTGAGTTGGCCGAAGAGCTCGAAGATCTGAAACGCACAATGGCTCAGAACGGCGCACTTGGTAACACCTATTTATTATTGGCCGCTACGGAAGATGCCGAAAAACATTTTGAAAGAGCACTGGACATTTCCATCGAACTTGGCGACCCGCAATCCAGAGCTGGATACCTCAACAACCTGGGGATAATATTTGACAACAGTGGCAGAAAAAGCGAAGCAAAATTAAAGTTTGAAGAAGTCCTTAGTATTTCCAGAGAAATAAAAGACCAATATGCTGAACGCAATGCCCTCAAATTTCTCATTAATCTTGAACTGGAACTCAACCCTCATAGTGAGCTTGTGTTGACCTATCTCGAAAATGCCATTGCATTATCCAGACAACTCAACGATACCAGGGAGATCAAAAACTACAGAGACTATCAGATAATGATCTTGCTCAGGCTAAATCGCCAGGCAGATGCTATCAGCGCCATAATTGGTGAACTTGAGGATGAAGATCAGGATGGTGATATCGGGCGAAAAATCAACCTGTATAGCAATTTGGGGAATGCCCATTACGATTTAAGTGAATTAGCGAAGGCGACAGAAGCTTATCAGAACGGCCTGGACACCGCCACAGAACATGAGGTTCCAGCGGCTGAAGCAAGATTACTTGGTAAACTGGGTGCGGTTTGTGCAGACCAGGGTGAGTTTGAGCAGGGGAAAAAATATACGGGGAAGGCGCTCAAATTGGCTGAGACCCTGAATGATGTCCCTCTACAGGCTGAGCAACTATCATTGTTGGCCATGACCTACGCCGATTTGAATCAGAAGGACAAAGCCGAAGAACTGGCCAATAAAGCGCTTGAACTATTTAAAGAAGCTGGGCATAAATTATTTGTTGAACGGATTCATAGTTTTCTGAATGACCTCAAGTCAAAGTAGTCATCGGAGAACGCCAGGGAGATGCATAGGGCTATTAACGGACATTCCAGAGTAAAGATGTCGTCGAAAAAGAAGGATCGGCTCCTATTGATCGTGGCCTTTTTCCTGATTGGGATAGCTTGGTTTTTGGGCGCAACCCGTGAGGAAGCTGATTTGGCACCCTACCTGGCGAAAACCCTGCCGCAGGCTGAGCGCATCGAGTATTTTACGAATAGCACTTACAAAGCGTTTTCTGCAAATGATTCAATTCTGGCTTATATCACCATCAAATCAGCTTTTGGATATGGCGGTCCCCTTAATACTGCTGTGGCGGTAAATCTGAAGGGTGAAGTCATTGGTTGTGAGGTCGTATCAACCAAGGAAACGCCTTCTTATATTGATAAAGTGTTGGCCAGTCCACTGCAACAAAGTTTGCTTGAAAAATCGTACACAGAGGCCTATGAACTTAACGGGGACCTTGATGGTGTCAGCGGGGCCACCTTTACTTCCAGAGCTTTGGTTGCCAGCACCAAGAGGGGTGTTCGGTATGTTTCAGTAAAATTTTTGAACTTGCCCAAACCTCCTGAGTCGGGGTTTCATATACAGTTTGGGCTGATTGAACTGATCCTGGTTCTTTTATTTGGAATGGGGTATGTCGGTCAAAGTAAAACCTTCAAGTACAAAAAACATATCCGTTGGTTAACCATGATCACGGGTTTGATTTTTCTGGGTTTTGTTTACAATCAACCCTTCACGCTTTCGCATATCAGTCAGCTTCTCCTCGGTTATTTCCCAGACTTTCAGTTCCATATGTTCTGGTATTTGCTACTGGGCGGTATGTTCTTTGTTTTCACTGTGGACAATAAAAACCCCTATTGCCAATGGTTCTGCCCCTTTGGCGCAGCACAGGAATGTATTGGTGTGATTGGCGGGGCCAAGAACAGGCCCATGGGAAAATATACTAACTTTCTTAAGTGGATGCAGCGTATCCTGACCTTGAGTGCCATCCTGTTGGCTCTCTATTTTAGAAATCCTGGGCTGACCAGCTTTGAAGTCTTTGGGACCCTGTTTTCCCTAACGGGATCGAACTACCAATTTGCTATTCTGGGAATTGTATTGATAACATCTCTTTTTATCAAACGGCCGTGGTGTAAATATTTATGCCCGCTCAAGCCACCGATGGATGCATATAGTAACCTAAGAAAATGGGTGATAGAGTTTTGGAAGAAAAAACGGCAAAGATCAGTCGCACAGGCACGCTGATTATCCTCATCCTGGTGCTGTTCTGCTGTGCCCTGATCGGTATGGACCTCTGGGATAATGTTTCAGCTTATGTAAGGTGATCCGCCACCTGAAGGCTTACTTCTTTTTCTTTTGAATAGAGAGTGACTCCTCGGCCCAGACTAATAGCTTAGGCGGGTTCTCCAGGACATCTGGGGGAATTTCATAATATGACATCATAGCTGGTTTGTCCGGATAGGGTGAGAAGGGTTCTATACAAATTTTTCCCTAAAAGTCTTTGCGAGCGTAGCGAAACAATCTCCGACCTCTTGGGTATCGGACAGACCAAGATCGCGTCGTCGGTCTGCGACCTTCTCACGAAGACAAAAAGAGGAGACAGATCGGGGGACCGCGCTCCGTGATATCGGCTATTTCTTTTTCTTTTGAATGAGGAGTGATTCTGCAGCCCAGACAGATAGCTCTGCTGGGTTCTCCAGGATGTCGGGAGGAATTTCAAAATAGGAGGTCATGGCGGGTTTATCTGTATAGGGTGAAAAAGGCTCAGAGCCGGCTGCTTCAAATTTAGGTCTAGTGGTATCATCCACCTTTAAAAAAGCCACATCATCTGAGACAAGACCAAACATCTTGCCCTCTTGATAAAGTCCGGCACCCCCAAACATTTTTCGTACAGTCACCTCACCAAAACCTGAGAGCTGATCGATGATGAATTCAATAAAATCATTTGAGACAGCCATATATTAATTCTCCATGTTTCAATTATGCCAAAGTAAGACGAATCATGTCATTCAATATTGGATTGTTTTGCTTCTGGCGCTGTTCATCATGAGGGTTATATACAAATTTTCCAAAACCGTCATTGCGAGCGTAGCGAAGCAATCTCCGACCTCTTGGGTGGCGGACAGACCGAGATCGCCGCAGTCGTCCGACATAACTGTCTGGACTCCTTCGCGAAGACTCAACAAGAACCTTGTTTTATCAATTGAGATGGCCAATAATTGCCCCGTCCTTCAGGGCGGGGGTTCTAGTTCAAACCAAAGAGCTGGACTTCAGTCCAACAACAATCTCATATTTTTTGTTTGGCGAAAAGTCGGGAGATCTCTACGCGGAGCCTGTGCTGAGAAAGACGAAGCGCTCGCGAAGACTTGCGGAGGTAACTGGGGGGCCTGTAAGCCCCAGTCTGAAGGCTGGGATAATTTGCCAATAGCCATATCGTTGTCATTGATTATTGGATCTTTATCTTCCATGATGATATTCTTGCAAAGCGATATTTTAGAGTTCAAAAATCATCTAGAATTCATTATTTTGAGAGACGATATATTGCCCGTTGTCGTATATTGGTCCATTAATCAAAGGAAGAAGCACGATGGAATTATCAATACTCATCGCCCGAATCATCTCTGTCATCTATGTTTCAACGGGTATCGCCGTCATCATAGGGACGGTTGATTTCAACAGGATTGTGGATGGTCTTAAAACATCACCTGCTCTCACCTTTATTGCTGGTGCCACAGCAATCATTGGAGGGATATTTTTAATTGAATATCATAATCTATGGGTGAAAAACTGGACGGTTCTGATAACAATCATCAGTTGGTTCTTACTAATTGGAGGAATAGTTGTTCTTATCTTTCCAAAATTTCTCTCATACTATAATCAGCTTTTAAAGAATTCTCGACTCTTAGGATCATTCATACTCATTTTTGGTCTTATCATGGGTTATTTTGGTTTTATTATTTAGTCAAGCGAGAGATGCCCCTCACTCATGCCAACTAAAGCAGAAAAAATTCTTGAGAATATCCTCCGACTCAGCTTGGTGATTGCGGCGGTGTGGGCGGTCATTGACCTGCAGTGGCAATCCCTGTTCATTGTGCTTACCACACTAACGCTTAGTTATTTACCCGATTGGATGAGAAACCAGTATCATATTCGCATTCCCCATGAATTTGCCCTGGCCATCATCTGTTTTATTTACGCCAGCCTTTTCCTGGGAGAGTTGGGTCAGTTCTATGAGCGTTTCCAGTGGTGGGATGTTATGCTGCATATGAATTCAGCCATCGGCTTTGGGTGTATCGGTTTTATTATCATGTTTTACATGAATCGATCCAATCGACTTTCAATCAGACCCTTCTGGCTAGCCATTTTTGGTTTTAGCTTTGCCCTGTCCATCGGAGTGATCTGGGAGATATTTGAGTTTTCCATGGATCAACTTCTGGGGATGAACATGCAAAAGTCCGGACTCGTGGATACCATGTGGGATCTCATTGTTGATGCTGTTGGTGCCTTTCTGGCATCCCTGGCTGGCTATACTTATATCCGCGGCAACAAAACCCCCTTTCTCAGCCGCCTGATCGGTGCATTCATCAAGGATAATCCAGAATTGGAATTGTAAAGAACCCCCATTGTTAAGCTTTTGTAATCCCCAGCCTGAAGGCTGGGGTAACGCTTTAATAATTCGATATCCTTCAAAAATTCCTGTTTATAAGCAATTGCCCTGTCCTTTAGGGCGGGCGTTCTAGTTTGAGCCAAAGAGTTGGACTTTAGTCCAACAGTAATCTCATATCTTTTGTTTGGCGAGAACTCTGAAAGTTGGGCTGGATAGGTATTGGGCTAAAGCCCACTGTTTCTAATTATCACTTACCCCCGCTCTAAAGAGCAGGGTAATTTGATGTTTTCACCTAACAATCCCTGCACAGCCTTTCAGGGCTGGGGTAACTCAAAAATAATTTGATGTCTTTCTAAGATCTCTGGTTGTGAACAATTGCCCCGTCCTTTAGGGCGGGGATTCTAGTTTAAACCAAAGAGCTGGATTTTAGTGCTCCTTAGAAACCCACCTTCTCCGAAGGTGGTAATGTTCTGATCGGTTTGCGTGTAGGCTAAAAGTCACTAGATTGAAGGATGAGCCGCTATAAGAAGATATCGCATGTCATCTACCA
>Ga0307992_1000943_pt1 | contig 17591 bp, 21 predicted proteins | sample EllFjometagen133_FD_203162 | JGI IMG/M metagenome (GOLD analysis project Ga0307992, IMG submission 203162) | Marine microbial communities from Ellis Fjord, Antarctic Ocean - #133 | ecosystem: Environmental > Aquatic > Marine > Unclassified | place: Southern Ocean | collected 2014-10-08
TAAACAAATATGAATTTTCAAAAACTTCGTTACCCATCCCTAAATGTTCAGTAGGTTTTTTGTCGTTTGTTGTTGCGTAAAAAATTCTGCTTTTCTCTGCGTAGTCGATCCGTACCTTTATTTCTATTTTACTTAATTCGTTTGTGATTGCTTTCATTTTTTCTTGTTTCATGTCGTTATCCCCCTTGTTTGTTGAGTTTTAGTTGATTTTCGTAAATAATAGACTATCCAAAATAATAACACAAAGTCGATATAAGACGATTACACCCAGTCTCACCCAATTATCAGCATTTACCTGCTCAAATCTACTATTTTCATACATATCCTCCCAATATTGTGCATTTTTAACTTGACAAAAGGCTTTATATGTGTAAGGTATTAATATAATTGTAGAAATATTTTAATAAATTAAATTATAATTAATAAAAAAAGGAAATTAATAATGTCAACAGAAAAATTGTATATTGGTTGTAAGATTATTAGAGCGTATCCGTTCAGCGAGTGTAATTATTTAAGAATAGAAAAGGGCGTGGACACAACAAACAGGGAAGATCGCCCAGGGTACATTGTAAAATATCCCGATGGTTACCTGTCCTGGTCGCCCAAAGCTGTTTTTGAAAATGCCTATCGAGAAATTTCTGAGTCAGAAAAAGAAATGTTTTAAATAGAAAAGATTAATTAATTTGGCAAGCATTTGATATACACAATATACAATTTTTCTGTCTAAAATAAAAATATCCCGCTGGTGTGAGCTAACAAACAAAGTCAGCAACAAGGGGCTGTAAAAAAGAACTCCAAAGCGGGATAATAAAAAAAGGATTTAATCGTGGCAGTAAAAAGAAAACCTCTACAAAATGGATCAGGACAAGGTGTAGGTCAGACCAACGGCGGAAGAGCAAACCAAAACACAAAGCCATGCCCTAAAGGTGGACCCGGAAAAGGTCAGGGCAAAGGACGCGGCCAAGGGAAAAATAGATAACAATATTAAAGAGATATTATAAGTTATGACTAAAACTCCTAAAAAACCTGCAAAAGAACTCACAAATAAAGATAAGATATTTGTTTCTGAATACTTAATTGACTTAGACCCTAAAAGAGCCGCTGAGACTGCCGGGTATTCATTAACAGTGGCAAAAACTAAGGCTTTTCGGTGGGTTAGCAATAGTCCTACCAACCCAAAACCCCATGTGTATGCATTTATAATGGCTAAAATTAAGAAACGAATTGCTAAAGCTGAGCGTTCAGCAGATGAAGTTATTGAAAGGTTATGGTTCTTTTCTGATAAAGATAAGTCTGCGTATGACGCTCTAAAATCATCTAACACCAAGTCAACCGAGCTACTCGCTAAACATTATAAACTATTGACTGATAAGCTTGAGATTGGGGTTAACGAATCTGTTCTGGCTGTGATTCTCGGCGCATTACCACCGGAACAGGCTGAAAGTGTTAAAAAGGCGTTACTGGCTATCACAACACACAAAACGAAGCCCTGAGATGCTCCAGGATAGTAAAACAAAGACTGATTAAGGGTAATATATAGGGTAAATTGTCCAATTAAGGCGGAAAAGGAAAAATGCAAGCTATTAAAACCATTAACAAAAGACAACTCTTCACACGGGTGGGAGACCCAGAAATAAAAACTTGCAAACACTCCTGATTGCAGAAGAGTTTTTAACAAACGTATAATGAAGTATCGAGGCGTTTAATTGCAATTATCTAAAACACCAGAAACGAGTGAATTCAACCCCGAAGCATTTGCGGCAGTTTTAGCCAGTCAGTGCGCGCCTGGTGTGGTCGAATCAATGGTGTCAAAACCATTTTACGTTCCAGAAGATATTGCTCCTCCTTGTTTTTCTGATTTATTCTTACCCTCAAGATATAAAATATATTTTGGTGGACGGGGTGGCGCAAAATCGTGGTCGATAGCGAGAGCCTTAGTAAACGCAGCCTACGAATCTCCTCTTCGCATTCTTTGTACCCGTGAATTTCAATCATCCATTACAGATTCAGTCCATCGGTTAATATCAGATCAGATACACGACATGGGGCTGAAGGATTGGTTTAATATTACACACACATCTATTACGAGTACAGCCGGGGCGCAATTTATTTTCAAAGGACTCAGGCATTCAATCCAAGAAATAAAATCAACTGAAGGCGTGGATATTGTCTGGGTGGAAGAAGCGCAGGTAATTTCAGAAGGAAGCTGGGAAGTCTTAATACCAACAATACGGAAAGAAAACTCAGAGGTATGGATTTCATTTAATCCCAACGAAGAAACAGACCCGACATATCAAAGATTTATTCTAAATACACCGCCGGATTCAATTTGCAAAAAGGTAGGATGGGAAGATAATCCATATTTTCCTGATGTTTTAGATAAAGAACGAAAATATATGCTTTCGATTGATAAGGAAGCCTATGACCATGTATGGGGTGGAGATTGCAGGAAGATAGGCGAGGCCGTTATTTTCCGAAATAGGATAGAGATAGACACCTTTAACAAACCTACAGAAGATATTCAGTTATATTATGGTGCAGATTGGGGCTTTTCTCAAGACCCTACAGTATTAATAAGGGCATGGGTTAAGGATGAATGCCTTTTTATAGACCATGAAGCATACGGAATGGGAGTAGAATTAGACGATTTGCCAAAATTATTCGATCAAATACCTGGAGCAAGAGATTGGAATATAAAGGCAGACAACTCAAGGCCCGAAACAATTAGTCATTTAAGAAACAAAGGGTTTAAGATTAGTTCAGCGTCTAAGTGGGCGGGATGTGTTGAAGATGGTATTGCAGTAATGAAAGGGTTTAAAAAGATAATAATCCATGAAAGATGTCAGCATACAGCCAAGGAATTCAGATTATATAGTTATAAAACAGATCGGCTTACAGAAGAGGTTTTGCCGATTATAATAGATAAACATAATCATTGTATTGATAGCATCAGATACGGGATAGGCAGTTTGATTAGGGTTGGTTTCTTCGCAGGGAGTGATCTTGGATAATGATTGAAAAGAAAATCATAGCAACACCTCTCGGCTCAAAAGAAACCTTTTACTTTGATACAACCAATATCAAAGAATATAGGCGTATAGTAGGCGGGACAGGCTGGCCTTCAGGAGATAATCCGGGCTTTATATGTGTTGCTGGTGAGGACGTAAACAAGATCACACGGCTAAAGACACGAAAATGTTGGTTGCTTGCAGAGTTTGAGAGCAGTGATATTGAGAAATTAGTCAAGCGAATGTACGATTTACAAAATAAATATCTCATAGAGACATGGTATAGTGACACCGAGAACGCGTTAATGATGCATTTTGTTGACAGGTTTAATCGAAAGTTATCGAAGAAAAAGAAAGATGTTTGCATATCAGAGGCTCCGTTCATAGGAGAGGCCCATAATTTAAGAGTTTATGCCCATCAAATTAAAGGCAGAGTTTCACCGGCAAAGAAAACATTACAATTTGGTGGCAACAGTAGAATCCCTGGTGTTATTTCAGGTCTGTCCCCTGATGATGTACAAAAGAAGAAAGCTGAAGATTATCCGGCTATTGCTGCATTAGGATATATCATAAGTGGACTTGACGAACCCTATATTGATGTGGCAAGTGATAGGGAATTACACGATCAACTTATGCAAGGTCGAATGGTAGAGGGATTATAAATGAGCTTTTTGCATTAGAAGGAGACAAATGTTAACAGAAGAATTCCAGAAATTAATTATTGATAAGCCATACGAAGAATTAAAGTCTTTCATAACGTATGCTGACTTTGTTGAGATAGATCATAAGAAGACCCCGCTTAACGACATTGAAGACATAAGATCAGTTCTTGAGGAGCAATGCGAGGGATCCTTGAAGAAAGTCAGAGATATGCGTGGGGAAATACCCGTAGCGATTCATTTCTTGTTACAACCACATCCGGACAAGAGAGATACTTCTTTCTTTGCCTGGCAAGCGTGGACAAGAAAACTATAATCGTGAAGACTCACAGAGGACATTTCACGATTAACAATAGGAATGCAACCGACAAAGATCCTTTCAACGACACTGTTGATGGTATGGGTTAAGGGTAGCGATGCTGATAAAACAGGAAACTACACAAACAGGATAGTTCGATAGGAGGAAAATATTATGGGACAAATTTTAAGCGAGATATTAAATGACATTTCTGATGGCCGAGAGCGAAGGGCCATGAAGACAATGTTTGATAAGATTTTAAATGACGATGCGACTGCTACGCATAAAGCGATAATCTTTGGTGCAGCAGCTACACCGATTTCGATAGCGGAAGCGTTCACAACTGGCATTGAGATTTCAGCAGATGGCACTACCGCTATATCGGTAACAAGTGGATTTACCGGAACGACTGGTATTTCGCTTGCAGGCACAGCTACAGACGGTATTGCTCTTTTAGGGGCCTGTACCACTGCTGTAAATGTGTCAGTCGCTCAGACAGCCGGTGATGGATTCGTTACAGCGTCAGTATTGCAGCATGGTTCATATAATACTGCTCTTGCCTATGGAACGGTGACCGACACCTTGGTGATGCAGACTACGCATATTACTGCTACTCCAGCTTCTGCTGATTATGTAATGGGCAGTGTGAATTATATTGAAACTCAAGCAGCCAGTGCTGGCTATATCCATGTTGGGTATAATCGTCTTGATGTTAATTTTGATCTTGTAAATGGTTATGCCTCACGAGGAAGAGTAGCTATTGGTGACGATTGTGCTCTTGGTGAGCAGTCTGCTTGTCTTGCCTCGATGGAAATAGGCGCTCATGCTATAACAGCTACTGGTTCTGCTACATTAACAGCCGGTTTGTTTGATTTAGATATTACTGCTGGTGCAACTGTAGCTCAAGATTGTGCTTGCTTGGAGATTCGGCCTCGGGTTCGTGAAAATGGCCTTGTCGGCTCAACGTGTGGTATGCGGATAAATGTCAACTGTGAAGCTGCTAATTATGTTAATTTTGGTCTTGATATTCGTAGTATGAGCGCCAATCAGACAGCAGCAATAAGAATATTGGCTACACCCGGTACTGCCGCTCTGCCCGTTGGGATACATATCGAAGGGCAGTCCAGCACAACCTCGGTTATTACTCATGCGATTAGCCTGGTTGGAACAATAACCAACGCCTTGCACTTTGCTGAGACAGACGGTAGCCAGGCTGCATTGACAATGGGAACTTATAATAGTGGTTATAACGAGACACCTATTGCGTCCATAAAGGTCGATATGAATGGAACAGCAGGGTATATATATATTCATGATACTATTATTGGTGTAGCCTAACATAAAAATTGTGGGATAGAGTCCATGGCTTGAAGGGGTTGTTTCCTGAGCGACCCCGCTCCTACAATTAACCTCAGGAAATATTACAGGAGATATGAATTATTATGAAACTTTTAAACGGTGAAATTTTTATGGCACATGGCGCATTGGACACACTTTCTGAAAAAGATTTACCGGTCAAGGCAAGTTTCGGATTGGCAAAGCTCAAGATTGCAATCGGGAAACTATACGATGCAATCGAAGGTGTTAGAAACACACTGGTAAATAAGCATGGCGAAAAAGATGATAAAGGGAGTGTTTCGATAGCGCCTAACAGCGAGAACATGGTCAAGTTTCAGGAAGATTATATGAAGCTTATGACCGAAGAAGTTGAAGTTGAGTTTGAGAAAGTTTGTTTGCCTCTTGAGGTGGACGGAAAACCATTTAACGTATCAGCGGATATTTTGGTTCCGCTTAATAAATTTATTGAGATAGAGGAATAAATGGCTAAAGACGATTCAATGGCTTTTGAAGATATAGAACACGATATTTCTATAGAAATCAAAGCTGCTCAAGATAATAATAACGATAGAGCTGGCAAACGAGAAAAGAGCTGGGACCGGTATTATGGCCGGAAACTTGGCAACGAGGTCAAAGGGCGGTCTCAGTTCATCACTCGTGAGGTCATGGACACAGTCGAGTGGATGATGCCGTACTTCATAAGGTCTTTCGCTGCTGGTGATCCTAAAATTGAGATTGAGATTAAAGGGCAAGAGCCATGGGTAGGTAAGGCTGTAATGGAAAAGATCCAGCTTGACCTTAATGAATCCACGCCAAACATATTTTTATTGTTTTATCAATGGTTTAAGGATGCTCTTATATCCGACACAGCCTTTACAAAAGTTTCATGGGACTTAGATCAAGAATCTGTGAATATAGCTTTCGATGAACTGCCAGCGGATCAAATGCAACAGTTAGTTGTTGATCCTGATGTTACAGTTTCAGAGGCAGGGACAGCTATTATTCGAGGTTCTATATCTCAGGGAAGCTCCGGGGATATTGTTTTTCAGGATGTAAAAGCAAAGGTGAAAAAAACCATTAAAGATACGCTTTATGCTGAAAATACACCACATTGGGAATTTCTTGCAGACCCTAAGTCAAGGGATGTCAATGACGAATATGGCAAGGGCCACAAAACAGAAGTAACAGTTGATTATCTTAAAAGGATAAACCGTGCTGAAGGCGGTGATTTCTTTAAGAATTTAGACAAGCTTGAGTCAGGTGAAGGCCGTGAACAGTCTGCCGCTGATGAGGGTGAAAGCACAAGCTATATGGGCGAGGATAGTGTTGACAAAGACCTCAATACGGAGACAGGCCCCAAGTCGCCTGTTGATTTTATCGAATGGTACACGCGCCTTGATGTGGACGGAGACGGATATCTTGAGAACATAGTTTGTTATCTTGGCAATGGGTATCTTTTAAAGTGGGAAGAAAATGAAGATGGTATTATTCCTTTTTCATCTTTGAAACCTATTATTGATTGTTACAAGTTTTTTGGAATTTCATACGCTGATCTTCTTGTAGAGATTCAGAATTTGAAGACAATGCTGTTTAGGAGAATCCTTGATAACTTTGATTTCCAGAACTCAGGCAGATGGCTTCGTGATCCGAACAGTGGGATAGACACTTATGCGTTGTTAAATAATGCGCCAGGTAGTGTAATCACTGGCAAGGTTGATGGATTAAAAGATATAACCCCAGCGCCTTTTCAGACAGCGAGTCTTGGTATTCTCGAATATGTTGACACGGTTAAAGAAAATCGTACAGGTGTTACAAAATATAATCAAGGAACGGATTCAGACTCATTAAATAAAACAGCCAGAGGCATTGGGATGATACAAAGCGCGGCCATGCAAAGGATGGATTTAATTGGCCGGATATTTGCAGAAGTTGGCTTAAAAGACTTTTATCGTAAGTGTGCTTTATTATACCAAAAACATTTACGGCAACCATTTATATCTAAAACTCATGGTAAAGAGCAGGAAGTAACTCCCGAAATGCTACAAGGTCGTGTAGTCTGTACGGTTAATATGGGCGTGACTGCCTCTGTAGGGGTTGAAGAGGCCCAGCGTATAGAGAGAATGCTTGGCATTTTATTCAAAACAAATGAGATGTTTCCTGGACTTTTAACGCCAGATAAAATACACAACATAATGAGGCGATATGTAACAGCTTCTGGATTTAAAAATGCTGATGATTTCATTGGTGATCTTGAAGAATATACTCAGAAAATAGAACAGGCAAGGAAACAAGGTGAAGACACACAGAAGCAAATGATGGAGCTGCAGCAGAAGTTTAAAGAAATGGAGATGCAGATCAAAGCACAAGATTCTCAAACAAAGACTCAAAAGGTTCAGCAAGATGGTGTGATTGCTTCGGCAGAGTTGACACAGGAAAAAGAAATTGCTATAGCTGAGATATCACAGAAAGATAAGGATAGTATTCGAGATCATAAAATAGATTTACTTGAACTTGCAATTAAAGGTACCCAGACAGGAATGCCAAGATGATTGAAGGTGGTATAAAAGATGACAACAGATAGAGAAGAGCTTGAAAATATAGAAAGAGAGCGTAAAGCTCATAATGCGCGGGAGGCTCAAAGGATACTATCAGAACCTCTTATAGCTGGGTTTTTAAAAACTCAAGAAGCTGAATGCCTTGAAGGGTTAAAGAGACTTCCGATAGGCACCGATGTAAATGTTCTTCAGGCTATTCATCACGATTTATTGGCTATAGTAAGGTTTAAGTCAAAGCTCGAAGCCTATATTAACGAGTACGAGATAGTCTTATTGCAAGATCGTACTGGTGGGGCAGAGGGCATATGAAAGAGATTTCCACAGAACAACTTATAAAAGCCCTTATTAAAGGTCTTGGATTCCTTGTGGGGCAGCTTAGAAAGGTGTTGAAAGGAGAGTCTATATTAGGAACTTTATATGTATAGAATGTGATCCAGAATCTCCTTGTAGATGTAGCTTTATAGATCCAGATGGTATAGAGCTTTACCCAGACCATTGCTTATTTACCGAAACTACGGCTGATGCAAAATGGGTAGAAGATTATTCTCGAATGCGTGAAAAAGCATGTATTGATTTTTCTTCTGGCATAAAGGTTTATTGTAGTAAATGCAAATTTTACGAACAAAAGGCGCTTGGAGATGAAGCACTCGAAAAACTGCTGAAATGTGGGGGTATGATTAGAAAGCCTATCGATCTTTGTCGCCATCCTTATCTTACAACGTGTGTTCCAGATGGTTTTCAACTCAAACGATGTGATGAGGAAAATATACATAATGGGTGCATAAGATTTGAAATGAAATAATAACAAATACATAACAGCTTAACATCTCTCTTCGGAAGCCTGTTAAGCAAAGCTGAAAGCCTTTAGAAAATCAAAGCCTATTCAGGATAGAAACAACATCTATCTTGAGTGGGCTTTTTTATTTTGGGAGAAACATGGACGATTACAATACATATGGATATGAAATTAGAAATCCGGGGGTTACTGAAAGGCTTTGGTTTTCTAAAAACAAAAATACTGCTGGCATGGCTACTGAAGATGGTAAAATTATTTTAAACCCTTACTCAAAGCTAAAAGAAGAACAGATGCAGTCAGTTGTTAAAAACGAAGCTGGAAGATTATTGTTAAGAGAAAAAAATATTGTTCCTGAATTTGAATTAACACCAGATCAAAAACAATCATTTGTTGGTACTCCGTATGGGTTAGACGAAATGGCATTAAAGCATTCTATATTAGGACGTATTATATCAGATGATTCTTCGGCAGGCGATGTAACACAAGAACAAAAAGAATGGGGAGATTGGTTAAATAAAGAATTAGAAATAAGATAATGGCGACAATAGCCAAACAGCAGCGACCATGGCTGCAAAGAATTAAACAAAAAACTTAAAAATAAAAAAAGGAGACAATAAAATGAATGAGCAATTAACATTACTCGCACAGGGAACCGGAGCGGCTATTTATTTTCGGTTGGGCTTTTGTCCTGCGAAAGTATTGATCCAGGGGGACGCTGAAGAAGATGCCGTCGTATGGACAATAGATTTGGAAGCAGGTTATGGAATTGAGTCTATTGATACTACTGGCATAACCGAATTAACCGCAGCAACAGGTATTACGCTTGTTAAATTTGAAGGTGATTCAGCGACACTTCCTACATCGGCGCCTACAGCAGTTGAGCCGGGCAGATGGTGGGAAGCAAACGGGATTGGTATTGGAGCTTCAGCAGCAGCGAATGTTGATGGAAACCCATTTACGGTACAGGCGTTCAGAATGAATGTTCCTCTTACCAGAGCAGTGCATGACGGGACATCCGGAGCAGACACTTATTTTGAGGATAGTTCCATTGATTTCTTGGAAGCCGGTGTTTCACCTAACGGTAAATTTATGATCTTGAACGAAAACAACGACAACATTGCTTATATTGGAAAGATCACAAAACCATCCGGGCAGTCAAATTATTCCAGAATTTACACCTACGAAGATGCAGGTCTGGTAACAGCAACAGCAGCAGCAGATTTTGTTACTGATGATGTAATTTTTATAATTCCAAGTCAGTATGTTCAATATCCGTTGATCACTTTAATGACTTAGTTAAAAACAACTAACAAGTAGCGACAGAGGCTACAAGGAGGGCGACAAATGCCTGAAGATGAAAAAAAAGAAGTTATAGACGAACAAGAAGAAGGGTTTATTGAATATCCAGAAGAGTCAGAAGAAGCGTCAGAAGTTATAGATGATGAAGAAAATGGCGAAAAAGCTGACGACAAAAAAACTGTTGAACCAGAAGAAACTTCACGGTTTACGCTGGAAAAACCCGAAACAGAAAAAACAACTGAAGCAGATGAGAGCATTACCGAGATAGTCCACAACGGCCAAGTGCATAAGTTTACTAAAGAAAAGCTTATAGAATTGGCTCAGAAGGGATTTGATTATGATTTTAAGGTAGGCCCTCATGGAAAAATCGTCAAGATGATCGAAGCCGACCCTGGAATTGCCAAGATTGTGAATGAACGCTGGCAAGAAAAGATTACAGGCCCAAAGCCTGCAATTGGTGCAGAAGAAGGGTTTAAGGTTAAAGACATAGACGAGTATGAAAGCGAATCAGAGTGGCTGCAAGACAATATAAAGCAGGCTATTGAGTTCGGGCAATCTCAAGTTCAAACGCCGGTAGTACAACAGCAGCCAGCAAGAAATACGGCTGTTGCGGATGCTCTTAAAATGAGAGACCCTGAACATAGCAATATGGTTATTGCTGCCATGCCGACATACGCTGCTCAGTTAAGTGTGTCTGATTATGGAAGAATTGATTCAGATATGGGAGCTCTTTGTCAGTTTTATGATTTTGTTAAAACAAAAGAATTGGCGAAAACAAAAAGCACACCCGCAAAAGTTTCAACGCCGGGCTTTAGAGTCAAGTCAGGTGGTGGGGATGCTCCCAAAACAGAAGGCAAACAGGATGTTGCATGGAAGCTCTCAAGGGATGACTTCCAGAAACAATTAGATAAAATTAAATTAGGAAATTAATTCAAGACCGTAATGGTCTTGGAGAGGAGACAATATGCCAGGACTTATAACTGGAACAAGTGATGTCCAAGTCAATTTGTGTGGCCATTACGACAGGAATCTTTTAGAAAGGGCGTTACCTGCTCTTATTCATGATCGGTTTTTACAGATCAAGCCGTTGCCTAAGAATAAAGGTACACGGATTAATTTTCGCAGGTACGGTTCTCTTGCGGTTAATACAACGCCTCTTCTTGAAGGGGAAACGCCTACTGGTAAAAAACTTACCACAACTGATATATACGCAATGGTCAAGCAATACGGTAGCCGAAATTAAATTGCCGTATTAAAACTTTCTCTAAATAACGGGGACGCCTAAACACTATGAAAACAAGAACAAAAAAAGAAATTAATTATGGAACAGTGCAAGGTAACCCGAGGCAAGCGGTTCTTCTTTCATACTTTGCTGGAATAATAGACGGCGAAGGATGTTTAAGGATAAATAAAATGAAATCACAAAATTTACAACATGTGCATGCTAAAGCAAAAAACGACAGATATGCAGCGTTTATTTGTGTAGGAATGACGAATAAACAAATTATACAAATGCTTACATATACATTAGGTGGTTCAATAAGAGAAGAACGCATTCTTAATAGACGCTCTATATGGAGATGGACAGTTTCAGGAAGGCAAATAGTAACAAATGCTCTTGAATCAGTTTTTCCATATCTGGTTGTAAAAAAACCACAAGCAGAATTGTTGTTTGAGTTAATAAATAACTGGAAAACACCATATCGCAGAAGTGATGGAGTAAGTCTTGAAGAATTACAACGGCGTGAGGATATATATCTTAAGATGTGTAAGCTCAACGCTGTTGGAGCAGCCGCAACGACTGAACGAGAAGGCACCCGAGAGGGTGAAGCGACAGTCTGGACTAACGGGAAACCGTTAGAGGAGAACTCGAAGCAGTTTTCCCGCCAGCTTAGAATTGTTGGTCAGTAGGCGTAAGCTGAAAGTAACAGAATGGATTTTATAACGATCTCTGATTGGATTTCCATGACAGGACTTGATCCGATATTGGTTGAAGGTGGCGAAGTTTTGGGCGAACAGATGGGTGAAACAGTTGACACTCTTAACAGGGATGTTTTGGTCGCGGGAACTTCAGTCAGATACGCGAATAGTGTTGCAGATAGATCTTCAGTGGCAACGGCCGTTGCTGTGGCTGATGTTAAAGCGGCAGTCAGAATCCTTGAAGGTGGGAACGCCAAAAAATTGAGGCACATGATAGTTGGTGGGACGAAGGTCGGGACTCGTCCAGTCCCTCCGGCTTTTTATGGGATTACCCATACAAGCTGTCGTCAGGATTATGAAGCTCTTTCAGGATTCACTAAAGTTGAAGAGTATTCCAGCCAGAAAGATGTGCAGGAAGAGGAAATAGGTTCTTGGGGTAACTTGAGAATTTTGGTTACAACCAATGCCAAGATATTCCTTGCTGGTGGAGTTGCAGTAGGTGTAACCGGCCTTGTTGCAGCGAATGATACCAATATTGATGTATATACTACATTAATATTTGCTGCAAATGCCGGTGGAACAGTTCCACTTCAAAAAGGAAGCACCAAAAATATTGTTAAAAAAATGGGTAGTGCGGGCACGGAAGATCCTCTTGACCAAAGGGCGACTTCAGGCTGGAAAGTAGCGACTACATGTAAGATTCTTAACGATGATTTTCTTCATAGAATCGAGCATGGAGCTACCGATTTATAAGCAATATCAACAGGTTAAACAATAAACGGCATAGCCTGTGAATTCGCGCAGGTTATGCCAATTACAAGTTAGCGACAAAGCTGACGACAAAGGAGATAAAGAAAAATGGAAGATATAAAAAAAATAGACGGAACACTTTTTGGTAATAAAGCATCTTTGGTAGCAGTTTTGAAGCAAAAGGGTTTTGAAGATACTCACGAAGCTATTGAAAAAGAAGATGGATGGGTTGGAGTTATTAAACCTGCTACAAAAAAACCAAATGCAAGCAAAGAAAAACTTATCAAATGCAGAGTTCACAGGACTAATTGTGATCCTGAGAATAAGGACATGCCAATCTCTGTAACAGTAAACACGGCGAACAATAAAAGGGTGTTTTGGCCGGGGCAGGAAGTTGAACTTACAGCTTCACAAATAGGAGTGTTGAAAGATTCGGTACAGGAAACATCTTTGCCTATACCGCCTGAAAGCGGAATTTATGACAGCCAGAATCCTATGGCGTTGGCAAAGGCATATTTCCCCACCATGACTCCTATTACAGATCCGGTTACAGGTACAATTAACATGGTAAGCAGAACTCCAAACTATATAGTTGAATCTATTTAAGAGGAAAAAATGGGAACAGTATCAGACCATGGAGACCGCGCAGGTATAAAAGTTCGAGATACTTCTTATAAGCAGTTCACAAAAGATCAACGCTTAGGGATTATGAACGACATTCTTGAAACTATTTATCAAAAACTTGTTAATGTTGAGTCTAATCTTGTTTATGCTGAAGATACGCAGGCAACAGTTGCGGACACAGCAGAATATACTCCGGACTTTAAATTTGATGGGTTTTTGATAGATGGTAGTTGGGTAGATGGCGAGGATGAGTATCTTGTTCAGGTTTCAGAAGGTGATAAAATTAAGTGGGATTATGACTCAACAACTAATCAGCCGGAAGCTTTCTATCTAACCGAAAACGGAAAAATAGGTTATTTGTGGGTTCCTGACGCTGTGTATACAATTCATCATCAATTTTGGATTCCGCTTACAGCATTAACAGATTATGATGCTGATACTTTGCCTTGGGGCGGGATATTCAACAGGGCTATTCAAAGGCTTTTGGTTGTTGAGATGCTTGAGGTTTTAGAATTGGACAATACCAGACAGGCGTTATTAGCCGAGATCGAAATGAATAGTGCTATGTCAATGGTTTATACAAGAGGTCTTAGACGAAGAAGGGTTATCTCTAATATGTTTACAGCGGAAGGTTGTTAATGATTCCATCATACAAACATATAGCTCAAATACCAAGAAGCAGAGGGCAGTCTAAGCCTATTACTCTTGATGATTTCAAGTTTGGGTTAAACACTGTGCTGCCACCGGCATCTATTTTACCGAACGAAGCTTCATCTCTTGTTAATTTTAAGATACTTCCTTTGGGTGGGCTTGAAATAAGAGAGGGATTAACTCGTTATACTACGAGTGCGTTGATTAATCCAGCATCGTATTTAAAGAGTTTTCTTTTTGATATAGACCTTGCTGAGTTCCATATATTTGAAGATACAGATGATAGAGAGTGGGAAAACAGTGCTGGCAGAGAATGGATGGTAGAAGAACCTGCTTCATCTGGTATGGACGAATTAATTGTAACACAGCCTGGCAATGTTTTATATTTTCTTAGTGCCACAAAGGCTCCGTCAGAGATTGCAACTCTTGAAGGGGATGCAACAATTATCCCGTTTGGAGATAAGGCTTTTATTTGCGATGGTAGCTTTTTAAAATATTGGAATAGATCGACTAAAACTGTTTTAATGGCTTATGATGATGGATCTGGTACAAACGGTTATCAGCGAGACAACACAACCTTAACCCCTGATACTCAGATTAAGTTATATTCTGGGGGTAACACGAAAGCCGGGGTTAAGTTTGATACACAGGATTGGGACAGTGGTTATACCATTACAGCCACAAAGGTTGAAATATACGCAAAAAAAGTAGGAAGCCCTACAGGGAATGTAGGATGCGAGATTTATACAAACGCCGGGGTGCTTTTTGCAACAAGTACTACCGTTATTTCAGCAGCAGCAGTTGATACAGCTTCAGACAAATTATCCTTTGTGTTTAGTTCAGGGGCTATGTCTCCTTTAACCTTTTATTGGCCGGTTCTTACCTATTCAGGCGGGGATGCTTCTAATTATATTCAATTAGAATGTGATGCCACAACATCTGATGGTGATGGTAAATATTATGATGGTTCATGGAATGATGATGCGACAAAGATTGGGGTTTTAGGTATTAAACCAGGAAGGCCACCAAGGGCAAGGTTTGGTCTTATTCAGAGCAGTCGATTGTATTTATCAGGAGACCCTTACAATAAAGGTGTGGTTTGGTATTCAAACGCAAGTTTATTTTTTGATTGGTCAACTGCAAACGGCGGGGGGTATATAGGTGTTATTGATGACAATGTAACCAATTTTCCTGTTGGGGCATTGCTTTCAATGTATGGCAATATTTATGTTTTTGGGCAGCAATCACAGCCATATTTATGCAAACTGTTAGGCTCAGATCCCTCAGATTATAGTTTGCCCCCGGTGTTTCAAAAGATTTATTCAACTTATAAAACAGCGATAAATGTGACAAACGATTGCTGGTTCGGAAGTGAAAGCGGGATAAATGCTTTGAGTGGTGTTGAGTTGTATGGTGATCTCAGGACGTTTTTTGAGTCAGAAGCAGTTGATGATAGGATTCAAGAATATTGGACAGATGATGATGCTTTTGCCGGGTATTTTGGAGCAACCGGGCAGTATTTTCTTAAAATGAAAGATTATCCAAGATGTTTAGTTGTTCATACTAAAGCTCCAGTAAGAGATCAAAGAGGTAAGGTTAGATACCCTTGGACTGAATATATTTTTGTAAAAGAAAATTTATCATCTGTTACTTATAAATGGACAGCAAGTGCAACCGCTAATGAATATTATGTTGAATTAACTGGCGGTGGAGATCCATCCTTGTCAGAACCGCCATATTTACTTCTTAATGAGTCGTTAATAACCAATGGAACTTTAGGAAGTCTTACAGATCATCAATGGGATTATGGTGATAACGACACCCTAGGATATTCTACAGTTTATATAAGAGATGACTCCGGCGATCCAGATACAACAGGAATACAAATAAAAACAGTTTTAGACCCAACAGCTTTTGCGAATTACGATAATAAGTTTTTTGTGGCGTGTGATGATGGATATATCTACAAAATGGATTCATCTGTTCAAGAGGATAACTCTATTGAAATCCCTTATGTTCTTGGGACTAAACTTTTTGAGAGTCCATATAGCCATGTTTGCCTTGAAAAATATAATGTTTCATGCGGTACAGAGGCAACAAGTGCGACTCTTGACCTTGAAATTTATAACAAGGCTGTTTCTATTGACACCATCCATTCTGTAGATGCTGATGTGAGCCATACGATAGACATAAATGAGAATGATTTTAATAGAGATTTAAACGCTAATTATAAGAAATTCTTAGCTGTTCTTAGAAATGTTAATCCTGATAGTGAGAATTTGAGAATAAATAATATATCGCTCGTTACGAGAGCGTTAAGCAGATAAACACAATGAAATGAGGTAGTTGCATGGCTTTAAAAAATTATTCGGCGACAGTTTTAACAGGTGGAGGAAGTGGGGCTTTAGATTCAATAGACGGCACTAATCTTCAAGATAAAGATTCCTGTATTGTTTTTGATGCGGCTACCTTTTATTTTTATACCCTTGATGATGATTCCGGAGCGGCTGAAAGTTCTCCTGATGTCATATCTCCTGATGCTAATGCAGGTAATAAAAGGTGGTTATTGATGGCAAGCCTTGGGATAGGTGGTGTAATTACTCTTGCTAATACAGGCTTGCATCTTCTTGATAGTGATGCGACTCACGATCTTATTATAAAGCCCGGGTCCAACCTCACTGCAGATCGGACGCTTACAGTCACTACAGGGGATGCAGACAGGACAATTACACTTTCTGGAAATCCGACTTTAGCAGACTGGTTTGATCAGACAGTAAAGGCAGCAAGTTCACCTACATTTGCGGCATTAACTCTTACTGCTGACCTTACGGTGGCAAATGGAGGCACAGGAGCATCCACGCTAACGGACCATGGTATCTTGTTAGGTTCAGGCACTGGAGCTGTAACGCCGTTAGGGGTAGCCTCAAACGGACAACTTCCAATAGGTACTACTGGAGCTGACCCGACTTTAGCCACATTAACCGGAACAGCCAATCAAATCACAGTCACAAACGGAGCTGGCGCAATAACCCTTTCTGTCCCTGCTAACCTTCTTATCCCGACAGTGCTGACAGTGCCAAACGAAGGTTTGCATATATTAGACACGAACGCCTCTCATGACTTGGTTTTAAAAGCTGGCTCGGATTTAACAGCCGACAGAATATTAACCTTGACAACCGGAAACGCTGACAGAACAATTACATTGGGAGGGAATCTCACAGTGGGAGGGAATCTCACAGTAGCAGGAACTACCACCATTTCAGCTTTCGGGGCGACGCTTACCGATGATGCAAATGCAGCAACGGCTTTAGGCACTTTAGGGCTTACGGCAACAGCCGCAGAAATCAATTCCGGCGTGGATGGGTTGACTGCCACAGCAGCCGAGATAAACACAATTTGCGATGGAACTAATTTGCTCACATTTACAGTCCCTGCCAGTACGACCATTTCAGCTTTTGCCAAAACCGTAGTCGATGACGCAAGCGCCTCCGCAGTTAGAACCACAATAGGTTGTCCTTCCGACCCCGCGGCAGGAACGGCAGGGCTTAGGACACTTGGCACAACTGCAGTCAAAGCATGTGCTGGTAATGATGCGAGATTGAGTGATACAAGAACACCACCAGATGCAAGTGTAACTCAAGCCAAGCTCAAAACAAGTCAAGGGGCGGTATCACATACGGGAACAACGGGAAC
>Ga0307992_1000944_pt1 | contig 17590 bp, 13 predicted proteins | sample EllFjometagen133_FD_203162 | JGI IMG/M metagenome (GOLD analysis project Ga0307992, IMG submission 203162) | Marine microbial communities from Ellis Fjord, Antarctic Ocean - #133 | ecosystem: Environmental > Aquatic > Marine > Unclassified | place: Southern Ocean | collected 2014-10-08
CGCTGGTGAACCTTTAATTAAATCAAGATCCTCAGGAGCAAACATGACAACACGCAAATGTCCAATAAAATCACTGATCTTTCTTTTTTCAATTCCATCGATTGATGCACGTTTCCCGTGCTTTGATAAAACCAGATCATATTTGTTTTCATCAGTCACAATTCTTACGTGTGTGAAAGGTTCATCTCTTTTGATGAGTTCTCTTTCATCACTAGTCCGATGAGACTTTGTTGTTGCACAAAAATAAATACTTTCTAAAATACTTGTTTTTCCAGTGCCGTTTGAACCATAAAAATAAACAAAGGGTTTTTTAAATTCTAGATCAAGATACGTATGATTCCTAAAATTTTTAAGCGTTAGCTTTTGAATCATAAATAATATAGTACTCAGTGTTTTCAACAATCACTTTATCACCGTGAAATATTTTTTTGCCACGCTCAGTTCTTTTTTCACCGTTGATGAAGACATCGTTTTCAACTAAAAAAAACTTGGCTTCTCCTCCGGAACCAATGTGGTCGGTTGCTTTTAAAAATTGTCCTAAAGTGATAAAATCTTTATTAATTTTAAATTTATTCATTTATTTACCCTCTGTATCCATTTATATTATAACATAATATAAGGAAAAAAACACCTTTTTTCGTGTTTTTTTTCATCATAAATACTATGTGAGTGTAGGCATAAAAAAAAGCCTTAAATTTGAAATTAAGGCTATTAGAAAAGGTTAGTCAATACGAACCGGTAAAATGAGATGTAATAAGTCTTGATCTAAATTTCCTTTTATTACAAATGGTTTTACTTCTCCAGCAAATTGAATTAATACTTCACTTGAACTGAACGATTTAAGTGATTCTACTAAATATCTTGATGAAAATGCAATCTTGATTGGAGGTCCGATAACGTCAGATGATGGAATAATTTCTTCTAATGCATCCCCAACTTCACTATTGGTTGAACTCATTTCAACAACATAATCAGGACGTAAATTTAGTTTGATAATATTATAATTTGTTTCACGATCTCTTGGTGAGAGTAGTGATACACGTTCAACTGCGGCAAGTAATTCTTCCTTGTTAAATGGAATAACTACCGGAAACTCAGTTGGAATGATACGCATTGTATCTGGATAAGTTCCTTCTAGAAGTCTTGTTTGAAATAATATTTTATTCATCTTAAATAAAACTTTATTTGGATTAATATATAATTCAACATCATCCTTAACGCTATCTAAGATTTTATTTAATTCATCTAAACTCTTACTCGGAACAACAATATCAAACATTTTACTGTGTGTTCTTAATTTAACATTTTTTTGGCTTAAACGATAACTATCTGTAGCCACACAATATAAATGATTGTCGTGATATTTAAAATTAACACCTGTTAAAATAGGTCTTTTCTCACTAGATGCAGTTGCAAAATTAGTTTCTTTAATAACTGTTTTAATGAGTTGACTATCTAAGATAATTGGATCATCTAAATCTAAAAAATCTATTTCAGGATAATCTTCAACATCCATTAGACGAAGTTTAAATTCAGAGCGATCTGCTTTAATAACAATTAATTTATCTTCGATAAGAGCAAATTCAGCACGTTGTGAAGTGATTTTTCTCATAATTTCAATTAGGTAACGACCAGGTATAGCTACTTTACCAGGTTCTTTAATATCTAACGAATGATCGTCAATAAGAACTTGAATAGCAACATCAGTATTACTTGATGTTAATAATATGTGATCTTCATGCACTTCAAATTTAACTGCATAAAGAATTGGTAGTGGTGTTTTGTTTGGTAACCCTTTTTGAATGATAAGTAATTGGTTAAGTAGTATGTCTCTATCGATACTAAAAATCATAATGGCAGCTCCCTTTATTTATTTAGTTTAAGTCTTTAAATATTGTTGTTACAATTGTGGGTATGTGGATAAATCTTAGAAAGGCTTTGTACTGCTATTATTATATCATGTTTCCAACATTTTACAAACAATCAATTTTTACTAAAACTATCGATTTTTTTGATGATTGTATCAACCGCGAGCTTCATTGTTGAATCTTGTTTAATTTCATTATCAATTTTTTCACAAGCTGCTAAAACTGTTGAATGATCTCTATCTCCAAATAAACCACCAATAGTTTTATAAGGTATATTATATCTAGATTTTATTAAATACATTGCTATGTGACGAGGAAGAATATATTTAGAATGTCTCTTCTTACCTATTAAATCTTCTAATGTGATACCATAGAAATCACTAACAATTGATTGAATTTTATCGTAGTTGTTTTCGTTTAATGAATCACTCTTTCTCTTAGTCTTTAAGAGTGGTTCTAGAGCCTCATTAACGGATTCAACTGTTAAGTCTAGGTTATTTGTTAAACAATAGAACAACACGCGTTTTAGTGCGCCTTCAAGCTCTCTAATGTTTGTTACAAAAGAGGAAGCGATGAATTCTAAAACATCATTAGGAATATCATGTATATCAGAACTTTCGGTAGCAAGTTTTCTTTTTAAAATTTCAATTCTGTGTTCTAAATCAGGAATTTGAATATCAACTGTCAATCCAACTTCAAATCTTGATGTTAAACGCGTCATGATATTTTTAAGGTCAGATGCTGGTTTATCACTTGTTATAACAATTTGTTTGTTTTGTTGGTACAAATAGTCAAATAATTTAAAGAATTCCATTTGAGTTTTAGTTGCTCCACCCATAATTTGGATATCATCAACTAATAAAACATCTATTTCTCTATATTTAGTGTTAAAATCTTCCATTTTCTGCCTCTTTAAGAGGTTAGCAAAATCTTCGATAAAACCATCAGCTTTAACATATAATACTTTTTGATTGATATCTTCATCCAAGATGTAGTTACCGATTGCTTGCATTAAATGGGTTTTACCCAATCCAACATCACCAAAGATGTATAATGGATTTGCAACAGCACCGGGTTGATCAGCAACCTTCATTGCCATTCTAAATGCAAACATATTACTTTTCCCAACAACAAAGTTATCAAAAGCGTATGTTGCATTCAAATTACCAGGACGATATTTCAAACTTAGATTTCTTTCAGGACTAATGAGTGTTTCTTCTGGAACTAATTCTGATTCAACGACAAATTTAAAACGAATAGGCTCATTGTGATATTTAAGAGCTAATTCGTTAACCTTAGAAAGATATAATCTATTAATCCGATTTTTAATAAATTCACTTGGAACAAGTACATAAATGTGGCCATTTGCATATTTATGAGTTGATTTCAGTGACTCAAAAACATCAGCAAAGGTTTCCTCGCTAAAAGTTTGTTCTAAATCATTAAGTATTTTTTGCCACAATTGATCATAGATGTTCATTTAATATCCCCTTAATTCATGTGTGAATAGAATAACACAAAAGAGGGGGTATGAAAGAAAAACTTATCAACATTATTTGTGGGTAACTTTATACACACAGTGATTCATTGTGGACAAAATGTGAATAAAAATTGAGTATCTTTTGCATTACTAAAGGATTTGATGATTTTTCCCTTTTTCCCACATAGATGAAAAAATGTGAATAAGTTTCCCACAAAATTCAAATGAAGACTTTTTGAAAATGACGTTGAATATTTTACTACAAACCATATTATATGCAAAAGTAAAAAAAATAAGACAAAAAGAGTGATTTAGGTTGACAAAAAAAGGGTCTTTTTATATAATGATTAAGCATGGTTTCGCAAGAAAGGTGGTTTTATTTGTGAAAAGAACATATCAACCAAGTAAGCTCAAACGTCAAAAGACGCACGGATTTAGAGCTAGAATGGCAACAGCTGGTGGCAGACGGGTACTTGCGCGTCGCAGATTAAAAGGCCGCGCAGAATTAACTGTATAATTTAAATTATTTTAAAACACTAGGATTACTCGTTAAAATAATAACTTTATGTTATTTTGAGTAGTCCTTTTTTTAAAAAATTATGAAAAAGAGATATCGCATAAAGAAAAGCAGCGAAATCGATGCGGTTTTCAAAGTCAAAAAATTTAAAAGTGATGGTTATTTTGCTATTTATCAATCAGAAGATTTAAATGCTGATCATTTTCGTTTTGCACTATCTATTGGTAAGAAATACGGAAATGCAGTATCGAGAAATTTAGCAAAAAGAAGAATCCGAATGATTGTCAGTGAATTCAAGGATCAATTTATTATAAATAAATTGTTCGTTGTTGTTATAAAACCACTGGCGCAAGGTCTGTCATATCAAGAAATGAAAGACAAGGTAATTGTCTTATTCAAAAAATCAAAACTAATGGAGAATACGAATGAGTAAAAAATTATTTTTTATTGCAGTTATCGTCATGCTAGTTTTCAGCTTAGCAGCTTGTGGATCTGGAGACGATCCTATAGCAGTTATTGCGGTTAACAACCCTATCGGAGATGTAGCGGCATACGATAAACTAGTTTTCACTTATGATGAGGGAAATAATATTGTTTTTAAAGGCGATGGAGGATTATCGTACTGGAGTATTAGTGAAGCAGGCGTTGGTACGCTTGTTGATTATGAAGGTTCCCTACCAGCATCTGTTGTTGAAAGTGAAGGCGTGCGCACATATACGTTTAACGTAGATGGTCTAGATGCTAGTTTTCAAATTTATGTCATACCTGAAGTTCCTGTTGGAGATGCTAATGATGTAGTGATGGTTGCTTTCCGATATGAACAAGATAATGTGATAAACCAAAAAGGTGGAACATTTGATGCAACGGGTATGAAAGTTTATGAAGTTCAACGTGATGGTGATGTTACAGTCTTAAATGGCGAAGATATTGTATCGCAATTTGATGATCAAGATTATGACCCACTTGGAACTGATGGATTCAAAACAAAGATAAGTTATACGGTAACATATACTTCTTTATCTGGATATACTCAAGATTTTGATGTTTATGTTGCAGGCGGAGAAAAACCTATTTCTTCAGCCGATGCAAACTTCTTTGATAAGGCATTGATCATTCCAGTAGCATTTGTCATGAATTTCTTTGGTGCTCTTTTTGGTGGATCATTTGCTTTAGCGATTTTATTTACAACTATTGTTGTACGTTCAATTGCATGGCCAATTTATGCTAAGAGTAATGACTTATCGATCAAGATGAATGTTGCTCAACCAGATATGCAACGTGTTCAAGCTAAATATGCAACTAGAAAAGATCCACAATCTCAGCAACAGCAGCAAATGGAAATGATGGCGGTCTATAAGAAACATGGTATTAATGTCTTTGGTTGTTTATTACCATTCTTGCAAATGCCTATTTTTATCGCAATGTTTAATGTTGTTAGACGTATTACAGTACATGGTGGTATGTATGTAGATAGTGTAATTAATACAAACTTCTTTGGTATTAACCTTTCTAATCAAAGAGATGGCATCATTGGTATGGTATTAGCTGGTATTGTTGGTGGAACAATGTTTCTTCTACAGAGAATTTCAATGAAGAAACCAAGTTATGCTAAAAAAACAGTTTCTCATAATCCAAATGCTACAGGTGCACAAACAGAAAAAACAATGAAATTCGTAAGTTATTTCATGGTTATTATGATGGCTTTTGCATCGTTCCAAAGTAACGCATTGGCGTTATACTGGATATTTGGGAATATTTATTCATTAGGACAAACTCTAATTAATAGAAGATTGAATGAAAAGAAACACGAAGCATTACAACAAAAACAATTGATGGGGTGATTGATATATGTTAAAAAGAATAGAATTTGAAGCGAAAAGCCTACTAGAAGCTGAAAAGCACGCAGTTGAAGCCTTAAGAATACAAAAAGATAAAATCAAATTAACAGTATTAAAAGAGAAAAAAGGTCTATTTAATATTGGGTCTTCTGCAACTTATGAAGCTACACCTAATGTTAATTTAGCTGTTGAAGGTAAAATATACTTAGAAAATATTTTAATGACAATGGAAATTAAGACAAGAATGGAAGTTAGAACACTTAATGATGGTGAAGAAATTCATTTTCACGTTGAAAGTGATGAGAATGCATTACTTATTGGCCGTGAAGGAAGAACACTCCTTGGTCTTCAATTCATGCTTCGCAACTATTTAAATACATTTGTTGAAGGACACATGATTATTTCTCTTGATATTGGGAACTATCATGAAAATCGCAAAAAACAATTAGAAATTCTAGCAACAAAGACAGCTAAAGAAGTTGCACAAACAAAAATAGCTGTAAAATTAGATCCTATGAACGCTTACGATCGTCGTATTATTCACACGAAATTGAGTGAATGGAGAGACGTCGATACCGAATCAGAAGGTGAAGGCGAACATAGAGCATTAGTTATTAAACCAAAAAGGTAGTCAGTGACTACTTTTTTTCTTTTTGATGGCTCGACTATCTATATATTAGATGGTATAATGTAGTCAAGAAAAAAAGCAGGTGGAATCATGTTCAGCTTCTTAAAAGTTCGCATCAAACGCAAAAAGAAAATAAAAATCACAATGATAAGAGTCATTATTTTTATTCTTTTAATCATCCCGGGACTCTTTATTTATGGGTTTGGTGTTGCGTTAGTAGAAAATACAAAAGCAACCCAAGCAATTGAAGAATTTAAGAATAGAGCAAACGGGATTTATACAGAAGAAGTTCGTGATTTTAGTGGGACATCACAAATTAGAAGGTATTATGAGGTTTCACGTGAAACATCATATGAATTAGGTGATACACGTAGTGTATTCTATGATACCAGCAAGGTATATTTAGGACAAAAGGGTGATATATTCGTTGCACATGAGTCGCCATTCCCCGATGTGCCCGTTATTCATCAATTTGTTTCTTATTATTTTGGTGGTCATGCTGCAATTAATAATGGCGAGAACAAGTTTATTGAAGCAACTGGATTCCCAAATGAGGATGAATCATTATTAGGTATTATTCTACAACCTGGTAATGAACCTAACGATTACAGTACAATTATGAGTCTTAGTTCAACCAACTACTGGTTAAACCCTAGATATAGATCAACAAGTGATGATGCTTATCCATACTTTGGCAGAAACTATAGAAATGATTTCGTAGGACTCAGAGTAAAGGATATAACAAGTGAACAGATTGATGGTGTAGTGGATTTTGCTACTTCAAAAGTTGATAAGGCATTATATAATTTTACATTTTTCTTAGACTTGAAATATAAGTATTATTGTACAGATCTAGTAAGTAGAGCATATCAAGATGTTATGGTAGAACCAGAAGACCAAAGAAATTATGCAAGAGCACTAAACGATGATAGATTTATAACATCAGTCAATGATTTAATTCTCTCTAAGGAGACCTATATTACTTTTTATGTTGAAAATATTGACGATATTACACATATCTACTATCTTGAAGATATTTAATAGGAGGTTCATATGATAGACTATATTATTATTGGATTGTTAATCGGCTTAATCTTTATAGTAGCTTATCTAATTTTTATATTTAAAAAATATAAAGCCCCAGTTCAAATGGATTTTAGTAATGATCAAAAAAATGCTCAAAATGACTTGAAACTCTATTTTCAGAAAGAATATGGTGACTTAAAATTTGAAATGGGTAAGCTTTTTAGCGAATCTAACAAGACAAGCCAATTTGATTTGAATAAATTTAAAGAAAACATGATGGAACATATTGATGCTCAAATGAAGCAAATTAACGAAAAGGTAGAAATTAGATTAGGTAAAGGTTTTGATGAAACTAATAAAACATTTACTAATGTAATAGAAAGATTAAGTAAAATCGATGAAGCTCAAAAGAAAATTGAAATATTATCAACCGAAGTTGTTTCACTTAATGAATTGCTTTCTGATAAGAAAACTAGAGGTATATTTGGAGAAGTTCAATTATATCAGCTATTATCAGCTGTTTTAGGTGATAATAAAGCTTTATATGAACAACAAAAACTAATGTCTAATGGGTATATTGCTGATGCCATAATACATGCGCCAGATCCAGTAGGAACGATAGCTATTGATTCTAAATTTCCTTTAGAAAACTATAAACGTATGGTTGATCGGAGTCTTGGTGATGCTGATAGAAAAGTAGCAACAAAAGAATTCAAAAACGATGTTAAGAAACATATTAATGCTATAAAAGATAAATATATCATTGAAAACGAAACAGGAGATCAAGCTTTCATGTTCATTCCTGCTGAAGCTATATTTGCAGAAATAACAGCATATCACGAAGACTTAATTGAATATGCAACAAAAAATAAGGTTTGGATGGCTTCTCCAACGACACTCATATCAACATTGTCAATGATCCAAATGGTTGTTAAGAATATTCAAAGAGATGAACAAGCCAATGTTATCATCAGTGAACTCACAAAATTAGGTCAAGAATTCAAACGTTATAGTGACCGTTGGGATAAGCTTAAAAAATCTATAGATAGTGTCTCCAAAAATGCTGAACAAGTGAACATAACAAGTAATAAAATCAATACGAAATTTAAATATATTTCTGAAGCAAAATTTGACCAAATAGATGAAATAGATGAAGAAGATATTGATGAAATCTCAAGTGAAGAACTTGATTGACAAAATAAAGAAATAAAGATATAATAAATGCGAAATCAATGACGAGAAAGTAGTTATCCTAAATATTGATAGCGAGCTGGAGAATGGTGTGAGTCCAGTCAAAATTAAGATAGCGAAGAACACTCTGAGAGATAGAAGAAATCCATAAGGAAAATAGACCTATCCGCATGCCTGCGTTAAAGGCTTTAAGTGCTAGAGAAATATTTCTAGAACTAAGGTGGTACTGCGTATATTTACGTCCTTAGGTTTTTCTAAGGACGTTTTATTTTTAATGAATTAATGGCTTAACAAAGGCATTTAACACAAAGGAGTATATCATGGAAACAACAGTAAAGGCAATATATAGAAAAACAGAATCACTCCTCAACCAGGACTTAGAATTATATGGCTGGGTACGCAATAATAGAGCTCAAAAAGAGTTTGGATTTATCATCTTTCACGATGGCACATTTTTTGAAAGTTTACAAATCGTTTATGAAGATTCAAAGGCTGATAATTTTAAGGAAATCCAAAAGATTAGAGTCGGTAGTTCTATCTTAGTTAAAGGGAAGCTTGTTTTAACGCCAAATGCGAAACAACCATTTGAAATCAAAGCATCTCATGTTGAACTATTAGGTGATTCAGCTGAAGACTATCCAATTCAACCTAAAAGACACTCAAGGGAATTCCTGAGAGAGGTTGCTCATTTGCGGGCTAGAACCAATCTTTTTCAAGCCGTTTTTAGAGTAAGAAGTATCGTAGCATTTGCAGTTCACGAATTCTTTCAAAACCAAGGATTTATATATACACACACACCAGTTATCACGAGTAACGATGGTGAAGGCGCGGGTCAAATGTTTGGTGTATCCACACTTCCGTTAGATGATTTACCTTTAACCGATGATCAAAAAATAGACTATACAAAAGATTTCTTCGGCAAAAGAACTAATTTGGCTGTGACAGGACAACTTGAAGCCGAAGCATACGCTATGGCGTTTAAGAATGTCTATACATTTGGACCAACGTTTAGAGCAGAAAACTCAAATACACAAAGACATGCATCTGAATTTTGGATGATTGAACCGGAAATGGCATTTGCAGATTTAAATAAGGATATGGCAATTGCTGAAGATATGGTTAAGTACATCATTAAATATGTGTTTGAAAAAGCACCAGAGGAAATGATTTTCTTTAACAAATATGTAGAACCAGGACTTACAGATAGATTAAAAGAAGTTTTGACAAAACCATTTGCTAAGGTTACACATGAGGTAGCAATCAATATACTACTAAACAGTAATGTTAAATTTGAAAATAAACCGATTCAGGGTCAAGACATCAACACTGAACATGAAAAATACTTAACTGAAAAACATTTTAAGTGTCCAGTCTTTGTTATTGATTGGCCTAAAAATATTAAGGCATTTTATATGAGAATGAATGATGATGGTAAAACTGTAGCAGCAATGGATTTACTCGTTCCGGGTAGCGGAGAACTCATTGGAGGATCCCAAAGAGAAGAAAGACTGGATTTACTACTTAAACGCATGGATGAAATGCATGTTCCACTAGAAGATATGCAATGGTATCTTGACTTAAGAAAGTATGGTGGATGCGTTCATTCGGGATTTGGTATGGGATTTGAAAGGTTGATTATGTATTTAACAGGTGTTGAAAACATAAGGGATGTTATTCCCTTCCCAAGAACTCCCAAAAATTGCGAATTTTAATCTAATAAATAATAATTTTTAGAAGTTAGTTGCCCAAAAATAAAACAATAAAGAAATTTTAACTACATAATTTTTCTATTATGTAGTTTTTTCTTTACATTTTAAAGCTTATGTACGGTAAATATCACAATCGATAATGAAAATGTTTTCCAAAAATTTAAAGTGACAAGTATTTGATACAAAAATTAAATTTTAAGCGAATTATAACTTGTACAACTAAAATACTAATAATCTGAGGATTTTTTATAAATAAAGTTGAAATGTTTTATGTTTTTTAATAAATTAGACACTTTCCAATTTCTTTCATTGACAAAGCATGTATAACATACTATAATTTAACTACCCATAAAAGCGTTTTCACGTTTTTTGTTTCGAAAATATTGTGTAAAAAACAAAGTTAACTGATTTATTGCAATTGTTTTATTCAACTTATTATTATATAATAGATATGTTGAGGTGAACAGTGTATGTTGGCATTGCAATTTACCATTCGAACAAACGGATACAGAACGATACAATCGTTTTTTTCATATCTGAACATATAGTGCTTTTGTGGTAATACAAGGGCTTTTTATTTTATCAAGAAGTCAAAAAAATACATAAGGAGTATGAAACAATAATGGATATTAAACTTAGCAATCTTACTAAAATATTCAAAGATTCAAAAGGGAGAGAGACTCGAGCTGTCGATCATTTTGACACACTCATTCCTAATGGGAAATTAATTGGTTTACTAGGGCCATCAGGTTGTGGTAAATCAACAACACTTTATATGATTGCTGGTCTACTTACGCCAACTGAAGGACGTATTTTCTTTGGGGACGATGATGTGACCGATCTTACACCAGAAAAAAGAGGCATTGGTCTCGTTTTTCAGAATTACGCATTATACCCACATATGACTGTTCGTCAAAATATTATGTTTCCTCTCGAAAATCTAAAGATTGAAAAAGAAGAAGCTAAAATAATGACAGAAGACATGGCTAGATTGGTTGGCATTCACGAATTATTAGACAGAAAACCTGCTCAATTGTCAGGTGGACAACAACAACGTGTAGCAATCGCTAGAGCGCTTGTTAAGAAACCCAAGGTATTACTTTTAGATGAACCACTATCAAACTTAGATGCTCGTCTTCGTCTTCAAACAAGAGAAGAAATCAAGCGTATTCAAAAAGAAACTGGTATTACTACCATTTTTGTAACGCATGACCAAGAAGAAGCAATGAGTATTAGTGATGAAATCGTTGTTATGAACTTTGGATTGGAACAACAAAAAGGTGAACCACAAGTTGTTTATGATCAACCTAACAATCAATTTGTTGCTAAATTCTTAGGTACTCCACCGATTGGATTATTCAATGGAACAGTTAAAGGAAATAAACTCTACATTGGCGAATCTGCTATTTTAACTAATAAAATTTTAGAAAAAACACAAGGCGAAGTCATTGTTGGCATTCGTCCTGAAGGATATACTCCTAGTGAATCCGGAGCACTTGAGATTTCATATTCATTTATTGAAAGCATAGGCAGAGATATTTCTTTAGTATCTAATCATCCAGAAAGCTTAACACCTTCGTTTAGACTTATTGTTGCTGATACTATCAAAGTAACTCCAAATTCTATGAAATTTAATGTTAAAAAAGAAAAATGCTTCGTATTTAATAAAGATAACGGAGAGAGGGTCTTGTAATGCTTGAGAAGAAAAAAGATTATCATGCATGGCTGTACTTGCTCATTCCACTTGCATTGCTATCTCTGTTCACTTTCTTCCCATTATTTAAAACGATATTAATCTCATTTGATAATGGATATAACAAGTGGCAAGATGCATTCTCGTTCGCATTCAGCCTGGATAGTTACAAAGCAATCTTCAACTATCCCCCATTTTTAAGAACTTTATGGAATACAGTTTTAATCGTGTTTATTTCAGTTCCACTGTCAACCATAGTAGCACTTCTAATTGCGGTTGCATTGAATTCAATTAAACCACTTCAAAAAATTTTCCAATCGATATTTTTCTTACCATATGTAACCAATACAATTGCTATTGGTATGGTCTTCGCTGTTCTATTCAACCTCCACACAGGGTTGATTAATGGTGTTTTGCAGCTGTTTGGTGTAGAAAAGCTCAATTGGATTAATAGTAATGATGGATTTTTTATGGGATCATACTTTAGAAGAATGTTCGTATTACAGTTATATCTTCTATGGCATACCCTTGCATTTAAAATTTTAGTATTTATTGGTGGACTACAAAATATTAGTAAGCAATATTATGATGCTGCTAAGGTTGATAGTGCACCTAAAACTAGAGTCTTTACAAAGATTACTGTTCCTTTGTTATCACCACTTATTGCTTTTATACTCATTACATCATTTATTGGTGCATTTAAGACGTATGACGCGGTTATTGGTATCTTTGGTGCAGATTGGAATAAAACCGCTGATATTCAAACAATTGTAGGGTTTGTTTATCAACAATTAAAAACTGACAGTGTCGATTCCTATTCTAAGGGCGCTGCTGCAGCTGTTGTCTTGTTCGTGATCATTCTTGCTTTTACAGCGATTAACCTGTATGTTAGCAAGAAACGCGTGCATTATTAATGGAGGGCGCGCACATGTATACTGAGCAGCAGATTAAAGAACAAAGAAAAGCTAAAATTATATCAAAGATTATCACGTATTCATTTCTAACCATTATGGCTTTGGTAATCCTCATTCCATTTTATTGGATGATCATTACATCGCTTAAAAGTGCAGTTGAAATTGAGCAATTCCCACCTACATTATTTCCTAGACAAATCGTAGCCTATAACTATGTTGAGGCACTTGAAAGAGCTAATTTACTTAGATATTTTGCAAATACACTTATTGTATCTGGATTCTCAACACTATTTGGGACATTCTTTTCAATCTTCGTTGCATATGCTTTGTCAAGATTACAATTTAAAGGAAAAGAAATTATATTTACAATTCTTTTAGCAACAATGATGATTCCTGGCGAAATGATGGTCATTACCAATTACATCACAGTTTCAAATTTTGGATGGGTTGATTCTGGATTTGGTTCAAGGGTTACAAATGGACCATATTATGCAATGATCTTTCCATTTATGATTAGTATTTTCCATATTTATTTATTAAGGCAAACATTTAAACAAGTTCCAAATGAATTATATTATGCGGCTAAAGTCGATGGGACAAGCGATTGGAAGTATTTGTGGAAAGTTATGGTTCCACTCGCTAAACCGAGTATTATTACAATCATTATCCTTAAATTAATGGGCGCATGGAATTCTTATATATGGCCAAATTTAGTTGCAAGTGAAAATTATCGTTTGATTACAAACGGACTAAGAGCCGCATTCTCCAATAGTGATACAGGCAGAACAGAATTTCAATTGCAAATGGCTGCAACAGTAATGGTTACTTTACCACTCTTTATCGTCTTCATATTCTTTAGAAAATATATTATGCGAGGCGTATCAAGAAGTGGTATTAAAGGGTAAAAACATAGGAGGTAGAAAATGAAGAAAATATTCGTAGTTATCTTCCTTGCATTAATTAGCATTGGACTGATTTCATGTAAGAAGGTAAGCAACGTTGTATTGGATTGGGATGTCATATCTGACGACCTACAAATAGATACAACACAAGATGTAGAAATTGTATTTTGGCATACAATGGGTAAAACGACAGACCCAGCAATGGGACAACAAGCTCTTTTAGAAGTTTTTATTGAAGAGTTCCAAGAAATATATCCACATATCACAGTTTTACATGAATCAAAAGGTGGGTACCCAGAACTTAGAGATGCTGTCAATACCTCTTTACCAGCAGGTAATGAACCTAACATGTCATATAGTTATAGTGACCATGTAGCTGGTTATATTAACTCAGGGCGTATACTCCCACTTAATAACTTGATTAACAACAAGAACCCAGAAATCGCGTTTTCTCAACAAGATCTTGATGATTTCGTTCCAGGTTATTGGGAAGAAGGCAAAGTATACGATAATGAAGGCACAATGTTGAATTTACCATTCGTTAAGTCAACAGAAGTTATGTTCTATAACAAGACATTCTTTGAAGCGCATGAATTAACTGTTCCAACAACTTGGGATGAAGTAAAAACTGTATCAGAACAAATTAGAACAATTATTGATACAGATGCAGCCTTTGCTAATTATTCAGTTGCCCAAAAGAACTCAATCGTTCCTTTTGGTTATGATTCAGAAGCAAACTTATTCATTACAGCAGCGGAACAAGAAAATATTCCTTACACTGGCATCAGCGATGATTTACAAGGCGAAATTTTATTTAACAATGCTGAAGCAAAAACAATGGTATCTTACTTTAAAGATATGTATGATAATAGATTATTAACATCTAAAGAAATGTTAGGTGGAGATTATACATCTAATAAGTTCGTTGCTCAACAACTATTTATGAGCATTGGATCTACTGGTGGAACGAATTATAATATTCCTTCAGGCGGATTATTTGAAGTTGGTATTGCACCACTTCCACAATTTGATGCTGATAACCAAAAAGTGATTCAACAAGGACCTAACATTAACTTATTCTTAAAGGATAATCCACAAGAAATGATTGCTTCATGGTTATTCCTTAAGTATATTACCGCATCTGAGCAGTCTTCTCTTTGGGCGATTGCTACAGGTTATTCACCAGGTAGAATATCGGCTTTTGAAACAGTCAATACATATTATGATGATTTAACTAGTATTTCGGCAAGACAAACAGTATTTAAAAATGTGGCACTTGTTGCAGAACAACAAATTCCTTACTACTTCACATCACCAGCATTTGGGAAGTCTTCCAAGGCTAGAGATCAAGTAGGTGCTATATTTGTTAACGTTTTCGGTAATACATATTCAATTGATGAAGCATTTAGCAAGGCATATGAAGAAGTAGCCTTCTAAAAATAAAGGAAAAAAGAAAGGGAGAATATATTAAATGAAAAGATTAGGCTTATTATTTATGGTTTTATCTTTGGTCTTGGCTTTGGTTTCTTGTCAACCTGAAGCTGATGAAGATCAAGGTGTTTACGATGCGGCTTATACAGCGTTAAGTCTCGTAGTTACAGGCGGTGAACTTGATTCAGTTATTTCCGCATTTACAGTTCCAACAGCACTTCGTGGTGATGTTGTAGCGATTTGGACTTCAAGTGATAGTGTTCATGCTAATATCACTACAGCAGGTGCTTTGACAACTGTTAATGTTGTGAGACCATTAAATGGCGAAGGTGATGCAGATGTAACATTAACTGCAGCACTCACTTATAATGACATCACTGGAACAAAGACATTTGACATTACAATTCTTGAAGAACCAGAAGGAGTTGTCATCATGACTCTAAGCGAAATTAGAGGTTCAACAATGACTTATGGCACAACTTCAGCTGAATCAACAAGTGCTGTTGTTGGCGAAACTGTCAGAATTAATGATGTTACTGTTTCTGGCATAGACTCAGATGGTTATTATATATCAGATGGTTCTGCAGCGTTATTTATTTTTGGCGCTCCTGGTCCTACAATCGTTCTTAATCAAAAGGGTTCTGTATTAGCAACTGTTGGTATTTATTATGGAGCATTCCAATTATCAAATGTTACTTGGTCAAATGTTACTCAAAGTACTGCAATTACACCTACACAAGTTGATCTATCTGATTATTGGGTAGCTGCTGATGTTACCGTACAAACACTTGTCGATACTAAGAATAACTTAGTATTAACTGGTTTAGTCACTTTTGATGCAGTTGTTGTTTACCGTGAAGATTTCACTGGTGGTTCAAACTACATGTTAACACTTGTAGATCCAGTAACTGCAGTAACTTCACATGATACAAACTTTGTATTAAGTTATTATAAAGGCCCTCTACATGATGAGTTAGCTGCTTACGACGGATTAACTTTAACATTTACAGCTATCTCTCGCGAAATAAGAGATGCTAGAGCAACCAATGATACAATTGGCACACGTCCAATATTCAGTTTAGCAATTCAAACAATGGTAGTACCTGTGCTTACTGAAGCTCAAAAAGCTCTAGTTGACAAGAATTCTATTAAGATTGAAACCGACTTTATTGCTGACGGTAGAGTAATGTTACCAACCACAGGCGCTCAAGGATCTACAATTACGTGGGCATATACAACTGATGATCATGCAAATAATCACTTTGTGAATTTGATTACAGGTATTATTACAATTGATGATGAGCTTCAAGTTGAATCTTACTTAACAGCTACAGTCGTTAATGGAGATACTACAGAAACAAGAGATTTCGTTCTTGTTATTGGTCAATTCCCAATTTCTGACATTTCTGATGTTCAAGATGACACGTTATTTGAAGATGGAGATACGATTAGAGTTATTGCCGTTGTTACAGCGTTAACTAAAACTGGTGGTTTCTGGATGCAAGATGCTACAGGTGGATTAAATATTTATACTTATGGTGAATATTTAGATACACTTAATGATTTAACATTAGGTAGCGAAGTAGAAATGATTGGCGAACTAGATATTTATAATGGTTTATTTGAAATTAAGAATTTAACTTTCTTAGAAGTTACTGATACTGCTGTTTTAATGCCAACACCTGCTTCATTAAACGATGTTGAGTTTACAGATATTGCATTATTACCTTATCAAGGAACACTTGTTAGTTTTGAAGGATTTGCATTAAAGTATGAAGTAACTGCAACTAGTGGCTCATTTAGTGCAACATTCTATAATCCAGCTGATGGTAGTCAAATCTCTGCAAGAGTTGAAAGTACATTAGGAACATATGCAGCTACTCTAGCATTCCTAACTTCATTAGATGCAGACGATCCTGTAGATGTTACAGGAGCAATTATGGGTTGGTATAAAGGATATCAATTAGCAGTTACTAGTTCAACTAATTTCTCTGCAGGTGCTGCTATAGCTGAAGCTGATTTTGCTGCTTATGCAGTATCAAAATTGGATTTACCAGATGCAGATGCTGTAGTTAAAACTATATCAATGCCTGCTACAGGACTATTTGGTTCAACAATCGTTTGGACTTCAACAGTTCCTGCTGTTATAGCAATTGATGGAACTGTTACAAGACCAGCTATTGGAGCTGCAGATGTTACGGTTACTATTGGTTACACATTAACTTTAGGTGGAACTGATCTAACTGGTTCAGTCGCAGTTGTTGTTCCTGCATTAGAACCTGCTTCTGTTGCTTCTGATTTATTCATCTCTGAATATGTTGAAGGTGGAGGATACAGTAAGGCTATAGAAATATTTAATGGAACTGGTGCAGATGTTGATTTATCAACTTATA
>Ga0307992_1000945_pt1 | contig 17587 bp, 17 predicted proteins | sample EllFjometagen133_FD_203162 | JGI IMG/M metagenome (GOLD analysis project Ga0307992, IMG submission 203162) | Marine microbial communities from Ellis Fjord, Antarctic Ocean - #133 | ecosystem: Environmental > Aquatic > Marine > Unclassified | place: Southern Ocean | collected 2014-10-08
AAAGCTCTATGAATTTGAACGCTTTCTTCTAATCCTTTTTGAGCTTCTTTATATCGATTTTGTCTTGAATAACTATCAACTGTTGAAGGAAGAAAATCCGCTCCACTTTGTTCTAAATATTTTAGTAATTTAATATGTTCTTTCAACTCCGGAACTCCAGCTCTCGGTTGTACTAAAGTTCTACTTTCAGCTTTTGCTTTGTTCAATTTCATCGCAAAATTCTTATGCTCAGGAATTGATTTTAAATATTTCACTGAATTTTCTAAATTAAGTTGCGGATCGTTTCCTGTAACCCAAGTTTTAAGTACTTCTTCACGGATTTTTAAGAATTCCGATTCGGAAATTTTTTTGTTCTGTAATTTCATAATTTCACCTTATTTTTTTTATATATTTCTTTAATATTTTTAAAGCTATCAATGGTTCTTTTTGCGAAAGAAGTCCCATTGATGCCATTATATAACTTTGATCAACCATTAAATTAGGACGACTTGGTCTTAATTCTGCTTTATTATGTAAAATATTAGTTGTCCTAGCCAATATTTTAGTTTGCTTTTTAGAATTAATAACTACTCCACCCGTACCAATAATATACTTTATTTCTGTTAAATCTTTACCAATTTGATTATATACTACACCCATTGGTGTAAATACTTCTTCAATTCTTCCGCAGTGTCTGTGCATAGCTCTATATGCGCACATTTCAGCTAAAAATTGATCAATAAATTCATCATGTACATTCTGTGGTAAACTCTTAACGTTATTAAATCTTAAATTTACTTCTTTTTCAATATCTACTTCTTTTTCCATGTTAATGTATTCTACTTCTTGTTTCGTAAGTGATTTAATAATTCCAGGTGCAGAATAACGCATTCCTAAATCACCTTCTACCGTTCTTTTTGCAAAAGGTTCTTCTAAACCATGAATTAATACATCACTTCTTCTTGTAGAGTTACAAATTGAATACATATCTGTAGTAGCTCCACCAATATCTACAACCACTAAATCTCCGTATCCGCTTTCATTAAGGTATCCCTCAGACAATAGTTTTGCGGCTTCCAAAACTGCATTAGGAGTAGGCAATATAACTTGATCTATTTCATTTTCTATCCTCTTAATCCCTTTAGCTTCAATAATTTTCTTTAAAAAGATATCTCTTATTTTATCTCTAGCTGAGTCTATGTACAATACATTAATCTTTGGCATTACATTATCACAGATGTATCCATCCATCTCATATTTAGTGAAAACATCTTGTATTTCATCTTGTACAGATTTATTACCAGCAAATATAATAGGAATTTTAATTCCCATCTTTCCTAAAATTTCTGCATTAAATAATACGCATTCTGTATTTCCGCCATCTGCCCCACCTGCTAAAAGAATTATATCAATCTTTTTCTCAATAATCTTTTTAACTTCTGATTTATTAATGTGGTGAGATAATATAAGATCAACTTTAGCTCCTGCACCTAAGCAAACGCGCTTAGCGGCTTCAACCGTAAGTTCCTCAACTAGACCAATAGCGGCCATTTTAAGGCCGCCAGCAGCTGATGAACAAGCTATAACTTGATCAAATTCAATTGTATTTCCTATTTCTTTAAATAATTTATTTAAAGCTTTATGATATCCTATGCTAATATCTGAATCAACCGTAGTAAAATCAGAAGCCGTCCCTAGTAAATCTTCCGCTTCTGTATTAATAGCACATAATTTTGTGAAAGTTGAGCCAAAGTCTATCAGCAAATAATTACCCATATTACTCTCCCAAATCTTCCTGTATGTCTGCCATAGCATTATCTATCGGTGTTCCTGGAGGAAAAACTCTGTTGAATCCCATATCGAGAAATATTTTTTTTACATGGCTGAAATCTTGTTTACCTACCACAATATTTCCACCAACATATAAAAGAATATTCTCAATTCCTGATTCTATACATTTTTCTCGCATTCCACGACAATCAATTTCGCCATGTCCATAAAGAGAAGAGACTAAAATCAAATTCGCATCTGTTTCAATTGCTGCGTTAATAAAATCTTCCTGAGAAGACAAAACACCAATATTAACTACATTATAACCTGCGTTAATTAGCGTGTATTCGATAATTTTATTACCTACCGCATGTACATCGGCGCCGATGACGCCTATCACTATTGTTTTCAACGTTTTCTCCTTGTTTCTGTAAGCGCTTTTATTACTTTAATCATTATATCATAGTCATTCTTATATTGAAAGGCTATTTTTCTTAAAAATATGCTTTTTTTTAAATGGAAATCAAAGGTTACAAGACAATACAAATAAATAATCACTCAGTCTATTAATATAACTTCTGACTATTTCCAAATCATGTCTATCATGTTTCAAAATAAACTCATCAATTCTTCTTTCAGCTCTTCTAGCCTTTGTTCTACAAACATCAAAATAAGCTCCAATATTAGACTTTTCACTTCCTGGAAGGAATAGTTTGGGCTCAATTGATTTTCTGTCTAATTCTTTTTGCATCTTTGCTTCTAAACTAATTACATCTTCAACTGTTATCATTTGAATTTTACTATACAAATCAGACTTTGGAGAAGTAGCAATAACTGAACTTAATTTTTGAAGGTCATTTTGAATTATTATTATACGATTTAAATTAGAAAAATGATATGTTAATCCTAAGAAAGAACTAAGTTCATCAATAGAACCTAATGTCTCAAATAAAATGTCACTTTTTCTATATAAATCATTATTATAATTCTTGGATGTACCTTTATCTCCTTGTTTAGTAGCTATATTACTAATCTTATTTATTTTCATATATAGTAGCCTCCTAAATATTATTTTCTTTTAATCAATTCATTAACAGCAAATGTAGCTACATCCTCAGCAAAACTACCAGGTCCAAATCCCGCATCATATCCTAATTCCTTTGCTAACTCGTGACTAATCCTAGCGCCACCAACAATTAAGATAATTTTATCTCTTAATCCTTCTGCTTCAAGTAATTCTACTAACTCAACAAGATTTTTTAAATGAACATCTTTTTGAGTTACAGTTTGAGAAACTAATAATACATCAGCTTTTTTTTCAACAGCTTCTTTTACAAACTCCTCGTTTAATACTTGTGATCCTAAGTTATGTGCCATAATCCCCGAATATCTTTCAAGTCCATAATGACCTGCAAATCCTTTCATGTTCATAATGGCATCAATTCCAACTGTATGCGCATCTGTCCCTGTTGAAGCTCCAACAAATACTATCTCTCTATCAAATTCTTCAGCTATAAGTTTTTCTATTTGTTTTCTTGATAAAGCTTTTTGCGTAATTTCCTCTACATGAATCTTATCGTAATCTATTGAATGAATGATAGATCCATATACAACATATAAACTGAATCCATTTTCAATCGACTCAGCATGTACAACGGCTGGATCGATTAATCCCATTGATTTAGCTATTTCTTTAGCTGCGGCAATACCTTTTTGGCTTCTTTCAACCGGAAGAGTAAAGCTTAATTGAACTTTTCCATCATTTAAAGTATCCCCATAAGGTTTAATTTTCATCAAATGACTCCTCCATTCTTTTAGCTATTACATTTATATAAGATTTGTTTTTTCTAAATACGCCATCTAATCCTTTACCGCCTTCAATCGGTCTCTTCGTATCAGCGAAAACACCTTTGGCTAAACTATTAAACATTCCATCTTTAGATATCTGTTTTAACAATTCTAATGCTTCATCTAAAACGCATTGTGCTCTCTTTTGAATTATACCGTCTTTTTTAAACTCTATTTCATTTCCAAAAGACTTCATTGATTTTCGAATCATTTTTGCATTACTAATAGCTAAATATCTATCACTCATAAATGGAGTGTGAATAGCTTCCGTCATCATTCCAAGCAAGTGAATAGATTGATTTGTTGTTGTTGTAATAATATTAAACATAACATTTTGTTGATAAGCTCTAAATATGTTTCCATTAATATGTTTTGTAGGAGGCATATATTTTAAAGGAGCATTTGGAAATATTTCTCTCGCCATTTCAGCTTGAGCTAATTCTAGCAAGAAACTATCTTCTATATCAGGGTTAATTTCAAAAGCATGACCTAATCCCATTAAATTTTCAGGCAAGTGCGCTTTCTTAGCGAAAGCTTCATTTATAAATTGTGAGGCTAAAACTGTATGAGCTTCTGTCACCGCATCTGATGTGGTTAAGTAATTATCTTCCCCGGTATTAATGATTATTCCAGAATAAGCATTTATTAATCTAGAGAAGTATTGATCGACAAATGTTCTTTGCATATTTATATCTCTAAATATAATTCCATACATACTATCGTTTAACAAAACATCAAGTCTTTCTAACGCGCCCATAGCGGCTATCTCTGGCATGCATAATCCTGAAGCATAATTAACTAATTTAATATATCTCTTTTCTTCTTCTGATACTTTATCAAGAGCAGCTCTCATAATTTTAAAATTTTCTTGAGTAGCATAAGTTCCACCAAATCCTTCAGTGGTTTTTCCATAAGGAACATAGTCTAAAAGAGATTGTCCAGTTGATCTAATAACAGCAATTATATCCGCTCCCGCCTTTGAAGCAGCGACGGCTTGAGTAACATCCTCATCAATGTTTCCAGTAGCAACAATTACATATAAATCTGTGTTACATTTTCTCGGAAACTTTGTTAGGTATTCTTGTCTCATTAATTTATTAGATTGAATACTATTAAGATACTTTTCATAATAAGGTTTTAAAATTTTATCAACTTCTGAAGTGCTAACATTTGAATATTTACATATATCTATATCCTCAGCTAGATATTTATCTATAAAGTTTTCTAAATTTAAGCCTGTTTCTTGAAGTGCATTGGCTATATATAGCGAAATTCCTAATGTCAAATCACCCTTTTCAGCAACGTTTTTTACTATTATATTAGGAATAGGTACTCCAAACTCATCAATTCCGTCGACTCCAAGCAGTCTTAGTACTGTTCTTTCAACCGAAACGGTTGAGTTTTGATCAATAAAACGTTGAACATCTAGTGCAATAGCATCTGCTTGGCTTCTACAGCCATTAATCTTGTTAAAATTCAAATTTAACTTGTTCATTCTACACTCCTTGCCCTACATTGAAGACTTTTGTTTCTAATGATTCTTCCAATTTATTTTTAAAAAGCAAAGTATTAAATTCACAATCATACGGTGCCGTAGGATTGTAACAAATTGCTTTAAGGTTTATTGGTTTTAGTACATAAACCTTATTACTCAATTTAAATAAGTTTGTAAGATTGGCTAAATTTAGCTGTATATTTACCGGAGACTTAACTATTATACCAAATTTATAGTCCTGTCTTTCTTCTATTAGTCTTTCAACAAATTCGTTGGTTAATGACCTAGGTATGTATATATACTTACAAAACTTGTTAATTTTTTTAAATATTTCTTCTGTATTTCCGATAGCAGATTTTATACACAAACTCTTTATTTCACCTTGTTCGTTCACCGAACAAACATCGTCATAATTCATAAGCTTTTGTAGGTTATTCTCTACTTTTTTTACGTTAAATTTACTTACTGTAGCAACAGCGTCGCTCACAACCTTGTTAATATCACTACTTAAGCTAGCTCCAATAACCAAAATGGTCGCTTCAGCTACTTTTGCCAGTGAATGTCTAAAGAATGCTCCATCTATAAATATGTTCTTTAACTCATATTTTTCCAATATTTTAACTGTTTTTTCCATGTCATTTATAATAGATGGGCCCGCTATTAAGACGTTTCCAGCTTTTGTTATTTTTACTATTTTTATGCATCCTATTGACGTAGATATATCTGTATTTTCTAAAATTTCATATTTTGCGTCAAATTCGCTTAATGTTCCTGTTGCAGTGGCTATTAAATAACCTTCTAAAGCATATATTCTTGGCTTATTTAAAAAGGTAACTTGATCTATTTCTTCACCATCTAGACCTATTGAAGTAACTGCAATGTTTCTGTATTTTATTCTGCTTAATATTGCATTTATAACAGTTGTTTTTCCTGCATTTTTAGCATTACCGATAACACTAATTATTTTGTGTTGTTCAGCAATGTTTATTAGTTCTTTAATGTTCTTTTCCTTCTCTCTAAATCTTTTGGTTCTATAGATGGTTTTTTAGAAACTAGTAGAGAACTTACCCCTGATGCATTTTTATAGTCTTCTTCAGAAACATTATATTCTCCTGGTTCAGAATATGTCGAAATTACGCCTTCATAATTTCTTAGTACAACTTTACCTGGTGCTTGTGAAATTAGATAATTTGGCATGACAGGAATCTTTCCACCACCACCCGGTGCATCTATAACATAAGTAGGTACACAAAATCCAGATGTATGCCCTCTTAATCCTTCTATTATTTCAATACCTTTTGATACAGGTGTTCTAAAATGTTCAATGCCTAATGATAGATCACATTGGTACATATAGTAAGGCCTTACTCGTATATAAGCTAACCTTTGAACTAAAGTTTTCATTATTGTCACTGAGTCATTTATACCCTTTAATAATACAGATTGGTTTCCTAATGGAATTCCAGCGTTTACCATTCTTTCAATAGCCGCTTTACTTTCAATTGTAATTTCATCAGAATGATTAAAATGAGTATTTATCCATATTGGATGATACTTTTTCAACATATTCACTAAATCTTCAGTTATTCTTTGTGGCATTACAACTGGAGCTCTTGTTCCCAATCTAATAATTTCTACATGATCAATTTTTCTTAATCTACTAATAATATCTTCTAAGAAATCATCACTAACCAATAAAGCATCACCACCAGATAATAAGACATCTCTTACTTCTGGATGGTTTCTTATGTATTCAATCGATTTATCGATTCTTTCTTTAGTCATAGCTTTATCATGATGGCCCGCGAACCTTCTTCTTGTACAATGTCTACAATACATAGCACACATATCTGTAATTAAGAATAATACTCTATCTGGATATCTATGAGTTAATCCTGGTACTGGCGAATCTGTATCTTCAGCTAATGGATCTTCCATATCAAATTTTCCAATGTGCATTTCTTGCACTGATGGTACTGCTTGTAACCTAATTGGACATTTTGGATTATCGGGATCTATTAAACATAAATAATATGGTGTGATTGACATTCTAAATTTGTTTAGTATGCTATTCATATCTAGTTTTTCTTGTTTAGTTAAAGGAAGATATTTTGCTAGATCCTCCGTAAATCTAATTCTATTTTTAATTTGCCAATGCCAATCATTCCATTCAGCATCAGTAACATTTGGAAAGTATTTCACTTTTCTTTCTAAATATATATCATTTGTTACTTTCATTATTTACTCCTTTCCATATCTCTTTTGAAATAAATTAAACATTTCCTTTGATTCTCTTAAGATATCTAAAGTGATATTAGCATGATTTGCTGTATATCCGTTGCCAATAATCATTAAAGCTTCTGAAGCTATACCTTCGGCTCCTAAAGCTGCTTTTGTGAAAGATGTTGCCATACTAAAGAAATATACTATTCCCGTAGGTTTTGTAGGTAAAATGGATGCCATTTCAGTATTTTGAACATTAACAACATTTATTGTTACATCCACACCTTCGTTATTTGTAACAGCCATTACTTTTTCATATATTTCCATAGGATTTTTAGCATTACCTATCATAATGTGATCACAGATGTTTAAGGCCTCTAATTCCGCCTGACGAGTGTCATGATGGATAATACCAATAATTTTACCATTAGGTCCAGCTTGTTTTCTAGCTTCATAAGCACATAATACACCAGATTTACCAGCTGCTCCAAGGATTAAAACTGCGTTATCTTTTTTAACTAAATTTTTAACTTGTGCAGGTGCTCCAGCTACATCTAATGCCGCTAAAGCTATATGCGGAGGCATATCATTAGGAATTTTTGCAAAAATTCCTGTTTCAAATAGAATTGCTTCTCCTTCAATATCTACTTGATCTTTTTCTAAATGGATAGCAAGTATTTTTTTAATATTTAACGGTGTTAAAGATAATGATACCAATGAAGCAATCTCATCACCTGCTTTAACATCCTTAGTAATATCTTTCCCAACTTCTTTAACAGTTCCAAGTAACATACCACCACTACCGGTAACTGGATTTTGCATTTTACCCCTTTGGTTAACAATACTCATAATCATTTCTTTCATTTCATCAATGTTGTTATTTGCAGCACCTTTGATTTGTGTGAAAGAAGCGGAATCAATATTCAAAGTCTTTACTTGAATTAATATTTCGTTATCTTGACACACCATATTGTTATCTAATTTATCAGCTGATTGTGGTAAAGCTCCTAGTGGATAAATGACTCTGTGAGTCCCATATTTGCATAATTTTTCCATGTTATTTTTTCTCCATCTTCAATATTTTTCTTGTTTCGTCAGGTGTAGCTATTTCTCTTCCATATTTTTTAGCTATTTCAGCTACTTTCTTTACTAGTTCTGCATTAGATTTAGCTAATACACCTTTTTCTAAATAAATATTATCCTCTAAGCCTACTCTGACATGTCCGCCATGTTTAATAGATAATTCAGCTAGAGAAAACTCATATCTTCCAATACCCGCAACTGAATAAGTAGAATTGCTCGGAATACTATCTTTTAAGAATAAGAAATCTCGTTCTTCTCCGGTCATTCCACCTCGTACTCCTAAAACAAAAGAATAGTGTAAATGATTTTTGATTACTCCTTTTTTAATGAATCTTTTAGTTGTATCTATATGACCTTTTTCAAAACATTCCATTTCATATCTAACACCTAAATCATTCATTTTTTCAGCAAAATATTTAATATCATTTTCTGTGTTAACAAAAATATCATCTCCACCAAAATTCAGGGTACCACAATCTAATGTAGCCATTTCTGGAAAATTATTTAATACATCAAGTCTTTCATCTCTACTCATGCCTACAGCTCCGCCTGTGGATACTTGTACAATTACATCAGGGCATTTTTCAAGAATAGCATCTGTAATTTCTTTAAATCTTGATTTATCTTGAGTTGGCGTACCGTCATCAAATCTTGCATGTAAATGAATAATCGATGCTCCGGCCTTAAAGGCTTCATAGGCTGATTGTGCCATCTCTTCTTTTGTGTAAGGGATTGCTTGATTTATTTCTTTAGTTACTTCTGCTCCAGTAATAGCACAAGTGATTATTAATTTATCCATTATATCTTTGTAACCCCTTTGGAACAATGCATGTACCAACAGCATATGTTGTTAGAATTTTTTCTTCTAACACATCACAAGCGCTTGGAGATACTTCTGGTCTTGCTTCGATAACTTTGTAACAATAAAATTCCATTTTTCTTGAAGTTTTACCCTCTTTAATTATTTCAGCTTCGATTTCCAAGAAATCCCCCGCGAATACTGGCGTTAAGAAATCCACTTTTTCATAGGCTCTAAATAATCCTTCATCTCCATCATGTCTTACTAATAATTCAGTAGCTGCATCTCCAAACAATCCTAAGATTCTTGCGCCATCTACTAAATTGCCTCCGTAATGAGCGTCGTGATTAGACATTCTAATTCTTAATTTAGTTTTCATCTGATACTCCTTTCATAGGTAAAACATCATTAATGATTAATTTCGCTTCTGTAGCTTTTACAATGTCTTCTACAGAATAACTTGGATGCACTTCTAATAAGTGTAACCCATTTTCTCTAACTTCCATAACGGCCATCTCTGTAACTATTAAATTAACTTGATGAGCAGCTGTTAATGGTAATTTGCATTGCTTTAGAATTTTAGGCACTCCTCTATTTGTATGTCTCATGGCAATAATAACTTTTTTTGCTCCTGTTACTAAGTCCATAGCTCCTCCCATACCGGGCACTTTTTTTCCAGGAATAATCCATGAGGCTAGAGAACCAACTTGATCAACTTCTAAAGCTCCTAGTACTGTAACATCTATATGTCCACCTCTTATAAAAGAAAAAGACGTAGCTGAATCTATGAAGGCGCCGCCCTCCAAGATACTGGCACCCATACCTCCAGCATTTACAATTTCAGTTTCATCTTCTACTAATCCTCCTAAACCAATAATTCCATTTTCCGCTTGGAATGTTATTGTCTTATCTTCAGTAACATAATTCGCTACCAATGTAGGAATTCCAATACCTAAATTCACAAGATCTCCATCATTAAGTTCTAATGCAATTCTTGAAGCAATTATTTGTTTATCAGTCATTATATTCACCTACCAATATGTAGTCTACAAAAGGATACGGGGTAATCACGTTTTCTGGATCTATTTTATCAACTATTTTTCTAGGCTCACAAACAACAATCTCACAAGCTGTAGCCATTAAGGGATTAAAGTTTCTCATAGTCTTATTATATTTTAGGTTCCCATAATTATCCGCAATAGCTCCACCAATTAAGGCTAAATCAGCTCCCAAAGCTTCTTCTAGTAGATATTTATTACCCTTTATTTCTATTATTTGTTTTCCTTCCTGAACCAAAGTATCTAACCCCGTTGGCGTTAGAATGCCACCAAGTCCAGCTCCATAAGCTCTAATTCTTTCAGCAAGTGTCCCCTGAGGTGATAACTCAACTTCTAACTTTTCTTCAGACATAAGAGTACCAATCATAGGATTGGTACCAATATGTGAAGCTATAACTTTTTTTACTTGATTGTTAACAACTAGTCTCCCAACCCCTTTGTCGGGATACCCTCCATCATTACAAATTATCGTTAAATTCTTAACGTTCGATTCTATAAGCAAGTCAATTAATCCTTCAGGGGTGCCGTTTGTTAAAAAGCCACCAACCATGATGCTCATTCCATCTTTCAGAAGAGCAATAAATTTTTCTTTGTTTATAAAACTTCTCATTAGGCCTCCTTTTTCGGTGGCATGATTTCAGCTTCACCAATTATTACGGTATCACCGTTTTGGTTAGTAGCTACACAATCGAAAACCACTCTATTTCTATCTATTTTCAATTCTTTTACTGTTGCTTTAGCAGTAATTTCATCACCAAAATATACAGGCTTCGTAAATTTTAATGATTGTTTTATATAAATACTTCCTAGGCCAGGCATATCAACACCAAATATGGCACTAAATAAAGACCCTACAAACATACCGTGTACGATTTGTTTTTTAAACATTGAGTTTCTAGCATACTCTTTATCAACATGTGCTGGGTTTTTGTCTGTTGTTACCGCTGCAAATGTTAATACTTCTTCTTCAGTAAATACTTTCTTAGTTTCACTGAAGTCTCCAACTTTTAATTCTTTAATACTTAAACTGTTCATTATAATATCTCCTTTGTCTATATAAAAAAGCCATTATATTCACGCGAATATAACAGCTCTCCATTCAATTATGGCAATACCCAAACTGTTTGCTTGAATATCAAGTAGATAACACTTCGAACAAATTATCTCTTTCGGCAACTTATTCCTTCATTTATTGAAAAGGTTCGTCTTCTATTACCAACAAAATACCAATAAATTGCGCCTCTGTTTATATTTAATTACATAGTAATTATACTCAAATGTGAAAGCGTTGTCAACAACTAAATAATGATGTATAAAATATTGCTATTATTGAAAGAATAAAATGATACAAAAAATATTACAAATTTATGAAAATCTTGTTACATTTTTGTGTTACTAATTTAAATATTTTTTTAGTTTTATAAAAAGTAGTAGTTTTAATTTTCAAGCATTGTAAAATTTTACGGCTTTCGATAATATATCTAAATCCTGTCTAAATGTTATAGTTTCAGTTGCTTTTTCAATAGAGTAAAATCCAGAGATGCTGATCTCTTCTTGTTGTATTATAATAGAATTAGTAGTTGCTTTTGCTAAAAAATAGACAACATCCTTAATAACATTTGAATAAGGCGAATATGTAGAAATATAGCGAAATCCATCAATTATTTTGCACTCAATATTAGTTTCTTCTTTAACTTCTCTTAACGCTGTGTCATATTCGGTCTCATTTTCTTCAACATGTCCTTTTGGAAACGACCAATGGCCATCAATCATCTTAACTAACAATACTTTTTTTTCCTCATTAAACACTATACAACCACATGATTTTTCTTTTTTCATAGTACTCCTTCTATAGAATTATTATTTTTCTGAATTATGCCTCTGACTATTCCGCTTTAATATTTTACCCAAAGCTCAACAATTTAACTCACATCACTTCAGGAAAATATAGTATTTTTTCTCTAATTTTTCTTAGTAAAATTTAAACATTTTTAATTGCTATATATTTAGAAATAATTAACTCCTTAATCACCAATTATTCTAAGTGAAGAAAGTAATATACAATTCAATCTTTCTAATTGTAATAATATTATATAAAAATTAAGTTTAATTTCACATTAAATTGATTTCAATATAATAATGTCATCTATATATATTAAGTAAGTTAACTTAAAAGAACTATAATTATTTTACTTGAAATACCATGTTCTTAATATGAATCTTTTTAATATGATCTTTCTACTTATTCTATAATTTAATAATAACGTTTATCTTTTAATGATTAGAAACTTAACTTCAACCAATAAAACAATTTTTACTTTATTTACATAGTTACCAATCTTCTAAATATTATTATAAGTAAGAATAAAACAAATATACAACAGCCTATGAAAAAATGCAAAAAAAACTAACAAAAACTGTATTTTTTACAGTTCTTTGCTAGCCTTAAAATCTCTTCTATTCAAGAAACTAATTAGAATCAATATTCCAAATCCTACTAAAAAAGATATCGCTGATGCATCAAATAATAATGCAGGACTCTTTTCGTATAAAAATCCACCAACTAAAGGACCAATAACGAATCCAATTGAAATAAACGATTGTCTAGTACCCATAGTCCTTCCATATTCACCTTCATTAGCATGTAAAGAAATATAATTCTGTTCTAAAGGCGTAAATACTGCTTTTAATAATATATATATCATAAATACAGAATAAACTACTCTAATAAAATCATTAGCTCTAAAAGTATAGAATACTATAATAGCTGATAAAAGTTGTATTACAATCATCAATCCAATTTGTTTTCTTATTCTCGCAAAGAATGGCACCAAGAATATGCTAGTTAATAATGCTACTACTCCAATTATCAACTTAAAAGTTCCTAATTGTAATGAATTATACCCTATATCATAAAAATATACGTCAATAAACTTATTGATATTGATTTGACCTATTGAAATAAATACTAAAGCTATTAAGAATAACAATAACCTGTAATCTATCTTTCCAACCGACCTAAAGCTTTTGAGCAATCCGATTTTCTTTCGTCTTGGAAATTTACATTCTCGCTCTTTAAATGCGATTGCTATAAATCCTATATAAACTATATTTAGTAATGATTGAATTAAGAATATCTCTCTTTTGTTAGTTATATTAAATAATTGTTGAGTAAATGGATTTTCAGCAATGAATCCACCTATATAATAACCTAATGATGCTCCTAAGGTTACTGCAGCAGCAATAAGTGCTAAATATCTAGTTCTTTCAGCCTTGTCTGTCATTTCTATTAAATGAGTAGTCAATAAAGTAATTGAGGCAACTACACCAAATCCACTCATCAATCTAAAAAATACCATCACGTATTGATTGTTACTATATCCAAATCCAAATTGCCCTATACTATATAGGACTAGTCCGATAATAATATATATTTTCTTTTTTCCTCTATCTCCTAAAGTACCCCAAATAGGGCCACCTATGACTAATCCAAGACTCATCATCGCAAAAAATACGCCAAACATGTAATCTGCAATGCCTAAACTTTTAACAAATTCAGGTGTTACGGGATGACCCATATTATGTATTGTATTTTGAATTAGAAAAAAGAGAATGATTAAATATCTATCTTTTTTCATATTTTCCCACCTTAACATTGAAATTATAACATCTAGATAATAGTTTCTTGCTAAATATGCTTAAAATACATGTGCAAACTTATCTTTTAAGTATATTGTTTTTTTAATTAAATGTTTTTTGACCTTCGATAAAACATAAAAACCTTTAACAATTAATAAAAGGCGATTTTCATCACCTTTTAGTTTTATAAATGGCGGAGCAAGAGAGATTCGAACTCTCGCGCCGGTTACCCGACCTACACCCTTAGCAGGGGCGCCTCTTCGGCCACTTGAGTATTGCTCCAAAAATAACAGTCAGCCCTATTATATTACTTGATTTTGGGCTAACTGTCAATAGTTTTTAACTGATATATGTTTCTTTTTCTTCTACTTCATCTTGTAAAGGTTTTGGTAGTTCTTTTTCTACCATAGGCTCTTTAGTTTTTTGTTTTTCAGTATTTAATGCTTTTGATTTTTCACGATATTTTTTGTAGCCACCTAATCCATCAAATCCTAAGAATACTGCTCCACCTAAAGAAGCAATTAACAATAACCAACCTAATGTAGAGATAATATCCTTACCTAGAATAGTTAAAGTTAAGATTACAGGTCCTAATGCAACAAATAATAAGTGTGTCCAAAATTTAGCAGGTTCTGTTTTCTCTGCAAAATAGTATAAAGAAACAAAGTACACAACTCCTCTAGCTAATAGGAAGAACGTTAACATATATCCATACATTGTTACCCAAAATGCAGGTACAGGATTTCCTAAGAAGAATCCAACGTATCCCATAATCACTCCGATAATGAACTCGAAAATAATTTCAATTAAATTCATAGTTCTTAGAGTTTCTTTTTTCAAAGTCTTAAGTAAAGGTCCAACTCTGAAAATCGAGAAAATAATAACCGCTAAACCCGTTGTAGCATAAACTATATTTTGCTCATATATTTTTGTTAAAACTCCAGCTGCGATTATGATTGCAGCTAATATCCATTTTATTACCCAGCCATAATTAAATTTTGTTTTTGCCATACTAAAACCTCCTTGTTTTTTATAAATACATTATAGTACATTTAAGAATTAAATAATAGTAAATACACAAAAGTTAAGTATTATATGTTAATTTATAAAACTAGGATTTTTAGTTGGATCAATCATAGTAAGTTGTAATCTTTTTCTTTTTAAATCTACAGTTACAACCCAAACTTTAATAATATTCCCTACTTTTACAACTTCTAAAGGATGTTTTATAAATTTAGTACTCATTTTAGAAATATGAACTAATCCAGCTTCCTTAATACCCACATCAATAAATGCGCCAAAATCAACAACATTTCTAACTGTTCCTTGCAATTCCATATCCGTTCTTAAATCTTCTAAACTCAATAATTCACTCTTTAAAAGTGGTTGTGGAAATTCATCTCTTAAGTCTCTAGTGGGCGCTACAAATGATTCTAATATATCTTCAATAGTTATTATACTTTGATTTAAATCTTTAGCTATTCTTTGCTTATCACAGAGCCCTACAATTAGTTGGCATTTTGGTGTTCCAATATCATCAATACCGAGATTTAGATATTTTAATATTTTCCCTGCTAATTCATAACTTTCAGGATGAATTGGTGTTTTATCTAACGGATTATCTGAATTAAATATTCGTAAGAAACCAATTGATTGTTCAAATGACTTCGCACCTAAATTACTAACTTTCTTTATGTTTTTTCTGTTTTTAAATGGACCATTTTCTTCTCTATAAGCAACAATATTCTTCGCCACTTTTGATGATAATCCTGAAACGTATTTCAACAATGAAAATGAAGCAGTATTTACATTTACGCCAATTTGGTTAACCGCTGTTGATACAACAAAATCAAGCTGTTCAGTTAATTTCGCTTGAGTAACATCATGTTGATATTGGCCAACACCGATTGACCTTGGATCAATTTTTACTAATTCACTTAATGGATCTAACATTCTTCTAGCGATACTTACAGCTGATCTTTCTTCTACTTGAAATTCAGGGAATTCTTCTCTAGCTAAATCACTTGCAGAGTATACTGAAGCTCCAGCTTCACTCACAATAACATATTGTACATTCAGCTTGAAATCCTTAATTACTTTAACCACAAACTTTTCAGTTTCTCTTGAAGCAGTTCCGTTTCCTATAGCGATAATTTCCACACTATATTTTCTAACAATTGCATCAATTAGTTTTCTAGCTTTATCTACTTTTACAGGATCAGCTCTTCCGCCTTTATATGCTTCATGAGGATAGATAACACTTTTACCAACGAATTTACCAAAGTTATCAATAACTGCTAATTTACATCCTGTTCTAAAAGCTGGGTCAATACCTAAAACCATTTTTCCTTTTAAAGGTGGTTGTAATAAAAGTGACCTAAGATTTTCTGAGAATATATGAATCGCTTGATTCTCGGCTTTTTCGGTGAAATCACTCCTGATTTCTCTTTCTATTGAACCACTTATAAGTCGTTTATAAGCGTCCTTATATGCATCTTGTATTAACGGAACAACTAAAGATGTTCTTCCATCAATGACGTTTCTTTCTAAATAATTATGTATATCTTCTATGTTAACACTTATTTTAGCTGAAACAATCTTTTCCTTTTCAGCTCTATTTATAGCTAATATACGGTATAACTTTATTGTTTTTAACTTTTCTTCATAATCATAGTAATTTTGATAAACAAGATATTCATCAACGGCTTTCTTTTTCATTTTGGTAACAATAATACCGTTATTATTGATGTAGTTTCTTATCCATTTACGATAATCAGCATTGTCAGAGATAACTTCAGCAATGATATGTTTAGCTCCTTCAAATGCTTCTTCCACAGTTTTTACTTCTTCGGTAATATACGGTTTAGCCATTTCTTCTAAATTATCAACATTTGGATATGTTAATATAATATTTGCTAAAGGCTCTAATCCTTTTTTAATAGCTTCTGTTGCTTTAGTTTTTTTCTTTTCCTTATAAGGTCTATAAATATCTTCTATATCAACTAACTTATTACATTTATCGATTTGTATTTTCAAATCATCTGTAAGCATTCCTTTTTCATCGATAAGCCTAATGATATCATCTTTACGTTTTTGAAGATTTTTACCATATTCAAATTCTTTTTCAACAGCCCTGATTTGCTCTTCATCTAAAGAACCTGTTTTTTCCTTACGGTACCTAGCTATAAAAGGAACAGTATTCCCTTCTTCTAGCAATCCTAAAACTGTTTCAACTTGAGAAGTTTTAATCTTTTGATTTTTAGCTACTTCTTTAATTAATTTATCGTTAATATACTCCATGTTTTCACCAATCCTATCAGTATTATTTTATCACAAAAATAGTTTTTTTACAAAAAAACAAAACAAAATATTATGTCTATATATAGGTACATATTTTGTATTTAAAAAAACCTTTACAGAGCATGTAAAGGTCTTTTATATCTTAGTTTTTAAAGTTTACTCGTTAAAAGCGTCGAAAGTTCCTGCTTCAATACTATCAAGAGTAGCTAACAAGTTTTCAGATCCTACATATGCGTCGTAGAATACTCCGTCTGCTACTACAATTATCATTGGAGTAGATAATTCTTCTTCATCAACTGTAGCTAAGAAATCGTCTAAAGCTGTGTCAGTATCAGTCATAGCATCAGAATTAGCTAAGAAGAACATTTCAGAATCTTTATTGATCGCTTTACC
>Ga0307992_1000946_pt1 | contig 17585 bp, 16 predicted proteins | sample EllFjometagen133_FD_203162 | JGI IMG/M metagenome (GOLD analysis project Ga0307992, IMG submission 203162) | Marine microbial communities from Ellis Fjord, Antarctic Ocean - #133 | ecosystem: Environmental > Aquatic > Marine > Unclassified | place: Southern Ocean | collected 2014-10-08
CATATATATAGTACCGGGTGACATAAACAGAGCTTTGCGTTTGTTTGTATATCCCAGGGAGGAATGACTGGCCTTCTCCTCACGATAGTAGGCTTCCGTTTCAATGATCCTGGCCAGGAGCCAGATGCTTTTGTGACGGACGGCGAGGACTTTTCCCAGGAGTGATTGAGCTACCTTGATAGGCTCACGGTTAAAAAATTCCGTCGGGATGAATGCTGCTGGTTTATGCTTGAGGTACTCCACGCTTCCAATATTCCCTTAAATCAAAATCTACCAAATGATTCTATTCGTCAAACCATGGGCAATGACCGCCAATCGAGTCACTCTCAGATGCGAGAATCATTTCTCGATATTCAGACGAATGCCCAGAAGTAATAGATTTATTACAAAATTACTGAACAAAATCATTTGATGTGATGAGAGGATATTAATTAACCTAATATTTTTGTATGAGAACAGCAAGTATTTCAGCTAAATGCGAGTCACTAGCAATTACATAAGTCTTTTGGCATGCCCTTTGTAAATACCGTATTTCAGAATACGGAAAAATTGAATGAGCCTAAATCCAAATACCAACACCCCAACTGATATTTCCCCAGATCAAAAGTTGTATACACCGCGGGAAGTTGCTCATCAGCTAAATCTTTCGGTTGAGAGTCTGCGTTTGTATGAACGTGAGGGTTTGCTCGTTCCACATAAGTTGGATTCTGGTCACAGGCGTTACACGGAATCAGATATTGAATGGATCGTTTGCATTCAAAGACAGATTCACGAGAATAAGCTGAACTTTGCAGGCATTCGATACATTCTTTCCATGCTGCCCTGTCACGAAATGAAGCCTTGCTGTCTGGAAGATTATCATACATGTCCAGCCGGGGATAAAAGTTGCAGGCCATGCTGGGACTTTGATGATACACCCTGCCGGGTCAGAGGAGAAAATTGTAGAACCTGTTTAGTTTACCAACAGGTTCTCAATGTTGAAAACCTTAAAAAAATATTATCGGTGAAATTCAAATGCGACTAATACAAAAACTTTGGATAGCCACGCTGCTGGTGTGGAGTTTCTCCTTAATAAGTTGTGATGCTATCAATCCAGCCAATGATGGAGATTTGACGGACTATACCTGTGAGGGTTGCCACACAAATAGTGCAGCACTCACTTCTATCATTAACGACTTAAATCTGGATCCCCAGGATGAGGGGCATGCGGCGCCTGGTTGAGGTGGCGGAACGGTGTCGTTGACACTCACGCAAAAAGTTTTAATTAGAATCAATGCCACACGCGGTGTGAATTCTTATTCTGATATTGACCCTGTACACGCAGCCATCGGTTGTGCCGGCTGTCATGGTGGATCGTCACAGGTAGATGCAAAGGATGATACCTCTGCCTTTCGTGCGGCTCACGAAGGATTGATGCGAGATCCTTCTGCAGTTGGTGAACTTGGATGTAGTGGCGGGAGTTGCCACGCTGATATTGTTGCCCGGAATGAGACCAGTATCCATAGTAACCTATGGGGTGAGAAGGCTCATGTAGCATTCCGCAATGGTTATGATTCCTTTGAAGAGTGCCCTGCAGAAATACAGGAAGGCTTCACCAATGATTGCAGTAGCTGTCACACAACCTGTGGTCAGTGCCACGTCAGTATTCCCAATGGAGCTGGCGGTGGTTTTCTTAAACAGCGTGTGGGCTATAGCCACAAATTTATTGCCACCCCTGATGAAGCAAATGTCTGTACGGCCTGTCATGGCTCTCGTGTAGGTGATGACTGGAATGCCAACCAGGAACGTGTCCCTGGAAATGTACCTGATATTCACAATGATTATGGTTATACCTGCCTGGATTGTCATCAAGAAGATATGCATGGTGAAGGTGCCACAGATGCAGAATACACCTCTCGCTATCAGGTCACTGATTTACCCCAGTGTATTGATTGCCATCAGGTTGACAACGATGATAATGCTTTTCACGTTGCCCATTGGCCCAACGCAGATGCAACAGATGGTCCTGACCTGGCTTGTTTTGTTTGTCACTCACAGCAATACAATAATTGTAACACATGCCATGCCGGCGAGTGGACCCATGAATATGTGGTAGAAGAAGACTATGCTTCTAATGGACCTGGTGGTTACAGAGTTTATCCCCAGTTCAAGATTGGACGCAATCCCTATTATGGCGATGCCAATCATGCGCATTCAGATGAAGGGTGGATTACTGTGAGACACATTCCTGTATCACCAGATGCGTATGAGGCCTGGAATATCCATAGTATGTCAAATTATGCTGATATGGAAACCTGGAAGTACGCCAGTCCTCATAATATTCAGCGTTGGACGGAGAGAACTTTAGTAGATACAAACTGGGCAGCCAGTTCCACCCAGGATTACACAACTGAAAATTGCTATGAAAACTGCCATATGCACGGAGCTGCCGGAGCAGGTACTGCAGTAAATGAAGCGCTTTATTTAACAGATGAAAATATGGAGAACGATATTACCAACGATGATCTGAGTGGTGAAATTCCCGCAAATGCTCTCACGAGTTTGGGACGCCTTTCAGACGGTAGCTATTGTTCTGCCTGTCATGAGTAAAAAGTCAAAAGAAAACAAGTTAACAAAGCCCCAAGGAGGTAAGATGAAACTTGATTGGAGACTAGTATTGGTATTGGTGTTGTCACTAGGACTTATGGTAAGTTGTGAGGACACTGATGATGAAGAAACCCTAACAGCATTTGAAACATTGACCGAGTATATGGTTGATAATTCCTATGATGCTGATGCCGTTATTGCAGGTTGGAACATCCCTGCTGCAGACGTAACAGGTAACGAAGCTAACTATTTCATTGTTGATATCCGTGATGCGGATACTTATGATTTAGGTCATATCCCAACAGCAGTGAATAGTGCTTATGGCAATATTCTGACAACCGTTGAAACATATAACACAACAGATCTTCCTGTCGTTGTGGCTTGTTTTTCAGGTCAGTCTGCAGCCCATGCTGTTGTTGCGCTTCGCCTTAGTGGATACACAGATGCAAAAAGTCTACTATTCGGAATGAGCAGCTGGGCCTATCAGTTTGATAGCTGGACAGGTTCTATCAGCAGCCATGCTGTTGATCATGCTAACTGGTCTACAGATGCTCCACCTGCCATGCTTGCAGGTATGGATGATCCAGTGATTGACACAGATCTGACCGATGGCGCAGCCATCCTGGCAGAACGTGTTGATGCTATCCTTGAGGGTTTCAAGGGAATCGCCTCTGTTGATGTTATTGATGCTCCTGAAAACTACCAGGTTCTCAACTACTGGGAGCTCACAGACTGGAATTATTATGGTCATATCGCCGGTGCTTATCAGGTTGCTCCTGGTACACTGACAATTGCCAATGATGGACTTGAAATTCTTGATCCTACTCAGACCATCGTGACCTATTGCTGGACTGGTCAGACTTCATCCATGATGACAGCCTGGTTGACAGCCCTGGGTTATGATGCCAAGAGCTTGAAGAATGGCGCCAACTCAATGATCTATTCAGCACTCGAAGCCCACACATGGGTTGCTTTGTCTGATGACTCGTCTGATGACTTACCAATGGAACCATAGACTATTCAGTGAACAAGTTGAATAGTCTGTTTTCATACGGATTAATGGTGGGGAGCCGATTACTAACCGGCTCCCTTCTGTTGTTAAGCGTTTGCTATGCGCAATTAACCTTGCCTGGGAAAATCAATCCCCATGGTAATGACAATTGTAGCAGCTGTCACACGAGTTCCGAGAAACCTGCCAAGGAAAACTACAATCCTGATGCCTGTGTTGTGTGCCACACCAGGCAAGCTGTAAATAGTAAAATTCACCAATTAGATAACATTGATGTCCACGGAAGTGGCATATCCATTCCGGCTGACTTTCCTATGGAGAGAGCCGATGAATTTAGCTGCCTGACCTGTCATGAAGTGACTTGCAAGACAGATCGAGCCAATCAAACTTTTTTAAGGGGCGGACCTTTTCAGACAGAATTGGATTTCTGTTTTGTCTGCCATGAGAGCAAAAATTATACACCTCTCAATCCGCACAAACAGCGCCGCGAAAGTGGTGCTCTGGATGAATCAACCTGTTTACACTGCCATATTGAAGTTCCCAATCAGGTAGCAGATGTGGTCACTAAGACAGCCATGTACCTGGAAATGACGCCTACTTGTAATAAGTGTCATGCATTACATCACCATGAAGCTCAACATATTGATAAGGAACTGGCGTCAAATTCAAAAACACTTAAGGCCACTGAATCTCGAGTGGGTATCAGCCTACCTGTTTCTGCTGACAACACGATACAGTGCAATACCTGTCACTATACTCACCCCAGAGGTATCTTGAATAGGGAAAATGTAGTATATGATGGACCTGGTGATAATGAATGGCAGCTGCGTCTTGATAAAGAGCAGCTCTGTCTCGCTTGTCACGATCTTTAGAACGAAAACATGAAAGTGATTATGAATAATACACATCAGATAAATAGACTAAGATTATGCCTGCTTATTGTGATGATGATCTTTTCAATAGGCGTTTATGCAGACGAAGAGAACTGCATGAGCTGTCACCAGTATAAATTATTCGGACGAATGGATGCTTCTGGTGAGTTTCATAATTTTTATGTGGATGAAGCTGCCTTTCAAAATTCGGTTCATGGTCGTTTATCCTGTACTGCCTGCCACTCAGATGTGACAAACATTCCCCACACGCCACAGCCGAAAGCTGTCGATTGTACTCAAGCCTGCCACATAGAAGATCCTTTTAGTGGAACCCCCTTCAGCCATGCTCCAGTGGCCGAGAAACTTTCTGCCTCAGCTCACGGTCTTAATGGAGATGATACGGATGACTTTAAACCGGGTTGCAAAGGCTGTCACCTTAATCCACAGAAAATTCATGTGGAGAGCGAAGTATTTGCTGAGATCAAAGAGAATTGTGAGAAATGCCATAAACCCAATGATCTGGATTTCGCCATTCAGCATATGGAATTTCATTCTGGCAATAATGATTTCTGGACACAAAAACGCAAAATGCTGATCTGTGCCAACTGCCATACCAACGACGATATGGTGGATGACATCTTTAAAGATGATATGGTTGCCTCATTTATGGATACGTATCATGGGGTGGGATTCACTTTTGGTGACGACCGTTTACCCGTCTGTTCTGATTGTCACGACTATCACTCTGTGTTCGCCTCCACAGATGTACGCTCCACAGTTCATCCACTGCAAGTGGGTGAAACTTGTTCGGGAGCTGGTTGTCACGAAGGTGCCAGCGACAATTTTGTTCAAGGTTCCATGCATGCTCGATATTCTGGATGGCAGGCTGATACACTGATGTGGTTGAAATTGATTTACATCAGCTTGATTGTCGGAGTAATCGGGTTTATGCTCATTCACAATATTCTGGATTTCTTCAGAATTCGAGCTGAATTGAAGAAGCATCCATTACCTCCAAGAGAAGAGGTCAGATTCTTTCTCAGACTCAATAAAGCTGAACGTATTTCTCACGTCATAATGTTTATGTCATTTACTGGACTTGCAGTTACAGGGGCCTTCCTTTGGATTCCACCGGTGAATGAACTGTCTTGGGTTCCAGATTGGTTATTTTCTGGAGAGTTGAGACAGTGGCTCCACCGCATTTTCGCCGTTGCCCTTACGGCAGTGAGCATCTACCACATTGGCTATGCCATCTTCACAAAACGTGGACGTACACAAATCATGGCGATGATGCCAAAGGTAGTTGATGCTCAAAACATTTTCCAAAACCTGGCCTACTTGCTGCATCTTAGAAATGAACCGCCCCAAATGCCATATTTCAACTACGCAGAAAAAATGGAGTACCTGGCCTTTGCCTGGGGAACCATCGTGATGACCGCCACAGGTTTGATTCTCTGGCTAGAGCACCTGGGACCCAAGTTCTGGGTAGATGTTGCACGCCTCGTTCACTCGCTGGAAGCCATTCTGGCCGTATTGGCCATCATTGTATGGCATTTCTATCTGGTTCACTGGCGACCTGGGAAATTCCCAATGAGTCGGGCCTGGGCTACAGGGTATATCTCAGAGCATGAGGTAGAAGAAGAGCATGGACTTGATTCTGATAAATTTACGGAGGAATACGATGCGTAGACGGTTTTTTGCCCTGGGATATGCATTCTTCGCACTCCTGTCAGTGACGGGAGTGATTATGGCTTTCTCCTTCATCGAGAGAGTGACAAATTCGGATATCATTGACACCAGTGAATTGGTCGAAAAAGCCCTTTCCGATACTGTCAAGATACTTGAAGATCCAGCCTATGTAGTGGAAAACGTGAGTAATGATCTATCAGCAGCGCTGGAAAACTTTCATTACTATCCTGAAGTGAATTTTATTGGGAAGGACTATCGTTCAAATTGTCTGAGTTGTCATACTCCCTTGCCTCACAACGAGAATATAAAAACACGGGCCTTCCTCAATATGCATGGCGGTTTTATTGCCTGTGCAACCTGCCACACCGACGAATCAGACGGTGAGTATCAGTGGTATGATATTGAGCGCAATACTTTCGCTTCCGCACTCATTGAGGATATCCCCTTGATGTCCATACAAATAGTGAGGAGCGTCTCTGGGGCCCCAGCATATGTTGGTCAGAATGATGCTGAGTTTTCCAGTACACTTACCGAGGAAATTAAGAATGACCTTTCCAGAAAAGACGCCCTTTGTAAGTCAGCATATCGGAAAGATATTGACAAAGCGCTTAGCTGTGATGGATGTCATTCTACTGCTGAGGGTGAGCTAGACTGGGAGAAATTAGGATATAGTGATGAACGGGCTGAAGAACTTATGACTCTGAGTATTCCCAATGTGTTCAATAAATATGATGAATTTTACATCCCGAGCTTCTAAGCGATGAATATCCTTTCCCGCATCGCCCTGATATTGGTCTGTGCCGGTACTCTCAGCAGTGCTGAAATCGTGCATCAATATCAGTCAGATATGACCTTACCTACAGATATAGCCATTTTAGCGGATGGCCGGATATGTGTCGCTGATGGTGTGAATGCGCGTATCCTGGTGTTTGATAGCAAGGGTGCTTCCACAGAATTGCGTTTTCCTGAGATGAAGCGACCGCTTGGTTTGGCTGCTGATGACAATGGGGGACTGTTGGTCAGCGATACCCAGGCGAAGTCTGTTTTTATCCTGGATAAATATTTAAACCTGAAGGTCAATATTCCGCTGGAGTCATCTGTCGATCCCACCGATGTTCTCGCTGTGGGTAAACAGCTCTGGGTGGTTGACAATGATGGACATCAGATTCTGGTTATTGACCGCAAGGGACAACTAAAACACACGCTGGGAAAAAAGGGGAGTGTTGGACCCACATTCAGCTACCCTTCCACCATATCGTCGGGCAAAGATGACCAGATATTTGTTTGTGATGTGCTCAATGGACGCCTCCAGTTGTTTAATACTGATTTTCGCTACCAGGGACAAATTGCAGATTGGGGAATTACACCCGGACAATTCTTCCGTCCCAAGGGCGTAGCAAGTCAGGCAGATGGACGCATTGCAGTAAGTGATAGCTTTACAGGTACCCTTCAGATTTTCAAATCCCAAAGCAGTGAAGGGACCATGATTGTGGACTCAAATAGCAATCCACTTCATTTCCAGAATCCCACAGGTATTGCCTGGGATAAATCAGGTCTTTTATGGGTCGTAGAAAGTGCAACAGGCTCTGTCATGGGGGTACAGTTGCCATGATGAGAAGATATGGTAGTTATTTACTCGTCTTGCTCCTCGTTCCCGCTTTCCTACTTGGACAGGGGAAGAGAAAAAACAGTGATGAAAAGGAATGTGGCATTTGTCATGTCCAATGGCACCCCGAAAGAAACAATGTTAAAAGTCTGCTACCACAGCTGGAAACCAGTACCGTTATTGATGGACGAGCAGGTGTCGTAAGTCACGAACAAATGTGTCTTTCATGCCATGATGGGTATGTGAAAGACTCACGTGAAGTATTTGGCTCCAGCAATCACAAAAAGGATATGAACCAGGCACACTTGAAAATTCAGGGGCTGCCTCTGGGTACTGATGGAGAAATTTACTGTGGAACTTGCCACACGCCACATGCCTTGAAACCAAACAATCCAGGTGGGCTTGCTCCCTTCCTCCGGGATGAGGCTGTCAATTCGGATCTTTGTTTGAGTTGCCACTCATCGAATGCCAAGGATCATGTAAACCATCCCATTAAAGTAAAGTTATCTCCCAGTCAACAGGTTCCAGAAGGTGGCCAGCTTAGCTCCGATGGGACCATTGAATGCCTGACCTGTCATCCTATTCATGGGGATCGCCCCGTGCTTGCCGTTGAAGGTGAGAATCGCAAAGCGCTGTGTACATCCTGCCATGAAGAATACTTTCAAATCGAATTGACCGACCACGATTTGCCAACCACCCTGAGTAATTCTGGTTCCTCTATGGGACCGAATTTGGAGGGTCAGGATGTTTGTGCTTCTTGTCATTCCACTCACAATGGACAGGGCAAAATGATGTGGGCTCAAGAAATTGATAAATCAGATGGTGGCAATGCCTTTTGTCTGTTCTGTCATTCACCTGAAGGACTGGCACCTCTAAAAGCTTATAGCCATGAGGGTCATCTTGTCGAAGATTTTATCATGCCCAAAGACGTGCCAGCCTTGGGTATTAAAGCAGGGGATGATCTTCTCTGTACCAGTTGTCACGACCCTCATCAGTGGGAATACACACAGAAACATTCAGTAGGTTTTCAGAATGAGGAAGGAACTGAATACACCTCATTCCTAAAGCTTCCAGATGATGCGCAGGGACAGCTTTGTACAGCCTGTCACACGAACCAGAAAAAAATATTTGCCTCAGACCATAGTGTGAGTCGTGAAGGGTTTCAACAATATTTTAAAGCATCCAAGACCTTTAAGGGTCAGTGTTCCGTTTGCCATGACACTCATGGAAGTGGTTGGGAAGACTCTGATGTGGACAAAACCAGAATGCTCTGTGAATCATGTCATACTGGAGTCCATTATCCCAGCACCGTTGGTGGTTTTGATCATCCCATGGATATAGCTATTGCGGAGACATCGACATTACCCGGATTCGATGGAAAAATTACCTGTATTACCTGTCATGATCCCCATGTTTGGGGTCGTTCCCACAATGAGCTCAAAACCGCTGATCTTGATGGAAATGATGCAAACTCATTTTTAAGAATGAGCAATTGGCCAGAGCCAACACTTTGCCTTGATTGCCATGAAGATCAAGCCGCAGTGATCAATACGGATCATGATTTGAGCAATGAAACCCATAATGCCTGCTCTTTTTGTCATGCCGCGCATAATGCATCCATTGAAGATGGCCTGGTCAGTGCCTGGGATGAGTCTGCCGGAAAGACGATGAATGAACATATCTGCTTCTCTTGTCATCGGCCTTCTGGTAGTGCAGCAGAGAAAATGCCTGATTCATGGAATCACCCCCGGGAGTATGGAACCATTACGCATCCTGTGAGGGGAACAGGAACCTGGAAAGATTTTCCCTTGTTTGATATAGATGGACCGGCAGAAGTCGTTGGTTTTATAGACTGTTTTACCTGCCATGATCCACATCGCTGGTCATTTAATCCTGAGGTATCGGTTAAAAAGGATACCAATGAAGATGGTGACTATATGACATCATTTTTACGCAATCCCAGTCATGAAACACTCTGTACGGACTGTCACGGGGAGAACACTCTGTGGAAGTTCAATTATTATCACGATCCCGTGAAGAGGAAACGTTATTAACATGCAACTGAAACTGGCAACATTATGCGGTGTGGCCTGCCTGCTAAGTATTGGGCTGAACAACTGTGCTTCTACATCAAATGTAGGTAGCAATCTGAAGTTTCCAGCTGATCTGGAACAGCCCTATCTAACACTCGAGCAGGTTGTCGATGGGAATGCCTCGCCTGAAGCCGGATTTTGGAAACGGCTCTCTGGAAAATTATTTGGTCCCCGAAATCAATATTTCCTGGATCACCCCTCAGATATCACTTTGGATTCACAAGGACGCATGCTCATTGTCGACTCAGGCAGGGGGGGCCTTCACAGGTTTATCAAGGACGCCGCAGTCTGGCGGTTTGATCAATACTTCTCATTACCTCAAATCAAATATCCCACAGCTATTGCTGCCGGGGAGCAACTCCTGTTTATTAGTGATCTTCAGGACAAGAAAATTTTCATCCTGAGTGAAGATCTAGTCGTCCAGGGTGAAATTGCTAATCCAGAATTTAAAAGACCTGGTGATTTGTGTTATGATGAGCATTCCCAAAGGCTATTCATATCTGATCCGCCTACAGGGAAAGTTTATATCTACTCATCTGCCGGTGAACAGATGGGGATTCTTGGTCTGGATGAAACAGGTCCTGGACAATTACAAAATCCAATATCAGTGGCTGTTGATGCCGGTTCAGGAGAGATATTTGTGTTGGATGGCTTGGCCCGAAAGATAAAAACTTATGGGAGTGATTTAGCATTTCTCTCCAGCTTTGGGAAATATGATCAAGTGCCTGGGAGTTTTGCCTTTCCAAAGGATGTGGCACAGAGCCAGGATGGAGTCCTTTTTGTCTCTGATGCTGCCTTTGGTAATATCCAGATGTTTGATCCATCCGGGGCACTGCTCTACTTCTTTGGTGACAATGGGACTGACCCAGGTCAATTCCTGATGCCTCGCAACATGTACTTTGATGCAAATCAGTATTTATATGTGGCTGATCCCTACAATAATCGAGTACAAATTTTTCAATATCATGTACAACCCTAAGCAGTATCAGGAATGATAGGTCCTCGTATGGGAAGAAAATTTTTGGTCGGTGTAGCCCTGGTTATGATGGTCAGTGTTGCTGTATATTCACAAACACTGGAGACCACTGGCCGCATTGAGGGTCGAGTTGGTCTGGTTCCTTCTTCCTTTGATGATTCTCAGAATATGCTCCACATGGAGCGGGTAAACATTGGATTACAGCAAAGCTTCAACTTCCTCTCTCTCAATTACCAGCTCACTGGAGGTGGTATTCTACAAGGATCGGCTGATTTAGATCGCACACAATTCTTACCTGAGTATCAGGTACGGGCTCAAATGGTTCCTCTGGGTCGTATGAAGCTGGAGCTATTCAGCTACTCCCAGTTAAGAAATCCCATGCAGATTGCCAGAGATACTCTGACCCACCAGGAGCAGGTAAGTGGCCTTCAGATTGAGTCTCCCATGGGTGAGTCTGGTCGAATCGTAGCAGCCTTTGGTACTCGAAGTGCCACGAGGAACGAGAGTGAGATTAAAAATCAGTTCTACAAGTTGCAGCTGGAGAAGCAACTTCTAGGTCTGAAATTTCGAGTTCGCGGAGAGAAGGATCTCTATACGAGTGGTGTAACTGAAAGAGATGAGGATCACTCAAATCTGACCCTGCAATGGCACGGATCACCCCTAAAGAAGCTTAGCTGGACTGGCATGAATTCACTTTACAGCTTTGGCGGTCAGGAACACTGGCAAATTTATCAGCGACTCAATTATAAACTCTCTGAAAAATCCACACTCTGGACTCACCTCAGCAATCAGCAGGTCGCTTACAATGGCACTTACATCAATACACGGGCATACGATGTCGATTTCCGCCGTAAACTTGGTCAGCATTTTATCGCCCAGGTTATAACAGAGGGTAAGCAGGTCAATCCACTTGAAGGGGATCCAGTTTATCATTGGCGCTCCTATTCTGGAGGACTCCACTGGCGCTTTGGGACCGAAAACACAGCTCTCGGTCTTGTGCAGGGAGGTTTCAAGGAATCTTACCGCTTTGGTTCTGGCGTTGATATCCGTTATGAATTGGAAGAAAGATTTCCTGTTTTCCACACTCGACTCATGAAGCTGGGGATCAGTGATTACTCAGAGGGGGAGTTTTTTATTCGGCTTGATGAGGAAGATGATGCTAGATATGATATCGATCATGAGCTCCGAGTTAATCTTGATTTCTTGCCTGGACAGAAAGTACAGGTTGGAAATACCTTTAAGCTGATGAATCATTTTGGTACGGATCTAGATTTCTCAAGTGACACCCTGAGAAATGCTTTTACCCACAACATCCAATTAAAATATATACAGCGTAAATTCAGAGTCTCACTTGATCACCTTACAATTAGTGAAATGGGTGAATCAAGCGATTTACGTCTCCATTTGAATACACGAGCAACCTATCAGCTGGCACGTGGTCGCAGTCTGAACTTGTTGAGCATGTACCGCTATAAATCTGACTATTTTGAGAAGTATCTCTGGTTAAATACATTTGTAAAAATCAACATGAAATATTTTACCTGGGCCGTGGAGCTTCAGGCCCAAGGAAAACCTGACAGGGTGTTTGATGAAAATTTATCCGTATGGTTGCGTTTTGTGAGGCATCTATGAAAAATCGAATAACATGTTTACTTCCATTCCTTATGATTGCGGGACTCATGGGGCAGGGGCCAGAAGATTTAGAGTCCAAGGGTAAAATTGTAAATACGCCTCACAACCTGACCTCCATTTCGGCTGCCTCAGAAGGTTCTGAGATTATTCTAACGGATTACTCACTGTGTCGGTCCTGCCACGTCCCCCATAAGGCCAGTGCAGTTGAACCACTTTGGTATCGCAAGGGCGGCGTAAGTTCATTTAATATGGAAAAAGAAATCCCCAGAACGAGTGATCATATTCACCCACTGGACCCAGGAAGTCGGAATTGCCTGGGATGTCATGATGGCGCCCTGGCACCATCATTTCCACACAGAGATCAAGATGGTCGTAAGCAGATCAACATGACTTCAAACGATATCCAAGCGCCTCCAAACTATAATCTCCACCTATTTAACTTTCCTGTAAATGCAGTAGAAATTAGTCCTCCCTCTGACGATTCACCCCTGCAATTGCTGGCTCGAAATGAAGTCGGTTGCATCACCTGTCATGACCCGCACAACAATGATAATGGTAGTTTCTTGAGAGTTTCTAACGATGAATCTGCAATTTGTATGGAATGTCATCAGATGCAAAACTGGGAACAATCCACCCATGGCAATCCGCAGAGTACCCTTCATATCGGTCTGGAAAGTATGGCCTGTATGCAGTGCCATGAGATCCACACTTTACCTGCCAATGCCAAGCTTCTGAAAACTGATGAGAATACGCTTTGTCTGGGGTGCCATGATGGCAACAAGGATGAAAAGGATGAGATCGCCAGTCTGCAAAATCTTGAAGAGACTTTTGAAAAGCCTTTTGCCCATCCCATAAGAATTAATCCCAATGTCTCTGACATGGGTTACGACAATATGGATGAAGTCCCCTGGAATTTTGGTTTGGCAGATGACCGTACGATACGCTGTGGTGATTGTCACAACCCTCATGCTGCCAGTAAAATGGATATTTCTCCGGTCTTGGATGGAAGCCTTGCTTTTGTAAAAGGTGTCGACGCCATGGGTTTTAAAAAATCTGTATCAGACCATGAATATGAAGTTTGTTACAAATGTCATGGCCAAAATCAGAATGTGAATTCCGGCAGTGATATTTCAAGATACCTTATGATAGGAAACCGCAGCTTTCATCCTGTTGAAAATGTGGGCATGAATGTGGATGTCCCCAGTTTGAAGGACGGATGGAGTGAACAATCACTTATCACCTGCTCCGATTGTCATGGAAATGATGATAAAAGCGGTCCTCAGGGTCCCCATGGTTCGTCTATTCCCAATATTCTGAAATTGGAGTATACTGAGGCACCCTTTGCATCCATTTATGAGATGGCGCTTTGTACGAGTTGCCACGATCAGGGAATTATTCTGGGCAATGACGGTTTTAAATTCCATAGTCTTCACATCGAAAGAGCAGGATATAGCTGTGGGGCCTGTCACAATCCTCATGGTAGTGCAGACAATGCTGGCCTTATTGATCTCAACCAGTCGTTTATCACCGAACTTAATGGTGTCAAACAAGTCGAAACGACAGATCCTGGCCATGGAACCTGTACTCTGAAATGCCACGATGTCATTCATCGAAATGACGTTTATTAGGTGTTAATACTTATTCTATTTTTTGAATTGATTTGAGTGTCCAGGGCTCCTGGATATCCAGTTCAATTTAAAGCCCTAAGTCACACTTCAATACTCAGCCACCACCAGGTGAAGAACCTGATGGTGGCTGAGTGTCATCTATAATTATGGTGTGACTTGAGTTCCAGGTTTGAATTCGGGAAAAATCATATCCTCATCGTGACATTCTACACAACTTGGTGTGACATCATAATGATCATTGATATGGCATTCATAACAATCAATTTCAATATGATCATCATTGAGTTCTAACCCGGTAGTACTATGATCGAATACCCCAACTTCAAAATTATCATGGCATTCAATACAAGAATTATTGAGGGCTATTACTGGTGCTGTACCTGTGTGACAGGACTGGCATTCCAGCTTGGTATGAAAGCGACTCAGTGGCCAACCTGTTAGATCATGACTAAAGCCCGAGGATGGCGTTTCACTATGACATAGTCCACATTTTTCATTGTCATTCGTATCATGACAGTTACTGCAAGGAGCATGGTGGACAGGTAGGGTCAATGCCTCTGTCTTAACATCTGTTTGACCGTTATGGCAAGTTGAACAGTCGGTTTGACGATGGCAGTGCTCACATTTGTAGCGGTAAAGATCAACATGTTCCCGATGATGAAAGGCCACGGGCATTTCCCTGGAGTCTGGACGATCAAAATGAAAAATCTCAGGAACGGTGATTTCTTTATGTTCATATGCCAGCACATCTGTTGCATCCAGAGAGCGTCTTGGATTAAAACGCCATTTCTGCTGAATATGACATGTTTCGCAAACATGATCATCCATCCAGTTCTGATGACAGTTTAAACAATTGCGATGGTAGGCACCGTTGATGGTGGGCATTTCCATGGATGCATCAGATTCCTCAGTGACATGACAATCTGCACATGCTTCATAAACCCCGTCTTCAGCATGATGGTGACAGGTTGCACAGCCATTACCAGGTTTGGTCATTTCAGCATGGAGTTTGTGATTAAACTGTACCGGTTTGAAAATATTCTCAAGTATGCCAATTTCGATCTGATCCGGAGCTTGCTTGGATTCGGTTTGGCCAAGACATACAGCACCTCCTATAAAACCGACCAGTAGCAGATTTCTGAAGCGCAAGGTCATAGCGTACTACTTCTTGGGAATGGGATGAGATACTTCCTTCACGCGGACTGCAAAATCAAAAGGCTTATAGGTCGGCGAATCAGGATTGTGACAAACTGTACAGGTTTTTTCAACAATCGTCGTCAGACCCATAGTCGCTCCATCAATGCTTCCATCCGCAATGCCGATCATATTTTTCTTAGATTTATAGACACTACCTGGTCCATGACAGGATTCACAGCCAACCCGTGCGAGATCATCATTCGTTTTTACAGCGCGTTTATTGGTTGAGTCAACGGAGACTTGATATCCTGATTTGGTGCCCCAGCCGGTGACATGACAGACCAGGCATTCAGGTGCTTCAGTAGGATCGGTTTTGAGACCCATCTTTTTAGCTATTGCCTTGGAGGCATCGGATTTAAGCGTTTCCATTGATTTGACATGAGATGCTTTGAGCCAAATACCGTACTGTGATCCGATTTCCACCTTGTTATGACAGGTTTTACACTTGTTAGACCCAACATATTTTGGGGTTTTCTCTTGTCCGTAGACCAGTACAGAAACCAGTATAAGTAGCAGAGTGACCATGTTTTTCATTGTAATATCCTTCCTTAGATTACAGTGAATGTCATTTGCAAAGGACCTCAGGATAACCTGGAGTTGCGCCCTGAAACCCGAATTATAGATGTTAAGAAGCAGGTGTGTATGCTCCAAAAAACATGCCAAAAGGCACGTTATAATACAGAATGAAAGACATTCCAAAATAATTACTGTGTCAATGATCAACACACAAGATCAATGGAAAAAGTATAATACACAAAAAGCAACTATCAATAAAAACATTATATAGTATATTATATCTTTTAGGCTGGTGACAAATGAAAACATTTACGGAGAAACAAATATGAAAATTGGAATTGCATCTGACAATCAGGCTAGCATTGCACAACATTTTGGTAGGACAAAAGGATTTGTCATCGCTGAATTAGTTGAGGGAACTATTAAATCAAAAGAGTATCGTGAAAATAATTTTAGTCATCACATTCAACAGAGTGAGCATAAACACGAACATCAAGGAGCCCACGGTCATTCACATGATGGTATCCTGGCAGCCTTAAAAGATTGTGATGTGGTTATTGCAAGAGGTATGGGTAGACGTATCTACGATGATCTTCGTGGGGTGAATATTGAGGCAGTGATAACGGACATTGCCGATGTAGACGAGGCCATTAAAGCCTATATTTCAGATACTCTGGTTGATAATCCCGAAAAGGGATGCGTACACTAGCCACTTGTCACATACAGGAACAAAATATGTCAAATCTTGAACACTTATCTCGTGAAGAACTCATCGGGATGCTGGATGATTTTGCTAAGAACTGGCTGGCCCATGATGGACTCTGGTTTCAAGCCATTGAGGCGAAGCATGGTATGGATACAGCTATTGAATGTGATACTGAAGCCTGGAGACGATTTACGGTAATAGAAGCCAGACGGATCATGAAGCGACATCATATCGCTCAGAACTCAGGTTTGGAAGGATTGAAGAAAGCTTTGGGATACCGTCTCTATGCGCGATTAAACAAGCAGGCAATCTCCGAAGAAACAGAAGAAAGTTTCTTGTTTCAAATGCAAGCGTGTCGTGTTCAGATCGCCAGAGCCAGACATGGACTTCCTGATTTCCCATGTAAATCAGTAGGCTTGGTCGAGTATACTGAATTTGCCAGAACCATTGATCCGCGCATCGATACATCATGTATTTCGTGTCCCCCGGATCCACACCCAGACACCTATTTTTGTGCCTGGAAATTTTCAATCACCTCCTAAACTGCTATTGACTCGTAATGATAGAATTTGCTTGCAATAGAGGACAATAATAATCATCTTTAAACTGTACATTAACTTGACTTGAATGGGGTAATATAAAATGATCCAAATTACTGAAACTGCAGCCGAGAAGATAAAAGTTCTCATGAGTCAGCAGGACCTCTCTGAAGAGGGTGGTCTGCGCATATATGCAAACTCAGGTTGCTGTTCAAATAGTTCCTACGGAATGGCCCTGGAGAATAAGCAGCATCCCGAAGACAACGTCTTCAATTCTCAAGGCGTCCGTGTTCTGGTTGATCCAGCGAGCTTTGCTCAGTTGGAAGGAGCCAGTGTCGAATACTACAAAGATGATAATGCTGAAGGTTTTACCATTTTGAAACCCAAGGCACAGTCAAATAGTAGCTGCGGTGGCGATTGCAACTGCGGAGGCAGCTGCAACTGTTAAGACCGTAACTCTCCTCGAACAAGACCCTGGCTCATCACCAGGGTTTTTTTTATTCCAAAACCACAGGTTTTGGAATAATCGCGGCGTA